>Ga0074198_1001214_pt1 | contig 18496 bp, 28 predicted proteins | sample EPASupsiteSAE323_FD_64527 | JGI IMG/M metagenome (GOLD analysis project Ga0074198, IMG submission 64527) | Bioremediated contaminated groundwater from EPA Superfund site, New Mexico - Sample SAE3-23 | ecosystem: Environmental > Aquatic > Deep subsurface > Groundwater > Contaminated ...
TTGACGACGCCACACTGCCGGAATCTGCCGTAAGGCTGGGGGGCGTGTTATTCCCGAAGCCGGATGGGTTCATAAGCGGATTTACTGTTGAGCCAGTAACCTATGGCGCGAACGGGGTAGAGAGGATGGACATTCGCTATACCCTGACCTATGTGTTTTGCGATATTTCGATGGGGTCTAACAGATCGCTCGGTGATAACTACACCGCACTGGTCAAGGATACCGTTCTGATACTAAACAGCATTCTGACGAATGATGATATTGCAAACGGCATAGATTTGCGCATTGCGGATATAACCAGTTTCGGGCTTGTCGCCGATCCGGCGGGCAATTTCTTTTATGGCACGGAGATACAACTCAACGTGCTGGAATTTTATGAGGCGTGAATGACCAGGACAAATTCAAAATATACCAGGATTTATGTCAACGGGTATGAAATATCCTGCCAGGCATCGAACATTGGAACGGTCGGATATTCACAGGATGCGCCGATGGTCGCTGCTTATTGCGACGAGGTGCTGAATACCGTACTCGGTCACTCAACGATCCAATGCGGACCGATAAACGCATTCTTGTCGCCATCCGACACTACCGGAATACACGAGGTGTTTGATGCCGGCAATGATATCGCTAATATCATGATCGCCTTTGGCACGCTGGCTATTCCGGCGGCTGGCGATCCTGTATTTGCCTGGACGATGCAGCAGGGAGAATACACCGCACAGGGCGACGGGGTAGTGGGGGTCAATATTGGATTTCCTAACGCGGCATATTCAACCGTGAAAGGATATTATTCCCCCTTTGGAAAGTTAGTACATGCAAAAGGAGCTGAAACCGCGGTAAATAGTGCGCTTGCAACCATTGACAACGGCGTGGCTTCTACAGCTGGAGGAATATTTGCCTATCAGTTGTTCAGTTCTGACGGAACCGTGACATTATCAATCGACGACGCCGCGGCTAATACAGGGAACGGTGACTTTTCCGCTCTCTCAGGAGCGACGAGCGGGTCAATTGATGCCAGCGCGGCACCAAAATCCGGCATGGTCGCGCTGGGAACTACCGCAACGATAAGAAGGTACATACGCTGGCAGGCTGTTTTCGGGACGGCCACAACCGCGACATTCGCCACGGCGTTCATCCGTGGGACATAAGGAGAATAATAAATGACAGCACAAACCGGGCGTACGAACGCCAAGTACATCAGCTTCTATTTGGACAACTCGTCAGGAACGTTGACCGACCTCACGGCCTATACAAAGAGTATCGGCACGGTTGGATTGACATTCGAAGAGCAGGATGTGACCGCCTATTCGGACGGGGTAAAGAACGTCACCATCGGACGGGCTGACGCTCCATTATCTGTTACTTTTCAGATGGATACCGTCGTGTACGCCCACTTAATCGCCTTGAACCGCACAACTCCATTATCTCTGGATATTCGGTTCGGCATCCGACATGCTTGGGAATCCGGAGAGCCATGTTTTGGAATAACCTCAAGCGCAACCAGCGGGTATCTGCTGAAGGACTTGACCATGACCGATACTGAAATCAATGCTTCGTTTGTTGTGTTTGGACCAACGGCGCCCAATTGGGCGACAGTTGCTCATACCTAAACCATGGCAAAAATAATTATCTCACCATCAAAAAAATGGGTCGGAACCGTAACGCTATCAGACCCACTATCCATGCCGCAGGTATTGGCATTCGAGGACGCGATACAGGACGCGCAGGAGCAGGCAATAGAACGCGGTAATACCGTTACGGTCAAGGATAAAGACGGCAACGAAAAAAAGACCGCTAATGCCCTATCCGCACGGTACATGATGGGAATATTGCCTGGAGTTTGCGCATGCGTGGAAAAGTGGGAATTACAGGGGTTGCCGGAAAAAGTGACCCCTGACACATTCCCCGGATCGCCGAAGATCGCAAGCGCCGAGTTATTGGCGTGGCTGATACGGGAAATAACGAAACTATACGAGGACGCGGAGACTGTCCCAAACGCGTGATCGCCAACGCCTACAGGTACGCGGAAGGGGTTGGCGTTTCAAGGGAAATTGAACTGGGTTTGACGGTTAGCCGATTCGGAGCACAGTCTGTATTCGGACGGGTAATCGGAGCCGGAGAGATACGCAGGATAGCGATGGCGGAGCGGATAGTGAGAGCATACCGAGAACGCGAACAGGCTGAAAACTGGGCGAAGTGGGTAGAGAACAACCCCCGCGATGCCGAACTGCTGTCCATAGCGGCGGAGTTGGTAAATGGCGAATAATGTAGACATTATCATTAAGGCTGTCGACAGGGCAAGTGGAGAGATCAATAAAGTTTCCGGGTCTGGAAACAAACTATCCGCAGCTTTCAAGAGCCTGACCGGATTTTCGCTTGGGGCCGGTGCTGCTATGGCGGCAGTAGGCGCGGGCGTGAAATTTATGCAGCAGGCGGTGGACGAAACTGTAAATTACGCAACAGAGATTGACAACCTGAGCCGCTTGCTTGGCATAAGCACCGAGGACACCTCGCGGCTGGTACAGGCGAGCGACGACCTGTTTATCTCGCAAGAAAAACTGGCAAGTGGATTACAAGCGGCGACCAGGCAGGGCATTGACGTAAGCATCGAAGGGCTAAAAAGGCTATCCGAACAATACCTCGCAATGCCGGAAGGTGTCGCGCGGTCAGAATTTGTACTAAAGACGTTCGGGCGTTCTGGCGCTGAAATGGGCAAGCTTATGGAGGTCGGCGCCGAAGGAATAGATAAGGCAACTTCCGCGATTGCTGACAACATGGTAGTCACCCAGCAAACAATGGAAGACATTATGGACTACAAGCGGAGCGTTGATAACCTAAACGATGCGTGGCAGGGGGTTAAGTACACCATAGGAACGGCGGTTATTCCGGCGCTGACCGACCTGTTGACCTATATCAACGAAGCGTCCAGTGGGACGATGGAATTCAGTCAGGCGACCGCTAACTGGCTAAACAAACTATTTGAGGGAACTGCGCTGGAGTCTGATTTTGCCAAAGCGGCGCGTAACGCAAAAGAACAGCAAGAGGGCTTTAACCTCATGCTTAAAGATTCGAGGAATGCTGGCATCATATTTGACGCGAGCATTGGATCGTCTATCACTTCGCTCTATGGGTTGTCAGACATTATACCCCCGGTAACTTCCTACTTTTCAGACCTCACAACCGAGATGCTATTCAGCCAGGCAGCGGCCGGGCTGGATGCTGAAGCATCAATGGCACTGGCAGAATCAATGGGACTGATAGATGGTGAGACTAAGATAGTGTTGGACGCACTTGGAATGCTGCGCAGCGACCTGGATACGGGCAAAATCTCGCTTGACGAATATAATGATCGCGTGGCGACACTGAATGAACGCATGGCGCTTATTCAAAGCAAGACGGTAACAATCACCGTGAGGACGAGTTATGAAGATCAGGGCGGATTATGGGGGCAGGGCGGAAACGCATATATAGGGCTCCCAGAATCCAACCGGGCAACTGGCGGACTTGGGGGCGGATGGACGCGAGTAGGCGAGATGGGACCTGAAATGGTTAAGCTCCCTCCAGGTTCACAAGTGTACTCTAACACGCGATCTAACCAGATGAGCGGAGGGTACGAGATAGATTATGATCGCATGGCGCGGGCAAACGCGCGCGCGTTCTCCGAAGAGTTGCAGAAAGCGGGTAGATAATGGCGAACCCCACGATAACCTGGCATTATTGGGATGGCGACTCATGGGTGGATATAACAACCTACGTGTTAGCAGATACCTGTTCTGGTAGCTGGGGAATGCGGTCAAACAGGTACACAGATAGGTTGGCGGGTCCTGGAGAAATGAGATTTACCGTAAAGAATAAAACGGGCGAATTTGATCCAGACAGTGCGAACGCGCTTACTGGCTGGAAGAAAAACACAAAAATTATATGGACGGTTACATTTGATGGTGTGTCATGGCGCAGGTTTTACGGCGCGGTGAACGATATCCAATTTAGCGACCCCTCCACATATGCCCATACCGCGACAGTTTTGGTGACCGATTGGATGGAGTACGCCTACAAGCGAACCATCAACCAACAGAGCATTGAAACAAACAGGCGCGGCGACCAGGTAGTAAACACTATCGTTGACGCTGTGGGACAGACCCCGCTTGCCACAAGTTACGACATTGGCTATTACGAGTTTCCGGCGGCATTCGACAGCATGACCACCAAGACAAAAGCCGCGACAGAGCTAAACAAAATCGTTCTATCAGAGGGGGGGTACTTCTACAACCGACACGACAAAGTGAACGGCGAGACATTGGTTTTCGAGAGTGCGAGTTATCGGAATGACAATAGAACATTATCAAAATTGCCAGTATTGGCGGAATCGTCCGGCTATTTACTCAAAGCTGGCAGCACAACCGACCTTATTCTCATGGCAGGAAGTACAACCGATAGGATTGTGCTTAATCAGGCGACGGATGCAAACTTAAACGGGCTGGCAACCGAATATAAACGAACACACGGCGACAATATCCTGAACAAAATCACAGTCACCGCGTATCCGAAACGAACCGACACATCAATACAGGTGCTTTACTCGTTGGGCGATATTATCAAAATCTCGCCAGGGGAGACCAAGACAATCACTGTGCGTTATCAGAACACAACGACAAAAGAATACTGCAACGCGATTTCGAGTCTAATGATTCAACCTGTTGCCACCACCGACTACCTGATGAACACAAAGAAAGACGGAACAGGAACAGACATTACCAGCTACTTGACTGTAAGCGTAACTTACAGAACTGCGGAAGCAGAAATTAGCATGACCAATGCAAGCGGGTATACGGGAAAAGTGACCTTCTTGAGGCTGCGTGGATATGGCGTTTACCAGGATTCGAGCATCAGGGCTGTGGTAGAGGATACCGCCTCGCAGGCGTCCTATTCCGAGCTGGAATTGAACATCGAACAGCAGTACCAGCGAGATACAATTGCTGGCGAGGTGTGGGCTGAAAAGATAATCACAAGGGACGCATCACCCAGAACACAGCTTGACAAAATTTCGTTTATTGCCAATAACAGCGACACCGCGATGCAAGCCTTCCTGTCAATAGACATAGGCGACATGGTCAAAATAACCGAACCAACACTAAACCTTGACAATTACTATTTTGTGAACGGAATCGAGTTTGCAATTACAGGAAGAGACCTCATCGCATATTCATGGATATTAGCAGAGGCGGACCCCAGCCTCTACGGAGGCGACCTTTCCCTGATAGCGGTAGAGTTTAACGAAATGGATCACAGCGCAACCGGCGGCAACCCGGCGGTATCCGGGATTGTCACATATGGCAACATCCCCGAACTGGTCGACCTGCCAGAACAGTCGATCACGGCATGGGTGAACATGAATACCGCTGAAGTTCTTGGCAACATTGTATGTATGTGGGTGGATGGTGCGGGAGGATTGGAGTGGTCGTGTGGAATCAGGGAAACAGCAGGATTGTGGTTGGAATTAATTATACCGCATTCTGATGGTGACTTGCGTTGGCGCTCAGATTTAGACGCAGGGGTAGCATTAAATAATTGGGTATGTGTCGGAATTTCTATTGTATGGACAGATATCAAGTTTTATTCGCGGGGAAACTTACGACAAACATATATTGTTTTATCACCTGTCGGGAACAGGGAAAGTGCAGAAGGGGCGCACTACACACTAGGCAATATCCGTTCAACGGACGCGCTGAGCGATTTTGAAAAACCGTTTCGCGGGATGCTGGCGGATGTGCGCCATTACAATCGTGTCTTGACGGATGCAGAATTCGCACAGGTGAACGCGGATGGTATCGGCGGGTACGGGGTGAAGAATGGGATGCTATTCCAGGGTCCGTGCGTGCTAACAAAAGACCTGGCTTATTTTACCGACCATAATATTTCCCCGACCGACCGTCTGATAGACAACATCCGTGGACATGTAGGCAAAGCTGAAATTGAAGCAAATTACACGAATGACGGCGAAATAATTACGCGCATTTTACCATAAGGAGAATTATGGCTGACACTAATGAACAATTACTCGGGACGATCACGCCCATTGACAGCGATTACTTCCGCGCGGTAGACAACCCTGGCGGCACTCCCGTCTCGTCCAATGTTACCGGGACGGCGCTGAAGGCGTACCTCAAAGCCTACAACGATACACTATATTATGGCAAAGCCAATGTGGTATTTACCACATCTGACTTCAACAAAATAAGCGATGTCACACTGTCTGCTGTGACCCAGCTGGAACACACCGTTGTCTCTGGCGGGAAGTACCGCTTCTCGGCGATGCTACTCACCACCACCAACGTGAGTGGCGGGGCGAAGGTGGCTCTTTCGGGCACGGCCACAGCAACGATAACCAATTACCGCACAGAGTTTTGCGGAACGTCAACGTATAGTACATATAGCTCGGCCGCGTTGGATAACCCGAAGGGGGAGACGACATCGGTCTACATAGTAAAAATATTCGGATATATCGACGTGAACGCGGGTGGAACGCTGCTGGTGCAGTTTGCCCAGAACGCAAGCTATGCAACGGCGAGCATAGTGAAGACTGGTTCGTGGTTCGAAGTGGAGAAAATAGGATGACATTCATAGATATCAGCAGGTATAACGGCGTATTTGACTGGAACAGGGCACTTGCAGCCGGCGTGACCGGGACATACATCAAATCATCTGAGGGGCTTTACACTGACTCGTTATTCAGGGTCAACAGTGCGAGCTGCCCGGTGAAATGGCGCGGAGCGTACCACTTTCTCGCGTATGGAACGGGCGCATCAGGGGCGAGGCAGGCTGAATATGCGGTCAACCTAATCAAGGATTGGAGATATAACCTGCCTGTCGCGCTTGATATTGAGCCTGGTAACGGCTATGACAGACCCTTCGTATTAGAGGATGTGCTGAATATCGCGATGGATTTTGTCAGGCGATACAGGGAATTGACCGGGCACTATCCGACGATATACGCCTCCTCGAGTCGCACACAGTACATGGGCGCGTTTACGATGTGTCCGTTGTGGGTAGCGCACTACACATCTGCAGCCGCGCCGAGGGTCTACGGCTGGAGTGATTACGCACTGTGGCAATATTCCAGCGAGGGCAGCGGGGCGGTGTACGGCAACGCGGCGGGCAACGCTTACATCGACCTCAACCGGAAAGGGAAACCGGTGCGTGAATGGGCGATTGGAGAGGCGTTTATCGCGCCCGAACAAGAACCAGGCGTATTTCAGGCACAATGCACGGCTGACAGATTGATTATCAGGTCGGCGCCGTACGTCTCAACCGAAACCGACACAGGCAAGCGGTTATTGCTTGGTGACATACGTGAGGTAACCGCTATCCAGGGCGATTGGTATAGGATCGCGGAGGGCTGGGTGTCCTCGCTCTACATGGCGCGGATCACAGAACCGGCGGAGCCAGAACCGGAGCCGTTGACGCTGGAACAGCGGGTAACGGCGCTTGAAGAACGCGTAACGAGATTGGAGCAGTAACGACAACTATCACGGGTGCAGGTTATGGATTGGGCAGTTTTGATGTGAAGGAGAGTTAATCATGGCATTAACACGATTACCAGGATCAAAATGGTGGATTGAAACCGACGATGCAACAGGAGAGATCATCGGCAGTTATAACAAGGCACAAATCACGGCGGACATTCAGGCCATCAAGAACACGTTGCTGCAGTATCCTGACCCGACACAGGACGCGAAAGACGTGGGGCTTGCGCTGAACGCTGTAGCAAATGCAGGCTTGACGGCTGAAAAGTCGGCACGGGTGAGCGCATTGGTCAATGCGATGTACCAGAGCTACCAGGGCGACGTGAGACAAGTTGAAGCTGCACAGTTGCAGGCGCGGCTGGATGCGCTGATTACCTTGAGGGAAAGGCTGGTGTAGAAATGCCAAAATTTGATACTGGTCAAGTAAATGAACTTAGCGATAAATTCGTCGATTGTATTTGCTCCAATTGCGGAACATTATTAATGACTATTCGCACATCCAAAAATAAAATCATTCCGTGTGATTTGACCGGAATGAAATGCAGCGATTGTGGTTCTGATAAGTTTACCCAGCGCGAAAACAAAACCGCTGAAAAAGAAGCCGAAATGACGGAGTTTTATCAGATTGTACGCCGGGCATTATTGATGATTGTCAGTTGGATAGACAAGCGAAAATAATTAACTAAAACAGGCTGCCGCGTAACTCGCGCCCGCCAACCAGACAGCCGCCGCGTAACCCGCGCCCGCTCGAATAAGAGAGGGTAGCATTATGGCGAATAGAACATTTACAAGCGCGGGAGCGAATAACCTTTGGAGCGATCCAGGTAATTGGGACGGAGGACTTACAATTCCCCAAGAGGGCGATAGCGTAACCATTCCTGCAGGGCAAACCTGCGAATACGATTACGACATGTCCGCGTGGGTTACGGGCGTTGCTGGGCTGACCATCACAGGTACGCTCTCGCTTACCCGCACGGCTGGTAATTATAAATTGTTCATTAAAGCGGGCACGACCATCAACGGTGCTGGTACATTCGACAGTGGCACAGCAGCGTCTCCGATTCCATTTACAGCGAAGCACCTGGTCACGGGCGGTGCAGGATGGTACATACAAGGCAATGGTGGATTAACACAAACTGTTTACGATGCCGAACCTGCTATCAAGACGGTAAAACTCACACAGAATGAACTTGCCGGTGCGACTGTGTTGCATGTGGACACGGATGTCACGTCCGACATCTGGGCGGATGGAGATACAATACGGATTGATAATGTCAATAAAACTCAAAACAGCGAGGAGCGGGTTATTGCAGCGGGTGGACGGGCTGCTGGGACTATCACTATTACTGCCGGATTGTCCGCCGCAAAAGTCGCCGGAACACTGATACACCTTATCACCCGCAATGTAAGATTTGTGGGTGTTGGCACATATCTAGTACAGAATTTTCAATCCGGAAAATTGACCATTGCGGGTGGGGAATGGACAGCACCAAGTTATTATGCGCTGTATAACTGTACCGGAGCGTCCATCAGCGGGGGTACATTCTCTGGAAATGGCTATGGAGTGTATAGCTGTGCCGGAGCATCTATTAGTGGAGGTGTAATCTCCGGGAATACCTATGGATTGTATGGCTGTGCCGGAGCATCTATTAGTGGAGGTGTATTCTCTGGGAATACCTATGGATTAGGCAGCTCTTCCGTTAATATGAGAGGTGCAGCGTTCAATAGCAATACATACGACATAAGAGAAAGTATTATCACTGCATACAATATTAATTTTACATCCACGCCCGAAAATACTGGATATATTAATTTAGCCCGCGAAATCTATTCAGAATCCATCAACCATGACCAAATTGCGGGAGCATATAGAGCGTGGACTAAGGGCGGGGTAACATCTTCTCAGGCTGTGACCGTACCGACCGGTTTTACACAAGCAATGGAAACTGTGCTTGAAAATGCTTCCGTTGAGGGCTACTGGCAAAAAGAAGTAACTATTTCTGCTGGGGCATCCGTGAATATCACCAGTTATCTGCGCAAAGTTGCTTCTATGTCTTACTTGCCGAGAGTGATTGTATTCAACAAGGCAAGCAGTGACCCATTTGCGGGCGGGGCAGGGTTGCACACGTTCACGATGACTGACAGCATTGACACGTGGGAATCAGATTTGTACACCTACACCAATTCTGGTACGGCGGACGTGACGCTGATGATTCGCACACAGGGGATGGCAGCAAGTGGGAGCATGTATTCTGTGATGGATGTAGAGCAAATCAATGTTGACATGACTACTGCGTTGGCGAAGTTGAATGAGATTCTGGAAGACACCGAAACGACTATTCCGGGCGCAATGGCGCTGGATTCTACTGTTGCTAAAGACGCTACGGTGGCTAAGGATGCAACAGTCTCGAAGCCAGGAATTGCGCAGACTATATCCTCTAATGCGGACATCACAGCCATAAAAGCCAAGACGGATTTAATCACGACCGGCACAGCGGTAACAATCGTGTCACAGGTCGCCGGATCAACGATCACCGTTCTGCGTGGAGACACGCTTCACGCATCCCTCACCGGGCTGGGCTCGCTCGCTAACGTGAGCAAGGTGTGGTTCACGGTAAAGAGCGACGAAGCTGATCCTGATTCCGCCTCTGTCATCCAGATCGAGAAGACCGACGGGTTGCTTTACATCAATGGCGCAGCTGCGACCGTAGCGGCAAATGGCACTCTGACAATAGACGACGCAACCGCCGGGGACATTACCGTTGACCTCGCCGCGCTTGAGATGGCGAAGTTATCGCCCAGGAAGTACCATTACGACGTTCAGGTATTGCGCACAACGGGCATCGAGGTAAGTACATTGACGAGCGACACGTTCATCATTTCTGCAGACACCACGCGGGCTGTGGCATAGGAGCATTATGGAAACATTACCAGCAGACGACCTGAAAGACATCGACAAGCCCCTCACCTACCGGGAGATGTTTCAAAAAATCATGGTGATGATACAGGCTGACAGGAAAGACCGCGCGGACGACCGCAATATGCTAGAAACGTTCATCGGCAAGCAGGACAGGATCAACGATGAACTAATGGTGCGCGTGAAATCCATTGAGACATGCAACGGGGTGCAGGACGAGGCAATAGACACGCTGAAAAAAAGAGTGGACGGCTGGAACGCGCTGAACTCATTGGGAGTGATTATCGCGTCTATCCTTGCCGCGCTCGGACTGAAAGGGAGTTGATATTGTATAGAGCCTGGACACAGAGCGAGTACGCTGAAGCGGTGCAACTACGCAACAGCGGGGCATCTTGGGGACAACTGGCTAAACGATTCAACACAAGCAAGGAGAATGCGCGGGCGGCGTACCGCAGGGCAGTAGGGGCTAAACACGGGGCGTACCTTCAGCCTGTGAGGTGGCATCACGCGAACCCGCACATCGCGGTTGTGGACATTGAAACGCTGCCGATGGTGATTTACTCGTGGGGGCTGTGGGAAGAACACAACTCACCCGACCAGATCATTCAGGATAGCTGCATGCTCTCGTGGGCGGGCAAGTACCTCAATGGCGCACAGATGTTCTCGGATATCCTCACGCCGGATGAAGCGCGGGCAAGGGATACAAGCCGGATAACGAAAAGTATTTGGGAGTTCCTTCACGACGCGGACGCGGTGATCGGACACAACTACAACGGGTTTGATATGAAATACATCAATACCATGTTCCTGAAGCACGGCCTACCGCCATTGAAGTACGTGGTAGTTGATACTCTCGAAGTGGCGCGGCGCAATTTCAAGTTTGCATCCAATAAGATGAAATACCTCAATGAGCAGTTGGGGGTGCGCAACAAGATCGAAAATGACGGGTTCCCGTTGTGGAAGGCTTGCAGCGAAGGCGATAAACACTCCCTTGACGTGATGCTCGAATACAACGAGGGTGATATCCTGGCAACGGAGGATCTGTTCTACAAGTTGCGCCCGTATGTCAAGAATCTCAATGTCGCGCTTTACAACGAACTGGAAACGCATCAATGCCCGGTGTGCGGGAGTGAGAACTTGCAGATAGACGGCTGGTATTACACGCCCGCCGGGAAATGGGAATCTATCAGGTGTCAGAATTGCGGGGCGCTTGTGAGATCGAAGTATAACGAACTGGACAAAGATAAGCGGAAGTCATTATTGGTGAATTCATAACTTGCAATCATAGGGTTGTTGTGCTATGATTATTAGTGAGATTGGGTGATCGCAGACGTGCGGTGTAATTCCCAGTAAAACAGAGGTAAACGCTGATCCCTGCGCTCTGGATATGAAAGCGGAGTGATACGCAATATTACGAGGCTGATTGTCATGGGATAGAGAATAAACCTCCCCCAACAAGTCGCATAGCGTCTTGACGGGGGAGTTTGTATAACACTTATTGCGAAAAGTGAGATACAACGGAGTTTGATTCTCACAAGTGAGACACAACAAGAGCCAAACGATACCATTATTGATACTATTGACTCTTGGTCTATAACACGCGTTTATAGCCGATTCACCTATCAGAATAAAATTATTACCAACTTTTCTTAAGATTGCGCTGTTTTATACGGCGCGTTTTGTTAAGAATAGCCGATTGGATTAAGAAGAATGTCATATTCAAAAGGTGACATTTGTCGTTGATATTGCTATCTCAATTCCGTATAATGAAATCAAGATAAAACAAAGGAGATTGAGATGAAAAACAATAACGATCATTACAGAATAGCAGTAACGGAGCTCTACAATGGAAAAGAGAATTACGCGGTGGCTGTTCAATATTTCGGGCCAGAAAGCAGATACGGCGTGGTTGAGTACTTCAACGGGCGGCCAAGTGGAAGTAAACAGTTTGGTTTCGAGATCACGGAAGCCTATAAGGTTATGGGCGCAAAGGTCAACTGGATGGTTATGAACGGATATACATTTGAAAAATAACGCCACGCCGAAAGGCGTGTATTCCGGTTCTTCACCGGAACTGACGAGGGCAGAAGCCCGAAACACGACAAGGAGGCGTAATGAATTCAAAACGGGAACTCGCAGAAGCACGGATCGACAAGATGGGTTTTGACGAACGCGAAAAGGCGGTGATATTCTACGACTGGCCGGAGGGTGACGAACACCTGGACTGGTTGCTCACCGCAACGGAAAAAGAGATCAATGAGTGGTTCGAATCAGTTGATATTCAGGAGTGAAAAATGATAAAAACTGAAGACAGAGAACGCAATATCCAAATACTAAACGAGTATAAAGAGGTTGGGGTAATGCAATTAGTAGGGGATAAATACGGAATAACGAGAGAGAGGGTTCGTCAGATTGTATCAAAGTACGGATATAAAAAGCCGATTAAGGTTAGGCTGTCAAAAGAACAAAAACGCGCTATCAAAGAGAAAAAGAGGATCGAGTGGTTTTGGAATAATGCGACAAAAAAAGATAGTGGGTGTCTCGAATGGGACGGGCTAAAATACCCAACTGGTTATGTATGGATGTGTAAAATGGAAATCTAAAAACACCTATTCTCATAGGGTTGCGTGGGAATTATCGAATGGCGAAATACCAGACGGATTTCACGTTTGTCATCATTGCGATAATCCGTGTTGCATAAATCCAGATCACTTGTTTTTAGGAACAGTAGCTGACAATATGCACGATAGAGACGCTAAGGGTAGGGGGCGCTACGGTGAAAATAGGCCGTCATTGAAAAACTCGTCAAAACTCGATGTAACAAAATAACAAAATCGTGTTACAATGTTTATAGATACGAGACAGGAGGATTATGGAAAAAACAACGAAAACCGAGTACATCCCAATAAGGGTCGAGCCGGAACTCAAGACGAAACTCATCGAAGAGGCTGACGAACTGGGTATCACCTTGAGCGAACATATCAGGCAGATACTCGTCACGGTTCCAGTAATTGGAAGCGTCAAGGACGGTGTGATCGAATGGAAAAAGAGGGAGTGAATCATGGGCGTAATCGCGTTTGGCTTACTGGTAATCCTCCCGGCGATGGCGTTGTGTTGGATTCTCGAATCGCTGGGCGTTATGCCGAAGGAGGAGTGATGACCGCAATAGGCTTTGCATACAAGAGTGAACGTGATGAAGTGAACGGTTGGGAATCTGTGACCGTTGAGCCGATGCCACGCTTGAAGGCGGCTTACGAGACCGCGAAGAACGATGCAGAGGACGCCTGGGACTGGTTTTACCAGATGGTTGACCAGCTAGAGGACACGTGCACGCGGTTCACGAATGACAGTGACAAAATCAAGTGGGCGCGAGGTCTTGTTTCCGAGGCGCGCGAGAAGGCAGAGGCGGCTGACAAGAACGCAAAAGTTGCCTACGACCAGATGAATTGTGATCACGTCAATCGTGAGATGATGGGCGCGGTCGAGGTTTGTCTCGACTGCGGGGCAAAATTCTAATTCAGAGGAGAGAATGATGGAAAACACAATTACAACACGACCAGATGCTGAAATTATCGAGCAAGTAGTGATAGGCGGAGACCTGTCGAAATTGTCACCAGATCAAAGGGTATCTTACTACAACTTGGTTTGTCGTAGTCTCAACATTAACCCTTTGACCCGTCCTTTTGACTACATCACGTTGAATGGCAAGCTAACGTTGTATGCCAAGAAGGACGCAACAGATCAATTGCGGGCGCGGGACGGAATAAGCATCGTTAGTCTTGATTCAAAAACTGTGAATGACATTTACCTGGTAACTGCGCGCGCTACCACAAAAGACGGGCGTTCAGACGCTGCAACAGGCGCGGTGAACATTGCTGGGCTTAAGGGCGACGCGCTGGCCAATGCGCTTATGAAGGCGGAGACGAAGGCAAAGCGGAGAGTAACTCTTTCAATTTGTGGTATGGGACTGCTTGACGAGACGGAGATCGAGACCATACCGGATGCGCGGGTTACAGTTGTCGACGATGCTGGTGAGATCAAGCAAGAACAACAAACTCCTATCAAGTGGCAACCAGGAGATCCGCTTACGCTCGAACAGGCAGAGGCAATAACTAACCACCAGGGAGTGCGCTACGGAGACCTGGATGACGACAAGTTGAAATTTGCGCACAAGGCATTGTTAGCAAAGAGTGATCCTTTGCCAGAACACATTATGAAAATCGCGGCGATCGAATTGATTTTGAGGGCGCGCGCGGGGAACGCCGCCTAATTTTCTCCTCCTGCTCCCGGTCAACAACGGGGAAACACGACCGGGACGAGGGAGGGGAGAGGAGACAAAGTGAAACCAGACATTGATCCCCACACTATAACGGCTGTCAAGACGATCATGCTACGCCACGTCGGTTCAGCGAACCGCATCTCCTACGATGCGCTAACAACCGCCATTTTCAAAAGCGCGACCAACAACAACCGCCGCAAATTGCGCGCAGTAATCTCGGAGATCAACTCCGACATTTCAAACGGACTGGTCATCTGCAGCGACCGTACCGACGGGGGGCTGTTCTGCAACGGGGACGCCGAAGAGGACGTCGAGCGTCACGTCAAGTTCATCCTGGAAGAGGAGGCGCAGGCTATGAGCACGCTGCACAAGGTACACGCCTACAAGAGCAAGGTGAACCGGCTATACGGATCGGACGTGCTTGACCCGAAGCCAGGACAGGGGAGGCTGTGCTGATTCCCCCCTTGACAACGCGCGCGGTGTTAACGATTCTAACCTGGTCGAAATCGACCAGGTTCACGCACACAGGAGAAGGGTACTTGACAACGCGCGCGGAGAGTGGTATGATGGATTATGTCGAAGTTGCAGAGGTTTTTTGTTTCTATACAGCACGCCGCTTCCATGGTAAACCTCTGGCTTCGACACCTTAGAAAACATGGCGGCGGCGTTCTGTATAAGAAGGCATGGATAAAATGGCAGGTTATTGGCTAAAACTTTACACAGAAATACTTGATGATCCGAAATATTATCGCCTTTCAGAAATCGCAAAGGTTGGCATGTATGAAATTATGATGGTTGCGAAGAAAAATGATCAGAACGGCGATCTCCCCAGTATGGATGATATTTGTTTTTATACGCGCCGTAATAAGGACTGGTGGGATGAGGCGATTATCGAATTAAAAATAATAAACTTTATCATTGAAGAAAATGGGGTAATGAAAATCAGAACATTTGCTGAAAGGCAGAAAGCGGTTGACGCGAAAGAACGAAAAAGACAGTCGCGAATAGCAAAACAAAAATGCGAATACCAAGAATTTATTGGTCACGAAACAGTCACGACTAAGTCAAAAAGTGTGTCGGAGAGTAGACGTAGACAAGACGTAGATAAAGATATAGACAAAGACTTAGACGGAGACGAAGACGTAGAAGTATCGCCTGGCGGCGACAGCAACGACCATCTTCTCACCACCTTTTGCAGAATATCTTGCTTACCAATACCAGCAGTAAAGGCGATCCGTGACACCTGGACAGAACAACTGATCGATCTCAAAGCAAGGGGGGTGACCGAGAACATCATACGACGCGCCTGCAAGGAATTGACCGAGAAAGGGACATATCGCATAACTTCTCCAAAGTCGATTGTTAAAGCGTGTGATGTTGTCATGGCGGAAAAGAAGCGGAAAGACGACGAAGGCTATGTCCCGATTGGCAAAGACTCTCCATATTCAGAGGCGGTGCTGAGGTGAAGGGGGTGATATTGAAAATAACCAGGTGGACCAACCTACTGATTGTTCGATCTGTGATGTTGAAGAAGGAGAAAAGCGCTGATGCCTGAGTTATTTTCAATCCCTGTTGAGGATATCGTTCCCAATCCTGATCAGCCGCGTGAAGATTTCGACCAGGTGGAGATCAAGAGCCTGGCAGAATCGATCAAGACGCACGGGTTGGTCCAGCCGATTACCGTTGAAGAGCGTGATGGTCATTATGTGCTGATCGATGGAGAAAGGCGCTGGCGGGCGGTGAAATCGCTGGGACGGGCCACGATCAGCGCGGTGGTGAGGACGTATGATGAAAAGCCGGTAGACAGGCTGGCGCAGGCCGTGGTGGCCAACCTGCAGCGGGCGGATCTTAACCCGATCGAAGAGGGGAAGGCGTTCAAGAAATTACGACAGGCAGGTATGAAGCAGGTTGACATCGCCATGATGGTTGGAAAGTCGATGTCGCACGTTTCCTTCAGGATCAAGTTGTTGGAATTTGAGCCTGAGATTCAGGAGTTATTCGCGGAACGCAAGCTTCCGATCGATCCTGCTACTATATACAAGATATTTGAGCTGCCCGCTGATGTGCGCGTGAAGATGCTGCGCAATTTTGCGGCGAACGGGACCTCAACAGCAGTGATCAGGCGGACCGTGACGAAGTATTTGAACCGCGCGGAGCTGGTGGATGTACCGCTTTCGGGAAGGAAACACGCGCCGGCGGCGATAATGAGAGAGATGTCGGAAGAGAACCGCATGATGACGCTGGCGGGGAAGGAAGGCGGGCTGCCTGATTGGGAGTTGATCCACCAGGCAGCGCGAGAAACCTGCCGGGATTGCAGCCTGAATAATGTTGCTTCGGCGCAGATGTGCAGGGACTGCCCGGCGGTGGAGTTGTTGAAGAGGTTGAATAGGATCGTGAGTGAAAAGGTGTAAAGCTCATCAATTGGGCGTAGCACGTTAAGCCCCTACGAGGTGATTTCGTCATGGACAGACCTGAACAATGCGCACAGATGAAGAAAATGAGACGGCAGTTATACACGTCAACACCGGAGGGGCAGAACCTGATCGCGCGGCGGATCTCTGAGCACGTGAAGGATTGTGAGCAGTGCTCGGCGTGGTGGGATTTCGTGTGGAAGAAGAAGGAAGATCATGTTCACGAGTGAAATTCGTTCGCTTGAGGTGAGTTTATGAGCAAGGCAGGCAGGATGCAGTGGGTTAGTAAAAACAAGGCGCTGAAGCTGGTACAGGGGAAGCCGTGCGCGATTTGCGGACAGCCGGCAAGCTGCGCAGTGAGAGACTGGGGTGTTGCGCCGGCGTGCATCGATCACGGTCTAATGGCACAGAATCAAGGGTATCTCGTTGCCTTTCCAGATCCAATCATTATGTACAAAATTCGCGATCAAAAATGAATATACCATCCAATCAGTGTCAATATCCAGGTGAAGAACATACGCTCAATGATACTTCGATGAGTGGAGGTTCCTGCATCTACCAGGATGAAATCAATGGAATACCTGAAATGATCAGGATTTGTGATCTGCATTATAGAGCACACATTTTGAAATATTATCCATTTTCGTTGATTGCCAAGTATTTTATCAGAGAACAAGAAGAGAAAAAATCGAAACAGGAGCGTTTGCTTTGAAATATTTGCGAGTTTTCGCGACCAGGAAGGAGTGGCGTGGAGTTATGAATAATTTGATTGGTAAGAGGAATCATCCGGTGAGTTGTTCATGGTGCCGATCGATATGGTGAGGGTGGTGAAGGATGATTTAAATTGAAATTCAGAAACCTATCTATCTAGGAAATAAGAGATGATTGCCCCCTGGTACGCATTGATGTTCGAAAAATTGGATCGGATTGCCTGGCGGTATGGATATTGCCTAACACTTCATGGTTCGATGGCACGAGATTTAGATTTGGTCGCTATTCCCTGGGTAGAAGACGCCGACGATCCAGACAGATTGATTGATGCTTTTGTGCGATATGTTGCCAATAAATCAGATGTTCATATCAGTCAACCAAGGTCTGTTTCAAAACCACACGGTCGAATGTCGTATGTAATACCTATTGGATTCGGAGGTAATTATTATCTTGATATATCAGTAATGCCACGAAAATCAAACGAGCCAAGAAAAACGGAGGAGAAATGAGCGAATTATTACCTTGTCCTTTTTGTGGAAATAGTAATATCCTAAACCCAATAAATGACAATGGTTGGCTTTGTAAAGTTTGCGGTAGCGAGTGGTATCGTAACACCCGCCCCATTGAGGACAAGTTGACTGCTGAACTCGCC
>Ga0074198_1001215_pt1 | contig 18485 bp, 12 predicted proteins | sample EPASupsiteSAE323_FD_64527 | JGI IMG/M metagenome (GOLD analysis project Ga0074198, IMG submission 64527) | Bioremediated contaminated groundwater from EPA Superfund site, New Mexico - Sample SAE3-23 | ecosystem: Environmental > Aquatic > Deep subsurface > Groundwater > Contaminated ...
TATATTTAATCAATTTGTCGCGGTCAGTCTTTATTTGCAAGCCTTTCCACTCGCTACAGACAACGCCGCCATAATAGCGGCGAGTTTAGCGACTTCTATAGTATGCTGAAGCTGGTTCTGACCATAAGATGTTCTGTAATGGAGTTTTCCGATAAGAGTGATGAGCTCCGAGTGTAATCCTTGAACGCCGAGTTCAATCGTAGCGCGTTCGCCTATTTCATGAATCGACTGTTCTATTTCAGCGGTAGTTTTAGCGACTACTTCTTCGATTCTCGCGGGATGTATTCTTCCATCGCGTATAAGTTTTTCAAGAGATATACGGGCTATTTCACGTTTAATGGCATTGAATCCCGAAAGCACGACTGCCTGAGGAGTATCATCGATTATTATCGATATTCCGGTAAGACTTTCAAGAGTTCTTATATTACGGCCTTCACGGCCTATTATACGGCCTTTCATATCTTCATCCGGAAGATTTACGACCGTTACCATCGAATCAACGTTATGATCTATGGCGCAACGTCCGACCGCAGTGGCTATTATCCACTTAGCTTTTCGATCGGCCATTTCTTTCGCTTCGTCTTCGGCCTTTTTTACTTTCTTGGCAATCTCGCCCTGAAGTTCCATTTCAATAGTGTTAAGGATCTGGTTACGGGCTTCATTCATGCTTAAACCCGAAATTTGCTCTAATTTTTCAACCTGATGCTTTTTGATCGCTTCAGTTTCGACTTTTAAAGCGTCGATTTCCTGTTCCTTTTGCATCATCGTTTTTTCGCGCTTTTCAAGGGTGTCTGATTTTTTATCGACTTTAGCTTCCTTGGCATTTATACGCTGCTCATATTTTAACAATTCATCGCGTTTTTCGCGTGTTTCTTTTTGAAACCTTTTTTCTAGCTCTTTTTTCAACTCGACAAGTTGTTCTTTAGCTTCAAGATGCGCTTCTTTAAGAATGGAGTCGGCGTCGTCTTTCGCTTTTTTAAGCATTTCCTGTATTTTTTGATTCGCTGCATTGATCTTACTATCGGTATAAAACTTTTTCGATAAAAATACGATCAAAGCGCCAACCATCGCGCCGACAAGCAAGTATATTAAATTATAAAGAACTGGTTCTATTTGACTCACCTCCGTTTTTTTTATTTTTTTATAAAAAATAAAAGCCGTTCAATCAAAATCTTTTATTTTTTGCATTTGTATTATAAATTAATATACTTTAAATGTCAATCAAAATTTAGCGTTTTGTTTAAAAGGCCTTTATTTTTAAGCCGAAAATAGTTTTTTATTTAATTTTATGTTATAATAAAAATGGGTGTATTGTATGCATATCATTTTGCATAAAACACATGGTTTAAATTTCTTTGCTTTTTTACTGAAATTTCTTTATAGACAAAAAAAAAAATTAATTGTATATGTTTATTATACCAAGGTTAAATTTATCTTTTTTTAGGAGATTTAAAATTGTTTTTTAAACGCTTTTTTTTCAATGCTAATAATAACCCAAAAAAAATTCTTATATTTTTAATTTTTATTTGGTATATTCTATTACATCAGTCAAACATTTCGTTTGCCAAAGACAACGGTTCCCTGAATTCTAAAATAGGATTTGTAAATTTATCAAAAATTTACGCCTTTCATCCTCAAATGCAATATTATAACTCATCCGCCGCTTTATTTTTAAAGCCCTTTAGTGTTCATGATAAAATAGCCCAGCGGCAATTAGTAGATAAACGTAACATCGAATTCAACGAACTTTATAAAATAAATTCCGCTAAAATCATAAAGTCTAAAAATGAAATAGATCACATTAACGACCAGATAAAGAAAATTTTAATAATGAAAGAATTTTTAAAAGGAGAAATCTTAAAAAACGAATCGAATAAAGAAAAATCAAATGAATTATCAAAAAGAATCCAAATTCTTGACGATGAAATCAATCAGCTTTCCGGCCAACTTGAAAAATTAACTGAAATATATGTTCAAGCCGTATCTCCGCTTTTAGCGATTCATTATCTTAGCCGCGCCGAAAGCTTAAAGTTATTTAATAAAATTTCCGGTGAAATAAACGACGCAATAATTCTTATAGCTAAAAACAAAGATTTAACAACAGTAGTCAGATCCGATTTTAATCGCGAACTTTTTTTTGCCGAAGATAAAAACCGTTCTTTGAATTCAAAAAATATTTCAACGTCTTTTTTAAATTATAAAAATCTCGAAACTCTATCACACTACGGACCCGATTACGGCCATGTCTTTAAATTAATGGGAATTCGCGATATAACGCCTCCTGAAAATCATGAAGGCCCAAAACACGATGGTTCAGTTTATAAAGATTTAAAAAATGAAAATAAAAGAAGAATATCCGAATTATTAAAAACAAGGCTTGAAATTAAAGACTATCCTGGATACGACACGATAAATTCCCCGATAATTTACGGCGGCAACGATATCACGCGCGACGTGGTTTTAGAAATACTTAAAAACAATAATGTATCTAAAGACATTATTAATGAAGCGCTCAAATATTTTTCTCAAAATTAAATTTATAAGGAGATACTTTTGAAGTTTAAATTTTTATTAATTAAAATTACGGTCCTTATATTTTTATTTTTTTATTTTTTATCAATGCCGGCTTTTGCCGCTGATGAAGATAAAGTATCATTAAAAAACGGCAAAGTAAATATTAAAAAGATTTATGCGCTGCACCCTTTAATGCAATATTACGATTCTTCTTTAAATCTTTTTTTTAAGCCGGTTAGCATGAAATCAACTTCAGAATTTTCAGCCGAGGTAAAAAAAAGAGAAGCATTATTTTTAAATCTTAAAAAGAGCGGCGAAATAAAAATTAACGAATTAAAAAAGAAAATAGCTGAAATTAATCTGAAAATTAAAAACATACAAGAATTAAAATCGGCCCAGGCGACAAAAATCAGCGAAAAAATTAATGAAAAATTAAAGTCAGGCAATAATAAAGAAAAAGTGAATTTTTCAGAAAATAAAGATCCTGTTTATGACGAAGCCATGAAAAAGCTCCAGGAATTAGACGATGAAATGTCTATTTACATGAAGAAAAAAAGCGATTTTGAGGAACAAATTAAAAAAGTATTATGGGAACGCCTTCAAATACACTATCTTAATTTCGAAGAAAGCCGCGCGCAAATGGCTAAAATTAACGATGAAATAAAAAAATATATTAATAAAGTCGCTTCTTTGAACAAAGTCGGCTTCGTTATTAACGAAAGTTCCGATACTGCTGAAAAAACAATAATGTCAGGCAATGAACCTGTTACAAACCAAAAATATATTATTTACGACTTTAACTTAAAACCTGATTATAATAAAGCTTTTATTATCCAAAAACCAGACGATTTCTATGAAGACGACAGCCAAAAAGACGATTTAAATATTGCGCCGGTTATAAATAAAAATATCGAATCTTTTTCTTCGATAATTAAAACTCCGGACTTTATAAAAGAAATAAAACTTTCTTCAGACGAAGTTATCGATCTTACGTCTCAAGTAATAGTTTTATTGTTAAAAGATTACGGCTTCTCGAAAGAAAATGCTCAAAGCGTCTATAACGCAGCGGAACAGACTAAAAATAAAAGCGTCAATTAAGAAAGGAGCGTCACTTTATGGTAAAAAAATCATTGTTTTTATTTATTTTTATTTTCATTTTTAATTTCATTTCATTTTTACCCGTTCAAGCAGCCGACACTATTTACGGCCGTAACGGAGAAGTCTATGTAATGGTAGGCGAAGGCGATTTCAGAGGAGTTTATAAAAGCCAGGACGTAGACCCAATAAGCGGAGAGAGGGTGCCGATACCAGGCGGAAAATTTCTTTTCGGCGCCAAAGACCAATATTATTCAATTTCCGTAGACCAATTCAGAAACATATACGTCCTTTCGGCGTATTATGAAGAAACCGCCACACGTCCGGATAGAGGAACATATTACGCACTCGATAAGCCGGCAGGCGAAGGAATCGTCGGAATAGGCGCGGACAAAAATAACGATCTTTTTTATGATGTTATAAACTATGCGCCGGGACCGAGTTATACATATCACGGCACATTCAACCTGGGCTTTTTTCTGCGTTTAGTAGACACCACCTTTTACTATGACGGCGTAACAGACGACTTTAACGATAAGGCGGGGGCTGAAAAAAGACTGGTCGGCGCCGCTAACAAACCGCCGGATGATATTTTAAAAAAATATCTCGACGATTTCAGCCCGGCTAAATTTAACCCCATGCCGGCAATGCCTTTTCTTTTGTCGACGCCGGACCAACCGATAGAAATAACTTTTCCGAACGGCAATGTAAGAAATGATACAATACCCGGCAATGTGCAAGCCGGCTGCGGCAAAGAACCATGGTTCTGGGGTACTCATGCCGGCGGATGCCCTTGCAGCGGCGGCAATGAAATTAAAAATATCGTAATAAAAGGCGAATTGGATAATTATCAAATAAGAAGAATCGGAAAACAGGTTAACGGCAGCGTAACAGCTAATTCCGACAGCTGGTATCCCGGATTTTTTGCAAGATGGTATTATCACGGCGATTTCATTAAAACACGTTCCTGGGGCAGAACTAACGGCGGAAATAATTTTCAGGCGTCCGGAAACTGGCAGAGACGCTATAATTTCTTAAAACAATACATTAATTTATGGGTTACTGAATGGGTCGAAAGCATTCCAAAAAATCTTGTATTAGATGGAATAACCCTTCCGCAGCTTAAAACCGAAACAGACGTCGAAACCGTTTTTAATACCGCTAATATAAGCTATAAAGCCGACTTCGCGAGCGCGTGCGGCGAAGACCACGCCGATACTAAATTGGGAATAGATGAACACATAAAAACTACCACAAATCTCAGTTTAGCTACGACCGGCGCCGGCCGCAGATATGTCTTTTCATCGCCAAATAAAACAGTAAAGCAGGGCGCCGTAGCTTTATTAAAAGACGGCACCGGAGTTATAAAATACGGCGTACCCGTGGGCAAATCTGGAGCATATAAGGGGAAAATGGGCGGCTATCTTCCTATAACCGAAAAAACGCTGGCCGTAGGCGCCGCAACTATGAACGAAAAAGAAGATTGGGTATATGTATCGCCGGAAAAAGAAGGCAATTGGACCGTAATAGACTATTGCATCGCCGATCAATGGGACGGCAACGGCGGCGTAGAATATCGCCTATTAATGAACCCTGAAACGCAAAAGAAAAAATTAAAATGGAATAAATACGGCGACGCTCTGGCTAATGATCCCGATCGCGGATATAAACCATTTACGGCTGATCCCGAAAGAATAAAAGTGGGCGAACTGGAAATGCCGGATGACGTAAAATGCATAACGGCCGATGGAAGCGGCAGCATATATTACCTTACTAAAGCAAGGCCGGTTTACGACGGCACAAGCAAACCGCTCGGCACCTTCGACCCCAAAGACGAAACCAAGACTATTGAAAAACCAGTGCCAATCGTCGAAGACAACTCCGGATTAATAGTTTTCGCATGGCTTCAAAAATATAAAGTCAGGGCAGCTTCTGAAGTTTATTACTGCTATTATTACAGCAAGGACAAAAGCAACAAACCCGATGACGGCGCGCTTATTAAAGGCGGCGATAAGGGCAAAAAAATAAACGATTTCACGGTCGGATTCGAAACGGTAATAGTCCGTGAAGTGTTTAAGGACGCCGACGCAAAGCAGCTGAAATATAGGGATAAAGCTAAAATAATAGGCACTCCGGCCGAAGACATAAAACTCGATATCGCCACAATTAATCTGGCAGGTCCGCCGCGTGGAAACGACGAGCGCGATTGCGTCGATATTGTGAGCACCAACGCAAACGGCACCAGCGTAAGCGGAATAAAATTCAATAATCCGACATCAAGCGGCATAAGCGAAGTGAACGTCGATAAATCATATGTCGATGTAATTTCGGAAGATACCACATATAAAGCTATAATGGAAAATACGCCTCCTACGTTTTCTAACGATATAGTGCATATTAACACCAAATCGGGAACCGAGCTTGAAGACACCAACAAAAACGGTTTCAAGGGCGGTTTTCCATATTCGATATTACCAAGAACGGCCACTTATTATTGGAAAGTCGAAATGATAGAGCCCATGCGTAGAGTAATAACCCCCGACTATCCAAGCGAAAAAGTAACCGCACCTCCGGCTAAATGGCCGCCTGCCGACAGGCCCGCAGGCTCACAGGCTGTGAACTTTTCAGCCGAAGAAGGATGGTATGTTTCAAAACCAACCGCAACCGGCGAAGCGGACTCCGAATTCAGATTCACTCCTAAAGAGCCGGGAATATATAAAGTAAGTCTTATCGCCGGAACCAAAAGATACAACTACGATTTAATGCCTTATCCTTCATACATAACAGACAGGGACGGATATTTATCAGATTATAAATATTCTTACTTTGATAACGATAATACCAGCGAAAAAAATTATGGAAAAAAAGACCCAACCGAAGATTACATCGCCGAAAGATATGTCGTCGTAAAAGCTAAATCGACTGAAGGCGACGATTACATAACCAACGTAGAAATAAAAGGGCCTAAAGACATAGATGAAAATAAAGCCGGCGTATGGACCGCATCGGCCGACGTAAAATTCATAAGGTCTTTTCTACACGAAACCGGCACGCCGGACGCAAAAAAACTTATGGAAACATATAACGGCATAGGCGTATGGGACTATCCGGAAAAAGTAGATGAAGAATGGATATTAAAAGAAATTAATCCGAGATACGATGTCGGTGAAAATTACGTCATAGGCGCTAAAGCCCAGCCGGCTAACTGCTATAGCGGCCCCGCCTCCGGAAGGACCGGAACCATAGAAGCCAAACTCAGAAATTTCGGGGAAGTTCCACCTAACTTTAAAATACTCGATCCGGTTCCGGCTGAAATATTAGCGCCGGCGCCTGTAAAAGTTTATGGAACTTCTTCTAACATAGCATTATGGGTAGAGGGCGCCGGAACGACGTCCGATCCCGCAAAAGCCTTAAACAGAGCCGACAGGGGCTGCATAGAATATGAATGGTATCTCGCCGCCGAAAAAAAAGACGGCTCAAATAGTTCATATTTAAAGAAAAATTCGAAAGGCGAACCCGACATATTAATTGCTAAAGGACGCCTTTGCGATGAAATGAAATTTCCTGCCGACATCAAAGATTTAAACAATCCGCCGGCAGTTTCATGGTCTCCGGCAAGTTATATAAGCCCTAACCGAAAGTATAAGATAGAAGTCAATCTGCGCTACGCCTTCGACATGCCTCTCGAACCAGGATATTACTATCTTTACATAAAATTCAAATATCCAAAATTAAAGTGGGAAGGACGTTCGGCGCTTAAAAACAAGGACGGAAAATTCGTCGACGACAAAGGAAACATAGTCGATGAAAAAAATGCAGCCTTCGCCCACTACGATCTCGTTCCCAACGGATGCGGAGAAACGGTTCCGGACGATTGCGCCAGCATAAAAAATAATGCGCCCGAACCTATAGGATATAAAATTAAAGTAATCGACAAGCAATCGCCTCAGGCTTATTTTATCGGAAACGATCCGAATTACATAAACCCTTCAGAAGCTACCGCTTTAAACGCAACGATACCGGCATGCGGAGTTCCATTTAAAGGCGCAACAACCGGCGACGCTTATCCGTCGGCTATAAAATATAACGTATGCGACAACAATCCAAACACCGAGCTCACTTCGAATCTTGTCGCGATTGTCGGGCCTAATATGGCAGGCCTCACTCAAACCGATTTTGCAGCGACAAAATTAGATGATTTAATGGTTTCGTTCACCGACGATAAAGTCGTTTCGGTACTCGAAAAAATGATAATTCCGAAAGTCGACAAAGCGGGCATTGGAAAAAACAGAAAATTACATGACGTAGCAGCCGCTAATCTTGACTTCACGCAATATCCGGGATTCGATCAAGCAAGCGGAGACGCTCCTTTTCGCCGTGCAAGGTATTCGCTGCCTGAAAAAACCATCACCGAAAACCAGCTGCCTTACGATATGATAGGAAGCATTCCATTATTCGTTAACGGCAGCGACGCTAACGGAAATAAAATATGCGACGCTAACGGCGACGGTTCGACTTCGGAAGTAAATCTTAAATTTACTACCGATTCCGACAATAAATCAAGAAACCGTGAATATTCTAACGCACCTGCAAATATCGGCATAAAAGACAACGACTCTCCGACTATAAACATCAGCGTAATGATATCGAGAGACGCTGAAATTAGCCGTTATTCGCTGAATTCACCAAAGCCTGAAAACCTCGGAAGCGATCATACATCGTTTCACGATGTAACCGACTGGGACCCGACTTCTACTATACCTCGTTTAACATATTCCGGAAGCGGGTTCGGACCCGTTTCAGTCTCTTGCGAAACATGCGATTTAAATGGTAACGTAAAAAGCACCGAATTCAGCTCGGAAAAAATGTCCCCCGACGGCGCTAATTTAAAGCAATTCTTGCCGACAGGCCAGGGAAACGACGATATATCAGTCGATAATTCAACGGCCGAACCGGTTTACAGAATAAAATTCAACGATAAAAACGTCGTTTTGGGCAAATGCTACGACGATTATTCGGCTGCCGGAGTTGAATATCTCGATTTCAGCAAGATATTCGACGGCACTCTTGAAATAATAGAAGACTCCAGAACGAAGTTCGAAATAATAGTATGCGACAACGTCGACGGCATAATAACCCCGGCCGCTTACGACGAAAAAGGAATATTAAAAGGCCGCCAATATTATTTAGATACTAAAAACCTGGGCGATAAGCAAACTATAGATGAAGTTCTGGCATCGTTTAATTTCGATAAAGCAAAGCTTTCAAATGGCACAGAAATCGATTGCATAGCCACTTACGGCGTGTTCAGAAACCCCACCCCTCCCGGAAGCCCAAGACCGTATATGTTTTACGCGGTTAAAGACAATTCGGGAAACGCAACGGCAATAAAAATACCAACTATCATATTGCATACGCTTATGAAAAGAAACGTTATTAACGTCGAAAGCAGGCGTTCGCAATAAATTAAAAACAATATAATATTAAAAAAACGGTCCGATCGATTGAACGGGCCGTTTTTTTTTTATTTTTAAAATTTCAAGCCTGAATTATCGTTTTAATCTTATTTTCGGTCGAAGGTCCTGGTTCGGAGCGCTGCTAATATCGTTCGCCTGTTCCATGAGCGTCTTTTTAGGCCCTCCTTCGATTTCTCTGAACTTTATAAATCCTTCATTCATAAGCGTTTTAATAAGCGTTTCAATTTTGCTGAACCGGAAAGCATTCGTGGTTTCTTTATAGCCAAGTTCAAAAAACCGGTTTTCTTCGATAAAAAAGAAGTATTGAATGCAGGGCGATCTTCCTTCCGGAGCGTCGCGGTTCTTATCGAGATGGAGGCTTAAAATATCTATTTTAGGAAGATGTATGGGATCTTTATTGAGCGATTCGGCCAGATGCGACAACTGGCTCATTAATTCCTTAGAATCGCCCCAATCTTTACTTAATATCATTGCGCAATCGAGATCGTATTCTATGTCGCCGGAACCTTTGCAGTGGTATAAACCGGGCCTTTCATCGTCATTTTCAGTAATTTCTATCATGCAGCCTTCTTTGTTGAGGGATGATATAATTATTATGGGGCAATTCAATTCGATGCTCAGGCGCTTTAAATCGGTCGAAATTTCTTCGACCCTGAATTTTTCGGAATCGTAATTTTTAGCTATAGGCATTTTCTGAATATAATCGCATACGATCAGCACTTCATCGGTTTGGTGGTCTTGCATGGCGTTATACGCATGAGCTTTTATACGATCGACCGTATCTTCTTTAGTTCCTTCGATGACGTATAACGTCTCCATGTACTGTTCCATTTTAACCCAGCCCTGAGCGAATTTGACGTCGTTTTCGGGAACGCCTTTTATTCTGCGGCGCTGTAGCGTGTCGGGGTTGATTCTCGATTCTTTAGCCAGGAGCCTGTATGTTAGATTCTTTTTAGTTTGTTCCCACGTAAAAAATAAAACTGGCTTTTTGCTGTTCGCGGCTACGAGCGTAGCGAGCTCGAGCGTAAAATTTGTTTTACCGCGCCTCGGCGCCCCGGCGATGCCGTATAAAAAACCTCTACGAAGGCCTGAAACCGCGCTATTAAGATCCACAAAAGGCTTTAATGAATATCCGAGGCTATCCTTCTCGCCTTCAACTTCTCGCTGATTTATATCCTGGGCTATTTCGATCATTTGCGCCTTGATTAATTGTATTTCTTTTTTAGATTGAGAGCGTTGGATATCTCTTATTTCTTTAGTAATTTCGCTTGAAAAATCTATGAAATTCATTTTAGATTCGGGTTCTACGCCCTTTAAAAAATTGTGTATCCTTAAAGTAATATCGCTAAGCTGATTTTTAGCGCTTTGCTCGCGCAGTATTTTTAAATAAGCCATAACCTGCGAAAGTTGTGGAGTTCTAGCTTTTACGACCGTATCGAAAAATCTTTTCATCTGATCGTCGAATAATTTGTTCTCCTCGAGTTTATTTCTGATTATTATCGGATCTACTACTTTTTCGCGCCCTATTCCTGCGTAAACGTCTTGAATCATACGAAATATATTTTTAGAATGAACGTTTCTCAGCATTTTTTCATTAAAGCCTTCGTTTAAAGTTTTACCGAGAAGAAATTGATCGTTTATAAATCCGTTTAGTATGGTCGTTTCAATTTCATCGCTTAAATCGGATTGTTCAAAAACCGGGCGGGTTTCAGAATGAAAAACTTGATGTTGAGACTGTTGCTGTGAAGAAACAGCGGATATTTTTTCGCGCATAGGCTTAAGCGATTCCGTACGGGCGTCCTGAAAAAGCTCGAAAGCGCACTTCCCGCAATAACCCGTAAAATTACTCTCCGCAAGCGAAGCGCTGCATTTTTTACAATTCATTGGCAATAAACCTCCAGGCTTACTTTAAATAGTTATGGCAAGCTACGTAACGGCCTTCTTCGATCTCGATAAGCCGCGGACGTTGTTTAAGGCATTTGTCGGTTTTATAATTGCACCGGGGATTATAAAAGCAATAATCTCCGGATTTTTCTACCTCATTTTTATCGACTACAGTTAAATCGGCCACTTCTTTATGCATAAGCTCGTCACGTTCAAATTTTTTCAAAAATTTTTCACGAGAATTCTCTTCAAATGTGAATATCGAATCTTTAAGCAACTTGGAATACGGATGCATTTGTTTTTTAAAAAAATTTTCACACATGGCAAATTCCATAACGCGGCCCATATATAACACCATAACCCTGTCGCTGATATAATTTATAACAGAAAGATTATGCGAAATAAAAATATAAGTTAAGCCAAGCTCCTTTTTTAATTCTTGCATCAAATTAAGCACCTGCGCCTGAACCGATACGTCAAGCGCCGATACCGGCTCGTCGGCTACTATTATTTCAGGATTTAAAGCCAGGGCGCGGGCTATACCTATGCGCTGCTTCTGGCCTCCTGAAAACTCGTGAGGATAACGGCCGGCCATTTCAGTTGAAATTCCGACTTTTTCGAGAAGAGCATAAACCGACTCAGACCTCTTTTTTTTATCGGCGCATACATTATGAACTAAAAGCGGCTCTTCGACTATGTCGTAAGCCCGCCACTTAGGATCGAGGCTTAAGTTAGGATCCTGAAATATCATTTGAAATTTTTTACGATAACTAAAAAGCTCTCCGGCAGATTTTAAGTTAAATAAATCGAGGTTTTTATCGGATTTTTCAGGCATATACCATAAAGCGCCGCCTGATGGTTCGATAAGCCTCATAATGGTTTTTCCAAGCGTCGACTTACCGCAGCCCGACTCGCCGACAATGCCAAGAGTTTCTCCCGCGGCGACTTTAAAACTTACCCCGTCTACGGCTTTTTTATAGCCGTAAACGCTCTGAAAAAGGCCGCGCCGCATCGGAAAATAAGTCTTTAAATCGTTAGCTTCAAGTATTATTCTTTTCTTATCGCTCATCGTCATCCGTCTTGTTTTTATATTATTTCTTTAAATATTTCAGGTTTAGGCGAAGGTATCACGATAGAGTTAACCAGAAGGCCTTTCTCACCTATCACTCGCGCGCCGGCGGCTACCGCTTCGTTAACGTTTGAAACGGAACCCGTCATCGTACAAAAAGCTTTTCCGCCAAGAGCCATTGCAAGCCTTATTTCAATTAATTCGACATTTGCCGCCTTAACGGCCGCATCGGCCCCTTCTATCAGCGAAGCGACCGAAAAAGCTTCGAGTATCCCGAGCGCTTCTGGTTTTGAATAATCGTTAGCGCCTCTTATAGCGCGAAAAACCGATTCGTGAACGTTGGGTATGACGAAAGAATCTATAAGAGTGTGTGCGGCGGCTATTATTCCGGATTCGACGGATGATTTTACGGCCGCCACTTCGCCGCCGACAAGAGCCACGAATTTTCCGGAACAAACAGTCCTTAAAAGCAATAATTCAGTATTGGCGGCTTTTATCATTGTATCGCCTATTAAAAATCCCATCGCGACCGACGACGATTCTATTATTCCAATCGCATTACTGTTCATAAATATTACCTTCCCTTAATTACTGCCGGCAGCGGCAGGTTCATAATGTTTTAAAATCTATTAATTTCTAACTTAAAACGCTTTTATAATTATGGCCTCAGCGCCGGCATAGCCCACAATGCCTGTGATAGAAGCGTGAATATTCGCACCGAGCTTTCCTTCGGGCGCCTGCGCTATAAGCTGGCCCTTCGTCACTTTATCGCCTGAAGCGACGCACGGCAAGGCCGGCTGGCCTATATGCTGCTTTAATTTTATAAATACCGATTCAGGCTTCACTTCTACTGCGCTAAGCTCCGCGTGATCGTTATAGCCCGAAAGGCCTATTTTTGCGATAAGCTTTTTGGTCGGTACTTTTCTATATTTAGCCATAGGATGGGCTTTTATATTATCTTTTTTCACGTCGAATTTAATGGAAGCCGAAGCTGCATCACGCTTCGCCGTCGAACATATAAAATTAGGCAAAAGGCTTTCAGGACAAGAATAAAATCCACATAACCCGCATTCTACGCAATTGGCAGCCCATTTCGTTATGAGCGGTTCGGTAGAAGAACTCATAAGAAGCGTTCTCATGACCTTGTGAGGTTCGATCTGATGGCCTACAAGATATCTTGGGCAAAATTCGGTGCAATAAGAGCACTGATCGCAGGCCGATTTGCCTATTTTTCTGAATTGGCTTGATTTTTGCATTTTTCTTAATATAAAACTATGATTTTCCGACAGGACTATATAGCCTGAAGATGTTTTAGTGACGGGCGTTTCGGGATCGAAAACGACCTCGCTCATCATGGCCCCGCCAGACATGAATACGGGATCGGAAACGGTAATCTTTCCGGCATATTTTATCACATCGGATATTCTGGTTCCAATGGGGACCTTAAGAGTTACAGGCTTTTCGACCTCGCCGGCTACTGTTAAAAATTTATCGGTAACCGGAGCCTGATTTTTATAAGCCATGAATATATTATAAAAAGTTTCGACATTTGAAACCAACGCGCCCACGTTAAGCGGTATCCCTCCGGGAGGGACCGAACGTCCAAGAACGTCTGAAACGAGAACTACTTCATCGCCGGCCGGATAATAATCGCCAAGAACATATACTCTTATAGTATTTTCAAGCTTATTAGCGGCGATCATCGAATTGAATTTTTCTATAGCTTCTTTATTTTTTCCTTTTAAAGCTATAACGCCCGATTTTGCCGAAGTATGAGAAACCACGAGCAAAAGCCCGCCAAGAATTTCTTCGGTGAAGTTTTTCATCATTTCTTTATCTTTACATAAAAGCGGCTCGCACTCGGCGCCATTTATTATTACGGTATCTAGCTTAGCATCGATTTTTACATGCGTGGGAAACCCCGCCCCGCCCGCTCCGACTATACCCGCTTTTTTCACTATTTCAACTAAGTTCATATTCACGACCCCTATATAATGCACTCGGGCCGAAGGCCCATAAAATTTAAAACTTTAAATATCCGAAAACATTTTAACGTTAGAAATTCTTTCGATATCCTGAAGAGGAAGATTTATAAATTTATTGACTATTTCCGGATTAAATTTCAAGCCCGCGTCAGCTTTTAATATTTCGACGGCTTCATTCGGGCTTATACCCGAACGGTTAATCAAGCCGTGCGTCATTATATCGTAATTATCCGCCACGGCGACTATCTGCGCTCCGAACGGTATCGCGTCACCCGCAAGGCCGTCTGGAAAACCGGTGCCATTGTAACGTTCATGATGGTGCAAAATAATCAAAAGAGAACGGCTCATAGCCATGAGAGGAGAGCATATTTCGTATCCGAGCCTCGGATGACGCTTATATATTTCGTATTCTTCTTCGCTTAAAGCGTCGGTTTTTTGAAGTATTTCGGTTGAAATTCCGATCTTTCCGATATCGTGAAGATAAGCGCCGAATTCGATTTCGGTTATTTCGTCTTTATTAAGATTAAACATTTTCGCGCATTCGGTAGCGTACATGCCGACCCGCCTAGAATGGCCCTTTCTGAAAACATCCTTAAAATCGGCCGCAAACGCAAAAGACATAATTACGTTTCTAAAACTTTCAAGCTGGTTTCCCATATACTTAAACTTAAGGATGTTTTTTACGCGCGTAATCAGTTCCCTTCGGTTAATAGGCTTTGTCAAAAACTCGTCGGCGCCGAGCTCTATGCCTTTGAGCTTATCGTCGAGCTGGCTTAAGGCTGAAATAATTATAATAGGCGTATGTTTCGTCAATTCGTCGGATTTCACCTGGCGGCAAACTTCGAACCCGTCTACGTTAGGCATAAGCACGTCGAGCAAGACAAGATCGGGTTTATTGTTTTTTATCCATCGAAGCGCAAGCTCGCCATCTATTAAAACCTCGACTATATACCCTTCTCTTTCAAGAATTAATTTTAAAATTTTAAGGTTGCTTTCGTTATCATCGACGACGAGTATTTTGTATTTATGATCGCTTAATATTGTATTGAAGCTCATTTTTCAACTCCAGACGCTATAGCCTTTTTCATTTCGCTGTCAAAATTTTTAAATTTAAATTTAAATGCGCGAAAATTTTCGTCTTTTTCGGCATCCGATAAAATTTTTATGTTAACCGTCGGAAGCGGCGGAAGATAATTCATATCGCCGAATTTATTAGCCCACTCTATAGCCATTACGAACATATCCGAGCTAAGATATTCATAAAAATCGAAGCTCATAAGATCCGAATCGCTAAAAAGCCTGTATAGGTCTATATGAAATAACGAATAACCGGACGTTTTATATTCTTTTACGATGGTAAACGACGGGCTTAAAACCGGGCCGTCCACGCCAAGTCCCGCCGCAAGACCTGAAACGAAGGCAGTTTTTCCGCTGCCAAGCTCTCCGTCGAGCGTAAAAATAAAATTATTAGAATATTTATTTTTACTAATATTTTCCCCGAACTTTCGGCCTAATTTATAAGTTCTGGAAAAAGAATGGGTCTCGATATTCATTATTGCTTTATATCTCCGAAAACAATATCGCCGTACCCGGCTTTTATAAGAAACTGGCTTTCACTCGATTTTATATCGGATTCATTAATAATTTTTATAAGCCGGCATTTTTCTTCTTCTTTTATAAAATCAAAATAATCTTCAATATTATCGCCTGCTGCAGATGTTTTAAAACCATGCGGGCGCAATAAAAAAGATATTTTTTCATAAGCTGCGGATACGTTTTTTTCTTCGCCGGTCACGCTTATGTAAAATCCGTCTATTTTAGATATTTTTCTGTTGTTCTTATAATCTTTATAGCCGGACGAATTAACATGGACTATTTTTAAATTTTTAAAAAAATCATTACGCATTATTATATCATAAATTTTAGCGGCATTAGAAGAACTTTTATTAATTTTTAGTATTTCTTCACCGGATATTTTTATTTCAAATTTATTAGCGAAATAAGATTCTATCAAATCTTTTTCGCTGGTCAAAACGCAGGCGTTTTTATGATATTTTTCATTTTCTTTGAGAACACCCGTTACACAATAGTTTAAAAAAAGCGAATAATCGGCTTTTATAAAACCCGTTTGATCGCAAAAAAAAGGATTTGAAAAAATAAAGCCGCAAGATAGTTTAATTTTAAAATAACTAAGAAAAAATCTTATTTTTTCAAAATCATAAGATCTGAAATTATGGGCCGACGGATATTCGCAATAAGCAAAACACGTATTTTTTCGTATATTTTTATCTATTTCGGAAATTTTTGTAAAATCGCAGCTCGATATTTCAATATCGTTTATTTCTTCGAAAATTTTCTTTGCAAAAACCGAGATATCATCCGATAAAATTATATGAATTTTCGGACAACTGCAATTTTTTTTTATAGATTCGATTAAAACTAAAAAAGCCTTTCTCATATCGCCAAAAGCGAGGCAATCAAGGCTTGAAATAATGCCGTCAATATGTTTTTTTATCATAATAGTTACCGCTTTTTCACCTGATTTTTAAGAAAAACGCTTGCGTTTGGACGATGGCGGAATGTTCAATTCTTCACGATATTTTGTAACTGTCCGGCGCGCTATCTGTATCCCTTTTTCAAAAAGAGCATCTACTATAGTTTGATCTGAAAAAGGCTTTTTCGACGGTTCGTCGAGTATCATTTTTTTTATCATTTCTTTAACCGATTTAGTCGAAACATCTTCGCCGGTCGAAGAATGCAATCCGGCGGAAAAAAAGTATTTCAGTTCGAGCACGCCACGGGGAGTTTGAGCATATTTTCCGGATGTGACGCGCGATATCGTCGATTCATCGAGTTCTACTTCATTGGCTACTTCGTTTAAAATAAGCGGTTTGAAATGTGATATTCCGTATTCGAAAAAATCGCGCTGATGGCGCACTATGCACTCGACAACCCTTTTTATGGTATCGCGGCGCTGCTCTATCGATTTTAATATAAAACGCGCTTTTTCGAGTTTCTCTTTTATAAATGCGAGAACTTCAGGTTGAGCGTTTTTGCTGCGAAGTATTTTTTCATATCTAGGGTTAAGCCTTATTCTTGGTATATCGTAATCATTTACACTTACAACATATTCGCCATCGATTTTTTCTATGAACACCTCAGGCGTTACAGTAGAATTATCGGAGCTAGAAGCATATTTTAAGCCTGGTTTCGGATTGAAATTTTTTATTATGAAATCGACGCATTGCTGAACATCGTTAATAGTTATCCCCAGCGCTTGAGATATGCTTTTATATTTTTTTTCAGAAAGATCTTCAAGATAATCTTTTAATATTTTTTCAAGCATCGGAGGCTTTACCAGGTCTTCCTCAAGCGCTTGATATTGCAAAAATAAACATTCGCCTGCATTTCTGGCGCATATGCCGCTCGGATCGAATGATTGGATTATTTCTACAACATCGTTAAATTCATCTTCGCTGACTGCGTCTTCACATAAATCGTTATGTTTTAATATTTCTTCGGTAGAAGCTTTCAGGTATCCGCCGCTGTCTATATATCCTATTATGACTTTTCCTATCTTAAATTCACGTTCGGAAAACACGGCGGCATTTAATTGTTCGTAAAGATGTTCCTGAAGGGTTTTTTCTGAAGGCGTAAAATTTTCAAAAGAAACCTGTTCGCCGTTCCACTCAAATTCCCTTTCTTCGACATGAGTAGTTTTTTCAAGATCGTCGAAATATTGTTCCCAATCTATTTCATGCTTTTCGTCGGCCATATTAACCGTTTCGAGTTCTTTTTCATATTGCGAAACGCCGTCGTTAACTAATATCTGGTCTGCGACAGTCGGAGAATCGGAAGATGTTTTTAATTCGACACCCTGAATTTCATATTTTTCATCGCCCTGATTTTCGATGGTTTCTTTTTTCCCGGCTCCCTCCGGAGTTTCGTCATCGCGTATTTCTATTATGGGATTTTCCTGTATCTGCTTTTGCACTTCGGTTAAAAGCTCGTTTAAAGGCATTTGCAAAATTTGAATTCGCTGCAAAAGCTTCGGCGTCATTATTAATTTTTGCTGCTGTTTTAATTGAAGGCTGTTATTTATATTCATAGCGTATTTCTCTTTATTAATTTATGCTTACTACCCGGTTAATTCATATTACTATAAAAAATTATAAGAAATAAGTATTTCTTGAATTTTTCATAATGGTTTTCATTGTTTTTACAGACTCAAAAAGACCGTAAAATATCGATCTTGAAATGATCGAATGGCCTATGTTCAATTCGTTAATATGTTCAATGGAGCATATCATTGCAGTATTAAAATAGTTCAAGCCATGGCCCGCGTTTACTAAAAGGCCTAACGAATGAGCATATTCGCAAGCGGCTTTTATCCTTAAAAATTCGTCCTCATAATTCGATGATGCAAAATGCCCGGCATAACGGCCGGTGTGTATTTCTATA
>Ga0074198_1001216_pt1 | contig 18483 bp, 14 predicted proteins | sample EPASupsiteSAE323_FD_64527 | JGI IMG/M metagenome (GOLD analysis project Ga0074198, IMG submission 64527) | Bioremediated contaminated groundwater from EPA Superfund site, New Mexico - Sample SAE3-23 | ecosystem: Environmental > Aquatic > Deep subsurface > Groundwater > Contaminated ...
GGTATCCATGCGTGAATCGGTGGTATCTATCTGCGAATTGCCGTGATTAATGCAGCGGTATCATTGCTGTGAATTACCGGTATCATGTTGCGTATTGCTGGTACCCCAAGCGTGAAATATTCATAGTAGGATGCCCTGCTATGAAGCAGTAGGATTTCCCACTACTTCATAGCTGAAATATGGATTATTGGGAGGTATTGATGTAATGGAGAAAAAATATGAAATAAAGTTCAGGAAGTCTTTTCCCGCCCTGAAACTGATATTCGGAGGCAATGAGCAGGCTTTGGTGCTGGTAGACTTATTGGAGGCTTATGCCTACCGTTGTTCGGATGAATGGTTTGAAACCTATGGAGAATACGGGGTTACGGAGGATGGTTTTTTTCGAAAAGCAGATCACTCATTATGGAAGACACCGGAATACTGACTGCCTCAGTCAAAAATGCAGTTGACAGTTTGCAAAAACAGGGCTTTATCTTGCAGACACAAAACCGTAATATTGCCGGGTATAAGGATAAGGTGATGCACTACAGACTCTGTCTTGACCCCTACCCGTACCTGAAGAAGGCCACGGATTATCTTGATAAACCGCACCGTCCTGATGACAGGAAAGCGGTGAGAAAAATTCTGTTACCCTTTATTGAAGAATTGACTTACTATAACCACAGCATTATTGAAGCTTTGAAACTTGGCCCGGCTTCCTATAGGGAAAGGTTACAAAAACGATTTGGATAATTAAGCAACTCGCTTTGGTTGGTGAAGTGAAGGTAGTAATAATTGGTTGACAAATAGCAATGGGTGATATTATGTAGGAATTTCGGGGTTGACAGGCTAAAGTTTTCCGGTGATATATATCGGGGTGGCCCTGCTAAATCTACCAGAGCCTTTGCCGGACGCCTGTTTACGAGAAATGCAAAACCGCCGCCCCCGCTTAAAAAGCTAATATACCGTCTTATACAGTACTTATTAATAGCACATATACTAATATGCTTAGTATGTGTTTTAAAGCAAAGACAAGCTGAATTACAGCTTGCATAATTGGAATTATAGCTTTGCTTTTGCTGCTGTGGGGCGGCGTTTTGCTTTCATTGCAAGCGCAGCACATCCCTGAACACTATTATTATCAGGATGGCTAAATAAACAGCCGCCCCCGAGAAAAAGCCACTTCATGTTTAAAAATTTGCAGCAAAAAACACAGTAGTAATAATACAAAAAGGATTTAAGGATGGTTGATTTTGAATTGTTGATTATTCCATGCAAATACGGAAACACCTGAACATATTATATAGCTACAATTGTCCCAAAACCCCAATATTTAGGGATTTGTGTGCATTCGAAGATAGTAATATGTGCAGGTGTTTTGTTATAGCTTTTGTTTAGTTTACTGTAAAAAAGTATTGTTTTGATGGCCTTTGCAGGAGGGCGGTAGTGGTATTGCGAAAAAGTTGTCAATAACTCCGTCCTCTATCTCAGGTTTGGTATGAAATGTCCTTAGTCTTTTAATCATCCATATTATGACAAAACCGTTTCATTAGCAGATCACTACTCTTGATTTGTCGACTGTCTCGAATTTTTATATATGACCCAAATCAATGTGGCAACCCATCCTACAAAAGTCCAACCCGCAAGAAGGTTGATAATAAAAATTTTAAGAATACCTGGCATCTTTTTCGCCATCGCAAAAATTGAAGGAATATAATAAATTAATTGAAAAAGCACAAGCATAATAATTATTAATTCCCAAGGACCACTATTGGAGTAGTTCATGTTTATCCCCCTTTCCAATTAATTAGTTTTACGTAATAAAATAGTCTAGAATGAATATTATTAAGGATATAACAGAACAAATAATCAGGAACCATCCTCCTCTAATAATTTCTTTATCAGTATGTTCTTTGGAAGAACTAAATTCCCAAAATACGGGCTTTTTCTCATCATTAACATACATATTTACATAAAATTGTTGAAGTTTTTGCCCATACACAAGTATTGCTATTCCGAGAAGAAACAAAGCAATTAGTATTAATACCTTGCCGATTACACCCATATTACCCCATATCTCCCTTTTTACTTAAATATTTTATTATAGAGATTAATTATTGCTTTACGGGGATTTCCCAAATAAACTGAATGATATATTGTTTCATCAACTTGGGGCGTCCAACTGAAAATTACTGCAGTACCACTCATTTTATTAGTTAAACATTGTGTCTCTGAAATTCCCCCTAGATAACTTGTCTCAACTACAACTGACTGCCCACTATTGAATTCGATACATTGTTCTGGAGTCGGAACACTATCTTGATTAATATAGCCTGTACCGCCAGTCAAACTTATACCTTTTTGGTTCCAGCTTCTCCCTATCCCGACATATAATCCTCCATAAGTATCTTCGGTAACCTGCACTTGAGCACCATATTGGCGGAAACCTAATCCAAGACTGCCAGAGGCATAGTCAGGCGGACGCAAATATTCACCAGAGCTGTTACACCCTTTATTAATCGTAACTGTACTCCCATCTGCTGTTCCCACTTCATTATCTGCTCTATATTTATCCCTAATACTCTCGGCAAAATCGTGTAATTCACTTCTTCCTTGAGTAGTGGCATTGGACCATGCATTCCCCGCATCTATAACATTTTGCAAATCAGTAGAATTGGTTATATGTTGATAATCCCATTCTGTTACATGCCCACTCGGATCAATATAAATAAGCGGATTGTTCTCAACATAAGTATACAGATTCAAACTCAGCGGATTGGTGATATCCCCTTCAACACTATCCTCCGTAATAAAGCTGAGCCTGCAAAAAATATATGATGGCAATCTATACCAGTTACCACCATTGTATTACACAGCTTCCTTTTCAGGAATAGCTGGTAGCATATATTCAGTCTTGTTTTTCATCATGCCATATATAATATTAACTAACCGGCGCATAACGCAGATCAAGGCCTGTCCTTTGGTCTTGCCTTCGGCCACTTTCTTGGTATAGTAGCTGTAAAATGCTTCGTTGCGGGGTTTCTTGGTGGTTCTGTCTACCCCTATCTGCCTTACTGCCAGGAAATATATGATGCTGTGTAGTTCTTTATTGCCCTGCTTGCTCTTGATGGTCTTGCTCTTGCCCCCGGAACCGAAGGATACCGGGGCAATGCCGGCGTGGCGGGCCAGTTTGTCATGATTAGAGAACCTTCGGATATCCCCGATTTCCGTTACCAGCTCCGCAGCGGTTACGGTACTGATGCCCGGCATGGTTTCCAGCTTGTAGTCAAGTTCGGACATCACCGTCTTTAACTCGGCTTCCACAAGGGCTATTTCCTGCTTTTTGAATTGAATATCCCTGACAATGCTTCTAACCAGGAAATCCCGGCTGTTCTGGTAGCCCCGTTTGGTGTCTCCATCTTTCTTGATTAACTCCAGTATTTGCTGGGCCTTACTGCTGGAACAGGCATTATTGCTGCATTCACGCAGGAAAGCGGTCAGTTCCTCTTGACTTACCTGGTCCAAGTGATGGGGAGAGGGGTATCTCTCCCAGAATAAAAGAGCAGTCTTACCATCTACCTCAGAAAAGAACTGCTTGTAACTGGGATAAGCACAGGTTAGCTGACCATGCAACTGGTTGGTTAATGCGCTCATGGCCTTGACCAATGCCCGTCTGCGCAGGACCAATTGACTGATAGTCCAGTATAGATCATCGGGACTAGCATCAGGTAGGGTATCAAGATACTCCATCAAGGTCCTAGCGATACATTCCGCATCCCAGCTATCCGATTTATGAACAGTTGGTCTGCTTACCCTTAGGGAGTGGGCAAGTGCAGCATTGACTTCCTTCACCTTCTGATTTTGTTCAGTAAGATATACCGCCAATGACCGGCCATGACCTCCGACATCCTCCAAGCCATAAACCGGGGTTAACCTTTTACTGTGCTTTTTTACAGCTTCAATGAGTTCCGGGAATGCTGACGGTTTATTGGCAAACTGAATTTCACCCAGTTTTTGGTGCCAGCAGTTAATGATAACCGCGGTATGGGTATCTTTGTGCAGGTCTACTCCTACATAGATGAATTTTTCCTGGTAGTGCATAGTCTCACCTACTTGATTGAGCATACCCATTCAAGGCCTAATAAGGTTTTAAGAATGTCAGCACCCTCCGACCAAGCGTTAAGTACTGGTGTACTCCGCAACGATAGTTAAGCTAGTCCATTCTCTGGCCTTACTATGGATTTATTTGCTCAATTTTTTTGTATTGATTACTACCGGTTCTCGTACTTCTTAACCAGCTTGTAAAAGGTGGCTTTCTTTAAGCCCAAGCTGGTAAAGGCTTGAACCGCAGTAATATTGCCTGCTTTCCACTCTGAATAATACTTCTCCCATTCTTCGGGGTATTCCATACCGGGCCTGCCGAATTTCCTGCCGTTTTGCTTGGCAGCGGCTATGCCTTCGGCTTGTCTGGCCTTGATGCGGCAGCGTTCATCTTCGGCAAAGTAGCTGAGCAGTTGTAAAACAATATCGGTTATCAGGCTTTCCAGACCGGATATGTTTTTGTATCTCGTTGTATCCAGCAGCGGCATGTCGATTACAATGATATCTGCCTTGATTTCTTTGGTTATTTCCTGCCACTCGCTTAATATCTGCTCCTTGTTCCTGCCGAAGCGGTCTAATGATTTAATGTATAACCTGTCACCTTCCCTCAAATTCATCTTCAATGCTTGATACATGGGCCTTTCGAAGTCTTTGCCGGACTGTTTGTCAGCAAAGATATCGCGTTCACAAATGCCCAAGGCCAGCATTTCTTTAACCTGTCTCTCCAGGTTCTGATCTTTGCAGCTAACCCTTACATAACCGAATGTCTTGTTCTGCATAGCATCCTCCTTCCAGTATCTGGTTTACAGCTTAAGTATAGGAGGGAGTGTCTACAAAGGTCGACCTGATATTGGTAACGTCTATAAACTTGGTTTGCAGGGATTACAAACGTTGATCTTATGCTGTTTTGCTGAGTCTGTAATCGTATACGATTTAGTCCCCCGATGATTCTCAGCATATATACCATTCGAAAGCAGAAATGTGAAAGGAGAGATTGACATCATTTTCACAACTGGCATTTTCGAGATAATTAACAATTATTGGTGGTTGCTTTTATATTTTGGCACTTGCTTTGAAAAATTCTTTTTTCAGTGTTATTGTGCTTCGGCAACCATTCTATTTTCTATATTAGAGGGCGATGCCTTGCCCAATAAATATATGTCAATAAACTCAAAAAACTCTTAAAAATAATCACTCCAAACGCCTGTATACAGCACTCTTTAACCCTCTTACCTTTACTCTGAAAACAAAAACCGCCCCCACTAAAACCTCTGTTCGCAGTTACTGCAATAACAAGTATTAGCGAAGGGAGCGGAATAGATATGATTGATACATTCCAGATTTATGCCCGACCGAATTATTCAGAGAAGCAGGATATCAAAAAGCATTTTCAACCTAACAGGATAAAAGATGCCTTTGTATGGACTTTAGCACCAGCAGCGGGTATTTCCATGAAGTATTTGATGTCTCAAGAGAAGCGTATTAGCCTGTTGCAAATGGTGGTTAACCCTGCATTATTGCTGGATAAGCGACAAATAGTTAATGACGACTATGAGAATCTTGTTACCACTATTGACCGAACTTTAGCTCTTTACTTCAGGCGGCTACGGTTTGCTGATTTTAACCTGAGCCGAATAGACTTTAAGCTGGATATTGTTACACCCTACAAAGATATCTATATAGGTATTTTGAAGCAGCTTCAGTTTAAATACCGCCGTAAGTACCAGCAACTGCATATGGCTTCCGTCTACTACAAGGGTAAGAGTTATACCATTAACTTGTACGACAAGGAAGCCAAGGAAGGAGCATCATATAAAGATGTTCTTCGGTTGGAACTACAGCTAAAAAGCGGATTTATCAGAAGGCAGCTTAACGAATATGGTATGGTTGCTTCTCTGCAGAATTATTTTCATAACAGTGTTAGAAGAAACACTTTTGAGGATTTGCTTACTCCGCTGATTTATCGGGGTGATTACTACACTATACGCAAGAGCCGGTATGTATTAGCCGAGTATGGCTACAGTGAAAAAACGATCGTCAAGCTGCTTAACTTTCAGAAGCTAGCATTGCAGCATGGCATTAATGCAGCTACCCGGAAGTCCGGCAAGAGTGCTAATACGGTTAGAGGTTACATAATTAAACTGCAAGAAGCAGGGGTTAACCCGGTACCGTTACCTAATAATTGCCGAGTGAATCATTTACCCGGCTTGTTGACTTACCTTGGAGACATAGAACCATAAGAACTCTTCTTCGGTGAACGAAGCGAGCTGAAGGTTTCCTTTAGCGAGTGCAGTGAACTGAAGGCACCTTTGGTGAGCATGGCATCGCCATGCGAAGCGAAGGTTAATACGCCCCGCCGGTGGCGAGACCGGCTCATAAAACCGCCCCACCAAAGTAATATCATATCATGTAATAGTAACAGTAATAACAGCAGGGATAATATAATAAATTTTGGGTTGACAAAATGATAATGGCGGGAAATATGTTTTGTTGAATCTTAGGGGTTGACAGAAATGGAATGGTGATTTTATGTAGAATCTTTTGGGTTGACAAGCTAAACTTTTCCGGTGATATATATCGGGGTGGCCCTGCTGGACCCGCCAGAGCCTTTACCGGATGCCTGTTTCCTGAAAATACAAAAACGCCGCCCCCAGTTAAAGTGCTCATATACCGTCTTATACAGCTTTTACTATTAGCTATATATACAAAGTACTAAAAAACGTTTTAAAGCTAAGACAAGCTGAATTACAGCGGTTTAAAATGAGGTTATTGCTTTGTTGCAGTGGGGCGGCGTTTTGTTTTCTCCAATAAGCAGTATTCCCGGACATTACTGTTCCCGAGATGGCTGTAAAAATGGCCGCCCCGAGAGAAAATACCCATTCATGTTCAAAAACTAACAGCAATAACAGTAGTACACATAGCAGGAATAAAAGATGGTTGATAGAATTGCTGCTTTGTCCAGTATAAAACAAAAACACACTCACATATTACCGGGTAATAAGTGCTGAGTAATCCCATTATATAGGGATTTTCTAGCCGATAATATGTGAGGGTGTTGTGTTTTGCTTAAGTTTAATAAGTTGCTTAAAAACGGGGATTTTGGGGCCTTTGAGGGCGGGCAGGAGTAGTTTGCTATAATGTTGTCAATAAATCCTTCCCCATGGTACTTCTTACCCTATGAGTTTAATTGGTATGGAATATTATGACGTTTACAACCGAACAAATAGCATTGCTCTTCGTGATAAGGATGATATTTGGCACAAAATTCTGTGCCAGTTAAGATTGATTGATATAGCTTTTGAAACTGGATAATTTGTTTTTTTATGAATCTCTTTCTTTGACTTCTAGTTTTTATATCAAAATCCGGATCCTCTTTGATTTCATCTATTTCTTCACTAAGTTCTTTAATAAGCTTATTTACGAAGTGTTCAACTTCATTAAGTCTACCTAAATTATACAGCGACTGAATATAAAGCCCATAATCCTCCAACGTAACCACGTATGAAGAAAACGCTTCTGAATATAACTCAGCGGTCCGTTGATAATTCTTTAGTAAATAAAACATACGTGCAATGTCCAATATAAAATCATCTGACGTATTACTATTTATCATATATCTTTCAATAGCTTCGACTTCAGAAAAGCGATTCAATTCACCCAACGATATACCTGCGTTTATATAGGGGTAATATGAATAATCTTTAGATGGCGCCAGTTTATGAGCTTTTAGAAACCAATTCAAAGCCTCTTCGTATTGGTTTTGCTCAAAAAGTGCAACTCCTAAATTATTTTGATTCGCAACTGTTTCTAATATTTCAACAGCTTGTCTAAGAACCTTCTCGGCAGATTGAAAACATTCAACTTTTAAATAAGCCTCTCCTAAAAGAGAAAAGGGAATATGCGACTTAGGAGTTTTCAATATGGCTTTTTCTAAAACTTTAATAGCCTTCTTTTCTTGATAAAACCATCTCCCTTTGATTAATTCACCTTCCTTGAGATAAAAGTATCCTAGGTTATTCAATGCTTGTTCCGTAGGGTTAATTTCAACCGCTCGTTTAAATAATAATAATGCACCTTCATTGTCACCGAGTTCCATCTTGGTGATTGCAAGCGTGTTTATTAGTTCAATATTATCAGGTTGGTCTTTTATCCGGGATTCCATCTCAGAAATCAAATTTTGATTATTTATGTTGACCCCTCCTTATGCCTTTATGGTGCAAGTGCATTTGCCGGTATAGTCCACCACAGAGGTGGCACCAATGATGGAATCATCCTAACACCTCTGTATAGTAAATAAGCGCCACCTACTACAACTGCCCCTTTGGCTACATCACCACTTTCAATACTCGGAGAAAACCTACCTTTTGGTCCACTTCCTCTTCTAACGGTTCCATCTGGATAGACATTATCGTATCCGCCATTAGGATATTGAACATCCCAATGTTCTCCACCATGTCCACTCTTGTCCTTTACCCACTCATTTCCCCATTTATCCATATAACCACCGTTCTTGGTTTTGCCAGTACCTTTTTTTGGCGGAACATAACCACTACTTTTGGGTGGAGCAGCAAACATGGTGTTGGATGCAAGTATTAGATTATTCCCGTTGTATGCTAATAATCCTGATGTGCTACTTTTGTTCAAACCATTATAGCTACTGTTTACAATAGAATATATAGCACTAGCAATGCTTCCTACTATACTAATTGTCTGTCCGCTAGTTCCCCCACGTGATGACTGGCTGGTCGAGGCATAATATTGTAATCCACCATATACTGTCCCATCCTCATAAGCCACTAAGTTTGTATTTATATTAGAATTCCCAGATCCACTTGAACTCCCTGAGCCCCCCGAATTCCCTGAACTACCTGAAGTCCAACTTCCCGAATGGGGTGTTATAGAATTTCCACTCGGATCAACGTTCACTATCGGATTATTCACACAGTATGTATACAAATTCAAACTCAGCGGATTAGTTATCTTTCCCTCATAACTATCCTCCGTAATAAAGCTGAGCCTCTAAAAATATATGATGGCAATCTATACCAGTTACCACCATTGTATTATACAGCTTCCTTTTCAGGAATAGCTGGTTGCATATATTCAGTCTTGTTTTTCATCATGCTATAGATAATATTGACCAACCGGCGCATAACGCAGATTAAGGCCTGTCCTTTGGTCTTGCCTTCAGCTACTTTCCGGGTATAGTAGCTGTAAAACAACTCATTTCGGGGTTTCTTAGTGGTTCTGTCTACCCCAATCTGCCTTACTGCCAGGAAATATATGATACTGTGCAGTTCCCGATTCCCCTTCTTGTTCTTTCGGTTCTTGCTCTTACCCCCGGAACTGTGGAGGACCGGGGCAATGCCAGCGTGGCGTGCCAGTTTGTTAGCATTGGAGAATCTTCGTATATCCCCGATTTCCGTTACCAACTCGGCAGCGGTCACGGTACTGATCCCCGGCATGCTTTCCAGTTTGTAGTCCAGCTCAGCCATAACCGGCTTTAACTCGGCTTCTACAAGAGCTATCTCCCGCTTTTTAAACTGGATATCCCTCACCATGCTCTGAACCAGGAAATCTCTCCTTTCCTGGTAGCCTCGTTTTGTGCCTCCGTCTTTCTCTATTAGTTCAAGTATCTCTCTGGCTTTTTTGGTTGAACAGGCGTTATTGCTGCATTCACGCAGGAAAGCAGTCAGCTCCTCTTGACTTATCTCGTCCAAGTGATGGGGAGAGGGGTATCTCTCCCAGAATAACAGGGCTGTTTTGCCATCTACCTCGGAAAAGAACTTCTTGTAGCTTGGATAGGCATAGCTTAACTGTTCATGTAACTGGTTGGTTAACGCGCTCATAGCCTTGACCAGCGCCCGTCTGCGCAGGACCAGTTGGCTGATAGTCCAATATAGATCCTGGGGATTAGCATCAGGTAAGGCAGGCAGATTATCTAACAGCGTCCTGGCGATACATTCGGCATCCCAGCTATCTGATTTATGAACGATTGGCCTGCTTTTCCTTAGGGAGTTGGCAAGTGTAGCATTGACTTCTTTCACTTTCTGCTGTTGTTCAGTAAGATATACCGCCAATGACCGGCCATGGCCCCCGACATCCTCCAAGCCATATACCGGGGTTAATCTTTTACTGTGTTTTTTCACTGTTTTTATGAGTTCCGGGAATGCAGCAGGTTTATTGGCAAACTGAATTTCACCCAATTTTTCATACCAACCGTTGATGATAACTGCGGTATGGGTGTCTTTGTGCAGGTCTACTCCTACATAGATGAATTTTTCTTTGTGGTGCATAGTCTCACCTACTTCATTGAGCATACCCATTCAAGGCCTAATAAGGTTTTGAGAATGTCAGCACCCTCCGACCAAGCGTTAAGTATGGTGTACCCCGCAACGATAGTTAAGCTAGTCCATTCCCTGGCCTTACTATGGATTAATTGCTCGATTTTGTGTATTGATTACTCCCGGTTCTCGTACTTCTTAACCAGCTTGTAGAAGGTGGCTTTCTTTAAGCCCAAGCTGGTAAAGGCTTGAACAGCAGTAATATTGCCTGCTTTCCACTCTGAATAATATTTCTCCCATTCTTCGGGATATTCCATGCCGGGCCTGCCGAATTTTCTGCCGTTCTGCTTGGCAGCGGCTATGCCTTCGGCTTGTCTGGCCTTGATGCGGCAGCGTTCATCTTCGGCAAAGTAGCTGAGCAGTTGTAAAACAATATCGGTTATCAGGCTTTCCAGACCGGATATGTTTTTGTATCTCGTTGTATCCAGCAGCGGCATGTCGATTACAATGATATCTGCCTTGATTTCTTTGGTTATTTCCTGCCACTCGCTTAATATCTGCTCCTTGTTCCTGCCGAAGCGGTCTAATGATTTAATGTAGAGCCTGTCACCTTCCCTCAAATTCATCTTTAATGCCTGATACATGGGCCGCTCGAAGTCTTTGCCGGACTGTTTGTCGGCAAAGATATCGCGTTCGCAAATGCCCAAGGCCAGCATTTCTTTAACCTGTCTCTCCAGGTTCTGATCTTTGCAGCTAACCCTTACATAGCCGAATGTCTTGTTCTGCATAGCATCCTCCTTCCAGTATCTGGTTTACAGCTTAAGTATAGGAGGGAGTGTCTATAAAGGTCGACCTGATCTTGGTTACGTCTATAAACTTGGTTTGCAGGGATTATAAACGTTGATCTTATGGGTTTTGCCTGAGTCTGTAATCGTATACGATTTAGCCCTCTGATGATTCTCAGGATACATACAGTTTTAAAAGCAGAAATGTGAAAGGAGAGATTGATATCATTTTCACAGCTAGTATTTTCGAGATAATTGGAATTTCTTGGGTAATTTATTTGAAAATTTTTTTATCAGACTTATTGTGGCTGTTCGAGACTTCTGTTCTCTATATCAGAGGGCGATGCCTTGCCCAATAAATATATGTCAACAAACTCAAAAAACACGTTCAAAAAAACACTTCAATCGCCTGTATACAGCACTCTTTAACCCACTTACCTTTACCCTGAAAACTAAAACCGCCCCCCACTAAAAACTCTGTTCGCAGTTACTGCAATAACAAGTATTAGCAAAGGGAGCGGAATAGATATGATTGATACATTCCAGATTTATGCCCGACCAAATTATTCAGAGAAGCAGGATATCAAAAAGCATTTTCAACCTAACAGGATAAAAGATGCCTTTGTATGGACTTTAACAGCAACAAAGGGCATTTCCATGAAATATTTGATGTCTCAAGAGAAGCGCATCAGCCTGCTGCAAATGGTGGTTAATCCTGCATTAGTACTGGAAAAGCGACAAATAGTCAATGATGACTATGCGAGTATTGTTACCGCTATTGACCGCATTTTAGCTCTTTACTGCGGGAGAATGCGGGTTGCTGATTTTAACCTGAGCCGAATAGACTACAAGCTGGATATTGTCACGCCCTACAAAGATATCTATGTAGGGATTTTGAAGCAGCTCCAGTTTAGTTATCGCCGCAAGCACCAACAAGAATGGATGACTTCGGTTTACTACAACGGGAAGAGTTATACCATTAACCTGTACGACAAGGAAGCCAAGGAAGGAGCATCATTTAAAGATGTTCTGCGATTGGAGTTACAGCTAAAGAGCAGATGGATACGAAGGCAATTTAACGAATATGGTATGGTTGCTTCTCTGCGGAATTATTTTAATGACAGCGTTAGAAGAAACACGTTTGAGGATTTGCTTACTCCGCTGATTTATCGTGGTGATCACTACACTATACGCAAGAGCCGATATGTATTAGCCGAGTACGGCTACAGTGAAAAAACGGTAACCAAGCTATTAGACTTTCAGAGGCTGGTATTGCAGCATGGTATGAGTGCATCAACCAGACTGTCCGGGAAGAGTGCCAATACGGTTAGAGGTTATATAGTTAAACTGCAAAATGCAGGGGTTAACCCTGTACCGTTACCACATGATTGCAGAGTGAATCATTTACCTGGCTTGCTGACTTACCTTGGAGACGTAAACCATAAGAACTCTTCTTCGGTGAACGAAGCGAGCTGAAGGTTTCCTTTAGCGAGTGCAGTGAACTGAAGGCACCTTTGGTGAGCATGGCATCGCCATGCGAAGTGAAGGCCTATACGTCCCGCCGGTGGCGAGACCGGCATGTAAACCGCCCCACCAAAGTATATTCATATCATGTAATAGTAACAGTAATAACAGCAGGGATAGTATAACAACTTATAGGTTGACAAAATGATAATGGCGGGCGATGTGCTTTGTTGAATCTTAGTGGTTGACAAAATATCAAAGGTGATATCGTGTAGAATCTTTTGGGTTGACAGAACTGGAATAGTGATATTTTGTTGAATCTTTTGGGTTGACAAGCTAAACTTTTCCGGTGATATATATCGGGGTGACCCTGCTGGACCCGCCAGAGCCTTTACCGGATGCCTGTTTCCTGAAAAGCAAAAACGCCGCCCCCACTAAAAGCGCTCATATACCGTCTTATACAGCTTTAACTATTAGCTATATATACAAAGTACTAAAAAACATTTTAAAGCTAAGACAAGCTGAATTACAGCGGTTTAACATGAGGTTATTGCTTTGCAGCAGTGGGGCGGCGTTTTGTTTTCGCCAATAAGCAGTATTCCCGGACATTACTGTTCCCGAGATGGCTGTAAAAACGGCCGCCCCGAGAGAAAATACCCATTCATGTTCAAAAAATAACAGCAAAAACAAAGTAGTACATATAGCAGGAATAAAAGATGGTTGATTGAACTGCTGCTTTGTCTTGATTAAATACAAAAACACCCTTACATATTATACGATAATAAGCGCTCAGCAATCCCATTATATTGGGATTATCCACCGGGTAATGTGTGAGGGTGTCGTGTATGCATAATATTCAATAATTGTGCTTAAAAACTGGGATTTGGGGGCCTTTGTTGGCGGGCGGAATGGTCTTATATATTTTTGCCAATAACTCAGTCCCCTTGGCACTTTTATGGGAATGCTTACATTTTAGCTATATTATTCGAAGAAGTTCATTTTTCTTTTCGAAGTATGCACTTCGATCAATAATACCATCTTGGCAGTGCTGATAAAGTTGACTAAGCAAAACAAGAGGATCTTCCGTACCCAAATTGTATTTCGTCCAAATTTCTCGCTTTTCCTTATTATTAATTTTCAACAATTCAAAGACGAATTTATTGAGTACCTTTCTCTCGTCATTCTTGATGAAAATAATAGCAGCATGGATACCGCTAATCGTCAGCCTACTCGTAAAAATACTGTCCCTTTCAATATTAAACTCGGAAATGTCATCTAAACTAAACGAATTCAGGCAGTCAGGTAATGCTTGGCTATATGGAAGATAATAATAGATTGCTTTATCAGTAATTAATAGTCCGGCTCCCTTTACCCTGTAATCAGCTAAACGGAACAGCATTAACGGTTTTTCAACTTCCGAATTAAAGAACGCGTACAAATTGTAAGCTTCATTTAAAAATTCTTCCGGAATAAACGGGGCAAAGTGCATAGATAAGTACTTTCTTCTACCGTTAGCAGGATGGAACTTGGAAATATGATCGTCCATAAGCTCTAGGAGTAAAGGGGTCTTTTCATCATTATTAAAAACATAATCTTTGTTTCCCAAAATTCTGGTTACAATCTTAGTTTTAGCAGCAGAATAATCTTCTGGGGTTATTATATCGTTATTTTTTAACTTATAAAGGCTGAAAAACTTTTCAAACAAAGAATTGTTCAATTGCATACTTGGGGATGAATGTAGTTCTAGTCTTTTCATAATTTCAATCATACTGTTGACGAACTCCGTAATTATATTAGCTTCATTCCAAAAAAATGGACCCCATCCAACAAACTGACCTATTTTGTTATCATTAATCACAATTTCCACGCCAGATAATCTTTGTTTAAGCAAAAAGAAATTGACATTGGATAACTCATAGCTTACCTTTTGATAATTCGAAGCCATATTATTGGGATTGTAATATATCTTTTTATTTGTAATTAGGATACCGCGATTTAATGGTCTATCCCAACTTTCCTTTACAATAATAATTGGTTTTTCTTCAGTAAAGTCGAACCCCGAGTAACTGCTCAGGTTGGGCAAAGGACTATTTTGAAAAGCGATTCCATAATAGATAAAATCACGACAAGCCCATTTTTTCCCGCCCGGATTTCGTATTCGAAAAAAATCCTCTGCAAAATCAATTATTAGTTGATAATAATCATGATCATTCATAGTTTATCCTTCCGCCCTTTTATCTAATTCGTTGTATATATTGGTTCTGTTTCATTAACAACATTGAATAATAATCCCAATTTGGTATTAAACGCTCCAGCAGGAAAACCTGGAGCAATGTCCTGAGCAAACCCCGTTATTGAGTAAGCATTGGCTATTACAGTGTTTGAGACAGAATAATATCCGTTAGAAGCAGTCCCCGCTACAAATGCCCCTCCTCTGATCATGTTGGCTGATGCATAATCTGCTACATTAAAGGCAGCCGATGAGGCAGGTTTAGCTAATGAATACAATGCTTCTGAGGAAACCTCTGCTCCTTTATAAGCACCATTCATGATTACTGTTCCGGCGGTACCGGCAGCAGCCGCTATTGTATTTCCTGCGACTGATGCAACTCCAGCAAACCCACCCGCACTTGTGCCGATAATGGCCGCTCCAGCTGCAACTCCAGTAGCAACTGCAGTACCACCAACTGCTATTGTCATGGCCTTGGCAGTACCGATTGCAGTACCATTGTTAACTTTATTTAATTGCCCCCCAATATATTTATCGTTTACAGAGTTAAGTGCTTTGCCTATAGTTGTCCCAGTACTTGCCACTGCTTTTGTGGAGTTATTTATTATCGCTGTTGTATTTGCTACTTTAGTTGTTAGCGAAGTAGCCTGGGAACTTATCCCTGCCCCTACCGAACCGCCTTTTAAGGAACTTGTTATCGCAGTAACTTTTTGAGTAACACTGTTAACAGCAGTATTTACGGCGCTTTTTACTGTCTGAACAGCACTGCTTACTGCCTTACTGGCACTGCTTACGGCTTTACTGATACTGCTTGTTATGCCCTTAATACTTAAATTCCCACTGGGGTCAATTCGTACAACCGGATTATTCTCACAATATGTATACAGATTCAAACTCAGCGGGTTAGTAATACTACCCTCATAACTATCCTCCGTAATAAAGCTGAGCCTGTAAAAAATATATGATGGCAATCTATACCAGTTACCACCATTGTATTATACAGCTTCCTTTTCAGGAATAGCTGGTAGCATATATTCAGTCTTGTTTTTCATCATGCCATAGATAATATTGACCAGCCTGCGCATAACGCAGATTAATGCCTGTCCTTTGGTCTTACCTTCGGCTACTTTCTTGGTATAGTAGTTGTAAAACACTTCGTTTCGGGGTTTCTTGGTGGTTCTATCTACCCCTATCTGCCTTACCGCCAGGAAATATATGATACTGTGCAATTCTTTATTGCCCTGCTTGCTCTTGATGGTCTTGCTCTTGCCCCCAGAACCGAAGGATACCGGGGCAATGCCGGCGTGGCGGGCCAGTTTGTTAGCACTGGAGAACCTTCTGACATCACCGATTTCCGTTACCAGCTCGGCAGCGGTTACGGTACTGATTCCCGGCATGCTTTCCAGCTTGTAGTCAAGCTCGGACATAACCGTCTTTAATTCGGCTTCTACACGGGCTATCTCCTGCTTTTTAAACTGAATATCCCTGACAATGCTCCTGACCAGGAAATCCCGGCTGTTCTGGTAGCCCCGTTTGGTGTCTCCATCTTTCTTGATTAACTCCAGTATTTGCTGGGCCTTACTTGTAGAACAGGCATTATTGCTGCATTCGCGCAGGAAAGCGGTCAGTTCCTCTTGACTCACCTTGTCCAAGTGATGGGGAGAGGGGTATTTCTCCCAGAATATTAAGGCTGTTTTGCCATCCACCTCGGAAAAGAACTGCTTGTAACTGGGATAAGCGCAGGTTAGTTGTCCGTGCAACTGGTTGGTTAATGCGCTCATAGCTTTAACCAATGCCCGTCTGCGCAGGACCAATTGACCGATAGTCCAATAGAGATCCTGGGGATTGGCATCAGGTAAGGTATTTAGGTTAGCTAGCAAGGTATTAGCGATACATTCGGCATCCCAGCTATCTGATTTATGAACGATTGGCCTGCTTAGCCTTAGGGAGTGGGCAAGTGCAGCATTGACTTCCTTCACGCTCTGATTTTGTTCATTAAGATATACCGCCAATGACCGGCCATGACCCCCGACATCCTCCAAGCCATAAACCGGGGTTAGTCCTTTGCTGTGCTTTTTTACAGCTTTTATGAGTTCCGGGAAGGCTGACGGTTTATTGGCAAACTGAATTTCACCCAGTTTTTGGTGCCAGCAGTTAATGATAACTGCGGTGTGGGTTTCTTTGTGCAGGTCTACTCCTACATAGATGAATTTTTCCTGGTAGTGCATTGTCTCACCTACTTGATTGAGCATACCCATTCAAGGCCTAATAAGGTTTTAAGAATGTCAGCACCCTCCGACCAAGCGTTAGGCATTGCTGCCCCGCAACGATAGTTAAGCTAGTCCATTCCCTGGCCTTACTATGGATTAGTTGCTCAATTTTGTGTATTGCTTACTCCCGGTTCTCATACTTCTTAACCAGCTTGTAGAAGGTGGCCTTCTTTAAGCCCAAGCTTGTGAAGGCTTGAACCGCAGTAATATTGCCTGCTTTCCACTCTGAATAACACTTCTCCCATTCTTCGGGATATTCCATGCCGGGCCTGCCGAATTTCCTGCCGTTTTGCTTGGCAGCGGCTATGCCTTCGGCTTGTCTGGCCTTGATGCGGCAGCGTTCATCTTCGGCAAAGTAGCTTAATAGCTGTAAAACGATATCCGTTATTAGGCTTTCCAGCCCGGATATGTTTTTGTATCTGGTGGTATCCAGGAGAGGCATGTCGATTACGATAATGTCTGCCTTGATTTCTTTGGTTATCTCCTGCCACTCGCTTAATATCTGCTCCTTGTTCCTGCCGAAGCGGTCTAATGATTTAATGTATAATCTGTCACCTTCCCTCAAATTCATCTTTAATGCCTGATACATGGGCCTTTCAAAGTCTTTGCCGGACTGTTTGTCGGCAAAGATATCGCGTTCACAAATGCCCAATGCCAGCATTTCCTTGGTTTGCCTCTCCAGGTTCTGATCTTTGCAGCTAACTCTTACATAGCCGAATGTCTTATTCTGCATAGCATTCCTCCTTCCATTATCTGGTTTGCAGCTTAAGTATAGGAGGAAGTGTCTATAAAGGTCGACCTGATCTTGGTGACGTCTATAAACATCGTTTGCAGGGATTACAAACGTTGATCTTATGGGTTTTGTCTGAGTCTGTAATCGTATACGATTATATGCTCTGAACCTATATACAAAATTTGAAGGTAAAAGATATAGCAGATTCTTAATTTTTTATCAGTCTTATTGTTCCCTCCCAATGTTTGTGCACTAGAAAACAACGCAGTAAATAGATTCTGGTGGGGGGTGGTTGCATGGTATGCTTTGATACCAGCTAAAAAGCCTTTTAGTTTTCTTCACTTAGGATTGAAGGTTTTTAAATAGAGTAGACCCAAAATTTTAAGCTGGCTTAAAATTTTGGGAAGATCTATTTATCTAATATTTTCTAAGTAAGTATTTAAGTTATATATAAGTGTTACTGGGTTTTAGTAGGAACGTGTATTTTCATAGTAGTTAGCAGCTTTTAGATAGTTGATTATTTCAAGGCTTTCGTACCACGGATTTTCAAAACCAGTACCATTGATTCACGCCAATGATACCGGCAGTTTTTAATAGGATACCGCTCCAACTGCGAAGCGGTATCCGCTGAAGGATT
>Ga0074198_1001217_pt1 | contig 18480 bp, 17 predicted proteins | sample EPASupsiteSAE323_FD_64527 | JGI IMG/M metagenome (GOLD analysis project Ga0074198, IMG submission 64527) | Bioremediated contaminated groundwater from EPA Superfund site, New Mexico - Sample SAE3-23 | ecosystem: Environmental > Aquatic > Deep subsurface > Groundwater > Contaminated ...
GAACACCCCTCGGTGGGCTTGAAGCTTTATTTTGCCGATCCCCATCTCGCCAGCGACAACGCCGTAGGCGTAGCCATGCTCGCCGCCGAGATGTACCGGGGGGACAGGGATTCAACACAGATAAACACAGATAGCCTATGAATATGGTATAGAATCAAGGCTTTGAATAAGAATTAGTCATTCGAAAATTATTGACTATGTGGGATTGTTACAGATGAAAAATGATTAGTATTAAATATTAATAACTGTATAATTAAACATGTGAAAAACTTCTTAATCAAGCTGGCAATTTGGGTATTTATCGATATATGATCCTTAAACAGAATAATCAGTGTGAATCTGTGAATCATCTGTGTCCATCTGTGTTAAATTCAAAAAGTACGGAGGGTTTGTTGTGGGAGAGGCTAAGATATTGTATGGAAAGACTATCGCCCAGGAGGTCCTGGCGGGGGTCAAAGCGAAGGTTCAGGAGCTGCAGGAGAAAAATAACATCACTCCGTTGCTGATGACCCTGGAGATCGGCGAGGATGCGGCATCCCGGGTATACCTCGGCTCCCAGCGGAGGACCGCGGAGCGGGTAGGCATACAGTACGAGACGGTGCAGCTTTCGGAAGGGACCTCGCAAAAACGCTTATTTGCAACCTTAAATAATATTAACCGCGATCCGGCCATTAACGGGATAATGCTGCACATGCCGCTGCCGCCGCAGCTGGACAGCAAGCTGGTGCAGTGGAATATCGATACCCGCAAGGATGTAGAAGGGGTAACGCCTTACAATCTGGGCCGGCTATTTTTGGGGGTGCCCGGCTTGATGCCTTGTACGGCTCAAGCTATAGTCTCCATAATAAAATCCACCGGAGTCAACATAAGGGGTAAAGAGGCTGTAATAATAGGGCACAGCGACATTGTTGGCAAACCCTGCGCCATGATGCTACTGCAGGAGGAAGCTACTGTTACCATATGCCACCTGGCTACCGACCAGGCCGGTAACCTGGCCGAGCATGTCAAACGTGCTGAGATTCTGGTAGTAGCATGCGGCAAACCGGGACTGATTAAGGGCGAATGGATCCGCCCCGGGGCTATTGTAATTGATGCTGGCATTACCGCGGTTGATGATCATATTGTCGGGGATGTTGAATTTGCAGCGGCCAAAGAACGGGCGGGCTTTATCACCCCGGTACCCGGTGGAGTAGGTGCGGTTACCGTTGCTTACCTGATGAAGAACACCCTGGATGCCTTTATATGGCAGAATAGTGAAGGCGAATAAATACGATGGAAATTATCAGCGGAAGCGATCTGGCCAACAGTATTAAACAAGGCTTACAGGCAGACAATCTCCGGGACGGACTGAGTCCGCAACTGGCCATCGTCATGGTGGGCGGCAATGAAGAAAGCCTGGTCTATGTCAACCTGAAGGAAAAGGCAGTTCACTCTATCGGCGGAATCTGCCGGCAGATAATAACACCGGCCGATATATCCCGGGATAAACTGATGGAGTTGATAAATGAGCTAAACGAGGATGCTGCGGTTGATGGAATCTTGTTGCAGTTGCCCTTACCGGAGCGGCTGCAGTCTTCCGTCGAAGAGATTCTCTCGGCGATAGACCCGGCCAAGGACGTGGATGGGTTTAATCCGGCCAATCGTGGGCTGCTCGCTACCGACAGCCAGTATTTTACCAGTTGTGCGGCGTTGGGCTGCTTCTATGTTATTAAAAAGGTTTTTGCCGACCTGAGCAACAGGGAGATCCTGCTCATAGGAGATTCTTTTGATGTGGTCATTCCCCTTTCGATAATGTTGATGCAAGCCGGTTGCCGGGTCCGGGTGGAGTCGGAATATAACCCTGCCTGGTTGGGCCGGGCTGACGCGCTGATAATTGAAAAGGGCCGCCCGGAAATAGTCAAGGGCAGCCAGTGGAACCACCGGATGCTGCTCATAGATGCCGGATTTTACTGGGAGAATGGCGGTACCATAGGTAATGTTGACCGTAACTCGGTCATGGAAAACGACGGCTGGCTGTTGCCGGTGCCCGGAGGGCTGGGACCGCTGCTGATTGCCATGCTGACCAATAATCTGTGTCAGGCCGCCCGGCGGAGGAAACAGTAGATGCAGGAATATATCAGTGTCAGTGCATTGAATAGCTATATCGAAGGGTTGCTGGAGGGCGACCTTTTTTTGCGTAATTTTTGGCTGAAGGGCGAGCTATCAGGCTTTAAGCTCTATCAGCAGTCCGGGCACATGTATTTCACCCTCAAGGATGCCGACAGCGCCATTAGTTGCGTCATGTTCAAGAGCCGGGCCCGTCTGCTCGATTTTAAACCGGGAGATGGCATGGAGGTGCTGGTACGGGGTGCCGTATCGCTATTTGCCCGCCAGGGTAAGTACCAGTTGTATGCCGAAGAGATGCTGCCCTTTGGGGCGGGCGACCTTTACCTGCAGTTGGAGAAGACCAAGGCCCGGCTGCAAGCCTTGGGTTATTTTGACCCGGAGCATAAAAAGCCACTGCCCCGGGTGGTCAACCGCCTGGGCATCGTCACCTCTCAGGATGGCGCCGCCCTGCGGGATATACTGAAAGTGGTCAGAGAGCGCCATGCCCGGGTTAACGTAGTACTGGTGCACAGTTCGGTGCAGGGAACCGAGGCTCCGCTGGAGATTGCCCGGGGCATAGAGATCCTTAACGGGCAGGATTATGTGGACCTTATCATTGTGGGACGCGGCGGCGGTTCCCTGGAGGACCTGATGGCCTTCAACAGCGAGGAAGTGGTCAAGGCGGTCTATGCCTCGCACATACCGATAATATCGGCAGTAGGCCATGAGGTGGACTTTACTTTATCCGATCTGGCGGCTGATATCCGGGCGGCTACTCCTACCCAGGCGGCTCAGCTAGCCGTTCCGGACGTTGCCGCCATCGAATCGGCTCTGCAGAGTTATGAGCAAAGGATGCAGCGCGCACTGGGCAAGAAGCTCAATTATAGCAGCGAGATGCTGGATCGTATCATGATGCGCCGGATATGGAGCCAACCCGCCGCCTTGCTGGCGGACCGCCAAAAACAGATAGAAACCTTGGCCAAGGGGCTGCAGCAAACCATAGTCAGTGAGATGCAGACGCGGCAGCAGCGATTGGCCCTGGCGGCAACCGCCCTGGATAAACTCAGCCCGCTCAAGGTTTTAAGCCGGGGGTACGCCATTGTCAGCCGGGCTGGAGTGGTGATAAAAGATGAGGAACAGGTAGGGATCGGCGAACTGGTGGATGTGATCCTGCATCAGGGGAGCTTGCAGGTGCGAGTGGAGAGTAAGGAGGGAACCCCATGGAAACCATGAGCTTTGAAGAGGCCCTGCGCCAGCTGGAGGATATTTTAAGCATGCTGGAATCGGGAGAGCTGGAATTGGAGCAGTCCCTGCGCTTGTTCCAGAGTGGGATGGAGTTGTCGGTTTATTGCCAGCAGCTTTTAAAAGAAGCCGAAGGCAGGATTCAGAAGCTGGTGCAGAAGCCGGAAGGAGAAGTAGTGTTGATGGAATTGATCATGGAGGAAATCGAATAAGGCCGATCTAATTAGGCCTCATCCAAGGCTGCCTCGGAGAGGGCGGTGATTTTAACCTCGGGCTCGGGATGTTTTTCCAGAGAATCGAGCTGAGGATTGCGCAGGAACAGGCTGAGAATGACTGCTACCAGACACATGGCCGATGCGATGAGAAAGCAGTCAGAGATGGCTTGTATCGAGGATAGTGTTGCTGCTCTTTTTGCGATTGCGCTCGCTACATACACACTGGTCATAGTGGAATCCCAACCCTGAGTAATTGCTATCTGCCGGAGCGCTGCCTGCAGGGACAGACCGTCACTGGCCGAAAGGTTAGCTATATTTATTAGATTTGCATAATGGAACACCTGCCGGTTTTGCATGACCAGAGTAAACATGGCTATACCCAGTGAAGCCGCTACCTGCAGTATGACATTGCGCAGAGCCGAAGCCCGGCTCACCAGATGGAGGGGAATAGTGATCATTCCCATGGTAGTCACTGTCATCATGGATATCCCCATACCCACACCGCGTAGGACCAGCCAGAAGATCATCACGGACCAGGGAGTCAGATCATTAAAGGTACACATATTATAAGAAGTTATTGTAACAATAGCCAGACCCACCGGAACGATGACTCTGCCCCCATATTTGTCATATATCCTGCCTCCGATAGGCATCATGAGCGCAGTAGCCAGAGCCGACGGTAAGAGTATCAGGCCGGTTTTCATAGCGGTTTGCCCCAACACGCTTTGCAGGAGCAGGGGGAGCAGGAACATAGCTCCAAACATGCCGACGTTCAAAGCGATACCGACAAAGGTTGAGATGGTAAACAGATAATTCTTAAATAAGCGCAGTTCCAACAACGGTTCGGGCTGGACCAGTTCATTGTAAACAAAGAAGCCCAGTGCAATAAAGGCAACCGAGAACAATGATACTATATAGGGGGTGCCCCAGCCTTGTTTGTTACCCTGGCTGATAGCCAAAAGCAGGCAGAACAAGCCGATAGTTGCGGAGATAACACCCCATAAATCAAAATGTTTGCCTTTGATCAGCGGCGTTTCTTTCAGTAGAACGGTAGCCAGCCAGAGGTTGAATATGCCGACCGGTACATTTATATAAAAGATCAACCGCCAGTTGACGTATTCCACCAGATAACCGCCCAGGGTGGGGCCGATGGCCGGAGCAGCCATGGCGGCAATGCCCCAGACTCCCATTACGACACCCATCCGATGGCGGGGAACCACTCGCATGGCATAGGCCATACCCAGCGGCTGCATAATACCGCCGCCGATGGCCTGGATGATGCGGGCGGCGATCAGGCTGTTGACATTCCAGGCCAGGCCGCAAAAGGCGGAACCCAGCGTAAACAAGGCCAGAGCCGAAAAATATATGCGTTTATAGCCGAAACGGTCGGCCAGATAACCCGAAATCGGCATTATGCAGCCCAGGGCCATGGCATAGGCAGTCAGTACCCATTGGATACCATCGGCGGTAGTATTAAAGAGCGCCATTATTTTGGGCAAGGCCACATTGACAATGCTGCCGTTGAGTACCGCCATAAAGGTGCCAATAATAATTACCACGATCAGGGCCCAGGGTATCTTATCCGCATGGGGATTTGCCATAAGATTTGCCGAATTATTTTCCGTCATAGGCCAACCATTCCTTTAAAGGCATTAAAGGCTCAAATTATAAGATTTCTATTGCGGCGTATATATCTTGATTTGGGCCGACATGCCTGGTTTTAGGACCAGCTTGCGCTCCAGGGGCTTAATCTTGATACTCAGACGTTGGGTAACCTTGGTGTAGTTGCCGGAGGTACTCTCCGAGGAAATCAGAGCAAACACCGATTGCGCGGCATTGCCGATAGCCTCCACCCGCCCCGGGATCACCTCTCCGGGGTAGCTGTCGATCCGGATATCGACCTTCTGGCCCGGCTTAACGCGGGCAATTTTCTTTTCTTCAATGTTGGCGTTAATCCAGGTTTCATTAAGATTGCAGAGGCTAATAACGGTTTGGCCCGAGGTAACATTTTCACCCTGCTGAACCACGATGCGCAGCACTATACCGTCACTGGGCGCCTTGATCTCGCTGTTTCTCAAATTGTAACGGGCATTATCCACCCCCGCCTTGGCCTGTTTAAGTTGGGCCAGATAAAGAGCGGCCGAGGTGCGATTGGCGGCGTCATTCTTGGCCAGGGCGTCGTCTACGGCCGCCTGGGCGACCCGCAAGTTGGCCTTTTCGGTTTCCAACAGGGCCTGGGAGGTGTTGACCTTAGATTTTGTGGTGTCCAGTGTTTCCTGCGACAATGCGCCGGCGTCAAATAGCTTTTGGTTTTCCGTCATGGCGCGGTTGGCATCATCCAGCGATGTTTGATAATAATCAACCTTGCTCTCCTCGGCAGCGACCCCTTCCTGGGCCTTATTGACCGCGGCCACCGCTGCTTTTAAATCATCAGGCAGCTTATCATAGTTGGCCTGGTACTGCGCCAGGCTGCCCTCGGCCTGAGCCAGGGCAATCTTCAGCGGTTCCTGATCCAGACGGGCCAATACCTGCCCCTTTTTCACCTGCTGCTGTTCCTTGACCAGGATAAGATCCAGGCGGCCGCCTACCTTGGGGCTGATGTCGACGATATCACCGGCTACCTTGGCATTATCGGTTTTAATCGTGGTGCGCAGGGTATGTGCCCATACCAGGGTTACTCCTATTGCGATTACTACAATAGCGGCTAGGATAATCAGGCCCATCTGTTTGCGCTTGCTTTCCGGCTCGGCGGCCATGATTTCCCCCGGGTTGCGGTCGACGTCATTCATTTTTCTTTCCCCCTCATTATGATAAGAGATGCATATAGTTGGATGAAGCTTGACTCTTTTATCTGGAGCGTACTATCCCGGAAAATATAACTTGCTTAATCAATTCCATATCATTGGTGTCTTTGTTTTCCTTGAGGTGAGATTCCAATTGCTCCATGGTAAAGCCGCGAATAACATTGCGCAGCGACCGGGCCAGTTGCAGGCTGTCGGCTTCAATAAATATGCCCTCCGCCTGCCCGCGCGATATGATATCGGCAATATATTGCAATTTTTGTTCACGAAGATATCCGGTTGCGGTCAGCCATTCCTGTTTTAGATTTCCCTCCAGCATCAGCCGCAGATAGGAGAGGAAAAGACGGTTGCCGGCCATATATTGCTCATACTGCAAGGAAATAAAGGTGTTTAGGGCTTGAAAAGCATCGGGTTGATTTAAGAAATCGCGAATCATTTTCTCATTTGCTTCCTGCATGGACTGAGCAATGAGATAGTACAGGATTTCTTCCTTACTGGAAAAGTATTGATAGATGGTGCCTTTGCCGAATTCGGCCGCGGAGGCGATATCTTGTACGGTCACCTCTTCATAGCTCCGGGCCAGGAATAGTTCGCGAGCCGCTTGGGCGATCAATTTGCGTTTGAATTCGCGTTCCATCTCTTTGCGAGACAAGTTACCACTCCCTTGACCGGTCAGTTCTCAAATTGACCGGTTGGTTCTATGCTAGTGTTCTTATACATTACTGTCAATAGATATCCCAAGTATACAGGTTAGTATAGTGATAAAAAGTGGTAAGATAAGTAGCAGAACAGGAAAGAGGAGGCTCTTTATGCAGCTTGATCTGGATAGCTTTAAACAAAAGCTTGCCCTGCGCAAACAATTGGTGGATGAATTGCTGCAGGAGTGCTTAAAAGAAATAGACGGCTACCCGCCGATAATTCACGAGGCGATGCGCTACGCTGTTATGAACGGCGGCAAGCGGCTGCGCCCCATCCTGGTTTTGGAGGGAGCGCACCTGGCGGGGGGGACTCCGGAGAATGTCCAGGCGCTGGCCTGCGCGGTGGAGATGATCCACTGCTATTCCCTGGTTCACGACGACCTGCCAGCCATGGATGACGACGACCTGCGCCGGGGCAAGCCGACCTGTCATATCGTATTTGGCGAAGCCAATGCCATTCTCACCGGCGATGCCCTGCTTACCGGCGCCTTCGAGGTGACGGCTGGTATGGCGGGTTCCCCGACCCTTGAGCCCACTCGCCTGCTGCGGGTTATAAGGGAAATAGCGGCCGCGGTCGGCAGCCGGGGCATGATCGGCGGGCAGGTGATCGACCTGGAATATGAAGACCATGAAATCGACTATCCCACTCTGCAGAGGCTGCACAGCCTGAAAACCGGGGAACTCTTCCGCGCCTCACTGCGCTCGGGGGCTATCTTGTCCGGCATCGACGAAGCGGGCCTGGCCGCCCTCGATGACTATGCCCATCATTTTGGCCTGGCCTTTCAGATAACCGATGATATCCTGGATGTCGAGGGCAGCGAAGAGGCTATTGGCAAACCGGTGGGCAGCGACGAAAAGAATCTAAAGACCACCTATCCCAGCCTGTTTGGCTTGGACCGCTCCTATCAACTGGCGGGAGAGAGCGTACAGGCCTGCCTGGATAGTTTGTCCACCTTCGGCCCCGAGGCGGATTTTCTGCGGCAATTGGCATTGTTTATCCTGCAGCGGGAGAGCTAGTACCCGAAAAGTTACAGAAAGGCCATGTACCTTTTCATTTATACTCTCTCATACCCCCGCTCCTCATTGACAATACTAAGCTCGACAGACTATAATAATTCTGGTGTTTTTATAGGGGGATAGTATGAAGATTGACCTGAAAACACTTAAACGTCATCCCCAAGAAAGCCAAGCTTTCCATCTGGAAGCGGCGGGTCGCAAGGAACTGCTGGAGGATCTGGGGGCGGCTTTCCTGGAACCGATCAGGGTAGATCTGACAGTGCGCAACACCGGCCAGCTAATGGTGGCGCACGGAGAGCTTCATACCTGTATAAGCTTGCTTTGTTCACGCTGTCTGGAGCAGTTGGTGCATCATATTGAGGTGAACCTGGACTTCGCCATTATGGAGGCCGAGGCGGCCGGGGAGTCGGAGTTGTCCGAGGATGTGCTGATACTGGAACAGGACGAGGTGGATTTGCAGCCTTTAATCGAGGAAATACTGATCACAGAAATACCCCTGATACCTCTGTGCCAACCGGATTGCAGCGGGTTGTGCCCGATCTGCGGGATTAACCGCAACACCGGGAGCTGCGATTGCGCCAGAGAAAATATTGACCCTCGTTGGGAGAAGCTGAAGAATTTAAGGTAGGAAGGAGGGGGAGCGATGGGTGTTCCCAAGAGAAGACAATCTCATTCCCGTAAGAACAAACGCCGGGCTGAATGGAGGAAAATAGATAAGCCTGGTCTGGTGGAATGTCCCCAGTGCCATGAGCTTAAGATGCCCCACCGGGCCTGTTTGGCTTGCGGATACTATAAAGGCAAGAGCGTTATGTAATTATGAACATATGTCAGGGCATCAAAGAGTAAGGTATGGAGTCCAGCCATGGGCCGATAGCTTACTTTTTGTTTTATATAGGAGGTGTGCGTCACGAAGGCAGCGATTGATGTAATGGGCGGCGATTACGCCCCCGGCGAGGTGGTGGCCGGAGCCCTGCTTTGGACCGGCGACAGCCCGGACAACCACGCTATTCTGGTAGGAAAACAAGAGATCGTTGAAGCGGAAATAGCCCGTTTGCAGGGGGCCGGTTTGCCGGGCAATTCGAGCCAAATTACGATTGTAAATGCCAATGAGGTCATTGGCTGTGAAGAGTCGCCGGCCATGGCCCTGCGGCGCAAAAAGGACGCTTCAGTAGTGGTGGCTACCGCTCTGGTCAAGGAGGGCCAGGCCGACGCGGTACTGTCCTGCGGCAGCACCGGTGCGCAAATGGCGGCGGCGATTTTTATTCTGGGGCGCATGGAAGGGATTGAACGCCCGCCCATCGTTACCTCGTTGCCGGGTGAAGGCGGGCATCAGACCTTGCTGATCGATGTGGGAGCCAATGTTGACTGCAAACCGGCCCAGTTGGTGCAGTTCGCCCTGCTGGGATCAGCCTATGCCAGCAGTGTACTGGGTATAGGCTCGCCTCGGGTGGGTCTGCTCAATAACGGGGCGGAGGAAACCAAGGGCAATGCCCTGGCCCAGCAGGTATATGCCCTGCTCAAGGAGCAGGCGGGTATTAATTTTATCGGCAATGTGGAGGGCCGGGACCTATTTTTGCCTAACGCGGACATTGTGGTGTGCGACGGCTTTACCGGAAATATTCTTTTAAAAGCTCTGGAAGGATTGGGCTTATTTTTCGCCAGGAGTATAATGAAGGAAGTGGAAAAACCCCCGGCCATACTGGCGAGTTTTGATTATTCCCGCGTGGGGGGAGCGCCCCTCTTGGGGGTTAACGGCGTAAGCATAGTTTGTCACGGCAGCTCGCGCCGGGAGGCCGTGGCTAATGGACTGAGAATTGCCGGGGAGTGCGTCGCTAACGGGATGGTAGCCCGGCAGGCAGAGGAACTGGCGAAATCCAATTAGTAATGGAGGGATAACGTGCAGGAGTTTTTTGATCTGGCCAGAAAGATATTGGCCGAGCAGTTGGAAGTGGAAATCGAAGCCATTGGGGCGGAAACTACCTTTGAGGCCTTGGAGGCGGATTCAATCGATATCGTAGAGATGATCATGGCTCTGGAGGATGTCTATCAAGTAGAATTCCCCGAAGAGGAACTGGAGGATTTCCCCACCTTCGGCTCACTCATTAATGCCTTGTATCAGTATCTGCAAGAGGTAGGAAAATGAAACGGGCGCGGGAAGTCACCAGGAGTTTTCTGCGTGATCATGGCCTGGTCTTCACTAACGAAGAATTGCTCAGTATGGCTCTGACTCACCCGTCCTATGCCCAGGAGAAGAACAGCGTTATCAACAACCAGCGCCTGGAATTCCTGGGGGATGGGGTCTTGAATCTGGTGGTGGCCGAATATCTATATAATCACTACCAGACCAAGGCGGAAGGGGAACTGACTAAGATCCGGGCCCGGGTGGTATGCGAGAAGGCATTATTAGGGGTAGCGGACAATATAAATATGGGAGAGTATCTCCTGCTAGGCCGGGGCGAGGAAATGTCCGGCGGGCGTAAGCGCAAATCGATTCTGGCCGATGCGGTGGAAGCGATTATCGGCGCCATATATCTGGACCAGGGCATTGCAACCGCGCGGAGCTTTGTTTTAAAGCACCTGGAACATGATATTGTGGAGGCTGCGCAGGGGGATTTCTACGACTACAAATCGCGCCTGCAGGAGATGGTGCAGGGGAGGACCAAGGAAAACGTCAATTATGCCATTATTGAGGAAAGCGGCCCGGCGCATGCCCGCTTCTTCAAGGCAGGAGTCTACTTTCAGGAGCGCCTGCTGGCCACCGGCGAGGGCAACAGCAAGAAAGAAGCTGAGCAAAAGGCGGCGGAGAGAGTTCTCCAGGATACCGGCATATTGGATGACCTGGGTTCGCGGGAATAAGCGACCATGCGGCACTATAACATACCTATTTTCGTACCCCATCAGGGCTGTCCCTTTCAATGTGTTTACTGTGACCAGAAGATAATCGCTTCCCAACAGGAGGCGCCGACCATTCAGGAAGTCAGTGAAACCATCGAAAGGCACCTGTCCACCATACCACCGGAAGGGACCGAGGTGGAGATTGCTTTTTTCGGAGGCAGCTTCACCGCGATAGAGCGGGGGATGCAGGACGCGTACCTGCAGGCGGCTGCACCTTATCTGAAGGGTCGGGTGAGCGGTATTCGTCTCTCCACCCGGCCCGACTGTATCGATAACGAGATCCTGGAATACCTGGGCCGGCACGGGGTTACCACCATCGAATTGGGAGTTCAGTCCCTGGACGATGAGGTGCTGGAACTATCCGCCCGCGGCTATCAATCGGTGGATGTTGTGCAAGCCTGCTGGCTGATCAAGGCCTATGGTTTTAAGCTGGGCATCCAGTTAATGATCGGCCTGCCGGGGGATAACCGGACTCGGGATTTGGCGACTACGGAGCGGGCAATAGCCCTGGCGCCGGATATGGTCAGAATCTATCCGACTGTAGTTATTGCCGGTACCTGGCTGGATAAGGCTTTTAGGCAAAGCCAGTATTTACCGCTGGAACTGGACGAGGCGGTAGCCATTGGCAAGGAGATGTACCTGGGATTTACCGCGGCGGCGATTCCGGTAATCAGGATGGGGCTGCAGGCGGGAGAGGAACTCAGGCGAGAGGGCAGCGTAGTGGCCGGCCCCTTTCATCCCAGCTTTGGCGAACTGGTCAGGCAGGCGGTTTTCCGCGATCAGGCGGAGTTGCTGCTGGATCGTTATATAAGCCGCCGGGGCGGGATAAGGGAGCTTAAACTGTGGGTTAACCCGCGGGATTTGTCGTTGATGACCGGACAGCGCCGGTCCAATATAGATTATCTGCTCCTTCGCTATGGGCTGAAATCATTGCCGGTAGCAGCTGACGAGGATATGCCCAGGTATGCGATTGGGGTTTCTGATGCTGGCGAGCCTCAGCCCGTAATGGCTTTAGGGCTTAATGATCTTCTGGAGTTAATAAGAAATGAATCGTGACAGTGTACTGGCTGAATTAGCCGAGCATCAGGATGGATACATCTCCGGGCAGGAATTGGCCTTGCGGCTGAATATCAGCCGAGTGGCCGTATGGAAGCATATTGAAGCGCTCAAGGCGCAGGGCTATGATATAAGGGCGATTTCCGGGCGCGGGTACCAACTGGCGGCCCAGGGAGGATTAATACGGCCGACTGAAATTCAGGCTGCGCTTGATGGCGGACTGATAGGCCGGCAGATCATCTTTGCGCCCCGAGTGGACTCCACCAATGAAGGGCTCAAACGGCTGCGGCTGGAACAGGACCTGGCGGAAGGCACCGTATTGGTGGCGGGGAACCAAGAAAAAGGCAAGGGACGAAGGGGGAGGCGCTGGGAATCCCCACCAGGGGGGCTGTGGTTTTCCTTTTATCTGCGGCCCCATATCCCGCTAGAGGAAATTGCGCTGCTTTCTCTGGTTTTTGCAGCGGCGGCGGCCGGGGCACTGGAGCAATATCTTCCGCAGCCAGCCCTCATCAAGTGGCCCAATGATATTTACACGGCCGGCCGGAAACTGACCGGTATCTTGCTGGAGACCGGCGGTGAATTGGATGCGTCGGAATACTTGATTGTTGGCATCGGGATTAATACCAACATAGATAGTGATGATTTTCCCCTGGAAATGAGGCCGTTTTGCACCTCGCTGTTGGAACAAGGCCAGCGCCAGGTTCCTCATAACGAGTTATTGGCTCGGGTTCTGGCGCAGTTCAATCAATACTATAATAGGTTTATGCAGGAGGGCTTTCCGGCCATATTGCCGGAATTCAAAGCCAAGTGCCTCCACCTGGGGCAGCAAGTCGAACTTATGCAAGGCAGCCGTAAGATTAGCGGCATAAATATCGATATCAACCAACGTGGTCACCTGCTGGTGCAAAACGCGCAAGAGATCGTCGAGATAACCACCGGAGACGTCAACCTGGTTGGTTAATAAAACTCGGGCAATAACGAGCAGAGAAAAGCTCTGCGTAAATCATGATAAATCCCCTTCCGGGGGCAACGATGCTCCCTTTGGTCGCCATTAAAGTCGCTGGGTTATCTGCGGCTATAAAATATCTGGAGGAGTAACATTGTTTCTCAAGCGCCTGGATATCAAAGGCTTCAAGTCCTTTGCCGATAAAACTGAGATAGCCCTGGAACCGGGGATCAATATCATTGTGGGCCCTAATGGCTGCGGCAAGAGCAATGTGGTGGACGCAGTCCGCTGGGTGTTGGGCGAAGGCAATGTACGCCATTTGCGCGGTCATAAGAGCGAGGATATCATCTTTAATGGCACGGATAAGGAGAAGGGGCAAGGAATGGCCTGGGTGGAGATGACCCTGGACAACAGCGACGAGTTGCTGCCGGTGGCCTTCCATGAGGTCACGGTATCCCGCAAGGCTTTTCGCAACGGCGAAAGCGAGTTCTACCTGAATAAGACCCGGGTACGCATGAAGGACGTAGGCGAGCTCTTTACCGGGACCGGTTTAGGGAAAAAAGGCTACTCCATTATCAACCAGGGCGAACTGGAGCAGGTGCTTAACGCCCAGCCTCTGGAGCGCCGACTGATGCTGGAGGAAGCCGCCGGCATTATCAAGTACCGGCAACAGCGGGACGAGGTCAACCGGCGCATAGAAAAGACCGGCCACGACCTGCTGCGCCTGGGCGATATTATAGGCGAGCTGGAACAGCGGCGGCAGGAGTTACAGGTCAAGGCGGAAAAGGCCGGCCAGTACCGCTTGTGGGCCGATGAGCTGAACCTGAAGGAGCGCACGGTCTACCAGTATGAGGGCCAGCGTTTAGGGCGGGAGTTGGCCAAAAAGCAAGCGGACTTTCTGCTCAGAAACCAGGAGGTCGAGGACTGCCGCCGGGAGATAGCGGCGGGGGAAGCCAGCCTGCTGCAGGAGGAAACGGACCTGCGCGAGGTAGAAACCGCCTTAAATCAACTGAAGGAACAACGCCGGGAATTGGAGGGTCATTTATCGACCTTGCTGAGCGACCACCGCATTGCGGGGGAGCGGTTGAAGAACCATCAGGAGCGCAGCCAGGCAGCGGGAGCAGATGCGATCAAATATGCCGGGATGTTGGAGTCGCTCCAGGGCGACCTGACCAGACAGCTACTGGACTGGGAGAACGAGAATCAGGGCTACCAGGGAAGAGTGGCGGAATGCTCGCAATTAGAGCAGGAATTAGCGGCTTTCCATGATAATCTGGAGCAGGAGCGGGCCCGTTTTGAAGCGAAAAAGGGGGAGCTCTTTACCCTTATGCAGGGGGAAGCCGAGGTAAAGAACGAAATAATCTCGGGCCGGGACCAGGTGAGAAGGCTCCAGGATAAACAGGAGCGTTTGCTGGTACGGGTTGATGAGATGAAGAATAAACTGGTTGACCTGAATAAAGATCTGGCTCAGTTGGAGCAGGATAAGGCGGAGATAGACGTCCAGCTAACGGAGGCTGCGGAAGAAAGGGTTCGGCTGGACCAGGAACATAACCGGCTTTCCGAGCAGAACCGGGGGTGCGAGGATAAGCTGGCCCTTTTGGCCAGGCAGGCTCAGGAGGTACGTGGACAATTGGCCGCCCTGCAGGAGATGCAAAGAAATATGGTGGGCTATTCGCCGGCAGCCCGGGCCGTTTTAACCGCCGGGAAAAAGGGCAGCCTCCAGGGAATCATGGGATTGGCCGGGGAGGTTATCGATGTGCCGGCGGGCATGGAACTGGCAGTGGAGATCGCCATCGGGCGCGGACTGGAGAATGTGATTGTAGAAAAATCCGCTCAGGCGGAAAAGGCTATAGAGTACTTAAAAAAGAACCAACTAGGCCGGGTTACCTTTTTACCGCTGGATATGCTGAAGGTCAGCGAGGTGCCGAATAAGGTAATGGCTGAACTTAAAATATTTGCCGGGGTTAAAGGACTGGCTTCCCGCCTGGTGAAGTGTGATGAAAAGTATCGGCGCGCCCTGGATTACCTGCTGGGGCGGGTGGTCATCGTTGACGATCTGCCTACGGGCATAAAACTGTTTAAGACGATAGCCTATCCCTTCAAGATTGTTACCCTGGATGGAGAACTGATTAACCCCGGGGGGGCAGTAAGCGGCGGGACCCGGGCCAAGTCAGAAAACCACAGCCCCCTCCAGCGTAAGGGAGAGGAAAAGAGGCTGCAGAAGGTCTTGAGCGAGTTGGAAACCGGGCAAAGTGAGCAGCAGACGTTGCTGAATGAAACCCGTGGCTTCTTGCGCAAGCTGGAGGCAGAGCGGGAGAAAAGCCGACAGTACATAATGGAGCGTGAATACCGTCAACAGCTCCTGCAAAAGGGCCTAGAGAGCGGTAAAACCAATATTTCCGCTACCCGCCGGGATATTGACGAACACCTGGGAGATATAGAGCAGGTGGAAAGAGATATCGCCACCTTGCACCAGAGGATTCAGGATATCGAATTGCGCCAGCAGCAGGCGGAGGAGGCAAACCAGAGCCTGGCGGAGGAAATGGAGCGGGTCAAAGAGGAACTGACGGCTCGCCAGAGCGAATTGGAACTGCGCCGGGAGCGCTTATCCTCCTGGCAGGAGCAGTTGACGATGAAAAAGAACGAGTTGGATCACTATGCCGCCAATATCGAGCAGTTTAAGCAGGTGGGCGAGTCATATGCCAGTTCTTTGCGGGAAGCCCGCCAGTTGCAGGAGCGTCTGGAGCAGGAATCCATAAAGGAAAAAGAAAAGGCACAGATGCTGGAGGAGAATATCGGGCAGAATAAGGCCGGGCTGGATGAATTGGCCCAGGAAATCGATGGCTTGCAGACGGAATACCTGGAGGCGCAGCAAAGAATTGACCACTGGCGTGGGATGCTGCATCCCGGCCGTAACCGTATCGCTGAATTGGAGGCGCAGACCAGGAATCTGGAGATGGCCATAACCCGCAATGGGATGGAACTGGAGTCCCTGCAGGAGAGATGGCGGGAGCGCTTTCATGCGGAATGGCCTGAAGCCGAGGGCCCGGTAGCTTCACCGGGTGAGATTCGCGACTATCGGACCCGCATCGAATATCTGCAGGTGCAAATCGAGGAACTGGGGCCGGTGGATATTGAAGCCATTCGTGAATATCAAGAGATTAATCAGCGTTTTGAGTTTCTTACCGCTCAGTACCAGGATCTGACCAGGGCCCGGGACTCGCTGCATGAATTGCTACAGGAGACGGAAAAATTAATGGTGCGCAACTTTGGACAGTTTATCCAATTAGCCAATCAGAGTTTTAACCAGACCTTCCAGGAGATCTTCGAGGGCGGCGAAGCCACCCTGCTGCTAGAGAGCAATAAAGACCGGCTGGAGGCTGGGGTGGATATCGAGGTCAAACTGCCGGGCAAGAAGAGCCAGTTGTTAGGGTTGCTCTCCGGCGGCGAGCGGGCCTTGACCTGTATCGCCTTCGTATTCTCTTTGCTGCGCCTGAAACCGGCGCCATTTTGCCTGTTAGACGAGATAGACGCCGCCCTGGATGAGGTAAATCTCAGCCGGTTTTCGCGTTTTCTCAGGAGCATGGCGGATAACATGCAATTTATCGTGATAACCCATCGTCAGGGGACCATTGAGGCCGCCGACAAGATTCACGGGGTCACCATGCCGGAGAAGGGAATCTCCTCGGTGTACACCCTGGACCTCCGCCAAACGGAAAACCTGGCCGGGTAGTATTTAAATATGGGGGAAAGTTGAATGGCGTTTTTTGATCGCTTCCGACGCAAGAAGCATGAAGACAAACAAAAACCGGTTGAAGAAGCGGAGGGTGAGGATAACCTGCCGGAGGAAGAGTCGGAGCAGCCGGAACCGGATGCGGCCGATAAGCCGTCTGAAACGGTATCGCTTGATGAAAAGCTGCCGGAATCATCCCCGGAGGAAGTAGCGCCGGTTGAAGACGGAGATGACGAAGGCGAGGACGAGGAAGAAGAACAGCGTGGTGAGGGAAAAAAGGGCTTTTTCAGCCGTTTGAAGCTGGGCCTGACCAAAACCCGCAAAAATATCGGTGAGAAAATCACCAATCTGGTCAAGAGCAACCGCAAACTGGATGACGACTTCTGGGAGGAGTTGGAGGAGATTCTGATCGAGGCCGATGTGGGGGTTAATACCTCCCTGGAATTGGTGAAATCGGTCCGGGATAATGCCCGCAAACGCAAGCTCAACGATTCCTCGCAGGTCATGGCGCTGATCCAGGAAGAGGTTAAGAAACTGCTGGAATCATCCGGCGATCTGTCCCTCGGATCATCTGATGACAAGCTCACCATCATACTGGTGGTGGGGGTGAACGGGGCCGGCAAAACTACATCCATTGCCAAGATGGCCTATCGTTTCAAGAACTATAACCAGAAGGTGATGCTAGCCGCGGCCGATACCTTTAGGGCTGCTGCCATTGACCAGCTGCAGATCTGGGCCGACCGGGTGGGGGTGGAACTGATCAAGCATCAGGAAGGCGCCGACCCGGGGGCGGTGGTTTATGACGCGATCAATGCGGCTCGCGCGCGTAAGGCGGATATCCTGATCATCGACACTGCCGGTCGTCTGCAGAATAAGAGCAATCTGATGAAGGAAATCAGTAAGATCCGGAAGGTCATTGAAAGGGAAGTGCCCGGGGCTCCGCACGAGGTATTGCTGGTGTTGGATGCCTGCACCGGGCAGAATGCCATCAGTCAGGCCCGCATATTTGAGGAGGCGACTGGAGTGACTGGCATAATCCTTACCAAACTGGATGGCACGGCCAAGGGCGGTATCGTACTGGCCATCGCCCGCGAACTGGAGATGCCGGTAAAACTGGTCGGGGTAGGCGAGAAGATGTATGACCTGCGCGATTTTGACCCGGCTGCTTTTGCCGCCGCACTATTTGATGAAGAAGAATAACGGGGAGGAGTGGTGAATTTGATAAAGACTGCAATTATTGGAGGAACCGGGGTATATGATCCCTACTTGCTCGACGATATGCAGGAGAAGATCATAAATACCCCTTACGGAGATGCTAAGGTTATTACTGGCAAGTACCAGGAATACGAAGTGGCCTTTATGGCCCGGCACGGGGAAAAGCACAGCCTGCCCCCACACCTGATAAACTACCGGGCCAACATTATGGCACTAAGGATGCTGGGGGTTAAGAACATAATTGCTACGGCGGCGGTGGGCTCGCTGCATTTCGAATATAAACCGGGAAGCTTCGTCCTGGCGGATCAGTTCCTGGACTTTACCCGCTGCCGGCCCAGTACCTTTTATGAAGGTGGGGAAGCCGGGGTAGTGCATTGCGACATGACGGTGCCATATTGTTCCGAATTGCGTGGTGCGCTGGTCAAAGCCGGCGCCGAACATGGCATAGAGATCTGCAATGGCGGAACCTATATTTGCACGGAAGGTCCCCGTTTCGAGACCGCTGCCGAGATAGCCATGTTCAAGCAGATTGGCGGGCATTTGGTGGGGATGACCAGTGTGCCGGAGGTATGTCTGG
>Ga0074198_1001222_pt1 | contig 18426 bp, 16 predicted proteins | sample EPASupsiteSAE323_FD_64527 | JGI IMG/M metagenome (GOLD analysis project Ga0074198, IMG submission 64527) | Bioremediated contaminated groundwater from EPA Superfund site, New Mexico - Sample SAE3-23 | ecosystem: Environmental > Aquatic > Deep subsurface > Groundwater > Contaminated ...
ATTCAACTTCAACCCAAGATAAGCCAAATAATTTTCCATCAAAAACATCTAATTCGGCAGTTAAATTGTTTGAAAGAGGAATTAAATATCTGGTTTTTTGTAAATTTCTTTCAGTTAATGCCCAAAGTTTATCAAATTCGTATTTAGTTAAAGGGATGTTTATTTCTTCTGAAGAGCTCCAATCCCCTGGTTTAAGTGGAAGTTTCTTGGTCATCTCATATTTATCTCCAAATTGCCTGATACGAAGAACTGGAGCAATTGAAGAAATATACCCCTGTTTGATTTTGAAAGATTTATATGAAGATAAATTAGTCGGAATATTTTTTACTAAAAATGTTTTTTCAATTTCGATTATAACTAAATTATAAAATAAATATGATGAAATTAATTATGAAGAATCTTATATTTAATTTTGTTGTGTTATAATCCGCTTAAATATGAAAAAAGAACGTGAAATGATTTATCCTTCTAAAAATCCAATAGATGATATTTGTCATGAATTTTTTGAAAATCCAGAAAACGTTATGAAATATGGTTTTGGTGGTCCTTATGATGCACATGTTTTTTCTATTACTGAAGGAATAATTGCTAGAGGATTTAGGGTACCCTATGAAGTTGAAACTTGTAGGGAACAATTCGATGGTTATTTAAAGAATTGCGGATACACACCAGAGAATGATGGAGATATAGTTAATAGTGTTGGTTCTGTTTTTAAAGGTAAATTCTTACCTGATTGGTTAAAATATTCAAAACCTGATGAAAAAGATTTGTGGGTTAGTTGTAATGGAATAGAATTAGATGGTTGGCAAGATATATTTATAACGACATCACCTGATCAAATTACTAGTGGAGATACATCTCTTAGTGCTGCTTTTAGTCAAGCTTTAGAAAAACAAATCCAAGTGGATGGTCATTATCAAAGATTTGATTTACCTTAATACAGCGTAGATACGGCGCTTGCCGGATCCGGCGGATTCTTCTTTGGTAATTTCAAAAACTCCTAAATCACCAGTATTGCCAACATGAGGACCAGTACAAACTTCTTTGGAAAAACAATCATTTTGATCACCAACAGTATAAACACTAACAACTTCTGGGTATTTATTGCCAAAAAAGGCAATAGCACCTTGCTTTTGTGCTTCAACAAAAGGCATAATTTCTTTAAAGACAGGCAAATTTAATTTTATTTGTTGATTAATTAAATCGGTTACTTTTTTTAATTGTTCTTCAGTTAGTTTTTCGTTATGAGAAAAATCAAAACGAAGTCTTTCGCTAGTAATATTTGAACCTGATTGTTGAACATGATCACCTAAAACTTTTCTAAGAGCAGTATGAAGTAAATGAGTGGCAGTGTGATATTTGGTAATAATTTCCGAATTATCGGCTAAACCTGATTTAAATTTACCAGCAGAAAGAGTTTGTGATTTTTTTTGATGATCCAATTTACACTGTTCAAAACCATCAATATCAAGAGATAAATTATTTTTTTTGAGCTCTTCTTGAATCATTTCTATTGGAAAACCAAAACTTTCATACAGAGTAAAAGCTTCTTGGCAAGAAACGTCGTGTTTGCGTTCAATTAATTTATTAATTTCATTTAATCCTCGATTGAGAGTTTTTCGAAATTTATTTTCTTCAGCTTCTAATATAGAAATAATTTTATCTCTATTTTCATTTAACTCTGGGTAAATACCAGCATAATTGTCTTGATTATCTAAAACAGTATCAGCAATTTGAGAAATAAAATTAGTTTCAATCCCTAATAGTTTTCCTTGACGAATAGATCGTCTAATTAATCGACGAAGAACGTAACCGGCTTCTTTATTGCTGGGTTCTACCCCATCAGCAATAATGAAAACTGCAGACCGGATATGATCGGCAATAATACGAATAGATTTAGTGCTTTGTTGTAGAGACGTTGCGCGCAACGTCTCTACATATGAAATATTAGAAAGTTGCTCAATCTTTTTGATAATTGGCTGCCAAATATCAGACATATAATTGTCAGTTAATTTATTTAAGACAGCAATAGTACGTTCGACACCCATACCAGTATCAACATTGTCTTGAATTAATTTTTCAAATTTACCATCTTTAGTTTTGTTGTAGTTTAAAAAAACATCATTCCAAATTTCTAAATAACGGCCTTGCTTATCACCAGTTTTAAAATCGACTTTTGGTAGTTCTGGAGCGATATCAATAAACATCTCACTATCTGGACCACAGGGACCAGTAAGGCCAGCTGGACCCCACCAATTATCTTCAAGAAAAATTATTCTATCTTTTGGAATACCAAGTGATTCCCAGACTGAAGCACTGACTTCGTCTTTTGGAGCATTTTTATTGCCAGCAAAACAAGTGACAAATAGATTTTTTGGGTCGATATCTAGTTCTTTGGTTAAAAATTCAAAACTCCAAGAAATCATTTCGGTTTTGAAATAATCACCTAAACTCCAATTGCCTAACATTTCAAAAAAGGTATGATGGAAGCTATCACCAACTTCATCAATATCCCCTGTTCTAACACATTTTTGAACATCAGTAATTCTTTTACCTAATGGGTGTGGATCACCAGTGAAATAAGGAATTAATTGCTGCATGCCAGCAGAAATAAACAAAGTAGTTGGATCGTTTTCGGGAATTAAATTTGATGAAGGAATTTCAATATGGTTTTGAGAAACAAAAAAATTGATGAATTTTTCCTTTAAATCACGTGCTTTCATAAAGGAATTATAGCAAAGATATTTTATTTTTTAGGTTTGATGAAGGTTTTGGGGGCGGGTTTGCGAACAAAGGTAATTGGAGGTGGAGTCTCAACTTTTGGCGTGGAAACGACGATTAATTTATTTTTATTAGACTTAGTTGTTGGTTTAGAAACTTTTGGGGCAGAAGTTTTTGATATGAGAATATCTTTTTGTTTTAAAAGATTTTTGAAAAACATTTCTAATTTTTTTTGTAAGTCATCAAAGATTTTACCTTTGTTGTGGCGATAAATGACAATAGCTATGATGGCTCCAATAATAGCACCAATAATTAGGCCAAAAACAAAACTCGAATTTGAGCTTTCAGAAGAATGTTGACTCATTTATTTAGTCTTTCTTTTTAAATAAATTATTGAACATAGAAACACCATTTTTAAATCCCCGAACGAATTCAGAGATTGAAGAAACAGGTTCGGCGACAGCGGCAGTTATAGTCTTGGTGTCATCCAAAATAAGGTCGGCTTTTTTTAAGGTCCCCTTTAGTTCTTTTAGAATTAGAATTAGCCAAACACCAGCTATAACAATAACTGTAGTAATTAATACAAGACTAGTGATAATTGCAATTTGAGTGATATCCATATAATCAGTATAAACTATTTTTTAAATTAAGGAGAATATTTGATTATTTTTTCTTCATTAGTGATCTTGCCACTAGGAGATTTTGATTCAATGTTTATTTTGTTTTCACCTTCGACTAGATCAATCTTTTTATTAAAATTGCCTTGATTGTCGACAATAATTAGATCGTCGTTAATCCGAATAGTAGATTCGATGTCAGTAGTCCCGGTTAGTTTAATACTGGCATTGGTAATAACAGCATCAAGTGGCCAATTAACTTTTAGTTTTGGAGGTTGATTGAATTTAATGTATTCAAAAACTAGATAAAAAGAAAAAAGAATAATAATAATTATTATTGAAATTCTAAAAGTGAATTGGGGTGTAAAGGAAAAAAAATGTTTGGCATTATTTTTGTTTTTTTTCTTTTGATCGAAATCGCGACGAAAAAGACAAAGAATATTTGCACCATTTAACCCTAAAAAATCGGCATAATCTTTGACAATTAAAGAACAATAAGGTTCTTGGGGAAAATTGGCAATGTCTTCGTTTTCGATAGCGGCTAAACTTTTAACGGGAATTTTTAATTTTTTGGAAATTTCTACCAAATCTAATTCACGATCTAAACGAGTGTTTTTGAGTAAAGCTGAAGCCCGCAACATAATTAGTTTTCAGTTTCGGAAGTATTATGAGCAATTAAAATTTCTCTTGGTTTGGCTCCATTGGCTGGACCAACGATACCAGCTTGTTCAAGTTGATCTAAAACTCGAGCAGCTCGAGCATAACCAAGTTTAAGACGACGTTGCATTAGTGAAGACGAGGCTTTACCTGAATCTTGAACCAGCTTTACAGCATCGTCAAACATTGGGTCTTTATCTTCTATAGCACCACTGGTGGCTGGAGAATTTTTGGATGAATGACCGCCAGAAACTGGTTGATTAAGAATTTGTTCGTCGTAATTAGTATTTTTTTGAGTTTTTAGAAAATCGATTAATAAATTAAGTTCTTTGTCGGAAACAAAACAACCTTGAATACGGACTGGTTTGGCTAAATCTGGTGGCATATAGAGCATGTCTCCTTTTCCTAATAATTTTTCGGCTCCAGGTGAATCTAAGATGACCCGGGAATCAGTAACTGAAGCGACGGCAAATGATAAACGAGTAGGAATGTTGGCTTTAATTAAACCGGTAATAACGTTGACTGATGGACGTTGTGTGGCCAAGATTAAATGAATTCCAACAGCACGAGCCATTTGAGCAATGCGACAAACATTATCTTCAACTTCGGCTGGAGAAAATAACATTATTTCAGCTAATTCATCAATGAAGATTAAAATATAAGGCATTGATTGAAACCCAGAAAGATTATTATAACTTTCAATATTTTTAGCACCAACTTCAGTAAAGGTTTTATAACGACGTTCCATTTCTGAAACAGCCCACTTTAAGGCAGAAATAACTTTTTCTGGCTCAACAATAACAGGAACTAAAAGATGAGGAATACCATTATACGGTGTCAACTCAACTCGTTTCGGATCGACCATAATCATTCTGACTTCATCTGGAGAAGCTCTAAAGAGAATACTAGTAATCCATGAATTAACACAAACAGATTTTCCAGAACCAGTTTGACCAGCAATAAGTACATGAGGCATTTTGGCAATATCGGCAACTTTTGGATTGCCAGCAACATCAAGACCTAATGGTACGGTAATTTTATTTTTAGCATTTTTCATGGCATCGGATTCGATCATTTTTCGAATTGGAACAACCTCAAGTGATCGATTTGGAACTTCGATACCAACAAGGGATCGACCTGGAATTGGAGCTTCAACACGGATCATACCTCCTGGAGCAGCTAAGGCCATAGCCAGGTCATTACTTAAACTAACAATCTTAGCTAATTTAGTACCTAAAGCAACTTCAAGAGCATATTGAGTAACAGAAGGACTGTCGTTTACTTCAGCAACTCGAGCTGTAATGCCAAATGAATCAAGAGTTTGTTCGATAGTTTGGGCGTTTTTACGAACATCTCCCCTGTCAGCTTTGGCACCAGGAGTGTTGTCAAAAATTGAAAGTGGTGGATATTCCCAAATTTGATTTTCTGAAGAACTTAAGGCTTTAGTAGGGTCTAAATCATTTGGTTTAAAAATAGGTGGAACATTGACAACATTAGGATCATTATTATCTTTAGTTTCTTTTATTTCTTTTGATTTATCATTTCGATTTAGCATTGGTAGTTGTGATTGAAAAATACTGTTTTTAGAAGCTTTATCTTTGAATTTTTTAGCATTACCAACAGTATATTTTTTGATGAAATTAAAAACAGATACAAAAAATTTAATTACTTGGGCAATTGAAGTATCGAATAAGATAACGAAGCCAACGATAAAAAGAAAAGTGAAAATAAAAACGGTGGCTACTTTACCAAAAAGAGAAAAAAGTTGTTCTGAAAAAAATTGACCAATAACACCTTGTCTTATTAGACCAATTAGAGAAATAAACATGATTAAAAAACCCAAGAAAACATTTAAATCTTTTAAAGGGGATTTTATTTTGGCAAAAAGAAAAGCAGCTAAAAATAAAAGTAATGGAACTAAAGCCGATCCAAAACCGAAATAACGAACCAAAATTAGATTAAAACTAGTGGGAATTGGACCAGTTTGAAGAAAGGAAAATACAGAAATTACCGTTAATATTAGAAAAAATATAAAGAATATAGTACGAATTGTCTCCGGCTTAAGTGAAAGACTGGGTAGAATATGTTTTTTTTTACGACCGCGTTTAGCCATAAATAGAGTATATAGTATTTATAATTAATTAATAATTACTAATTAATAATTAATTTATAAAATAATTTTATCAATAGAAATTATTTCACTTTTATCTTGATTCCTCTTTTTTGATTCAATTCCCCCATTTTCTAAGCTGCGTTTACTAATCACCAACCTGTTTGGGATACCGATTAAATCAGCATCAGCAAATTTAGCACCGGCAGACACATCGTTTCGATCATCAAATAAAACTTCAATATTTTTATCTAATAATTTTTTATAAAGATCTTCAGCTTGTTTTTTGATACTTTCATCAAAAAGATCAAGACCAATTAAGTGAATTTGATAAGGAGCAACACTTTCTGGCCAAATAATACCTTTATCATCGTGATTAACTTCAACAATGGTCCCCATGGTGCGTGATGGACCAAAACCATAACAACCCATTTCAACTATTTTTTCTTGACCATCTTTATCTTGATAATAAAAATTGAAAGCTTTTGAAAATTTGGTTCTTAATTTAAAAATATTACCAACTTCTGTGGCTTTAACTGGTTTTAGATCTTTATTACCACATTCAGGACAAGTTTTTTGAGTATCAATAATTTCCTTATTCACAGCTACTTTACATTTGTCACAAAGATAAATAGTATCTTCTCCATTATTATTTATAGTTTGAAATTCATGAGAAAACTGGCTAAAAGCACCACCAGAAGCAAAAGCTAAAACAGTGATATCACCTAAACCTAGTCTTGTGTAAATTTCAAAATAAGCTTTTTTGACAATTTCATAATAATTATTTAGATCTTTTTCATCAGTATGAAAAGAATAAAGATCTTTCATATTGAATTCACGACCTCGAAGAAGACCTGATTTTGCACGTGCTTCGTTTCTGAATTTATTTTGAATTTGATAAACAGCCACAGGAAGATCGCGATAAGAAAAAAGATATTTTTGAGCTAGTGGAGTGACAACTTCTTCATGGGTTGGATTTAAAACCAAATTAGTATCTCCTTGACCTTTGAGATGAAACAAAACTTCCATATTGTTACGGTCGGTGGTAATCCAACCATCTTCTGAAGTCATGGCTGGCATAAGAATCTCTTGGCCACCAATTTTATTCATTTCTTCTCTAACAATGTTTTGGATTTTTGTTAAAACACGAAGTCCTAATGGTAAATAATTATAAACACCGGAGATTTCTTTTTGAATAAATCCGCCTTGAGTTAATAATTTAGCATTGATGCTATCTGCATCTGAAGGAACAGACTTAGTGGTTTTACCGAAAAGTTGTGAGTATCGCATAGCTGATTATAACCTAAAATAATTTATTTTTAGAAAATGTTTTTTAATTTATATAAAACTGTATATTTATTATTATTTAGCCTTTTATTAAGTTCTCTATTAGTAAATTGATGAATGTAGGGCCAAAAGAAATTTAGAAATGGACGAATAGTATATGATTGATTAATCAATGTTTTAAGTGGGGTGTGTTTACCACAAATACTTTTACTGTAACTTATTAAAACAAGATTCTTATTTTTATCGATTTTACAGTCATAAGGAAAAAGTCGACAATCAAAAGGTCGATTGGAATATATTTGACATTGATTATTTTTATAAAAAACACAAGCTTTGGATTCTGGGTCTCTTTTCATCCTGTAAACTAAATCGATGAGCTCGGCAAAGTCTTTAGCTTTTAATTTAAATTTCTTTTTTATATTCTTAACTTCTAAAGGTAGGATTACAGGCATATCAATTTTTGAATGACAACAACAATTTTCCTTTTTACCAATACAATTTTTACAAAAATTATATGTTCCTAGACGAGTATTTTGATTACGGATTAAAAGATATGGACTTTGAACAATATCGGTTGATTTATTTTCATCAACAAAAGTACAAAAACCATAAAGAATATCATTATTAATGCTTTTAAAGCTTAAAACCCCTGTTTCAGTTTGGTAATTTTTGGAAGAATAAGTCCCATGAACAATATTATGATTTATCTTGCCATTAAACTCATATTCGTATGTTTTTTTTGCAAAAGGAAGTTTAATTGAGGCATGAACATTATCTCCATCTTGAAAGATTTTGACTGTTTCATTGTAGATTTTTTGATTTTCAATTAAAGTTGAAATCCAGTTTCCAGAAAGATTTTTTTGAGACACTTTCATTATGGCTGATTATACCTCAATAACCAGAGGTAGAACCATTGGTTGGCGGCCGGTTTTTTCTTTGATGATTTCTTCAATATGAGCTTGAACTTCTTCACGAATGAAATCAAAATTAGCCGGAGTACTGGTGGTTTCTCTAAATTTTTTGGCAATTTCTTGCTTTAAATAATTGATAAGATCGGTATTTTCTTTAACAAAGACAAAACCACGACTTAAAATGATTGGATCTTTTTGAAGTTGACCAGTTAATTTCTCGACTAATAAAACAACCGAGAACATACCGTCTTCAGCTAATAATTTTCGATCTCTCAAAACAGTAGTACCAACATCGCCAATACCAAATCCATCGATTAAAATTTTTCGTAAAGAAAGATGATTATTGGTATCAAAGGTACCATCATTATGAAAAGTAACCGAGGCATCAAAATCGGGTAAAATAACCTTGTCTGGAGTATATCCAAGTTTTTGGGCCATGGATTGATAATTTTTTAGATGACGGAAATTTCCACCAATTGGTAATAAAAATTTTGGTTTGAGTAAACTAATAAGAATAGCGTGTTCTTTTTGATAACCATGACCAGAAACATGAAGTTCCTCTTTTTCTCCATAAACAACTTCAGCTCCCATTTTGGAAAGAATATCGATCATAGAATAAATATTGGAAGTGGTTCCAGGAATATAGTCTGGAGAGGAAAAAATCACCTTATCACCGGATTTAATTTTAATACGATGTTTTCCCATAACCATTTTACTAAGAGCTGAATCTGGTTGACCAGCAAAACCAGCGACTAAGAAAATTAGCTTATTATCGGGAAAATTTTTGACTCTTTCTGGTGGAATTATATCGGAATCATCAAGTTTTAAATAACTTAAATCTTTGGCAATTTTAATAGCTTTATCGACAGAAAAACCAACGATAACTATTTTTCGACCAACCCCCTTGGCATATTCAATTGCTTGTGACCAACGAATAATATTACTAGAAATTGAAGTAACAAATACTCTACCTTTGGCAGAAACTATTTCGTGTTTGAAATTTTCAGCAATAGAACTTTCAGATGGTGACCAACCTTCATGATCAGAACCTAAACTATCGGACATGAGAGCCACAACTTTTTTGTCACCAATTCGAGCAATATGATTTAGATCAGCGGCCTTACCATCAAGTGGAAAAACATCGAATTTAAAATCACTTCCATGATAAAAAACACCAATTGGAGTAGTAATAGCAAAATGAAAAGTATCTGGAATTGAATGAGTAACACGAATTGGATCAACGATAAAAGGACCACGATTAATAGGAATGCCGTCTTCATAAATATGAAGATTAGCTTTTTGATTAATTTCGAATAAACGAGATTCAATAAAGGCAGCAGCCAAACTAGGAGCAAATACAGGAATATTCTGACCTAAAATTGGAAGAATAAATCTGACAGCGCCGATATGATCTTCATGACCATGAGTAATAAAGATGCCTAATATTCGGTCTTTTTTATCTTCTAAATAATGAGTATCGGGGATTTGAAGATCGACACCAAAAGCATCTTCTTCGGGGAAGCCAACTCCACAATCAACAATAATAATTTGGCTTTTGGAAGTATCACCATTGGGAATATATTCATAAACGAACATATTTTGAGTGACATCACCAAAACCTCCAAGAGAACTAATTCGAATCGAATCACGATTTGATTTAAATTCTCTAACAGGATTTGCGAGACCAGTAAACTGGACCGCGGGTTTTATAATATTTTTTTTAAACATAATTTTAATTTAAGTAACTTACCATTGAGGTAAAAAGGTTTTGATATTGGATTCGTCTAAAACAAAATTTTTAGTTTTTCCTTCAACAATTAATTTGGCAACTTTACGACAAAGACCATCTATATTTCGTTGTAAAGTGCGGACTCCGGCATCAAAACCGAGCGGTCTAATAATTTGATTCCAAATGTTGGGCGATATTTGGATTTCCTGAGCGGATAGACCTGAATCAATCAAAGCTTTGGGGAATAAATATTCACGACCGATATGAATTTTTTCATCATCTGTATAAGATGGCATTTGGATAACTTCCAAACGATCCATGACAGCAGTAGCAATTCTTGAAGTGTTATTACAGGTAGCACAAAAAATGGCTTGAGAAAGATCGACTGGATAATCAACATAATGATCGATAAATTCGTGATTTTGTTCTGGATCTAGAATTTCTACCAAAACTCCCATAATGGTATTTAAAGCATCATCGGCAATACGATCAATTTCATCTAATAAAATGACTGGATTTTTGCTTTGAACTCGAATTAAACCTTTTATAATCTGCCCTGGTTCAGCATTTGAATGGACACGAGATTGACCACGAAGATAAAGTGGATCTCCTAAACCTCCAAATGGAATACGAATTAATTGACGACCAAAAACGTCGGCAATAGATTCGGCCATGGTGGTTTTACCAGTACCGGCTAAGCCAACAAAAAGTAAAACAGGAGATTTAACTGACTGCTCTGGAGTACGAGATCTTTGTAAAGATAAAACCGAGACATATTCCAAAATTCTTTCTTTAATAGAATCGAGACCATAATGATTGGCATTTAATTTTTCTTGAGCATATTGAATGTCTAAAATATCTTGGGTTTGATTAAACCAAGGAATTTTAACTAAATACTCAATATACTTAGAAGCAATTTGATAATTTGGCCAAAATGTTTGTTCGTTTTGAGAATTTATTGTTAGTTGAGAAAAAATTTCGTCTAATTTTAATCCCAAATTTTCGGGTATTTTTATCGCTTCGATTTTGGCTTTTAAATTTTCAATCGCCTTGGCAGTCGTTAATACATTATCCATAATAAAAAGTATAAACTATTGAACGTCAATTTGGTAAGAAAAGACTTTGACAGGAATTCCCTTAGCTTTGGCCTTATCAATAGTGTCTTGAGTCCCATGACTTTGGTTAACTTGAAAAGCTAACAATTCATCTGAGGCATTTACAACTTCAGAATTACGACGATAATAAGTGTCTTTATCAACAATAGTTTCAGTCATGTTTTCGATAATACTATTTGGATTTAATTTTTTAATAGTTTTTAATTGTTTAATAACATCTTTGGCTTGTTCTTGAGTGACGATTCCCTCAATGGCTCGTTTTTGATAATGATTTACGAAAAGATCTAAACTGACTGGTAGAAAAATTTTTAGTTGATCTAATTTGCCAGAAATTAAAACTTCATCAGTGGCTTGATAATCGACATTTAGGGCACCACCAGTAACAATACCGTTGCCTTTAGAAATTATTTTTCGAACTTCAGTTCGGACATCATTTTCAATTTTTGGATTGGTGACGCGCCAACTACCACTAATACCGACCCATTTAGAAACTTTTTGTGACATTAATTAATTATAGCTTAGCGACGAGGACGACGATCACCCATTCTGGAATCGAATTTACCAAATTGGGGACGTCGATCAAATTGAGCTCTAGTATCAGAACCAGCTTCACGAGGTTGCCCTGGATGAGCCGCTTTGAATTCTGGAGCACTTAATTTAATTTGATGATTGTCATTGAAACCAGCAATTTTTACTTTTAATTTATCTCCGATTTTAATAACAGTTGAAGGATCTGATAAAAAGCCACCTGATAATTCTGAAACGTGGATTAGAGCTTCTCGACCTGGTAAAAATTCAGCAAAAGCACCATAGTTTTCAACTCGAGTGACTATAGCGTCATATTCTTCACCAACTTGAACTTCTTTAATCATAGATTCAATTTCGTAAGCAGCATCTTCAATAGCTTTTTGATCTTGAGCTGAAATAGAAGCAGCACCAAAATCATCAATATCAATTTGAACTTGATATTTTTCCATTAAAGCTTTGATAGTTTTACCACCACTACCAATAACTTCACCAATTTTGTCTTCTGGAAGTTGGACTAATTTAATCTTTGGAGCAAATTGAGAAAGCTGGGAGCGTGGAGCAGATAAAACAGATTCCATTTTGTCTAAAATTTGAAGACGAGCCTTGGTAGATGCTACAAAAGTGTTACGAACCATATCTAAAGTAAGACCTTCACGTTTGATATCAAGTTGAATAGCAGTAATACCAGTACGAGTACCAGTAATTTTGAAATCCATATCACCGAAATGATCTTCGATACCAGCAATATCAGTTAATAAAATATATTTATCGTCAGTTTCGGCTATTAAACCAATAGAAATTCCAGCAACTTTGTCTTTGATTGGGACACCAGCATCCATAAGAGACATAGTAGATCCACAAGTAGAAGCCATAGAAGATGAACCATTTTGAGATAAAACTTCTGAAGTTAAAACGATAGTATATGGAAAATCAGCCTCACTAGGAATAACCGGAACTAAAGCTTTTTCAGCAAGAGCACCATGACCAATTTCACGACGACCTGGTCGACCAGTGCGACCAACTTGTCCCGTGGAAAAAGGCATAGCAGAATAATAATGAAGATAACGTTTGGTAATTTCACCGTTGGAATCTTCAAGATATTGTTTTTCAGAAAGTGGAGCAAGAGTAGTTACGGTAATGGCTTGGGTTAGACCTCTTTCAAAAAGAGCTGAACCATGGGTCATAGGAAGAACTCCAGCTTCAACATTTAAAGGACGAATTTCATCCATGGCTCGTTTATCATAACGAGTACCAGCTAAAGTTTGAAATCGAACATATTCTTTTAGAATCTCATCAACAGCAGCAACTAAATGATTAGTTGAAACTTCTTCTGATTCAATTTTATCTTTATAAATTTCTTTAACTTTTTCAATAATAACTTCTTGGCCAATCATATGAGCACCATCAATACCTTTGTCAAAAAATTCTTTGACATCAGATTTTATTTTTGATTCAACTTCTTTAATTAATTCTTTACTAGGACCGGCTGCTTCAAATGTAATTTTTTCTTTGGCAACTTTGGAAGCAAATTCAGTAATTTGTTTATTAACTTCATCACCAGTAGTTTTGGCTAATTCAATAGCTTTAAGCATAAGATCGTTTTCGACGATATTACCGTCGGCTTCGATCATGTTTATACCTTTCGGACCGGTACAAACTAAAAGATCGAATTTGGATTGTTGTAATTCTTCAAGAGAAGGATTGACAACTAATTGATTGTTTACTTGACCAACTCGAACAGCAGAAACTGGGCCACGAAAAGGAATATCAGAAATAGCTAAAGCAGCGGCAGCAGCGGTAAATGCTGGCATAACTACATCATGATTTTTGTCGTTGCTCAAAACAGTAGTAATAATTTGGACTTCATTTAGAAAACCAGCTGGAAATAAAGGTCGAAGAGAACGGTCGATAATACGGCCAAAAAGAACGGCAGTATCAGATGGAGCACCATCACGTTTGATCCATTTACCACCTTTTATAATGCCACCGGCATAAAGTTTGTCGACAAATTCGACGGAAAGTGGAAAATAATCTTTGGATTCATCCAATTTTCCCATTAAAACGGTTGCTAAAACAACAGTGTTACCAAATTGGGCAACAACTGAAGCATTGGTTTGAGGAGCGAGTTTACCAGTAGAAATACTGATGTGCTTGTCGCCCACGACGATATCTTGTGTGTAATTTTTCATAGACTTAATAAGGATAGTACAGATTACTTACTTCTTCAAACCGAGAGACTTGACGATGTCAGTATATCTTTCTGGATTGTGAATAGACAAATAACGAAGTAAACGACGTCGTTTAGCAATTTTGGTTAAAATACCTCTTTTTGCTGGAGAATCGTGTTTATTTTCAACTAAATGTCCTTGGAGTTTCTCGACTTCTTTGGTAAGAATAGCGATTTGGATTTCTGGAGAACCAGTATCACCCTTGGCTTGAGAGAACTTATCAATAATAATTTGTTTTTCTTCTTTGGTTAATGCCATAGAATTAATGTGGCTAAAATCGGTAAAATCTATAATATTTTGGAATGGCTACCAAAAAACCGTTTTTAGTCTAGGAGAGATTATAACACACTTAGGCGGTAGGAATAGAATCAGTTGATGGTTGGATGTTTTGTGAAACAGAACCATTTAGATTAAGATCAGTTGATTGAACTGGTTCAACAGGTTGCTGAGTAGCTTTTAAACAAATAGCACCGGCTTCAAAAGTTTCTGGAGAAACATTAATCGAAAAAGATTGAGTAGCAACTCTTAAACCGATTAATAAGTTTTTAGCTGAATCAACGTCAAGTTTTAAACCAAGATCATTGATTAAAAAGCTAAATACTTCACAAAATGGAGCATCTTGGTCAATAAGACTAGCTTTAGCCCAAGTTTTTTGAATATTAGTAGGAGAAATATAAATCCAATTACCATTTTCAACAATTTTGGCATTGTCACCTAAAAGTGATTCATCACCAAGAATGAAATTGATATCGGCAATAGACGATTGATTATTGATATTAATTTGATTTTGTTCTATTTTTGGGGAATTATTTTTAGTTTGAACAACTAGATTTAAATGACCATTGTCATTATTGTAGGAAACTTTTTCAATTTGATCAGAAGGATAATCCAAAGAAATTACCAAATCATGTTGATTGTAGGTATCAAGTAAAAACTCTAAACCACTTAATTTGGAATAATTTGCATCAGTTTTTTGTGGACAATAGGCAGTAGTTTCGATATTAGCTTTCTTAAGAGCTAAAGTTAAAGCTAATCCAGCAGCAACACTATCAATACTTAAATGAGGAATAACAACGGAAGCTGTCTTGGTATTCGATAATAACCCTTTTATATCTTGGACTTTATAATTTTTCATATAAGAAAACCTGCTTGTTTTTAATTCTTATTAAGATTTACTATAGGCTATTATAACATCATTTAGCTTAAAGTCAACATAAGGCTTGAATGTCATACCACAATCGTTCCCCATTTTAATTTTTTCAATAATATCTTTACCCTGACGAATTCCTTCTACTTTGGTGTCTTTAATAATTTTACCGTCTCTTTTTAGATGAATTAGGCTGGAGTTAGTAATTTCTCCTTTGGTACATTGAACTCCAGCAATACGAACTTTTTCAATTTTGAATTCAGCCTTGATAAGACCTTCACCTAAAATATTTTCATCTATAGTTGGTTCGAGTAACTTTAAGACTTGAGTTTGAATATTTTCAATAATTTCGTAAATAATTTTTGATTCAAAAACTTTTACTTTATGATTTTCAGCAAGCTTTAATAATTGTGTAGGAGTTTTAACATTAAAGGCAAAAATTTGAGCTTTGGAAGTTTCAGCCATAAAAATATCACTGTCAGAAATTGAACCGATTCCAGAAGAAAGAATTAAAACATCATCAGAAAAACTATTTCTAAGAGCTTCTAGAGTGCCTTGCATATCAGCTTTGAGAATTACTTTAAGTTTTGGATGATCTTCATCATCAACAATTTGAAATTTATTTAATTGGACTTCTTGATGAAGAATTTCCTGTTTTTCTGGAGTAACTAAACTACCAACTGCAGGAACTTGTTCGAAACCCAAAACCTCAACTGGAGTACTAGGACCAGCAGATTGAATATTTTGATGATTAAAATCAATCAAAGCTTTGACCTTACAAAGAATATTTTCGGCATAAATATGATCACCAACACTTAAAGTCCCCTTTTTGACAATTAAAGAAGCTACAGGCCCTCTATTTTTATCGAGTCGAGATTCTATTATAAAACCTTCAAGAGGAGCATTAGCTTCTGATTTTAATTCCATTACTTCGGCATTAAGTTTAATTAGTTCAATAAGTTTATCGATACCAAGTCCTGTTTTAGCAGAAACTGGAACAATAGATACTTGTCCACCATATTCTTCTGGGGTAAATCCTAGCTCAACTAATTGACCTTTAACCTTATCTGGTTGAGCACCTTCTAAATCCATTTTATTCATGGCGACAATAAATGGAAGATTGGTTTTTTTAATTAATTCAATACATTCTTTGGTCTGAGGCATGATACCCTCGGTAGCAGCTACAACCAAGACAACAATATCGGTAACTTCAGTTCCACGACTACGCATGTTGCAAAAAGCAGCATGACCAGGAGTATCAATAAAAGTTATACCTTGAGCTTGATAAGCACCGATATGTTGAGTAATTCCGCCAGCTTCACGGCTAAATACATTAGTGGATCGAATTTTGTCTAAAAGACTGGTTTTACCATGGTCAATATGACCCATAAAAGCGACAATAGGAAATCTGGATTGAAAATCTTTATTAGTCATATTTTTTTAAAAAACAATTATCTTTTTGAATCGGAAGTTATTTTTATTTCCAATCCAACTAACTGTCCGGCTAAACGGACATTTTCACCACCGCCACCAATTGCAAGGGCTAATTGGTCTTCTGGAACTGAAACAGTAGCTAAATTTCTATCAATAGAAACTACTTTAATATGTTCAGCTGGAGAAAGAGCTTGGATGATGAATTGATTAATATCTTTTGAAAAAGGAATAACATCAACTTTTTCATCTTTTGGAAGCTCGTTTAAAATTGATTGAATTCGAGAACCTTTTTGACCGATACAAGATCCAACTGGATCAATACCGGCTTGATTTGAAGAAACAGCTATTTTAGTTCTTTCACCCGCAGATCGGGCAATTTTTTCTATAACTACACTGTTATTACTAACTTCAGGAACTTCTCTGGCAAAAAGTTGTTTAATAAATTCAGGGTCACGACGAGAAAGAATTATCTCACTTTTTTCGAGATCATTTTTGATAATAGATTTTAATAAAAACCATTTTTTTGAACCAAGAGCTAAGTTCTCGTTTCTGATTTGTTCGTCTTTAGGACAAATACCTTCAGTTTTACCAATACCAATAACCATTTTATATGGATCAACACGAAGAATAATTCCGGAAATTAGAGTTCCTATTTTTTTTTGAAACTCAACAACAACGGTTTCTTTTTCTACTTCATGAATTTTTTGATCAATGACTTGTTTGGCAGTTTGGGCGGCAATGCGACCAAAACCAGGTGGAGTGACATCGGTTCGTTTGTCATCTGCTTCAATTTTAAACACTTTAAACGATCCACTTTCAGGAGAAAGTTCAACAGTAAAATTGTCTTCATCTGGAATAATAACTCCATGTTCTTTTTGATCACGTTTGTAGGCTGATACTAATCCTAACTCAATTGAATCCAAAATTGACTGGACGTCAATGTTACGTTCACCAGCAATTTGAGCAACAGCTGCAGCAAACTCTGTTTTTGGTAGTTTTTTTAGATCCATTTTTTTCCTTTTTAAATAAAAATGGGGTTGACCCCAACCCCATTAAAATTCATCAATAAACTGGAGTGATTATAGCAGAAATTAAATCAAAAATACAGAAAAATGGTTTTTAACTAATTTTGGACTGGTTGACCTCTAACTTGTTTAATCATCCATTCAATGGCTTTATTCTCTAAATAAACTTCTTTAGTAATTACATGAGCTTTATTTGGAATAAGAGTAAATTTGGCCTGAGCACCCATATTTTGCATTCTGCCAACTAGATGTGTAGCGTTTTTATAACTACAACTATCTTCTTCTCCTTGAAATGCCCACACATTTTCTTTATTTAAATTTGGCCAGTCAGTTTTTACACATAAACTCAATGGAACCAAACAAGAATAAAATCCAGGAAACTTTGATCCAGATTCCATTGTTGCAGTAGCTCCAACACTATGACCAGTGACGGAAATTCGATCAGTATCGATATTATATTTTTCAGTTAAATAAGGAACTAAGTCTTCTTTAATATAACGTATATGAGTTTTTTTACCATGATATACACCTGTTGCATAAGATTGAGGAGTAACTATAATGGCATCGAAATCAGCTCCTTCATAAAGTAAACGAGGAAGAGTATCATTTTTAATCATTTTGTCTAAATCACTTCCTCTCTCTCCTGCTCCATGTAAAAAAATTACTAATGGCCATTTTTTATCTTTAGTGTAACCGTTGGGAAGATAAAGCCAGTATTTCAATGTACAATTCAAACCATACCCAACACAAGTACTACTTGTAAATTCTTGTTTTGTAAAACTTCTAGTTAGTGGAATGGGTGTAGATGTTGGTGTATTAGTTGGTGTTGGTGTAATAGTAGAGGTATCAATGGTTCCTTGGTCAGCAGTAGTAAGAAGAGCAGTTTTAAGATAACCAATGTCAAAGACATTAACCAT
>Ga0074198_1001223_pt1 | contig 18413 bp, 17 predicted proteins | sample EPASupsiteSAE323_FD_64527 | JGI IMG/M metagenome (GOLD analysis project Ga0074198, IMG submission 64527) | Bioremediated contaminated groundwater from EPA Superfund site, New Mexico - Sample SAE3-23 | ecosystem: Environmental > Aquatic > Deep subsurface > Groundwater > Contaminated ...
ATAAGAAAGGTTAATTCTTGTTTCTCCAGATATTCACTGCTCTCCCTGATGGGTACCATCGTATTATTATTTGTTCCTTCTCACTTAAGTGTGTATAATAACATATTTAAACGGCTCTTCGGCAAAAATGCGTTTACGAGTGTGGAGTCATTAATTATTTCATGGCCGCAAGGCAGGATAACACCAGGATATCGTTCTTTCGACACTGCCACGTTAAGCCTTGCCAGCCAGATCTTCAGTATATACTTCCCTACTCCTGCAATGGTAGAGAAGATTGATTACTGTGTATGATATCCGGGAAAAATATCGATAAATCCGTGTTTTTAAGAAATTCTACAGAACACTTCGGATGCTTCTATGATCCGGAAATTCCCAATCTCATTTGAGTAAATATAGTAGAATCACACGAGTTTACTACCCACATATGCATCATTAAAGAGATCATTGCCACTCTTCTGAATGCGGACTGCCTTATTGACTGTAAACCTTATCCAATGAAGATCAATCTGTTACTACTGGTTATGGATCTAACCGGTAATTGATACTCTTTATAGAGATTCTTGAGGAATCGGAAAAAGATTACACCTGGGATGCAGTAACCAGCCAGGTTGTACTGTTTGAATAACTATATCTTTCAATCCGGAATTTCGGGCATGTTTCTGCCAGAATTCCCATATTTGTTCCAACTTCCTTTGATGACAACCCGGTGTCGCTTGCAATATACTTTGACTTAAAGAAGTTCCTACCTGCCTTCACTTCCTTTTCAAGATAATTAATAAGACAGAGTTGTCTTTCGTTGTAGTTGATGCTGAATTTACTGCTCGTGAACATAATATCTCCATAAGTAAGGAATTGATATTGTGTAGGAGGAAAACCAGCCGGATAAACGGCTGGGTGAAGTGTTATGGTCAGTGAGGGAAATCATGAGGGAGACATTCAAAGAACCCCACTGACCGGAGGGTTTCAATTATAAGATGAGGGAGATATAACGACTGTAGGAGGACATGTTGAACGCTACTCACCTTGTATAGATCTCCTGCATGTTGAGATATTGGTTTTATTCTCTGTCACAACCTTCTGCAGGTCTGTGTGTGACATACTAGTGTTGCATGAAACACTAAATAAGAAGCATAGATAAAACCAATGGAAAATAGTCGGAAATAGTTTCAAAGTTATAATCTCACCATTTATCCGAAAGATGTAATCATATCATTAAACTAAAAAATGAATCGTAAATGAACTGTTTCACCTGGTTCAAAGATGAATTTATAATATGAAAAAAATTTCGAATACATAAATAGAGATATCAATTATAGTCGATTTCAACAGTTGCAACTGGTTGCAACACCCCAGAGAGAGTAATATATATGTCAAAAATACTGGGAGAAATACTTACAGCGATCAGATCATCGCGGATGTGCAACCCTGTTTTCTCGGTTTTTGGAAAAGTCAATGGTTAGCCTAACCAGAGCTCCAGCTGTAACTGCTATCAAGACCACATTATCACTGTGAAGATGGCTGACTGGTCCTACCAAAAACCTTTGTGATTTCATCCATCGTTACATCCTCATCAGTACTTCCGCAATATTACTCAACAAATTTTATATTTCTGTCAGGAATTGGATTTAATATGCTCTATAAAAATAAATGATCGAATATCGTAAACAGATTTATCTCATCCGGTAATGTCAGGTCAATAAACAAAGAGGTCTGAAATATGATAAAAGAGAAAAGGTATATTTTCAACTTCTTTTGGATGAATTTCTACTTAACAATTAAAAATATCGGAGATGAGATATCCGGCTTGAAATCTCTCATCTCCCATCTTTTAGTGAATCCATAAGGACGTAATAATAATCTGCCTTCTTTGTAAGGTACAGATGGTACCATGCCTCAAGGGTTGCTTCCCGCATTACTCCCAATTTTTTCATCACCTCGTATGTAAAATCCACTACAGCAATACCACTTGCAGTGATAAGATTACCATCAGAGACTGCTGGTCTTGAGATATAATAATCACCCCCGGTATACCCGGGACAGTTCATTTTCAGGGCATCGAAGTCATTGCTCGTATGCAGTCTGTTATTTAGCAGCCCAACCCTGGCAAGGCCCATTCTAGCTCCGCAGATGCCACCGATAACCATACCAGACCCAAGAAAATCCTCGACTTTTGCCCATACCGGATCGTGCATGGGATCCATCCAGGTCATTCCCCCCGGAAGAATAAGTAATCTGCCAGGAGACGGCTCGATATCATCTATCATTACATCTGGAACAAGACGAATACCTCCCATGGTAGTTACAGGATCAAGTGTCCGGCCACAGAGACGAAGATGATACCGCTGATCAGGATATTGAAAAAATCTGCCTGATACTAGTTCAGCAAGGAGATAAGCAGGTTCCCAATCTGCCATTGTATTGAGTACATAGAGGTAAATTCGATGTGTTATTTGTACTTATTGAATCAGTAAAATGTTAAGTCCATAGGTAGCCCATTGTAACGAACCGGGAAGATCCAGAATTTTAGGTAATATATTTAATACTGTCAAATCTCATTACCAGTTCGATGATGATTAGATATCGTATCACCTGTCTGTTATGACAGATTAATGACCGATAATAAATTCAGATTAGAATTTTTACTTAAAAGAAATCATAATATGAAAAATTAATTAATAATCTTAAAATCATTCATTAACTTTTCAAACTGGATAATCCCATATATTTTATTAGATACTACTCAACTTCTGCTCAAGGATGACAACTCCTTTCTCAGTATCTTCAATAGTCTTCCCACCTGTTAGGATTATTTTTCCTGATGAAAAGAGAAGTGCTACTATTTTGGGATCCGGGATACGATATACCAACCCTGGAAACTGTTCCGGTTCATACTCTATGGCTTCAAGACTCAGGGCCATAATCACCTTATTCAGGTTGATTTTAAAGCCCATATCATAAGAACAGACCATATTAGTTACGGCTACCGTAGGGGTATCTAAACAGGTTACTCCGGCCTCCTTCATCTTCTGAATGAGAATATCCCGGCCTCTGGCAAGATCCTCATTATTTTTAACACCTGTAATTACTACTTTCCCGGAAGCGAATATGAGAAATGCCATTTTTGGATCTTGAATTCTATATACTGCACCAGGAAATCGTTTTACATTAAGTTCACAATTTTCAACTGTTGTGGAGATTACATCTAGATCAATGGTTTCAGCAATAGATCCTGAAGCAACCATATTCTCTACTTTAAGAGACTTGATTTTTCCCTCATGCATCACAGGTAAGATTATCTTTATGTAACCTAGTGACTTCCGGTCAATTGTTTTATTATTGTAGTAAAATAAAAGTCTGCAATCCATAGTAAAAAAAATTCCTGATACGGCGCCATAATAATACCGATAAAACTCTACTGGAATGCTGATTATCTAGAAATCATATTTTGATCCAGTTAATAAACCAGGATAACTGAAAGCAGGGTTCTATTAATGTAATTACATGAATGGGAAGATCAACAAAGAACCATCGACCTTTTCTGATTCTATTATCCTGAACATTAAAGAAAAAATGTGGTTATAAAAGAGAATCCAAACAAATTTCTGGATTTGTTCATCAATATACTTATCCTTAATACACAAAAGTGATAATTATTAGTAAAATAGTCTTTTTCAGAAATGACAGGTTATTAAGAGAAGAGAAAATGCCAGAACATGTATTAGGATCTGATGTTATGAAGGTCCGGGAACAGATCTATTCATTTATCAAATATGATCAAGATGCCTGGATCCTGGATATAGGCTGTGGTTATGGTTATGATCTTATCAATCTTGGGAATAAATGTGGTACTGGCGTAAAACTGACGGGATTAGATTCATCTGGTAAAGCAATTGACAAAGCCAGGGAAAAAACTAAAAATGATCCCAGATTTAATTTTATTCATAAAGATATCGAATTAGGATTGCCTTTTGATGATGGAACCATTGATGTTATCTATTCCTGTAATCTTCTTGAATGTGTACAGCATAAGCAATGCCTGCTCGCCGAAGTTTACCGTATCCTGAAACCTGGTGGCCAGGTAGTATTTAGTCATATTGATTGGGATACCCAGGTCATCAATGGCAATAATAAACCGCTCATCCGAAGGATTGTTGCAGCTTTTAGTGACTGGACCCAGGGATGGATGAAAGAGAGTGATGGCTGGATGGGAAGAAGGATCTGGGGACTATTTCAGGAACACGGAGGCTTTTCCGGAGAAGTTATTCCACTTATCCTCGTTAACGACAAGTATACTCCCGGATTATATGGTCATGACAGGATCAGGGATATCCATACAATGGCAATAAATGGAGTAATCAGTAAAGATGATCTGGCTGCTTTTCAAGAGGATATTGATAAAACGATATCTGAAGGAAAATATTTTTATAGCGTCACATATTACGTGTTTTACGGGAAAAAAGTATAGTATTCAGAGATTATTGAAATATTTGATATTGAGCGGGTTGATCACATATTCAGAAAGTTTGAAATAATGCCTTATTTACAAGGTTCAATGATAAAGATCTCCCTAACAGTATATTAACCGTACTTTTCTTATCATTTAATATATAATTTAATTAATCTTATGGTAATGGACTAACCGATAGTTATAATATAACTCAAAGTAATATGTCATAAGAGTGACTGTCTTAATGCAGGATCCTAAAGATTACACCTTCCATGAGAGGGGGCTGAACAACATGAGTTCTTAAAAGCAACCAAAGAGTTCAAAACCAAAAAACAAGATTAATAAATGAATGTTTTAGTTATTAATGGAAGTCCTAACAAAGAAAACGGAAATGCAGTTCTCATTCTCAATCCATTGTTACCCATTTGAAGGCATTTGCATAAAATATCGATGCAGAATTTATCGGTGCCCTTCTCAGGCCAAATAATTCCTCTCTCAAAGAGATGATGGCAATGGGAGTTTTCGTCCAGGACATTCCTGATCCGACATGCCACTCAGAACATGAGATTATATGTGAAGACAGGATCTCCCGGAATCTCCTTGAAATAATCATCCGTCCGCTAATTCATAAGTATATATTCTTTAAGAACAATAATGATTAATTTAGAATAATTTCAAAGGGGTTTTAATACCGGAGTAAACAAAATGAAAATTAACGTAGTAAAACTGGTATTCTTCTCACCGACAGGAACAACAAAGACGGTTGTTTCAGGAATTGCAGATGGAATCAGTCATGATAATGTGGAATTTGTTGACATTACCCGGCCGGATACAAGAAAAAAACCATTGATAGCATCTGAAAACGAATTGCTTATTGTTGGAGTTCCTGTATACATGGGAAGAGTACCGGCATTAATAACTGAATGGCTGAATTCGATTCAGGCAAATAATACACCTACTGTACCTGTTGTTGTATATGGCAACCGTGTGTATGAGGATGCCCTGGTTGAACTTAAAAATATTTTATCAAAATGCGGATGTATTCCCATAGCCGGGGGAGCATATATAGGGGAACACTCATTCTCAAATTCCGAAACACCAATAGCACAAGGTCGTCCGGACAGAGATGATCTAAAATATGCCATATTATTCGGAAAGAAGATAGGTGAAAAATTACGTTCAATATCTTCGGTATCACAGATATCTGAACCTAATATCCCCGGGTGCTATCCGTACAGAGGAGATTCAATGTTATGGATCGTTGATTTTATTAAGGTGAGTGATGAGTGCACTCAATGTGGGCTATGTGCAGAAGTATGTCCTGTTGGAGCCATCGATCCCAAAAAAAGCAGGGTTATAATTAAGGAAAAGTGCATTACATGTTGTGCCTGCATTAAAAAATGCCCGAATAAAGCCAGGATAATGAAACCCGGTCTGGTAATGGATGCATCAAAGAGGCTGAATACACTTTATTATGAGCGAAAGGAGCCTGAATACTTTTTGTGATGAAATGAAATCCTGATTCAGAAATTTTAAATTATGGTATCTATTACAGGTAGTTATTGAAAATATGGGTTATCCGGGGTGAAATATTGGGAATAGCAGAGAGGAGACAACGGGAGAAAGAGCAGAGAAAGATTGATATCCTCGATGCAGCCGAGCATCTCTTCTTCTCCCGGGGATACGAGGATGTTTCCATGGATGAGATAGCCCGCGAGGTAGAACTCAATAAAGCTACCATCTATCTGTACTTCAAAAATAAGGAGACACTCTTCGCAGGTATAGTTCTCAGAGGAATCCGGATCCTGCAGGAAAAATACATGGAATGTATAGAAAAAAAAGTCCCTGGGATTGTCAGGATAGCCCTGATGGGCCAGGCTTATTACCTGTTTTCACTGGATTATCCGGATTATATCCGAATGATCCAATTTTACAGTTCCGAACGTTTTTCCAATGAGAATCCGTGTAGTCCGGAGATAGGAAAAGGATACGGTACATGCCGGATGCTTCTTAAGGATGCTATACAGGAGGGAATAAATGACGGCACGATACGGGCTGATCTCGATCCATTCCTGACATCGATGTACCTGATGACCTCTTTTATGAGTATCCTTTCCATGGAAAATAAGTGGAAACTGGTTATAGAAGCGGAAGGTTTTAGTTATGAACAGTTCACCCGGGATTTCTTCAGGTTTATAATTCCGGCGATAGTATCAAAGGAGTATTGCCAGAATATGAGTGTTAAAGATCTTGAGTCATATGGATTCTTTTCAACTGATCCTGTGATACCAGATAAGAAAAGAGTAGAATAATTTTTCCTGTATTCAAGCCTTCTATGACTGGATTCAATAGAAATATTATTGGGATGTGTGAATGAATGATAAGATAAAAAAACACAGTCAATATTTATCTCTTTTTCATATGTACCGTACATAAATATCCATAACATAGAGATCTGATCCTCACATATCTTTCTTAAAAAATCACTAAAATGTGGTGAAAAAATTCCAGTAGAATAAAAAAAACTAAATTAAATTTAAATAAAAAAGAATCCGGTAATTAAAGTTCGGTGTTTGTATCCATGATTACTCCGTCAAGCCCGATGGAAAAGAGACCATTTATACAGTAGGAATTTAATGGGCATTCCTTATATTCCGGACATATAACTCTTTTACCATCCCTTTTATTGCATCCGGACTTGGATAAATTCAGAAGAGGGGCGGATACATCCAAAGCAGTAATATTTTTTCCTTCTGTTTCATAATCTTCAAATGCATCTCTCCACAGTTCGCCGATTAACCGTGAGATAACCTGCAGTTGCCCGGAATATTTCCCGGATACCAATCCTAATGCAATACTTGAACGGATAATATGAATATCTGCTTTTAAAGGTATCTTGTCAAGATTACAGAACAAGTCATATCCTGCATAATCTTTTAATAGAGAGATCCAGAGTGTTCCTTTTTTTTCACCGATTATCTGTGGAAAATCATTTCTTTCACCAAATTGATCTGCCCTCATATAATCAAGGATCTTTCTGGCATTCCCATGGTGGCTTATGATAAAATTTCCTGGATCCCCTCCCCACCTGCGTGAAATTGATACCCCTACATTCCTCCAGTTATCAGCATCATTTTTCTGTCTGACACTAACCCCGGCCTTCTTTAAATCACGTATGATAAGTTCGGATGATTCATCACATAAAGCATCTGGCGAAAACAAGTATCTGGTTCTCTCATCATCATAGGCATCTCTTGAAGCATCCCATATTTCCGGAGTATCTCCAAGAGGGTCAATCGATAATGTCAGGGTGAGAAATACAATATGTTCTACTGATCCTATGGAAACACCGGATGGGGGCGAATAATCAGGCTTTTTCAGTCTGGTAAAAAATTCTGATGTATGATATGCCAGGATAAGATCTGATGCAACCTTTTTTGTCCTTTCAATATCAGATTTGAGAGTCATGGCCCATGAAACTGCATAATTTTGATTTACTAATAAAATCCATATTCAATAGAATTTCAGAGTAAATAAGAATATACATCTTCAATTGGTTAAATGCAATCATGGTTTTTCTATAAGGAGAGATAAATAAACAACGCATTTAACACTATCAAGGAGAATTAATCAATTATGAAACGGGTATTTGTCCTAATAGTTCTGTTTACTACTGCCTGCCTGGTTATGACTCTGACAGCAGGATGCACCAGTAATAATGACGATAAATCATTCAGGTCACTTGTTGTCCAATTAAATCAGAACGATCAAAAGACAAAAAGCCAGCTTTAAAATGCAGAAAGTTCTTTTGATAAAGACACCATGAACGGAATAGTAAAAATTTACACTGATGCCAGGGACAAAATGAAAGGCATGAAACTTTCCGAAACATATTCAGAAGCAAAAGAAGAATATGTGAAAGGTCTGGATTCAGCCATTGCGGGCTATTCAGCATTATTAAAAACCGACAGCACTTATATCCACGGGGCCTATACGAGTGCAGAAACAGCCGTAAAACAGATAAATACTGCAGAAATTAACTTTGACAAAGCAAAAAAGATGATGGATATAGATGGTATATAAACTGGTTGATCATAGTCCTGAAAGCAGTTCAGAAATGTTTGAATCATCTTTCAGGGACTGTTTAAGGTGTTTGAGGTTAATTAAATCCAGGTCATAATCCTATATCCTGAAATTAGGTTGCTCTCTGAAGGTTCCCTTTCTTATATACAGGGGTATTATATCAGTTACGGATATTATTCACTGTTACTCTACATGAATTCCCATCTTTTCATTTATACATGCAGCGAGGAGATCAATAGACTGGTCAGCCAGGAAAAGAAGAATCTCTCCACTAATATCCTGCACATCAACAGAGAATTGAGCCCGGGCCATGATGACAGATTTGGATTCTACAAAAAAGGCATTATCCAGTAGGTTTTTCACCGAATTCTCCCGGTACTCCGGGAGATGAAATTCCAGTTTTTCTTCTAGAATATTTGTTATTGAACCCATAACTGCGTTTATAATAATATTTCCAACTTCAAGAAGAGTCATCTCCCAGAGTTCTTCGTTCTCTTTATTTCTCCCCTGTTCTCCTGTTAAAAGTAGAAAAAGCGAGTCGGCACTCTTATCTGGAAATATCAGAATCGTAGTACCCATAAACGCACCACTATAATCCTGATTTATTGCAGTATAAGGAGAATCAGGGGTTAATATTTTATCTTTTAACACATCGGTCTGTGAAATCCTGATATCAGGAACATTAAGTATTACATGGTGACCGGTTAGTGTATTCAGACTACCAGCAGCTTTACCAATACCAATGTTTACAAGTTCTCTGATACCATCAAGTACAGGTTCTGATACCCCTATCATGTATTATCACCAAGAGATAAACTGATAATCCTTAGTAGTTCTTCTACATTTACCGGTTTATTCAAGAAAGCCTGGGCCCCAAGCGATAGGCATTCTTCCCGGGTAGTGTTTTGAACATCAGATGTCAGCATAATCACCGGAATTTTATTTTGCATACCTTGGAGTTCTTTGAGCACTTCTATCCCATTTTTTTCAGGCATCAGAATATCAAGTAGGATTAGATCCGGTTTATTAAGGCTGATCTTTTCCAGCCCCTCGATGCCATTGACTGCTTCTAATACTTCATATCCATTGAGTTTCAATGGTGTACTAATTACACGACGCTGAAAGAGAGAGTCATCAACAATTAAAATACTAGTCATCTATTATTCAATAGAACGCTCTATTTTAAGAAATAGATTATGGAAAAAATTAAAAACATCAGTAACCGAAAGCCTACTGGTTGTAATGAATTTTTATTTTAATAATTACACCCTCCTGGTACCAGGTAATCACCCTCTTCTAAAATATGAATCAAAAGGTATATTAAATATGTATTATATTATGTGATAGATATATATTAGGTGATAGAGGGTGAGGGATTTATCTACTCTGCAATTTTCAATAGGGGAAGAAGAAATTGCAGAGTTATTTTGGGATATCGGGCTTCGGAAAAACACCGCCCGGGTGCTGGTTCTTGCATTATGGGATATTGATCTGACAGCACGAGATATGGAAAGAATTTGTGATCTAAGGCAACCTGAAGCCAGTATTGCCATAACTGATCTGATAAAGAGGCGATGGATCAAGGTTGTCAATCTTTTGTCTGAAAATAAAGGGAGACCTGTAAAGATATACCATTTGGCCAGGACTCTTGAAGAGATACTTGATGAGTTAAAAGGGTTGATAGATGGTGATTATGATAAGAAAAGCGGGGAGATTGAGAAGGTAAGGGAGATGCTTAAAAATAAGGCCCTGCAAAAGACCTGATCTTATACGAACCTGAAGGTTCGAGGAAATTTCCCCGAGGCAGAGTGGTTTACTAATGAGTCCAATACTGCTGATGTATGAAAGCCGGACCATTTCTGCTATTTACATCAGGAGTTCTAAACCCTTGCCTGCGATAAAGAAATTTATGCACTTAATGTAACAGTTGTGGAATTTACATACCATAAACGGATTTTCATTTAGATCTCAGATCCTAAAAAATACGGCGATTCTGTATTTCTATAATAAATTAAGTATTTATTCTCGCTTTTTCTCTATCTTAAATGCTCCTTTTGGAACCAGGATTTCAAATCGGGTTCCTTTGCCAGGCTCCCCGGTCTCATGAATGGTAATATCAGTAAGGGAGAGAATTTCTCTTACAAGGAACATACCAAGTCCGGTATTCTTCCCATATCCTCGTTCAAAAATCTTTTCCTTCTCTTCCGGAGCTATCCCTACTCCATCATCTTCCCATACAATAATCAGGTTTTTATCTGATCTACTGGCTGAAACATGAATCTCAGTCACCTGCTTACCGTGACGGACAGAATTATCCTGCAGATTAAAAAAGACCTTGAAAAGCATTGGATCTGCAAATATGTAAATGCCCTCCAGATCTGTTGTCATAGTGATTGAGACAGGAATTGATGAACGAGGCATGACATTATCGATTTGAATCCACTTGGGCTCATGAGATCCAAGCTGTTCGTAAACACGGGTAAATTCAATTTGTGATTGGATCTCTTTTGTAGCCCATTTCATTCTTCTTATATGTTCGGCCATAACGGGATCGGTGAAATCCGTTTCAGCAACCTCAAGATACCCCAGGATTACAGTAATCCGGTTGAGAATATCATGTCGGGTAATTCCTGAGAGCAGACTTAGCTGCCGGTTTGCTTTCCTTATAGCCTCTTCAGATCTCCGGCGTTCTGTGATAACATAGGAGATGCCCTGGACTCTGATAACATTCCCATCTGCATCATGTATCGGTGAGATACTCTGAGTAAACCATTCCCAGGAACCGTCCTTATGTTTAATCCGGAATTCATTCCCAACTATATTTTTTCCTGTCTTTATTGCCTGTATATGGATTTCATGATTACGGGAATAGTCATCCGGATGAATAAATAGTTCCGATGGTTTTCCTATTATCTCATCAATCTCATAACCTAGTAATTCTGTAATTTTCGGGGAGATGTACGTAAAAATACCGTTGGGTGTTAATGAATACAAAATTTCATTGGCGTTCTCAACAAAAGAACGAAATTTTTCCTCGCTTTCCCTTAGAGCCTCTTCAGATCTCCTGCGTCTCGTGATATCATGGCTGATCCCCTGGACCGCTATGATCCTGCCACTTTTATCATACACCGGTGAAATACTCTGGGAATGCCATTGCCAGGTGCCGTCCTGATGCCTTATACGGTATTCTATCCCTGTCTTTTTTTCCCCGGTTGTAAGAATACGGATAAAATGTTCACGTTCAACTGGAAGATCAAGCGGATGGATAAAATCTGCTGAAGGCCTGCCTATCACTTCACTGATATCATGTCCAAGTAATTCAGTCCAGTTGGGAGAGACATAGGTAAATGTACCGTCAGGTGCCAGTGAAAAAAGGATCTCATTTGCATTCTCGACAAATGAACGGAATTTCTCCTCGCTCTCACGAAGTGCCTCTTCTGCACGCTTTTTTTTAACTGCCTGCCTGATTCCGTAAATCAGTTCTTCGATCGGGAATTGTGCATGTCCGCTTTTCTGAAGATAAAAGTCAGCTCCATTATTAATTGCTTCGATTAAGATCTCCTCGCTACTTCCGCCTATGAATAGAATAAAAGGCATATCACCATACATCTCCCTGACTTTTTTCAGAAAGGTAATGCCGTTCATATCAGGCATATGATAATCAGAGATAATGGCATCGTATGATAGAATATCAGAAGTGTCCAGGGCTTCCTCTCCTGAAGACATTATATCAACTCTGAACTCTCCTGTCTCCTCCAGATAAAACTTGGTTATATTGAGAAGTTCTGGTTCATCATCTACATATAGGAGGGAGATTTGATCTTCACCGGATATGGATTTTGTATTTTTCATTTAAGATCGTAAAGGAGAAATAGTCTACTATAGTATTCCAATATGTCCTATGTATATTTTGTTTGATAGTATTGTTATACCTATTAATAATCACCTATATGTTGATAGAAGGATCGGTATAACGGTGGGTAAGAGGTTTTAATTGCTTTTTCTGAAGGTTGAATAGAAATTAAAATAAAATTTATAATTTTCATATAGTTTCTCCATGTAAATTATCCGGATCTGCAGATAGAGAAAGTAGTAAAATATTTGATGAAAAAAAACTATTACGAATAATGAATCTCGAATAAAGGTTATGAAATTGGAGATGTTTCATCATGAATTTTAATAATTTTACTCTCAAATCCCAGGAAGCCGTTCAAAAAGCTATGGAAATTGCAGCGGCACATCAATGTCAGGCCATCGAGACCTCGCATCTACTAAAGGGTATGCTTATTGTAGATGAGAATGTCATTCCATACCTCCTGAAAAAACTGAATGTGAACCTTGATATTTTTACCCGTGCTCTCGACAGGAACGTTGATGCATGTCCCAAAGTCACCGGTGGAGAGCAGTACCTCTCAAATGATACTACAAAAGCCCTGCAGAAAGCAACCGCACTTTCCCAGGAGTTTAAAGATGAATTTGTATCACTCGAGCATCTTCTTCTGGGAATTCTGTCTGTTAATGATTCTACTTCACGGTTGCTGAAAGATAACGGAGTTACTGAAAAAGATCTGAAAACCGCTATAAAACAGCTTCGTAAAGGTTCAACAGTAAGCAGCCAGACAGCAGAAGAGACTTATAATTCCCTGAATCAGTATGCCCGTAATCTGAATGATCTTGCAGGTAGTGGTAAGCTCGATCCCGTTATCGGTCGTGACGAAGAGATTCGAAGGGTACTGCAGATATTAACACGGAGAACAAAAAACAACCCGATTCTCATTGGAGAACCTGGTGTTGGAAAAACTGCGATTGCTGAAGGGCTTGCCCACAGAATAATTGATGGTGATGTACCGGATAACCTGAAAACAAAACAGATCTACTCACTTGATATGGGTGCTCTTATTGCAGGGGCTAAATATAAGGGAGAATTTGAAGAGCGACTTAAAAGTGTAGTAAAAGAAGTAATTTCTGCTGACGGGGAGATCATCCTCTTCATTGACGAAATTCATACCCTTGTCGGGGCCGGGGCGAGCGAAGGAGCTATGGATGCCGCCAATATACTCAAACCTGCTCTTTCCAGGGGAGAATTACATGTCATCGGTGCAACTACCCTGAAGGAGTACCAGAGATATTTTGAGAAGGATAAAGCCCTAGAACGGCGTTTCCAGCCAGTGATGGTGAATGAACCTGATATGCAGGATTCAGTCTCCATCCTTCGTGGAATTAAAGAGAAGTATGAGACCCATCATCATGTAAGGATCAAGGATGAGGCTATCATAGCTGCTGTTGAGTTATCGCAACGATATATCTCTGATCGTTTCCTCCCTGATAAAGCTATTGACCTTATAGATGAGGCTGCATCAAAACTCCGCCTTGAGATAAACTCTGTACCTGAAGAACTGGAGATGATCGAACGCAGGATCCGTCAGCTTGAAATTGAAAGGGAAGCTATTAAACGTGAAAAAGACAAGGAGAAACTGAATCGCCTTAATGAAGAGATTGGGAACCTGACCGAGGAGAGGAACAGGCTCAAATCTAAGTGGCAGTCTGAGAAAGAGATTGTTGAACAGATTCAGACCAGGAAAAATGAGATTGAAAACCTGAAATTCGAGGCTGAAAGTGCCAACCGCAGGGGTGATCTAGGAAAGGTGGCAGAGATCCGCTATGGCCATATCCCGGAGATCGAAAAGAACATTAAGGAACTCGGGGAAAAACTAACGGTTTTGCAGAAAGATTCTGCGATGGTAAATGAAGAGGTGGATGCTGAGGAAATAGCCGAAGTAGTATCACGCTGGACCGGGATTCCAGTAAGCAGGATGCTGCAGAGTGAAAAACAAAAACTGATGAGCCTTGAGGCTGAGTTACATAAACGGGTTGTAGGTCAGAATGAAGCCATCGAGGCTGTATCGGATGCAATACGCCGAAGTCGCGCAGGACTGCAGGATAGTAAACGTCCTATCGGATCATTCATATTCCTTGGAACTACCGGAGTTGGAAAGACAGAACTTGCTAAGGCTCTGGCAGAATTTCTTTTCAACAATGAGAACAGTATGGTGAGGATCGATATGTCGGAATACCAGGAACGGCACACCGTTTCCAGGCTTGTCGGAGCACCTCCTGGCTATGTAGGATATGAAGAGAGCGGACAATTGACCGAAGCAGTCAGGAGAAAGCCCTATTCCGTCGTATTACTTGATGAAATCGAAAAAGCTCACCCTGATGTTTTTAATATACTGCTACAGGTTCTTGATGACGGCCGTTTAACAGACAATAAGGGTCGTACGGTAGATTTCAAAAATACCATCATCATTATGACCTCAAACATAGGATCACACATCATCCAGGAAAACCTGGAAAGTGTCACAGATAAAAACAGGGACGAAGTATTTGACAAGACCCGGGAACAAGTGTTTGAACTGCTAAAGAAGACTATCCGCCCGGAATTTCTAAACAGGATTGATGAGATTATAATGTTCAAACCCCTCACCATGGACGAGATCAGGACTGTTGTCAGGCTTCAGATTGAACAGGTCCGGAAGATGCTTGAAAAGAACGATGTCCGGTTTACAGTAACCGAGAATGCAATCAGGTTCATTGCTTCCCTGGGCTTTGATCCACAATTTGGTGCACGGCCCATAAAAAGGGTTATCCAGAAAAACCTGCTCAATGAGTTATCAAAGATGATTCTTGAAGGAAAAATATATAAGGATAAGGCAATCGTGGTTGACGAAAAAGATGGAAAAATGATATTTACGAATAACTGATAAGTTGATCGCGATAGAAAGTCAAAAAATGATCTAATCCCAACTCCCTCTATAACGGGACATTTAAAAATTCAAATTATTTTTACTCAATCACAAAGGTTGGAGTAATACTGTAAAACCACTAGAACGGATAAAATGTTTTCAGTTCTAATGCAAAATATTACTATTCTAGCCTCTAATTTCCATTTCAAGGAGGACTATCCAGTTTGCATAGACACCTTTCGGATCATAGAGTACTAATTGATTAGTCTATCTTTGATAAGATCCGGGTCAGGCCATGAATATGCTCCATATTTCATAAACTCCTGCACAGTTAATCTTTCAATAGGGGGTCCGAATTTAGTCCACATAAAACTTAATTATCATTGACATATCTTGGGATTTATCATAATCATCTCCTGAAATCCTCATTAGCAGTCCAGTCACCTTTCTCTTTTGAATTCGCCCTAAATCTTCTGTTATCTTATCAGAATGGTATAATTCTGCACGATGTTCATGAAAGACTAAAACTCCCTGAAAAACAACGATTTTCTTAGAGATTCCTTGTGATTTTACCTCATGGATACACTCCGACCTGGTATTTGCCATGGTGATCATCTCTGAAAGAACAGTGTTGTCTGGTTCTGATTCGAAAAATTCCTCCCGCCACTTGTTGAAGAGGGTACAGATAATCGGGTCACCGTGGGGGCATACTCTCTATCCGCCGTGAGACAGAGATGAATCCGGGTATTCATATCAAAATCATCTGACCAGCCTTCTGGAAGAAACGAAGGAACTATTACATGAATTCCTGTAGGTTTACCTTGTTCGGTTCGTGAAACAAAAAATGTGGTCTCTGAACTTGCTATCCCCTAATCAAGGGATATCTTCTCAATTATCCCATCTAACATTATTCGAAGAAATTTACTAGTTTTTTCAGTATAAACACCAGATTGTACGGTCTCTCCTCCATATTTTTTTTAATACCCAGTTCAATCATTTTTTGGTATTGTGTCATCGGTAGGATAGGAATGCATTAAGAGCTCGAGTTCCTGAATAATCCAGGCTCCGACGAGTGACCTGATAACTGGAATTTCATATATTTCTGAAATTATTTTACTCCCATCAGGCAGAATGAGTGAACAGGTTATGGGATCAGATTCATGAAAAGTCTTGAGCATTATCCATGAGGGCCGTGATAATCCAACTGGAGGAATCTCAATCAGAGAAGAACCTTCAGACGATTTGGTACGCCTACTTGTTATTACCAGACTGCGATTGACGGACAATAAAACTCCTTCTGCAATAATATGTTCCCAGGATGAGAGGGCGTCATTGATTGCATCGGTGATATTTCCTTCTCCTGATTTACTTGTCAGATACATACTAATCCCGCCGGTTTTATCAGCAATTCTTTTGGCAAGGAGGAAATTCGGGCTGCTGTCGATACATATAATGCTACACCGGCGTTTATCTATCCGTTCCGATTCTTCATCTATAAGGGAGTTTATTCGTCCGAAGTCAGCTACTTCGGCATCAGTGATTATAAGCAGATGCCGGGAGACAGGGTCTTTTGAACGATTCTGAAATAGCGCCTGTTCAATTGCATCTCCTAGTTTGGTACCACCTGTATGTTTATTTTTAAGAAACTCAATAGCATTGTCTCGATTAATTATATTAGCAGGAACTGGATTTTCTGCGTACCAGTACTGCCTGTCATCAAAAAGGCAGAGATTGAAAAGGTCATCCGGTGAAAATCTGTTTAAATATTGTTTTATTGCCTGATCTGCTGACCGTTGTTTACATCCGGACATTGAACCGGAGTGATCAACCAGCACAATTACATCAAGCGGAATACGAGGAGAACTCTCAACTGGAGGAGTTACTAGAGCAAGAAGACAGGGATCATCCCCTCCGGAAGAGAAAATCTTTAGAGAGATCTGATCCAGGTTGGGAAACGGCCGATAGATCAGTCCAAAATCCTTGTCTGGTATTACCTTCCCGGAAGTGAGTAGGTAATACCCGTCTTTCTTTGAGATCTGATGTGTAGGACTTTCAAGTGAACCTGCTCCAAGAGACCGTAGTCTGATGGAAAATCTTTGTAAGGGATTCTGAATTGTAATGAGCTGGTTTCCTATAGTATGAGAGGAATGGATTTCATCTTTAAATACGTACTTTGGGGCAGTTGTCAGGGGAATTCTGAAAGAAAAACCGATTTTGTTTGAAGATCCAGCAAGGACAAAACTGGTTTTTATCTTCACTTCTTCCCCTGGTTTTATACCATTTATTAACAAGGTAAAAATATCCGGAGACTCCCGGATAAGCATAGCGGCCTGGCGATAAGTATTACTGGCCTCTTTGTAATTCTCCTCTGCTTTTTTTCGGGAGAGCAATGTTGTTCTTATCTCTACATCTCTGAATTTAACTGAAACCTTATTTACTGCTGCATCACCAGGAAGGGGAAACCGGTAGATTGCTTCTATCGGTTCGTCTATTTCTGTCTCCACGCATTGGAATGAAAATATTTGAGTCAGCAGAAGATCGGCTACCGGACCACTTACCTCTCCTTCAAGCAAGGTCTCTTTAAGCGTAGCAAATTGGCGGGTTTTATCTCCTGTATTCACCTGTTCAAGTACCGCAAATCCCTGAATTTGAGTATTGTCATAGAATTGTGAGTTAAAAAACATGGTATTTTCCTACAGTAATAATCAGACATTTTAACATACCTCCTGTCCTTAATGAAGGTAAAAGGAAACCGGTTCAAAGGTACAACTTCCTGATATCTGTGATGATATCATAAAGATACGATTCAGGTTCGATCCTTCTTTCCACTTTCTTTTTTTTAATCTCTTCTCTATTCAATAGATTAACTGTTGGAATATTTAACACTTATCTAGTAATGATGATATTTTAACAATAAAATCTTACAGTATAATTAATTATCCCTGTAAAATATTCCCAAATTCCAGATTAAGAAAAAAGGATGAGAAAATGAAGGAGAGAATCTTATGAAAGGCGTTCATCAAAGTGAGCTTAAGCTAACCTATCGTTGATTACAACACTGATAGTATTACTAAAAATTAACACTCACAAGAGACAAAACAGAAACCTTTATATATTTTTGCGCGACCCTACGGTGAGCA
>Ga0074198_1001227_pt1 | contig 18397 bp, 12 predicted proteins | sample EPASupsiteSAE323_FD_64527 | JGI IMG/M metagenome (GOLD analysis project Ga0074198, IMG submission 64527) | Bioremediated contaminated groundwater from EPA Superfund site, New Mexico - Sample SAE3-23 | ecosystem: Environmental > Aquatic > Deep subsurface > Groundwater > Contaminated ...
TTTTTACTTCCGCAACACTGCTTGCAATAGAAATTCCGACATCCATTATTGCACCCAGAGCACCGATAATCATAGCTGAAGTTAATAGTCCGGTAAAGTTTAAATCAGGTCTTGATGACCAGAGTATAATTGATTCCTGATCATGAAGCCCCGAAAGTGGTGCTATTAAAATAATCAACGATGAAATTAATCCTGCACTTGTAACTCCGCCAATAGTTCCAATACAGGCAGCAACACTTTTCAGGTTTAATCCTCCGATTAAAAACATTGAAAATAGCGTAGAAATAAAAGCAACAGCTACTGTTACAGGAATAATAGGAAATTTATTTAAAATTGCAGGTACAAGTATAAAAAATACCAGAAGTGAAGTAACAAGAAGTGACGTTAAAGACTTTAATCCTTTCATTCCACCAATAATTAGTAATAATGAAGCAAAAAGTCCTGCTAAAATCATTAATGCAGGGACACGCTCTCTGTCAGAAATATTTATATCAAGATTATTTTCATGTTTTTCTATATCAAGCACAACCCTGCTGCCGGGTTTAACTTTTATATCATAAGCAGGATTTGAGGTAAGCTGGTTTTCAACTTTTACAATTTTTCCCTTGTATTTTCCGTTCAGTATTTTAACTTTTACAAGCTGTAAAATCTGATTGCCGCCTAATGATTCCTGCAAAGTCTTGTTTTGTGTTTCAGAGACGATACTCTGGACAATTCCGGATGCATACTGAACGTTATCCTGATCGCTGTGATTTTGAGCATAAGCCGGAGTCAGAAACCCAAGGGAAATAGCTATTAAAAATAAAATCAAACGATATTTCATAATATCTCACCTAGAATAAACTCTGCTGAGAAGAAGGAATTTTAGAGCCCATATGCTTGTATCCGGCAGGAGAAACCTTTCTGCCTCGGGGTGTTCTCTGGATAAACCCTATTTGAAGCAAAAATGGTTCATATACATCTTCTATTGTTCGTATATCTTCTCCAAGAGCTGCGCATAATGTATCTATACCAACAGGTCCACCGTCATATTTTTCAATAATTAATTTCATTAAATCTCTGTCTGTTGTATCAAGTCCTTGATGGTCAACTTTTAGCAAATCAAGGGATTTATTAGCAATCTCTTTTGTAATAATGCCGTCTGATTTTACTGTAGCATAATCTCTGACACGTTTTAAAAGTCTGTTTGCAATTCTTGGTGTGCCTCTTGAACGTGATGCTATTATACAGGCTCCTTCTTCAGTTATTTCAGCTCCAATAATAGAAGCAGTTCTTTTTATAACGAATGATAATTCTTCATTATTATAAAATTCAAGCCTGTGTATTATACCAAACCGATCCCTTAATGGACCTGAAAGAGCACCTGCTTTTGTAGTAGCACCTATAAGTGTAAACTTTGGAATAGGAACTCTTAAAGTTTTTGTGCTTTGCCCTTTTCCGGTAGTCCTGTCTATTGAAAAATCTTCCATAGCAGGATAAAGGATTTCTTCCGCAACTTTATTCAGTCTGTGAATTTCGTCTATAAAAAGCACTTCGCCAGTTTTTACGGTCATTAAAATTCCTATAAGATCTCTTGGACGTTCAAGAGCCGGAGCAGAGGTAATTTTGATATTTACTCCCATCTCATTTGCAATTACTCCTGCAAGAGTTGTTTTTCCAAGCCCGGGAGGACCATATAAAAGTAAATGATCTAAAGATTCCTGTCTCTGTTTTGCAGCATCAAGACTTATTTTAAGTGTTTCTTTAAGCTGACTCTGGCCAATATATTCATTAAAAGTTTTAGGTCTGATACTGTTTTCAAAGCACCTGTCAAAATCAGTTTCGCAGGGTACAACATTTTCTCTGGAGTTTTCTTTTGACCTGGTTCTTGATTTTTCTTTGTCTGAAGAAATTATAGCCACTATAAACCTCATAGTTGGTTGATTATCTTTTAATATATTATACATTAACAAAAAGAGAGAAAGCTAATTGCTTTCTCTCTTTTTGTTGAATTTAAAAAACTAACTTCTGCCTATTAGTTCAACTTTTACTTTAGAAATACCAGAGGAGAACATCCCTATTTCTTTTGCGGCAGCGGTTGACAAATCAATTATTCTTCCGGGAATAAAAGGTCCTCTGTCTGTAATTTTAACGATACAGGTTTTACTGTTTCTTAAATTTGTTACCTTAACTACTGAGCCAAAAGGTAATGTCTTGTGGGCGGCGGTGAAGTTGTATTTACTAAATCTGCTGCCGTCAGCAGCTCTTCTGCCATGGAATAATCCACCATACCAGGAAGCTACTCCAAATTGCTCTTTACCGGTAATTTTTACAGCTTCTTCAATATACTTTCTTGAAAAAGCAACAGAAATACCACTTCTGGATGCAATTAAAGATTTTTCTCTTGCAAACTTTGGTGCACCAAGAGCTATTCTTATATTATTTACCCATTGTCTTGCAAGTTCTGCATTTGTTATATGTAGTGATTGTGCAACTTTTGAATCTGCAGTAAATAAGGAATCTTTATTTACTCTTCCTACAGCAAATCCTTCTTGAAAACCGGGAAGTATAGTTTTTGGATCACCATTTTGGGAAATAAATTGATTTATTCTGCTGACAAGAGATTTTGCTCTTTGTTCAGGAGAAAAACCACCTTCTGTTTCTATGAAATATGCTACTTGCTTGTCATTTATATAAACGCCGGCAGCTTTTGGCATATCTTTCTTGTAACTAAAAGCGTTATAGCGGACAATGTCTTCTTGTTTACTTTTTAATACTTTGGTTTGCACAACGTTTGCCGGTTCTGTTTTAACCTGAATAGCTGCTGGTATTGCTTTAGCTTGAACGACAGGCTTTTTAACCTGAGTAATTACCGGTGCTGGTTTAACCTGTGCAACAGTTTTTTTAATCTGAACCGCCGGTGTTACTTTAGCTTGTATAACAGGCTTTTTAGTTTGGACAACTACGGGTGTTGCTTTAGTCTGTACCTGTACTGCTTTAACAGTTGGTTTTTTGATTTGAGCAACTGTCGGTTTTAGTTTAGCTTGTACAACCTTAACAGAAGGTTTTTTAGTTTGTACAACAGGCTTTTTAATCTGGGCAACCATCGGTGTTACTTTAGCTTGTGTTAAAACTTTATTAACAGATGAAGGCTTTAGAGAGTGGGTTTGAATAGAAGCTTTAGTTTCTTTTAATGCATTTGCATTAGCTATACAAGATGTAGTCATCAGGATAAACAAACCCGACACTAATATTGCCTTGTAAACTTTTCTAAATCCATTCATGCCTGACTCCTTGCTCAAGGTCATTTTATTTTTATAATTTTGCTTAATTTTGCTCATCCAAAGATCTATTAAATCGGATAATTAAAAAGTGTCAAATCAATAAAAGCTCTGTAATAACATGTTCTGAATGTCGCATGAAAAGTAAAGATTCCAAAAAAATTTATCCAGAATATGAAAAATTTATTTTTATAAATCCATTGGCTTTACATTCTTGATATGAAGCAAAAAATTCTAAATTCAGGCATGATCTTATTAAGATATCGCAATATCTCTTAACAATTCGCAATAAACCTATATTTATAAATAAAAAATCTAAACTTATTCAGTTTTATACAGTGTATTTTTGATTATTGCGCCGATATTTGGATCTTTAATTCTGGCAATTAGTTTATTAATATCTTCAATATTATCTAAATAATGCATTTTTGACAATGCAATAACTGCTTCGCAAATTACAACTTCAGATTCAATGTTGTTAGACAGGATTCCAAGTATATAAGGTAAGGAATCTTCAAGTTCCATTTCGCTAATTACATTTATCGCAGCTATCTTTCTCTTAGAATCTACTACAACCAGCTCTTTATTTATATGTTTAGCTTGTTGATCCCAAAATTCATTGCCTTCGGATAATAATAGATGAAAAATCTCTTCTAATTCATTCAGAACAGTCTTTTCTTCATCAAAGGTATATTGAGAATTTTCCATGAACAAAATTACTTTAGTTTTTGACTTAAGAAGAAGCTGTGCATATTTACCGGAAAGGCTACTATCCGGGTTTTTATTGGCGAGCTCTATAAGTTTTTCAATACAATCATAGATTTTAAAATCCAGTAAAACTCCAAGCGTCCATACTTCTGCTATGCCAGATAGTATATTATCAAATGCTTCAAGCGATAAAAGCTGGATTTCATAATCCGTATTTTCAAAATAGTCAAGTATGTTTACAAAACCTGCAATTTCTCCGGCAATATGTTCTCCCATTCCTGACTCAGACATGGCTCTTAGCATAGGGATAACTGCATCTTTATTTCCATAGTTAGCTAAAAATTGGGCAGATTCTATTTTTTCCCAATCGTCCAATGATTTTAAATTATCTATAAAGTAATTATAGGAAAATAAATCCTTTAATTTGCCCAGAGCTTCTGCTGAATTAATTTTCAGAGGCTGATAATCTAATTTTGCTGTTTCAAAAAGGCTACTTGCAGCATCTTGGTTGTTAACTAAACAAAAATATTTTGCTGCATAGGCTTTTTCCTGCAGTGAACCTGTTTTTAGAAGTTCTAAAAATCTAAGATCAAGGCTAGTATCAGAGTATTTTGAAAAAGCTTGTGCAATATATTCATCCCAGTCAGGTGAATGATAATTTAACAGAGGAAAAATCTTTTCCATATTATCTTTATTTATTACTTTTTCAAGCAGTTTTCCTGCTTTTTCTTTTATATAGCTAAATAAATAGTCAGAATTGTCAATTAAACAGCGCCATGCGTCAATATCAGAGGTATTTATAATATGTTGAGCAGCTAGTTCTGCTTTTAATTTATCTTTGCCAAGTAATTCTGAAGTCCATTTATTTGGTAAATTCATTTTTTACTCCGTTATGTGGAAATATTGATCATTACTTTTATTTCAGTGTAATTCTAATTATAAAATAATGGTTATTTTTATACAGCTAAAAAATTATGATTTTGTAGTAATCGAACTCAACAACTTTACATAAAAGATTGAACAAAAAATTCTCTTCACCTCTTCCTCAGAGCTGCTGAGGATTTTTCAAATTCATAATTATGTAAAATTATTTTGGTCTCCCAGTTACAAAAATCATCTATTTGGATGAATTTTGCCTAATTACTGCCTGTTTTTATAAAGTTTAGAATTAATAAACCGATAAGTCATGTAGTAGATATATACATATTAATTCAAGGAAGAAATTATGTTGGCAGAAAATTGTTTGGAAAATCCTGTTAATCTGAAAAAGATTAAAAATGAAAAAATACTTGAAAAATACAGCCTTGTTTTAAAGGATGATATTTGGAAAAGAGGATTATTACTTCTTAGAAGAGGGCTTTATCTGTCAGAAGAAGTTATAGATAAGTTAATAAACTTTGGAATTTACGAGATAAATGTTCATTATTATGAAGATAACTGTAAAGAGGAAGAAAAATATATTGAAAGATTAAAAAGAAACTTTCTTAAAGATCAAAATGTATTTATTTTTGATAAAAATATTAAAACTCCAATTTATCTGGCTAATATACTTATTCATACAGGTTATAAAAGAAGTAATATTTTTGCTCTGTCAAACTCAAAACTTGCAACAAAATATTTTAGAAATAAAAAACCTGATTATTTAGTCATTGATTACGAGTCAAATTTAGAAAATATAACTGATATTGTAAAAGAGGCATATAGTCATACACATATATTTCTGATTGTTAATGATGATACCAGGAAATCAGATTCATTTATAAAGCTTCGAAATGATTTAAAGTTCTTTAAAATTAATCTTATTTCAAAACCCCTGTCACTTGGATATTTTTTACGTTTAATCAGTGATTGTATTGATTTGGATTTTTCAGAATTATTAAATAATGAATATGATGAATTTAATCCAGCAGCAAAAAGAATAAAATAAACTTAATAAAATAAAACACAAATAAGCAGTAGCATTTGCTACTGCTTATTTGTGTTTCCCTGAATTTATCTTTAATAGATAACCCTGATTAACTCTTGTATGACTTGACAAAAATATTTCATAGTTAACAATCATATTAGGGATAGAATCTATTAAGCGAAAGTTTATGGATAGTTTAAAAAGAACTCCAATATATGAAGAGCACACTAAGTTAGGCGCAAAAATTGTGCCTTTTGCCGGATGGGAAATGCCTCTTCAATATGGCAGTATTATTGATGAACATTTGACTGTCAGAAATAAAGTAGGATTATTTGATGTCTCTCATATGGGAGAGATATTTGTCAGTGGTCGAGAAGCTCTGGATTTTTTACAAAAACTTGTTCCTCAGGATATATCAAAGCTTTTTCCCGGAAAGGCAGTTTATTGCCAGCTGACAAATAAAACTGCAGGAATAATTGACGATTTAATTATATACAGACTTGAAGATAATGAAGAATATCAAAGTTATCTTCTCATTGTTAATGCATCAAGACTTGAAGAAGATTTTGACTGGATTGAATTTAACAAAAAAGACGGCAGTTATGATGTTGAAATTGATAACCAGTCAGATAATATGGCTCTTTTATCAGTCCAAGGACCATTTGCAAGTGATTTAATTGAAGATATGGGGCTTTCAAAAGATGAACAGCCTGTTAAATTTACTATAAAAACAGCCTGCCTTGATTCTTATGATGTTTTAATATCGAGAACAGGATATACAGGAGAAGATGGCTTTGAGATCCTGATTAAAAATGAAAATGCAGTTCATCTGTGGCAGGAAATTCTGGAAAAAGGTCAAAAATATGAAATTAAACCCATAGGTCTTGGCGCAAGGGATACTCTAAGACTGGAAGCTTCCATGCTTTTATATGGTCAGGATATGGATGATAAAACGACGCCGCCTGAGGCATCATTAAGCTGGTCAATACCGTCTAACAAAGAAGAAGATTATTTTGGTAAAGAAATTATCTTATCTCAGCTTGAAAACAAAAATATGTCGAAAATTCTTATCGGATTTAGAATGACGGGAAATGCTATTGCAAGGCACAATTATGAGATATACAAAGATAATGAAAAAGTAGGGATAGTAACGAGCGGAGGAATTGCTCCTGCCCTAAAAGCTAACATTGGGCTTGGTTACATTAATACTAATATTCCTACTTTAATTGGAACAAAACTTGATATAAAAATCAGGGATAAGTTTTTTCCGGCAGAAATTGTTAAAAGACCGTTTTACGTTAGAAGTATGAGGAAATAGGCATGGATAAATTAGAGGTCCCGAACAATATTTTATGCACGAAATCTCACGAGTATATTATTGCGGAAAAGGACATTGCAACAGTTGGAATTACCGATTATGCTGTTGATCAGCTTGGAGATGTTGTTTTTGTTGAACTTCCGGATGTTGGTGCTTCTTTTAGTAAGGGAGAAAGTTTTGGTACTATAGAATCAGTCAAAGCTGCATCTGAAATTTATATGCCGGTTGGTGGAAAAGTTATTGAAGTTAATGAAAATTTAGCAAAACAACCTGAACTTATAAACGAAGACTGTTTTGAAAAGGGATGGCTTATTAAAATTGCTGAATTTGACAAAAGCGAACTTGACGATGCTATGAGTTATGATGAATACAAAGACTTTTTGGAATCAAACGAAGAGGAAGAATAAAATTGTATAATTATTTACCTCACACCGATCAAATAAGAGAAGAAATGCTCAAGGAGATTGGTTTTAAGTCTGTTGAAGATTTATTTTCAAATATTAATAGAAATATAAGATTTGATAATAGTAACTTCGATCTTCCTGAAGGAGTTAGTGAGCTAGAAGCAAAAGAAAAGCTTTCAGAGCTTGCAAGTAATAATCTGAGCTTATCAGATTGTCTGTCATTTTTAGGAGGAGGCACGTATTACAGATATGTTCCGGCATGTATAGGTACTATTATCGAAAGATCAGAATTTTTAACCTCTTATACTCCTTATCAGCCGGAAGTAAGTCAGGGAACTTTGCAAGTAATATATGAATATCAGTCAATGATATGTAATCTTACTGGCATGGATGCAGCAAATGCATCGGTTTATGACGGTGCAACGGCATGTGCTGAAGCAGTTTTAATGGCTGCAAGGATCACAAAAAGATCAAAAGCACTGATAGCTTCTTCTATTAATCCTGAATATAAAGAGGTAATTAAGACATACTGTTATGGTGAAGGTATAGATATTGACTACATTTCCCTTAAAAATGGAAAATCTGATATAGAAAATATTAAACAGGATGAATATGCCTGTATTTTAATTCAAAATCCGAATTATCTCGGCAGTGTGGAAGATGTTTTCGAAATTTCCGAAGTATGTAAAAGTTCAAAGGCAAAATTTATTGTATGTACTGATCTTATTTCTTCAGCTATTTTGAAAAGACCTGCTTCCTATGGAGCAGATATAGTTGTTGGAGATATTCAGTCACTAGGGCTTCCTATAGCTTTTGGCGGACCTCATGGAGGTTTTATTGCCTGCAGAACAGAATATTTAAGACAAATTCCTGGCAGGATTGCAGGTATGACAAAAGATCTTGATGGAAAGACAGCATTTACCCTGACATTACAAACAAGAGAGCAGCATATAAGAAGAGCAAAAGCAACAAGTAATATCTGCTCAAATCAAGCTCTTATGGCTCTTGCAGCAACAGTTTATCTGTCTGTTATGGGGCCGGAAGGTTTGAAAGAAGCAGCAACTATTTCATCAGCCAGAGCACATTATCTGGCAGAAAAAATTAATAAGATTCCTGGATTTAAAGTCCTATTCAATGACTTTTTATATGAATTTGTTGTAAAAGTAGATGACGAATTTTCTGCTAAAGATCTGTTAAATCAGCTTAAGGAGCAAAATATACTGGCAGGAATTCCTCTAGATGACAAATTTGATGAATATAAGAACTGTATTCTTGTTTGTGTAACTGAAATGAATCATATTTCAGGAATTGATAAATTTGCTGCGGCACTTGAAAAAATTACTTCAAAGTGTTGTCTGAGGAGTTAATTAAAATGACGCAAATAATTTTTGAAAAAAGCAGACCGGGAACAAGGGGAGTTAAGCTCCCTGATGCAGGAGTTGAACACAATTTAAACAAATATTTGCCCGAGAATCTTTTAAAAGAAGAAAAACTTGATCTGCCGGAGCTTACTGAATTAGATGTAATGAGGCATTTTATAAACCTGTCAAGAAAAAATTTCTCTGTTGATACAGTATTTTATCCGCTTGGTTCTTGTACAATGAAGTATAATCCCAAAATTAACGAATATGCAGCTTCTCTCGACGGTTTTTTAAACATTCATCCGAATCAGGATGAGGGTACAGCTCAAGGGGCCTTACAGCTTATGTATGAGCTTCAGGAATATTTGAAAATAATTACAGGTCTGGATGCTGTTTCCCTTCAGCCATCGGCAGGTGCTCATGGTGAATTTACAGGAATGCTCATAGTAAAATCTTACTTTGAGAAAAAAGGTGAAAAAAGAACAAAAGTAATAATTCCTGACTCGGCGCATGGAACAAATCCTGCCAGCGCAAAAATGTGTGGATTTGATATAGTTGAAATTAAATCAAATTCAAAAGGACTTGTTGATATTGAAGAACTCAAAAAAGTTCTTGATAATGATGTGGCTGCATTAATGATGACAAATCCGAACACTTTGGGATTATTTGAAGAAAATATTCAGGAAATTTCAAAATTAATGCACGATGCAGGCGCACTTTTATACTATGACGGAGCTAATTTAAATGCCATCATGGGAATAACAAATCCCGGACTTATGGGATTTGATGTTGTGCATGTTAATCTTCACAAAACCTTTTCAACTCCGCATGGAGGAGGAGGTCCAGGAGCAGGCCCCGTAGCGGTTGTAGAAAAACTGGCAGACTTTTTGCCTGTGCCTGTTGCAGCTAAAAAAAATAATACCTATTACCTTAATTATGATTTAAAAAATACAATTGGAAAAGTTAAGGCTTTTTATGGGAATTTTGGGGTACTTGTGAGAGCTTATACTTATATTTTGACAATGGGGAAAGAAGGGCTTAAAAAAGCAAGCGAAGACGCTGTTTTAAATGCCAATTATTTGAAAGAAAAATTAAAAGATTATTATGATCTGCCTTATGACAGACTCTGTATGCATGAGTTTGTACTTTCTGCTGACAAACAAAAACATGAAGGTGTAAATGCACTAGGAATAGCCAAAAGGTTGATGGATTTTGATATACATCCACCTACTGTTTATTTTCCGCTTATTGTCCATGAAGCTATGATGATAGAGCCAACTGAAACCGAGTCAAAGGAAACTCTGGATAATTTTATTGATGTAATGCGTAAAATCAATACAGAAATTCAAAACGATCCTGCGCTTGTACAGGAATCGCCTTTAAAAACTTCGGTGTCAAAGGTAGATGAAACGTTAGCTGCAAGACAACCTAATTTAAGGTGGAAATAATTGTATTTTAAATTATAGAAATAAATTTAGAATACAATTTGAAATAATGAATTAAGAAATATTAAATAGCTTGTGAATTTTAAAATGCTTGTCATAAATGGCTTTAAACTATTTATGTAGAAATTTTTTTTATATTAATATCAATTTTTTTATTTTTCTTTTTTATTAAAGATGAATAATAAATTTATTTTCTAAATTTGTAAGCAGGTATACCTATGATTACAAGCTCTTTAAATCAACTATCAATTTATGATCAGACAAATAAAAAGAAAATTGCTTTTGGTTATAACGCATTTATTGATATTGGAGCAAGTCATCCAGGCGGCACAATAAAAATGGTTCTGAAATCCGGCAAGAAGGAGTTTACTTCAATTTCTGACGTAATATGCCGAGACGGAGTTTATGATATTCAAGATTTTTTAAATTCAATTACTAAAAAAATAGAAAAATTGATCAATGATTCACAGGAAAAAATTGCCAGTTTAAAAAAAGATGATAAAAAACTGGATAAGGCTGTGATTTTTGTTCCAGCCCATATAGTTAATAATAAAGCGTCAATTCTTGTTAATATTAGAGATGCCAATAATAAAAGTCTGGAAAACGTTAATTTCGGGTTAATTGAAGGATTATTAAAAAAATCGGGAATCCAAATTAGCGAAAAATTCAAATTATCAACCATTAACGATATAATTGGTACCGCATCAGGAGTTCTTCCGACTCTCTTAAGGAATTATAGGGATCTTTTTTGTAAATTTACTCAGGTAATAGTATGCAATACAGGTGGAGGATGTGGAATAGCATATATAAGGAAAGTTGGAGGTGGTTTTCTTATTAAGGCTAAAGAAACAAACTTTAATCCTCCGGCAGGTTTAACGAATTTCATTGATGCTAAGACAAATAATATGTTTGCAGAATTAAAAGAAGGAGCATGCGTACCTGCTTTGATTAGCAATTATGGAAAAGCTTTGGATATGGAGCAAAATCAAATCAACAGTTTAGTTCAAGCAGCAAATGCTGGAATAGTTACCCGGTATATGCCGGATTTAAAACAGGAAGAAATGCAGACTCTGATAAATGAAGGACTTTTTGATAAAAAGACAATGACTTTAACAGATTTGAAAGAACATGATCATTTAAGAGCCTCAAAGGATGCTATTTTTAAATATATTGATTCAATAGCAAAATTCTATGCAGCAAAGTCAATAAACGATAAGAACGCACTTGTTTTATCAGGTCCTCTGGTAAAAGGTATTAAGACATCTATACAAGAAAATCCTGAAAACTTTGATGGAAAAACTCTTGCAGAATTAATCGAACAAAGGACACGAGAATATTTAAATAAAAATAATCAAGGTAAAAAAATGGCACATAAAATTAAGGTTATAGATAATATCGAAATTTCTGACAACACTTTAGGAGCAGAATTATTGATGAAAGGATATACCATTGATGCTATGAATCAGAGTAATTGTATGATATTACCTGATATAAAACTTTAAAGCTTCAGTGTATACTTATATATATTGTAAACCAATTAGATTCAATGATAATTACGTACAATTCTACAAAGTAAAAGAATATTAAACCATATTAGGAAGAAAAGTAGTGCAATAAATAAACAATAATAATTAATAATAGCCCGACTATTTTAGGACAGTCGGGCTATTATTTTTGGGCTGAAAAGCACCAGTAGATTGATTGTCAACCACAATAATATATGAGATAAAGTTTTCAAATCTAGTTTTGCTAAAAATTTATGCCGAAATCATTTCAGCATAAAGCAAGACGAAGAACCAGACGGTAAGTAATTTTAGAAGAGTAAATTTATATACTTATCAGGTCTTGTGGAAATGGAGGTGACTGACCAGGGATTTATTGCTTAGTTTCTCGTCCATAAATGTCAATCAGTAGTGATACGTTACGTATACATAAATTTGCGATAGGAGTAGTATATGGTAGTTAAGAGAATAACACCTTTGTTGCTTGCAGCCAGTGTGTTAGTTTGCGGATTTACAGGGAGTTTTACAAGTATTCAGCCATCACATGCTGTTACCAGTGTTGATGAGTTATCTGATGTCAATCATTCAAAATGGGCTTATAAAGCTATTAAAGACCTGGTTGAAAAGTACAATGTCATTGAAGGTTATCCTGATAAGACTTTCAGGGGCGGAAAAGCTCCATCACGTTATGAACTGGCAGCAGCCTTGAATGCAACAATTAAAACCATGGGAAAGGAAATTGCCAGATTAGGCGCAGAAAAAGCAGATAAAGAAGATTTAGCAACTGTTGCTAAATTACAGGAAGAATTTGCAACAGAATTAAAAACCCTTCAGGCAAGATCAGATGTTCTTGAAGCAAGGGCAACAAAAATAGAGGCAAAAAATGACGAGCAGGATAACAGACTTGCTGTCATGGAAAAATTGAAAATATATGGGGATGTAAGTTTTGGCGGTTATGGTGATATCTCGGGAAACCCTGGCGATACATTTTCAGATGCTATAAGCGCTGTTGGCCGTACAAGAATAAATGTGGATTATTCGGCAGTAGAAGATAAAGGCGGACCTATTGTTGGTCCCGGTACGATTCATACAAGATTAGTTGCTGCTTTCGGGCGTGTTTCACCGCTTGAAGCAGACAATGGACTTGCTACAAACAGATTCTCAGGAGCAAGTATGATTGCCGGAGACGCAAGTTTATATAATGAAGGCGTTAGAATTAATGATTTTATTAATAAAACTGATGGAAATACCAGAACTGCGGGTATAGGATTTGTTTCAGGTGCTAATCTTAGAAGTAATGCATATATCGAATCGACTTATTATCAACAGATTTTAAAAGCCAGAATGCCTTTCTTGCCTTGTGAAAATAACTGGAGAACATCATTTGATTTAAGAGCAGGCGTTATTCCCTGGAGAGATATTTATTTCCAGAGTCCTTATCAGGGATATGAGAATGACCAGTTCCAAAATACGGCTTTAATTAATAACCCTGCAATTCTTCAAAACTTCACTATACCCAGAATTGCTATGGTAGTGAACCAGGGATTAGGTAAATGGACTAACTTAAAAGTCAAAGTTGATGGATCATTTATTGATGTAAGTGATGCAATGGACGGTGTAGGATTAACAACAGAAGTAGATTTAGGTTATAATCTTGGATTCCTTGATAGTTATTTCAATACATGCAATAAATTTAATGTTGCAGGTAACATATTCGGCGGTTATTACCTTGTTAGAACAGGTGGTGGTACAAATAACCTCGTTAATCTTGCATTAAGTACAGGTGGTACAATAACTGCACCTACAAATAAAAGCAATAGTAGCACAGCGCATGGGTTCTATGCAGGTATGAATCAGGAATTATATAAAGGATGGGGATTATTTGGAAGCTTTGCTCTAAATGATACAGGACCTGTTTCAGCTATACTAAGTGCACTTCAGAATGGTACAGGTGTTAATACTATACTTAATAACAGTATTCTTACAGGTACAACTCTGGTTTATGGTATTAGACAGGCTTGGACTGCTGGTACTGAAATACCTGTCAGAGCACTTCCAAATTTTATTACACGCTGTAAACGTCAAAGAGATGCTCTTGGATTTGGAGTTGCTTTCCTATTTCCCAACATGGCAGTTGGGTCACCATCTAATGGTATAAGTGCAGCTAACCCAAATGCAGGCGGTAGAGAACAGGTCTATGAATTTTACTACAAACTTCAAGCTACAGATTCTCTTGCATTCATTCCGAGTGTACAGTTAATTCAAAACAGAAGTGCATGGACATCAAATGAAACTAACGTACTTGTAGGTTTCAGAACAAGCTATAAATTCTAAATTAAACAGGTCATAGTAAAAAAGACAGGTATGATATCAATCATGCCTGTCTTTTTTAACTTCAAAAATTTTAATTTTGAAGTCATCTCCCATAGTTCCGTTATACTGATAATTTTTATAGATAAATCTGCATACATCAAAAGCATAATCTTTACATATAAAGGGAGCACCCCATTCGCCTGTATTTTCATTTGTAATTAAAATAAAACGGGGTTTCTCATTATTTAAATCCTGTACTATTTTATCTTCTCCATAAACTTCAATAGTTGAAGGAATAAAATCATAATATTTATTATTGGAAGAAAGCCCTGTAAAATAATTTATTGATAGTCCTCTTGGCATAACAAGCAGGGAGTCATTTTTATTTGAATGTTTTTGAATATAGGAAATTGTTTGCTGAAAAACCTGGCCAACTTGATTTCTAAGATAATAAGTACCTTTAGATGTTTTTAAAGGATAGGAATTAGTTTTAACGATCATTATATGATTTATTGAGAATAATATACCAAGTAAAATCAAAGATATTGCCCAGGCTTTTTTCCAGATTTCTATGTTGAATCCGGTATATTTTTCAATAAAATCGGGTAAATAATCAACCCAGAAAACTATGTTTACGAGTAAAACCAGAGGAAGAACAAAAGTTCCAAAAATCTGTAGATTAACAAAGAAATAACATCTCATTGCTGCGATTATTGCAGCAATACACACTAATATAAATATTCTTTGCTTTAAGTTTATTAATTTTAACCTGTTTACTATATCTTCAAAACGTATATTCTTCTTAAAAATTTCAAAAAGTTTTATATCAATAAAATTAAAAACTAAAACAGTGATTAAAATTAATGTTGCGGTAATTGGCATCCACGAAAAGGTTGTATTTGAAAATATATGGATATAAAACGATTTTAAAAAACCAACATACAGAGGCAGTGTGAATAAAAACAGTATGAAATTATTTAATTCAATTTTAAATAATCGAAATATTTTTTGTAGAACTAAAAAATATAAGTAAATAATGGTTGTTGCAATTAATAAATTTACAAAAACATTCAAAAACATAGCCAGATCTATACTTAAAAGCTTAGGATTAAAGAACATACCGGTATAATTTGCATAAAATTGTCTAAAAGGTTCTGATTGTGCAAATTTATGAATATTAATAAAAACCTCATACAGATTAAAAAGAGTTACGCCCTGCATAAAAAGTATAAGCCAGCTTAATAAAGGAATTACTGATGAAGAAATTACTGTTAATACCAGATATTTTTTCGAAACAGGTTTAATAAATAGTGCAATGGCTGCTAAAACAAACAAAAAGAAAATAAAATCAAGTTTTATCAGAACCGAGATTACTATAAAAACGAAAGCCCAAAGAAAATATGTGGGTTTTGATTTCTTTAAATAATTTATAGAACAAAAAACTGATGCCAGAAAAGCGGTTAAAGAATATGTCATCGCAGAAGAATAAGGGAAAATATAATTTGTTATCCAAAAGTGAAAAACACATATTGCCATTACTAAAAAGGTAACTGTAAAACTAAGTTTTCTTCCGGTAATATTTCTCGAAATTAAATAAATCAGCAATAAAATTATCAGAGAATTTATAACTCCGATAAAATAAACCGTATTAACTGTCTGGCCAAAAATTAACATCAAAAGGGCATTCAATTGATAAGAAAATGGCCCGTAAGGTACCATAATATCTTTGTAAAGAACTTTTCCCTTTAAAATTTCCATCGGAATGTATGCATTTTGGGTAAAACAATCGATTAAAATGCTGCCCTGACGGAATAAAAATATTGAAGATAAAAGAATAAAAATTAAAAATAATCCGCCTAATAACAATAAATCCGGTCTATTTTTTTTTATTTTTTCAAATATATTTAGATTGTTAAACATTTTAAAGTTTCCGGTTTTAAATTTTTAATAAATTATCTTATAAATTCAGGTACAACCTAACTAGTAAAGTAACATTTAATTTTAGTGAAGACAAGAAAACTTGTTATTCTCTGATCTAGTTTCAAGGCAGCAGTGCCGGCTCTTCGCCGCCACAACTACCTTTCACCTTCTTGAAATTCGCTATTAATGGCATTACAGTCGGGGCTCATCGCTCCGCCTTTCAGCCTCAGCTCGCTTTCGCTTTCCAAGGTCGGGCTTGAAAAATTCTGATTTTCTCTTGCGGTAGCGGGAGTGGAGTAAACCTGAAGGCAGGCTTTGCCTGCATGGAGGGTTTACATAACTCATTCCAAAAAAATCAGAATTTTTCCGTGCCCTCTCTTTTTATTTTATAATATCTCTGTAAGACATGATTAATTATGGAGAAAACAATAGTGTCAATAAATATATCTTTAGCTCAGGATTATATCTCAATAGAAAATGATCTCGGGGCTAATAATTATAATCCTCTTGATATTGTAATACAGCATGCGCAGGGAGTATGGGTTTATGATATTGATGGAAACAGATATTTGGATTGTTTAAGTGCTTATTCGGCTGTGAATCAGGGACATTGCCATCCAAAAATTTTAAAAACACTTAAAGAACAGGCTGAAAAAGTAACCTTAACTTCCCGTGCATTCAGAAATAATGAGCTGCCTCTTTTTTACAAGGAATTAACTGAAATTGCCGGAGTAGAAAAGGTACTTCCGATGAACACCGGATCCGAAGCGGTTGAAACTGCAGTTAAAGCAGCTCGTAAATGGGGCTATAAAATTAAAGGAATAGAAAACAATAAAGCAGAAATAATTGTTTGTGCAAATAACTTTCATGGCAGAACAACCACCATTATAAGTTTTTCAAGTGAAGAGCAGTATAAAGACGGATTTGCTCCTTACACTCCAGGATTTAAGATTATTCCGTACGGAGATATCGAGGCTTTAAAAAATGCAGTTACTTCAAATACCTGTGCAGTTCTTCTTGAACCGATTCAGGGTGAGGCTGGAATCATTATTCCTCCTGACGGTTATTTAAAAGAAGCTGAACAAATATGTAAAACCAGTAATATTTTGTTTATGATTGATGAGATACAGACAGGATTTGGGCGAACCGGAAAAATGTTTGCATTTCAGCACGAAAATGTTAATCCCGATGTAATTATAGTAGGTAAAGCTCTTTCAGGCGGGTTTTATCCTGTATCAGCGGTATTATCAAGAAAAGAAATTCTTTCTGTTTTTAATCCGGGCGATCATGGAAGTACTTTTGGAGGTAATCCTTTAGGTTGTGCTGTAGCAAGAGCAGCATTAAAGGTAATTACAGAAGAAAATCTTGTAAATCGTTCAGCAGTTTTAGGAAAAGCCTTCCTTGAAAAATTAAAAACAATAAATAATCCTCATATAGTTGAAATAAGAGGCAAGGGTCTATTTATTGGAATCGAGCTTGATGTAAAAGCAAGGCCTTTCTGTGAAGCCCTGCAAGATGAAGGACTGCTTTGCAAAGAGACTCATGATAATATAATAAGGATTTCACCGCCTTTAATTATTACAGAAGAAGAACTTGACTTTGCTTTTAAGTGTCTGAAGAAAATTCTTGGGGTATAGAAATTTATGGCCAGAACAGCTTTAATAACGGGGAGCTCTGGAGGAATTGGCGCAGATATTGCCTTGAAATTATCTCAAAGCGGTATTAAGGTATTTCTCACAGGTCGAAATGAATCCAGACTGATTGAGCAGGCCAGCAAATGTTCAGCTGAAGGATATCTGGCAGGTGATTTAAGTAATGATGAATTTCTTGAATTACTGTTTAAATCTGCAAAAGAGAAGCTCGGTCAGGTTGATATATTAATTAATAATGCAGGAGCTTATGTCTGGTCTCCTGTTGAAAAAACCGATAAAAACAAAATTGATGAGATGTTCAGGCTGAATTTACAGGTGCCGTATAAGCTATGCAGGTTAGCAGTTGTGGATATGAAGTATAACAAATGGGGAAGAATTGTTAACATTGGTTCAATTAGCGGAACAGTTGGAGAAGCAAATGCATCATTATATTCAGCAAGTAAAGCCGGTTTAATTGGACTTACAAAATCTCTTGCTCTTGAGCTGGCCGAACATAATATAACTGTAAATCTGGTCAATCCTGGATGGGTAAAAACCGAAATGACTGAGCCAATATTTTCCGATGGAATACTGGATGAATCTGAACAGCTGGATATGATTCCTCAAAG
>Ga0074198_1001235_pt1 | contig 18226 bp, 19 predicted proteins | sample EPASupsiteSAE323_FD_64527 | JGI IMG/M metagenome (GOLD analysis project Ga0074198, IMG submission 64527) | Bioremediated contaminated groundwater from EPA Superfund site, New Mexico - Sample SAE3-23 | ecosystem: Environmental > Aquatic > Deep subsurface > Groundwater > Contaminated ...
GGGACTGTACGTGCGGGGGCCTGTAGATTCCGAGGCGGCCTGCCCGGTCAGATCCACCATTAAGGCGTTATTTACCGACACGATATTGTCATTTTGTGCAATCATAGCTGGATCATTGATATGTTCAATCTCACAGGCCAGGAAATTCGGGTTTTTGTCCAGATAATTAAATAGATCATGGGTGCCTACCCCGAAGGTATAGATAACCTTGTCCTGATAAATTGATTTCTTGGAGTTGTTGACTGCTCCGCATTTCACCAGTTCCATCATAGAATTGGACAGGACTTCGGTATAAATGCCCAGATCCTTTTTCTCCTTCAAGAAGTAGCCGATACAGTTAGCCAAACCGCCCAAACCTAGTTGAACGGTCGAACCGTCCGGGATCATATCCACGATGATAGCGGCCATCTGTTCTTCCACCGGGGTAACCGCGATATCTGGCACCTGCGGCAGGATCAGGTCATTTTCTACGATGGCGTCGACCTCGGAAACATGGAGGGCAAAGCTGTTGTTGTTGCTATATACCCAGGGAGTATGGCGGTTGACCTCCACGGCCAGGTACTCGCAGCGGCCAATCACACTGCGGGGCAAGAGTCCGCCATAAAGAGAGCGGACCATGTAACCATTTTCATCGGGCGGACTGACCATGACCGCTCCCTTGGTAACTCCCACGTCCTTAAGCCATTTATGCATACTGCCCAGGTGTTTGGGCACCGGGTCGATCCATTCCGGATGGGCGCGTTCGGCGGCCCCGAGAAAAACACTTTCCACGCGGAAGTGCTCGCGATATTCCGGCTTCATGTACTCAGGAGCCTGCAGCACCAGGGCCTGGCAGAAGGTAACGTCGGTTATTTCTCCAGCTCTTTTAGCTATGGCGCTAGCGATGGCATGGGGAACATTGGAGCCCCCGCACATTGATATCACGTCCCCGCTTTTAAAAGCCTTGGCCACCTCCTCCGCCGTGGTCAGTTTTCTCTTGTACTCCTCTCTCCAGTCCACAACAATCCCCCTTGTTACTGATTAAAGTTTATTGCTTCGGCGCCAGATACCTTGCTGTTTAGCTGCCGTCACCAATTCATCCCGTAGGTCCGGATGAGCCAGATTGATCAGTCCCTCCGCCCTCTGCCAGACCGTTTTTCCCTTTAGATCAAATTTACCATATTCGCTTACCACGAAGTGAGCAATCGAGCGCGGATCGGTAACTACCGCCCCCTGCGTCAGGGTGGGGACGATGCGTGAGGTCTTTTGCCCGTCCTTACCCGTAAAATAAGAGGATAGACAAATAAATGACTTGCCTCCCCGCGATTCATAACCCGCAATAACAAAATCCAACTGCCCGCCGGTTCCGCTGATATGGCGCGTACCGATCGATTCTGAACAAACCTGGCCGTACAGATCTACCTCAATGGCATTGTTGACGGTAAACAGGTTGTCGTTCCGGGCGGCCAGGGAAGGCCGGTTGATGTAATCGACCGGATAGCTGGCACAGATGGGATTGTCATCTATAAAATTATATAACTCCTGGCTGCCCAGGGCAAAGGTATAGGCCATGCGCCCCGGATCAGTCGTTTTGCACCTTCCCGTCAATCTGCCGGATTGAAACATTTTAAGGTGGGCATCACAGAGCATTTCACTGTGACAGCCCAAATCCTTCAAATCGGAAGCGGCGATCATCTCACCCACGGCACTGGGCATGCTGCCGATACCTAGCTGAATACAGGCGCCGTCAATCAGTTCTTCCATGATGAAACCGGCTACCTGCTGATCGACCGGGGTAATCTGACTGGGAGGCAGACAGGGCAGAGGATGGTTGGCCCCCTCTACCACGAAATCGATTTCGGAGATATGAATCGCTTCGTGGTAGCCTCCCAGACAACGAGGTTGATTAGTATTGACTTCAACGATTACGGTGTCAGCCCGGTCACAAACTGACTTACAATGGGAATTCTGCGGACCCAGATTGAAATAGCCGTGTTTGTCCATGGGGGCTACCTGAAGCATAGCCACGTTAATTGGCTCTATATGACTTCTGACATAACGCGGAAGTTCCGAGTAACGAATAGGGGTATAGTAGGCCGGTACCCCTTTGTTAGCTATTTGCCGGTCCAGACTCGAGAAGTGCCACACATTCCAGGTAAAGGTTTCCCCCGCAGGGTCCACCTCCAGGATCTTGGGCGGGGCCAGGGTCAGGAGACTCCAGATCTTAATGTCCTCCAGCTCATCTTTGCGGGCGGCCAGGGCCACATCCAAACTCCTCACCTGTCCGCAGATAGAGCCATAGTCCACCCAGTCTCCTGAGCGAATGACGGAAACGGCTTCCTCGGGTGATACCAGTTTGCTTTGATAAACGTTACTCCAGTCCACAAAAAACCTCCTTTAGTTTGGCTGGGGAAAGCTTATTTACCCATTTTGCTAAACAGTGTCTCCATGGTTTCGTAGCTCTTGTCGAGAATTTCCATATAAAAGTCGAAGCCCTTTTCCGGATCGGCCATGGCCGAGCGTCCGGTGCCCAGGTAGAGCCCGAAGGGGTCGAGAGCCCGCATAATGTCGACTTGCTCCTGGGTGGGAGCCTCGGTCACACTGACATCCGAGGCAATCTTCAGGTCAAAGGATACGTTGTATTTGATGGTATCCGCCTCCAGGCCGGGGTGGCAAGCTGCCAGATACATCTCCCGGGTTTGCGGATCAAAACGAAAAACCCCCATATCGGTAATTACGGCTGAGGGACCGCCGCCTAATAAACCGGCCTTTTGCCGGGAATCACCGCCGTCCAGGAAGCCGGGAGTGGTGAGATAGTCGACCCGCTCGACAAAACGTCGTTTTTCCTGCCGCATCATGATCAACAGCCGGCCGACAGAGGAGCCGATATCATTACCGCCGCCGCTGCCTGCCACCCTTACCTGGCAGCGGGGATAGCCCCCCAAGGCGGTAGTGTTAAGGTTGCCGTATTTATCGATTTGCGCGGCGCCGATCAGGCCGACATCGAAAAAACCGCGCTGTTGGTCGCTGAAAAGTCGCCACATGGGTAGGCAGGCATAGGCCCTTTCGTCTATAGTGCTGTCCGCGATACAGGTTAAGAGACGCCGGGGTGATGAACCAACCGCTCCGCCCTCTACCGCTATGGTCATATTGGGAGCGTCAGTAAACTTGGCTACCATGGCGGCGATCAGCGGCGGACCGATCCCTACGAAGGCGGTTTCCATATCGCGGAATTCGCGGGCCATGGTAGCGGCCATTAATTCCATCAGGGAATAGTCGCTGGCATATTTAATATTTGACGTCATTATCGCACCTCCCCAAACTTCTGGTAGCGTTGCTCGGCCCGGGCCAGACGCAGCAAACGCTCCCAGCCCAATTTGCTGCAGTAGCCGTTCCAATCTTCCACCCCGTAAATCCATTCCTCCGCCCAGCGATCGAAGCCCGCCTGGGTAGCCCAGGCGGCGCCCACCTGGTTGCCGTAAGGAACGTCCATGGCGTAGTAATAGGAGCAGCCCCGGCCATGCGAGCCGAAGGGGACCTGCACCACCGCATCAACGCAATAGTAGGGTATCGCGGTAAGGTTGGGGAAGCGGCGGATCTCTTCGCTGGGCACGATCTCTTCGGTGGTGATGATGACATGATCGGCCGCCCGCGCCAGCGAGTCGTCATCCCCCATGTGTCCCAGTATCTGAGCATTGCCGATTTGATCGCAGCGCTGGACATGAATGAAGGCTACATCAAGATGGGCAGCCGGGACCAAAGCCACCGGTTCGCCCGTATAGGGATCGTCGATAATCTTGATATTAGGATTCTGGACCGGGATATCCGATCCCAAAAGCGATTTTACCGGCATAAAGGACAGTCCCATGGAGGCGGCCAAAAAGCGCATGCCCATAGAAAGATTGGAGTATTCCTCAATCTCTATGGGATGCGGGATACCTTTCTCCAAAGCCCGGCGGTATACCCCGTCGGAACCCCAGATACCGCCCCAGTTGTAGGCGATTTCGAATTTATCGACCAGACCCAACCCAATCAGTATGGAATCATGGACGAAGGAAACCGAGGTATCGCTAACCAGGCGGAGGTGCTTTTTGCCCTGGCGGGCCACTTCATGGACCGCGGCGGTAGGGGTTCGGTCGCCGATACCGCCGAAGCCCAGATAAGCGCCGTCCTGCACGAAGGTTGTCACGGCCTCCTTAAGCGACATGACCTTGTTTACCGGGGCCTTGCTGAGTTTATTCTGCATTTGTCGTTCCTCTTTTCAGCAGTTTTTAAAAGTGCATTAACTATCCCTATCTTCTTGAGCCTTGAATACGACGCGCTGCCTGTAATCAGTATCCTTTAGAAGGGTATATGATTGGTCTTGGACCAGATCCGCATTTCTTTGGCGGCTTTCACCAATTCATCCCGGAAATCCGGGTGGGCGATATTGATCAGTGCCTCGGCCCGGCCCCAGATGGAGCGTGACTTGAGATTGGCCATCCCGTATTCGCTTACCACATACTGGACTACGGTTCGCGGAACCGTGACAATGGCTCCGGGCGAGAGCAGCGGCCTTATGCGGGAATGCATTTTACCTTCCTTATCTTTAAAGGTCGAGGCAAAGGCCAGGAAACTCTTGCCGCCCCTGGAATGAAAGGCGCCCTCTACAAAATCCAGCTGACCGCCGGTGCCCGAGATCTGACGCAAGCCGAAAGATTCGGAGCATACCTGGGAAAACAGATCAATCTCCAGGATATTGTTGATAGATACCACGTTGTCATTAACCGCTACTGCCGCCGGGAGGTTGGTATCATATACCGCCATGGAGGCGCAGCGGGGATTGTCGTGCAGGAAACTATAGGTCTCCTGCGAACCCATGCTAAAGGAATAGGTGCTCTTAAATTTGTCCTTGTTCTTGCGCGAGTTGGTTATCCGGCCTTTCTCGTACATCCTGACCATGGAGTCGCAGAACATCTCGCTCTGGATACCGAGATCCTTCAAGTCGGATTCGGCGATCAGGTTGCCGATCAGGTTGGGCATGGCGCCGATACCCAGTTGCAGACAAGCCCCATCGGGAATCTGCTCCATGATATAACCCGCTATTGTTCTTTCCGCATCGTTGGGTTCAGGCATTCCAGGGATAGTAAATATGGGATTGTTAGCTTCAATGATATAGTCGATCTCACTGATATGGATATACTCATCACTGCCGCCCAGGCAGCGGGGCATATTGGGGTTTACTTCCACAATAGCGATTCTGCTATTGAGAGCAATACCGCGGTTGTGCGAATTACCCAGACCAAAATTGAAGCATCCCGCCGAATCCATCGGCGTGACCTGTGCGCACCAGACATCGGCCCAGGCATGAGCAAAGTCTGGATTATAGGCCAGCATAGTGGCTTCATGGTAATTAAAAGGACAGTGAACGGCCAGTCCGAAATCACCGGCCTTGCGATCCAAGGCGGTGAAATACCATGAAAAATACTGGAAGCTTTTTTGTTCCGGGTCATTTTTAATTACCTCGGGAACAGGGAGGACGGTACCGGTCCCGCGCACCGCTACCTTTTCCACTTCTCCGACTCGCTTGCCCAGGGCCAGATCAAAATCAATGGGTTTGGTAGCGAACATCCCGTATTCCACAAAATCTCCCGATTGAACCTGCTTAGCTGCTTGCTCCGCACTGACTAATTTGCTTTTATACTCCTCCAAATACGTTGACATAATAAATCCCCCCAAATTTTGCCGGCTCATGGCCGGGTCTCTATCTATCAAGGGTAATGCTAAAGGTTATTTAGCTATTTCAACACGGCATCATCCTTTCTGGTGCAGAATAGTCACTATCATTATTGAACATTGCAAGAAGCATACCAAAAAGAAAAGGCGGGTTCTTCAAGCTCGGTGAACGAAAGACACGACACAAATGTAGCAAAATTAATACACAATATGGATGCGGTTGTTATAAATGCGAATAAGGGGCTGGTTTGAATGTGTTGTAATTATGCTACAGATGTATAAAACGTGCAACAATAATTGCGGGGTTTATTTTTGTCAATAGTGCAGATAATAACGCTATAGTTGCATTTTTATTTGTTAAAGGAGGGTCAAGCATTGAAGGCTATTTCGGAAAAGGTCAGCTATCTGCAGGGTCTGGCCGAGGGCCTGAACTTTGCGGACGGTAATCCCCAGGGCCGAATTGTCGGGGGAATATTGGAGATACTCGATGAGATGGCAGGCACGCTGTCTGCTCTGCGCTGTGATATCGAAAGTATCAAAGATTACGTAGAAAGTCTGGATGAAGACTTGTGTGACCTGGAAGAAAGTATCCTGCAGGCGGAAAGGGAGATCGTGGAGTTCGAGTGCCCGGCATGCGGTGAAGAATTATACTGTGAGGCCGACTTGCTGAGCGATGAAGATGTTCTGGAGATTACCTGTCCCAACTGCAATGACGTTATTTATATAAACGACGGTTCATTTGATTTTGACTACGATGCCGACGAACCTGAAAAGATATCGAGAAGCTCATCCCCATCCTAAAGTTCTTACCGGCAGTCTGCAGCCACCTCGCGGTGGCTTATTTTTTTGCGCGCCTTACTGGAATATTATGTACAAGCAGGAAATAAAGATATTAGCAGGTGTTGGCGGGAGGTGTTGGCGAGTGGGGGCAGAAGCGAAAGACCTGGTGCTAAAAGAGATTAGTCCCTATCTTCCCGCGATATCCCGTGGATTGATCGAGGCCCAGAGCGAAGAATTCCTGGCCAGGGTGGAGGAGATCAGACTGCGCTGCGGGCAGCCCCTCATGCTCAAATTGGGGGATGAGGACTGGACGGTAACCGCAAATGGTCAGCCGAGCCGCAGCCTGCACCTGGGTTATCGGGTCAGTGAAGAAGATATCTATCGCTCTATTGCTTCGATAAGCGACAATTCTTTATACGCATTTGAAGAAGATATTAGACGGGGATTTATTACTATACCAGGCGGGCATCGGGTGGGTTTGGCCGGTTCGGTGGACAGCGAGGGTGACCGGGTGCGAACCATTAAGTACTTCTCCGGTCTATGCTTTCGGGTAGCGCGTGAGGTGCCCGGCGCGGCCACAGGAATTCTAGGCGAGATATATGCGGCCGGAGGCGGCGGACTGGTCAATACTCTGCTAATCTCGCCGCCGCGCTGCGGGAAAACCACTATATTGAGAGATCTGGCCCGCCAGATATCCAGCGGGAAGGGCCATCCCGCGCAAAATGTGGTATTGGTAGATGAACGTTCCGAACTGGCCGGATGTTTTCGCGGGATTCCCCAATTAGAAGTCGGAGCGCAGACCGATGTGCTGGATGCCTGTCCCAAGGCGATAGGCATGATGATGGCCATAAGAGCGCTGTCCCCCCGGGTAATCATCTGTGATGAAATCGGGCGCCAGGAGGATTACAGTGCGCTCCGGGAGTGTATCAATGCCGGCGTAAGAGTAATCTGCAGTATCCATGCGAGTAGCGACGAAGACCTGCGGCGTCGCCCGGTCATACGGGAATTGCTGGGCGGGGGAGCTTTCCGGCTCGGAGTGGTGCTGAACCGCAGCCGGGGACCGGGCACTGTCAAAGAGATTATCCGCTGGGAGGTCTCATGATTGCGCTCAAAGTAATGGGGATCAGCTTGATAATGGGCGGCTGTGGCGGCTGGGGATTGGCCGGGGCCCGCCGTCTGGATAAAAGAGTGGAGGTTATCCGGGATCTACGCATGGCCTTGGGGTTCCTGGAAAAAGAGATAACCACCATGTTTACGCCACTCAGCCTGGCCCTGGAACGCACCGCCGCCTTTTGCGAATATCCGGTCGCCGGTCTCTTTATGACCAGCTCTGCCGTTTTGCAGGGCAAACAGGGAGCCACCATCCGGGAGGCCTGGCCCGAGGGGTTGGCATATTTGCTTAACCATTCGGCTCTACGGCCGGAGGACCTCAAGGTGCTGCAAAATGTGGGTGGCCAGTTGGGTATGTCCAATGCCAGTGAACAGAAGAAGGTATTCGCTTTGCTCCAAGAGGAATTAAAGCTGCAGGAGGAAAAGGCCCGGGCACAGGCCACCGCCAATCGGAAATTATGGTCATATGGCGGCTTTGTACTGGGGGCGGTGGTGGTTATCCTGCTTTTATGAAAAAAGCATAAAAAAGGCCGGGTACCGGGATACCGGCTAGGAGGGGGACAGCTCGGATGAATATCGACATAATCTTTCGCATTGCCGGCATCGGCATCCTGATTTCCGTATTGTCAATTGTTCTTAAGCAGGCCAAGAAAGAGGAGCAGGCCGAGATGCTAACCCTGGCCGGGGTGGTGGTGGTGCTGATCATCGTTGTCCAACTCATGAACCAGCTCTTCACCGTCGTCAGGTCGGTGTTCAACCTGTAGTCGGGGAAGGGGAACGAATTTAACACAGATGGACACAGATGAAGCACAGATACACACAGATGATTTCAAAATGTCAACTATATGACTTGTGGTCAAGGCTACATATTCTGTGTTATATGTTTTGTAATTGATCAAAACCCAAGTAGAACTTCCTAGAAAAGCTTTTGTAATTTGCATGCGAAAAGAAAAATCTGTGTTCATCTGTGTTGCCGAAGGCATCCGTGTATATCTGTGTTAAATTAAAAAACTCCACCGGGGGGAGATTGGCTTGGGGATAGCGCAAATTGTGGGACTGGCTTTGATTACTACCATTATACTTCTGATATTGCGCGGGCAAAAACCCGTTATGGCGGTGCTGCTTAGTATAGTATTCACGGTGGTTATTTTTGTCGCCTTGATGGGCAAGATGGCCTCTATATTAGAGGTCATGCGGGAGATCAGTCATAGGGCGGCTATCAACAACATGTTTTTCTCGACCTTGTTAAAGATTCTTGGCGTAGCTTATTTGGGAGAGTTCGCTGTGGCCATCTGCCAGGATGCGGGGGAGCAGGCGGTAGCTCGCAAGGTGGAGTTTGCGGCCAAGATGATTATCGCGGTTTTGGCCTTGCCGATAATGGTGGCTATTTTGGAATCACTGCTGGAGCTGATGCCAGGTTAGGGGGGATAGCTTGAAACAATGTAGTATCGTCTTGGCTTTAATAGTGTTTATCCTATTGGCAGTTCCCCTCTCCGCCTGGGCTGAGGATGAAGCAAAACAAGAGGTAGCTGCCTTTTCGATGGATGATGCCATGAAGGCGGTCGACTTTAGGGCTTTGGAAGAATATAAGGGCAATATCGACGGGGAGATCAATAATTACCTGCAGGGGAAAAGCGTCCAGGAGTGGCTGGTTGATTTTATCAAGGGGGACTGGCGCTTTAATCTGGGCGATATCATGCAAGGTATATTGCGCTATCTCTTCGGGGAGATTAGCGCCAATTGCGACTTATTGGGCAAGATCTTGATACTCTCGGTGATATCGGCCTTGCTGCTCAACCTGCAAAGCTCCTTTTCGTCCAGTGTAACCGGAATATCCTACCTGGCATGTTTTCTGGCGCTTTCCGCCATTGCTTTGGGATCTTTCAAAGTCGTTTTGGATATAGGACATCACACCATTGACAACATGGTTACTTTTATGATGGCAGTATTGCCGCAGATGCTGGTACTTTCCGCTGGCATGGGCAATGTCAGCTCGTCGGCCATCTTGTTTCCTTTGCTCAGCACCGCGGCTACTGCCTTTGCCACCGCGATAAAAAACGTGGTTTTTCCATTGATCATATTATCCGCTATTCTGCATCTGATCAATAATATGTCCAGCACGCTCAAGGTGGAGAAGATGGCGAAATTCTTTACCCAGATCGCGCAGATGTCACTGGCCTTTTTCCTGACTATTTTTGTCGGGGTGCTGACCCTAAGGGCTTTGTATGCCTCGGTGCTCGACAAGGTGGCTCTGCGTTCCGCCAAGTTCGTTACGGACAACGCCATACCCCTGGTTGGCAAGATGTTTTCTGATACCGTCGAGGTGGCGGCGGGTTACATGGTTATGCTGAAACAGGCCCTGGGAATTTGGGGGGCCTTGACGGTTTTCCTGATCGTTATCTATCCCCTGCTTAAAATAGCGGCCATCGCTCTGATCTATAAGGTTTCGGCCGCCGTGGTGGAACCCCTGGGGGATTCCCGTACCGCAGCGGTTTTAGAGATAATGAGCACCCATCTTTTTTTAATGCTGGCTTGTGTGGCTGCCGTTGCCCTGATGTTCTTCATCATGATTGCTATTGTGGCAGGTATGACGAATAGTCTGGCCACCATTTAAACAGGGGACGGAGGAGTAGTTATGACCGTCTTGAGCGATATGGTCCGCAATGTTTTGGTAATAGTTCTGGTCGCCGGTTTTTTGGAGATGCTGCTGCCGGAAGGCCATACTCGGCCGTTGGTAAGGCTGTGTATAGGGATGTTCATCTTGATTGCCGTTTTGAATCCGGTGTTGGGATTCTTTTTCAACCATCAGTCTTTCTCGATTGCTGGCTGGGACTTACCGCCCCAACCAGCGGAGGTGGCGCTGGATGTCGAAGAAGAGGGCGCCAGGATTCACCAGAGTCTGGTAAACCAGAGCCAAGCGGCAGTAAAAGAAAAGCTGGAGGAGCAGATCAATGCGGTGGCGGTTCTGGTTCCCGGAGTGGAGAAGGTGCGCTCAAAGGTGGAGCTCGACCAAGGCGGCCGGGTAAGGAAGATGCGACTATCTGTGCAGCTTGAGGCGGCAGGTGGTGAGGAAGGCGATAATAAAACCGGCCGTGAGCGGGGCAGTGCGCTAAAAGATCCTGTTTATCAAGAGCGGCCAGCCGGCAAAATCAAAGATCTTATGCACAACTTTTACGGGCTGGAAGAAAACGCTGTTGTGATTGAATTTGAAGGGGGTTAAGGCATGTTGGAGGAATGGTTACGGGGAAAGACGGCTCAAGATGTTGGAGAATCAGCCAGGTGGTTTAAACAGCCCGTAAGCAGGTACATCATGATAGCGGCTGTTTGTCTGGGCTTGTTGGCCCTGATCTGGCCGCTGGGGCGCAGCCCTTCAACAGCCAACCGGGCGGTCACTACCGTCAAGGCGGATAGCGCACCGGTGCAAAGTGAGATGACCGCCAGCCTGGAATCCATATTGTCGCAGGTGGCGGGGGCGGGCCGGGTTAAGGTAAGCATTAGTCTGGCTTCCGATGGGCAAAAAAGCTATGCCAGCAACAGCCGGGACGAGAACCGGCAGATTACCGAAGGAGGAACTCCCGGGGGTTCCAAGCTTACCAGTGAGGAAACCCGGGTACGGGATCTGGCAGTTTCCGGCGGCAGCCCGCTGCTGGTGGAAAACAAGACCCCGGAAGTGCTGGGGGTCCTGGTGGTAGCGGAGGGGGCGGACCGGCCGGAGGTGGCGGAACGGCTGCTGGAGGCTACGGCTACTCTATTAAAGATATCACCCTGTCAGGTTAGCGTGATGCCAAGGGAAGAGGATTAGCCATAAGGAGGGAAGGGAATGATAATCGATCGCGCCAGGCTGAAGAAGATAGTCTTGTGGGCCGCGTTGGCCCTGCTATTAACCCTGGGCTCTTATTACATTTTACATGGGGGGCAATCATCGGAGAAAGCCACGAAAGCCGACAACCCGGTTAAAAGTACCCGGTCAGCCAACCAGGATGTAGCTTCCGGCTTCTGCTCCCGCTATCGGATGGAAAGGCAGCAGGTCCGCGGACAGGAAATCAGTATGTTAAACGGGGTAGCCAATGGAGCGGGTGGGGACAGTCAAGCCCGCGGCAAAGCCATGCAGCGCTTGGTGGAGATAAGCTCGAACATGGAAAATGAGATGAAGATCGAGAACCTGGTGCGCTGTCGTGGAGCTCGCGACTGCGTGGCCATGGTTGAAGCGGATAGCGTTACCCTGGTAATCGCCGCTTCTCCCATGAAGGAGAAGCAGGCAAGCGATATTGAGGCGGACCTTCGTAAAATAACGGGATGTCGGGAAGAGCAGATAAGCCTTATATTCCGGGAGCGTTGATCTTAGCCGGTTGTATACATATAGGTTGTATACATATAGGAAAAGATTGAAATTACCGAGCTTTATTCATATAATTATAACAATCGGATGGTGAGAATAGCTCAGGCCGAAGGCCTGGGCCTATTTATGTTATACAAAAGTACTGCGAAAATACTTATTAGAAGGGTTTTCGAGTAAGAAGACTACTCCCGGCAACGTATTTTCAGTAACTTACGGCGGCTCTCTGCAGGGCCATTAAGAACATGCCCTGGGGAGGGCAGGGGATAGGAGGTGCAATATGGGCAGTATCAAGATAACGGATACCAGTCTGCGTGACGGACATCAGAGTTTGTGGGCAACTCGCATGACAACGGATGATATGCTCCCGGTATTGGAGAAGCTGGATCAGGTAGGCTACCATTCCATGGAGGTATGGGGCGGAGCCACCTTTGACGTATGTATCAGGTATTTGAATGAAGATCCCTGGGAGCGTTTGCGAATAATTCGCCAGGTCGTGCGCAATACCAAGCTGCAGATGCTGGTGCGGGGTCAGTCGCTGGTAGGCTATAGCCATTATCCGGATGATATTGTTGACAAGTTTATTGAAAAAGCGGCTGACAACGGCATCGACATCTTCAGGGTTTTCGACGCTCTGAATGACCGGCGCAATCTGGAAGCCTGCATGAAAGCGGTGAAGCGGACGGGCAAACACGTTCAAGCCTGTGTGGTCTATACCATCAGCCCGGTTCATTCCAAGCAGCACTTTGTCGATACCGCCCTGCATTTACGCGATATGGGCGCTGATTCCATATGTATCAAGGATATGGCAGGCTTGATTTCCCCCTATGCTTCATATGAACTGGTCAGGGCCTTAAAAGATAATGTGGACCTGCCGATACAGTTGCATACTCACTATATCGGCGGGTTAGCCATTGCGGCCCTGATCAAGGGAGTGGAGGCCGGGGTTGACATAATTGACACCGCTAGCGTGCCTATGGCTTTTGGACTTTCCCAGCCTCCGGTTGAGACTATCGTCCGCGCCCTGCAGGATACTGAATGGGATACCGGCCTGGAACTGCACCAGTTGTTTGATATTGCTACTTATTTTGAGCAGATTCGCAAACATAAGGGCTTTGAACGCGGGGTTACCCGGATAACCGATATGAAGGTCTTCGAACACCAGGTGCCGGGCGGCATGTTCTCCAATCTGCAGTCGCAATTGGAACAGCAGAAGGCCTCCCATCGCATCGATGAGGTGTTGGCGGAAGTGCCTAAGGTAAGAGAAGATTTGGGCTATCCGCCGCTGGTTACGCCCACCAGCCAGATAATCGGCACCCAGGCGGTTCTGAATGTGCTGCTGGGGGAAAGATATAAGATGTGCTCCAAAGAGGTCCAGGATTATGTGCGGGGCCTTTATGGCAAACCGGCGGGGATTATCAAAGAAGACATCAAGTACAAGATTATCGGTGATGAACCTTTTATAGACGTCAGACCCGCCGACCTGCTGGAACCGGCTTGGGAGAAATCAAAACAGGCGGTCAAGGCTTATTCCGATCAGGATGAAGATATTTTGACCTATGCACTGTTCCCGCAGGTAGCCTTGAAGTTCCTCCAGTATCGCGAAGACAAGGGCAGTGAGGATATCCCGCAGATTTCTTCCACCGAGGGCGTCGAAGAGGATCTGCACAAACAGGAAGAGATCAAAGCCGTGAAACCGGTTGTTAAAAGGGTCACTACTATACCAGCACCAGGGGGAGACGAGGAAATGAACCTGAATGAAATAAGAGAATTAATGGCCTTACTGGGCCAGAGCAACATTGATGAATTAGATTATCAGAAGGATAACTTCCGGCTGAGTCTGCGCAAGAATCGCGGCGGGGCAGGCACCAGTTCCGGCGCAGCGGCACCGAGCGGGAGCGCCATAACGGAAGTACCCGCCGAACCAGCTGTATTTGCCGGTAAGAATCTGGTGGAAGTGGTATCACCGATCGTGGGTACCTTCTATGCGGCGCCGGCGCCGGACTCGCCTCCCTTTATCCAGGTAGGCGATCATGTGGCGGTGGGACAAACCCTGTGTATTTTGGAAGCGATGAAGCTGATGAATGAAATCAAGGCTGAAGTAGCCGGTACCGTAGCCCAAATCCTGGCGGCCAACTCCGAGCAGGTGGAGTACGGCCAGGTACTGATTCTGATTGACAAGGATTAGGGGTGAAGCTTTGTTTTCCAAGATTCTGATTGCTAATCGCGGAGAGATCGCGGTAAGGATTATCAGGGCCTGTCGTGAGATGGGCATTAAAACGGTTGCTGTTTATTCGACGGCTGATCGGGAGAGTCTGCATGTAAAGATGGCCGACGAAGCCGTATGCATTGGCCCGGCTCCGGCCCGGGAGAGCTACCTCAACATAACCAATCTGATTTCGGCGGCACAGCACCGGGGGGCGGAAGCCATTCACCCCGGTTATGGGTTTTTGGCGGAAAATGCTTACTTTGCTGAGCTATGCTCAGTCAATGAAATAGTATTTATCGGCCCCTCCTCGCAGGCCATTGAATTGATGGGCGACAAGGCCCGGGCACGGGAAGCCGTCCAGAAGGTGGGGGTTCCCCTGGTGCCTGGCAGTGACGGACCGGTTAAGGATTATCAGGAGGCCTTGCTAACCGCCCGGGAGATTGGCTACCCGGTAATGATCAAAGCGGCGGCTGGCGGCGGGGGCAAGGGCATGCGGCTGGCCCACAGCGACGAATCCTTGCAGGAAGCCCTGGATATGGCCCGCATGGAGGCCGGGGCGGCCTTTAACAATGACACGGTTTATCTGGAAAAGTACATTGAAGAACCGCGCCACATCGAGTTTCAGATCCTGGCCGATCAGCAAGGTAATGTCATCCACCTGGGGGAAAGGGATTGCTCGCTGCAGCGGCGCAATCAGAAGCTCTTGGAAGAATCGCCTTCCACCTTGCTGGACGATAAATTGCGCGCCCGTATGGGTAAAGCGGCAGTGGAAGCCGCCCGGGCAGCCGGTTATTACAGTGCCGGGACCATCGAATTCCTGGTGGATAAGCATAAGAAGTTTTATTTTATTGAGATGAATACCCGGGTTCAGGTGGAGCACCCGGTCAGCGAAATGGTGACCGGGATTGATATCGTCAAGGAACAGATTCGGATTGCGGCCGGTGAACCACTGGGCTACAAGCAGGAGGAGGTCAAGGTGCGGGGCTGGGCCATGGAATGTCGCATCAATGCGGAGGATCCCGAACATGACTTTCGTCCGTCGCCGGGAACGGTGGGACAGTATATTATACCGGGCGGACCGGGAGTCCGGGTGGATTCCAGTGTCTATTCGGGTTATACCATTACCCCCTTCTATGACTCCATGGTGGCCAAGCTGATTGTGTGGGGCAAGGACCGCCCCGAGGCGATTGCCCGTATGAAAAGGGCCTTGCATGAGTTTACGGTGGAAAATATCACGACTACCATACCCTTCCACTTGAAGGTATTGGACAATGCCTTTTTCCAGCGGGGCGAGGTCTACACCAACTTCATTCAGCGCCGGATGTCAGAATAATACTTGTTTACTCGAATGGATTATTTTGATAATTGAATCAATCGTGGTAGAATAAGAGATATTAATAATGGAGGTGGATAATTATGGACATGCCCAGACCCGAAATAAGCAATGAATTTGGCACCATAAGGATCGCCGATGAGGTAGTGGCAACTGTTGCCGGTCTGGCTGCGGTAGAGGTCGAAGGCGTAGCCGCCATGAGCGGAGGCTGGAGCACCGACCTGGTGGAAAAGCTGGGTAAGAAGAATTTTGGCAAGGGAATCAAAGTAGAAGTCATCAATGATGAAACCAAAATCGATATATTCCTGGTCATCGAGTTTGGCTATCCCATTCCCCAGGTAGCGGCTGATGTGCAAAGAGAAGTAAAACAGGCCGTGGAAACCATGACCGGGCTCAATGTAACCCTGGTCAACGTTCATATCGTCGGAGTTTCCCTCAAGAAATCTCCCGGCGATGGGGAAATACCTGTAGACCTGGAAGAACTATAACCAAGAATAGCATGGCATTCATTTAACCCCCTGTCTCGCAGGGGGTTAAATTGCTTTAAGAATTGTAGTTCATTAAGGTAGGAGGGTTTGAGATGGATTTTACCAAGCGTTTACTCTTCTTTGTTTATAACCTGCTCTTGGTTGTTCTGGCGGGTGCAGCAGTGGGAGCAGCTCTGGGCTGGGACGAGCCGGTGGCCTATATCAATCTGGCGCTTTCCACTCCCCAGAATAGAATAAGTGTTGGCCTGGTCGGCGTGGTAATACTGGTGATTGCCATCGTGATGCTGGTCACCAGCCTGAAGGTCGAAAGCCAGCCCAAGTCTATAGTGGTGAGAACCGCTTTGGCCGGGGATGTGTCCATTACTGTTTCCGCCGTCAAGGCTATTATTATGAAGGCGGTCCGCAAGGTAGAGGGCATCAGAGAGATCGAGCCTTCCATCAGCAACAGCCCTGAAGGGATAACGGTATATCTGCACGCGGCGATAAACCCGGAATACAGCGTGCCGGAGATGACCAAGGATATTCAGAACATCGTTAAGCAATACCTGGAGGAAATCGGCGGTTTGACGGTGTCGGAAATCAAGATTCTAGTGGATGATTTCAGCGAAGGCGCCAAGGGGCCCGGATATAAGGGGGCGTAGATATGTTGGAAAAGATAGTGCTTTATTTGATGGAAGAACATCGGGGCAAAACCATCGGCATACTTTTAGGTCTGATAGCCAGTATCCTCTTCATAGCCTATGGCTTCTGGCGGACTATGTTTATAATTGTTTGCATTCTTCTGGGGTATTTTATAGGCAGGGAAATTGATCAGAACAAGAATTGGGACCAGTGGATACAACAGATTTTCCGTAAAAGAGATTAATTGATAGTTAGGAAGATTGGTTTTGAGCAGAAGAAAAGCAAGGGAATGTGCATTCAAGGTTCTGTTTCAGGTGGACCAGGTGGCGGCTGATCCGCAGGTTGCCTTTAAGTATATCCTGGAGGAGACCGAGCTGGCGGAAAAGGATCAGGGCTTTTCCTGGGATTTGATTATCGGCACCCTGGAGCACCAAAGGGAGATTGACGAAAAGATCGCCTCCTTTGCCCGGGATTGGACTATAAACCGCATGCCGACGGTAGATCGCAATATCATGCGATTAGCTTCCTTTGAGATATTGTATATGCCCCAGGCCCAGCCGGTAGTAGCCATAGATGAGGCGGTGGAGATTGCCAAGATATATGGCGACGAAAACTCCCCCAGCTTCATTAACGCTGTTTTGGATCGCCTGTTGGGAGAGGAGCAATGAGTTTATACCTGGGCCTGGATACCAGTGCCTATACCACCTCATTGGCTCTGGTTGATGAAAAGGACCGGATTGTTCTGGATAAGCGAAGCCTCCTGGAGGTAAAACCGGGGGAAAGGGGACTCCGGCAGTCCGAAGCTCTCTTTATGCATCTGAAGAATCTGCCCCGCTTATTCGCCGAGCTTCCGTCGGAGTTTAGCTCCCAGGTTAAGGCCCTGGCGGTAAGCGCCACCCCCCGGAGCGCGACGGACAGCTATATGCCGGTTTTTCTGGCTGGTTTGGCCCAGGCCGAGGTGTTGTCCTCCTTCAGCACCTTGCCTTTGTTTAAGGTGAGCCATCAGGAAGGGCACATTATGGCCGGCATGCGTGGGGTAAAGGAATTACTATTACATAAAGCGTTTATGGCAGCACACTTTTCCGGCGGGACTTCCGAGGTACTCGGAGTGGAGCGCGGCCGGGAAAGTTTTTTTAATGTCGCTGTTCTTGCCGAGGGTCATGATCTGCACGCTGGCCAGTTGGTGGACAGAATCGGCGTAGCCATGGGCCTGGAATTTCCTTCCGGGCGATTAATGGAAGATTTAGCTGTTCAGGCAGGCGACAACCCCAGCGCGATTCCTTCGTCAGTGGATGAGTCGGGTTTCTCCTTTTCCGGCCCGGAAGCGGCCGCCGTGCGGTTGCTCCAACAAGGCACCGGCCATCCGGAGGTCGCTTTTGCGGTTTTGCGGGTAATCGCCAATACCCTGGAGAAGATATTGCTGCAATGCCACACCCGGACCGGTATCCGGGACGTTTTGCTGGTGGGAGGAGTAATGGCCAACCGCCTGATCCGCGAACGTTTGCAGCAGAGGCTGGAACACCCCTCGGTGGGCTTGAAGCTTTATTTTGCCGATACCCATCTCGCCAGCGACAACGCCCTAGGCGTAGCCATGCTCGCCGCCGAGATGTACCGGGGGGACAGGGATTCAAAACAGAATAAAACAGAAAGACTAA
>Ga0074198_1001237_pt1 | contig 18182 bp, 20 predicted proteins | sample EPASupsiteSAE323_FD_64527 | JGI IMG/M metagenome (GOLD analysis project Ga0074198, IMG submission 64527) | Bioremediated contaminated groundwater from EPA Superfund site, New Mexico - Sample SAE3-23 | ecosystem: Environmental > Aquatic > Deep subsurface > Groundwater > Contaminated ...
TAACTTCTTCCTTATTGGCAATATTAATAATTTTATCATCAATATCTGTAAAGTTTTGTATATGTTCTACTTTATACTCTCGATGTTCTAAATATCTTTTAATTACATCCCAAGTGAGAAAAGGCCGGGCATTTCCAATATGAGGATGGTTGTAAGGGGTTACACCACAGACATACATCTTCACTTTACCAGCCTCTAAGGGTATAAACTCTTCTTTTTGCCTTGTTAATGTATTATAAACTCTAATTGTCATTTTTCTTCAATTCCTCCTCTAGCTGATCGATTCTCTTTTCCATTTTTCTCATATTACGCTGCATACATAGCATCATTTCATTGACAGGATCGGGTAAATCATTGTGTTCTAAGTCAATCGCCCCAGTAAAATTCCCATTAATTTTCTTACCATTATGCCACACTACCTGCCCTGGAATACCTACCACTGTAGAATTTGGTGGCACTTCTTTTAACACAACGGAACCTGCACCTATTTTTGAATTTTCGCCAACAGTGAAGGAACCTAATACCTTCGCTCCACTAGCCACCACCACATTATCACCAATCGTTGGATGACGTTTACCTTTTTCTTTACCCGTACCTCCTAGAGTTACGCCCTGATAAAGAGTTACATTGTCTCCGATTTCAGCGGTTTCCCCTATTACAATACCTGTTCCATGGTCAATAAATAATCCTTTACCGATAGTAGCACCAGGATGAATTTCAATGCCTGTCATAAAACGACCCCAATTCGAGATCATTCGCGGCAAAACAATAAAGCCACGCTTATAAAACCAATGACTTATACCATGCAACCAAATGGCATGAAGCCCAGGATAGCAAAGAAGTACTTCCCACATACTTCTTGCAGCAGGATCACGCTCAAACACTACCTGAATATCTTCTCTTATCCGTTTGAACATATTTTCCCCTCCTCTTTTATGAAAACAATCAACAAAAAGACCACTATCTCCTACAGAGACAGTGGTCCGTGATTCCACTCTGCTTACGTGCATAAACAATATACACCCCTCAATTGCACAATAACGGTTGCTACCGAGCTAACCTACTCTAACTTCGGCTAACCTGTTCACGGGTGCATTTCGGTGCACATAATCTAGTAACACTCTCAGCCTATGGCGTTACCTCTCTGTAAGTCAGTGGCTCACGTACTTATCCCGATCATCACATTTAACTATTACTTTATTGTAAAATTATACTCATTGGATATGACAGTGTCAATTAGATTTTAGCTAATGTATCAGCAAGTCTTTTCAAAATTCGTTCTCTACCAACAAGGGCAATAATTTTATCCAAATCAGGTCCATGCATTTTACCAGTTAGCACTACTCGAAGTGGCATGAATACCTTTTTACCGCCTAATTTCAATTCCTTTGTTATGCTTTTCAGCAGAGATTTAACTGCTGGGGCATCAACAATTTCAAGGGCTTGCAGTTTCTCACGAAAGTTCATCATAACTTGAGGAATATCTAGGTCACGCAAAATCTCAATCGCTTCTTCATTTTCAAAAACAATATCATCCTTAAAAAATATATCGATATGGTTAACAACTTCTGCTCCATAACTAATATATTCACGCAGAACATCCACTACTGAAATTAACCAAGTTCTTTGTTCTAAGGATAGTTCTTCTGTAATATAACCAGCTTCCTTAAGATGAGGGAGAGCAAGATTAGTAATCACTTCTGCACTGGCTTTTTTAATATATTGAGCACTAATATAATTTAGTTTATCAAGGTCAAATACTGCTGGACTCTTGGCTACTCTGTCCATAGAAAACTGGGCAATGAGTTCTTCTAATGAGAAAAACTCTTGTTCACCAATTGGAGACCAGCCTAGCAGTGCCAAATAATTAACAATCGCCTCTGGTAAATATCCCAATTTACGATATTGATCAACGGATGTAGCACCATGGCGTTTGCTCATTTTACTACGATCCTTTGCTAAAATTAGTGAAATATGCCCAAACTCTGGAACAGCAAAACCTAACGCTTCGTATAAGACAACTTGCCTAGGTGTATTGGACAAGTGTTCTTCCCCACGAATTACATGGGTAATATGCATTAAGGCATCATCAATAACAACCGCATAATTATAGACTGGTACACCATCTGATTTAACAATAACAAAGTCTCCAACACCATTAGAGTCAAAACTAATGGTATCACGAACCATATCTTTAAATACGATTTGTTTGTTTTCTATGACACGAAAGCGTACGGTAGGCTTCCGACCCTCTTTCATAAATTGTTCTTTTTCATCTTCCGTAAGGTTGCGGCAACAACCCCCATAGCGCGGTGTTTCACCTTTTTCTTGCTGAGCTTGACGTTCTGCCTCTAGTTCTGCTTCACTGCAAAAGCAGTGATAGGCTTTACCATCACTTAATAATTTATCCGTATAATTTTGATAGGTATCCAAACGTTCCGTTTGGCGATATGGACCATAGGGGCCTCCTACATCCGCACCTTCATCCCAGGTAATACCTAGCCACTCTAGCGCCTCTTTAATATTTTCTTCTGATTCTTTCGTCGAGCGCTCCAAATCTGTATCTTCAATTCTCATAATAAGTTTACCATTATATTTTTTTGCTAATAGCCAATTAAACAGGGCTGAACGTGCACCACCAATATGAAATGGGCCTGTAGGACTAGGCGCAAACCTCACTCGAATACCTTGTTGTAACATATAAAAATCCTCCCAACCTTTTTTGCATACTACCTTTTGTTTTAAAACAGCCATATCAAATGACAAAAAATCCATTACATTAAGGCTGCCTATTAAAAAATAAGCAACCTTAATTATTTTACATTATATTCTTTTATAAGCTTCCTATCATTTTAACAGAATATATACATTTATGCAAAGCAGCTTTATATACTATTAATAAATGTCAATTACCTTACTGAAATTTTATTAAAAAGCAGCCATTTATAATATCTGGTGCAATAAATGTCGTTGTTGTATTCCCTGTGCCATATACAGGTTTTGCCCCATCATTCAACACTGCTAAGCGCCAGATAAGTTTATCATTATACCAGATACCACAAGCGGCACTATCTTCTTGGCGCATAAACTGGATATTCATTGTAAAACCAGCTGCTGATACTTGCTCGGGAAGGGTTAGGAAAAATGCAAAAATTAAAATACATATCACTTTAGCCATCAATATTCCTCCATAAATTGAATTAACTATGATAAACCCTAAATTGCCTAAGAATATCGCTGTAAATTCTTGATTGGATCCTATATAACTTATTTATAATATGTATCAATACACAAAAAATATACAAACAGCCCGGAAATTCTCTTTTCTAAGAATATTAAACAGGAAATTGTCTTCCATTGTTGAATAATACCTTTAAATCAGAATACACCAACTCTACTAACCTGTTTTCAATAAAGAGGAGGAATACTATGAAAACTTATATTCAGTGTAAGGCCTGTGGCTTCATCATGGAAGAAGGACATCTTAAGGACCTTTGCCCAGCCTGTGGATTACCAAAGACAGTTTTTGAACCTGCTACAAAAAAGATTTCTCCTAAACGCAGATTTATTATTGATCAGCATATTCATCCTGTTAGTGTACATTTTCCACAAGTCTTTCTCGCTATCATTTTAATTTTACTACCTCTCACCTTCTGGGTTACTGACCCTCTACGCCAGGAATTTTTAATCACTGTTAAGTTTTCCATACTCGCCTTACCTTTTTCCGTACTGCTCGGTTTTATCACAGGACTTGTCGATGGAAAAATTCGTTTCAAAAAATTGAACACCCCCTTATTAGTTAATAAAATAATTGCAGGTGTGATTCTTCAAGTATTATCGATTATTATTTTTACCCTCTACTTATTAAACGGTTTTACTCCAACAACAATGCTAATCATTATACTATTGAGCATTTTATCTACTGCTTTCGCCATCTACCTTGGCAGAACCGGTTCTAGTATGTTCAACTCTATTATGCCTGGTTAATTCTCTTTATGATGTTATATGAAAAATGCCAGCCTGTTGCAAGGCTGGCATTTTTCATATAACATCATTCATTTTTAGTATTGTCACTGTGGCATAGGCAGCCATGCCTGCGCCTTTACCTGTAAATCCCAACCCCTCTGTAGTTGTTGCTTTTACATTTACCTCTCCTAGTTCAATTTGCAGGGCCCTTGCAATGTTTCGATTCATTTCTGGAATATAAGTAGCCAATTTAGGCTTTTCAGCTACAATCGTAGAATCAATATTATTGACCCTATACCCATGCTCCCTTATTATATCCCGTACACGCTCTAACAGAACAATACTGGAAGCACCTTTGTACTGAACATCCGTATCAGGAAAATGTTTTCCAATATCTCCGAGTGCTGCTGCCCCTAAAAGTGCATCTTTTATAGCATGAAGCAATACATCAGCATCCGAATGTCCGTCTAAGCCATAAGTGTAAGGTATCTCTACCCCACCTAGTATTAATTTTCGTCCTTCTACTAACTTATGTACATCATACCCCATACCAATACGCATCATCTCTTTCGCCTCACATTCCGTCTTATCATCGTTTTTACTTTGTCCACAAAGGAATGCCTCAGCTATCATTAAATCCTCTGGGGTAGTCACTTTGATATTTTCATAATTACCAACTACAATTTTAACCTCTGTACCCAATCTTTCCACGAGGGATGCGTCATCAGTACCAAGATAATCATCTTGCGCTGCACGATCATATGCCTGTTTGAGCAACTGAGCATCAAAACCTTGAGGAGTTTGTATGGACCACAACGTTTGGCGATCAGGCGTACTCGTAACCATGTTGTCCTTATTAACAGTCTTTATTGTATCTTTTACAGGGACAGCAACAATAGCAGCCTTGTACTGACTGGCCCCCTGAATTACATCATCGATACATTGTGTCGTTACAAGAGGCCTCGCACCATCATGCACTAATACCAACTTTGTACTTGAAGGTAAAACCTTAAGAGCATTGGCAATGGAATACTGGCGCTCACTGCCGCCGACAACGACCTGCCAACTCTTAATTTCTTTTCTACTTCTTAACATACTTTCTACATATATAGCTTCATCAGGAGCTGCAACTACTATTAGATGATTAACTTTAGAAGATTTTGAAAAACTCAATACACTATGTAACAATATAGGTTGCTCATTTAGTAGCATAAATACTTTATTTAAGCTACTATTCATTCTTTTTCCTCGCCCTGCTGCCAGTATAATTGCTGTAATCACTCTATCATCCTACCTCTTCCTTACGCTCTAGCACAATCAAACTTTTTCTTATACCTAAAGTTCGATTTCTTCTATTTATTTACCTGCTTTTGCAGTAATAATCTCTCTCAAACGAAAGGCCATTCCTATTAGATTAAGATTTACATACAATTGACATACTGTATTTGGCCATAGTTCCAACATAGGTCCTATAGTTTTTCGGCACCTGTTCAACCCAATAATCACAATTTCTACACAATACACGAGCTGCTGGCAGTGCCTGCACTAAATTTTTTCCACACCTTTCACATACAAAATTAACTAATTCTAGTTCCCGTTCATTCATCGATTCTACCTCCATATCTTTTCAATGTATTATTATATTCTTCAAATGGTAAAATATTCCTTCTTGTTTTTAAAATATACTTTTCTTATAAAAGCAACATAGAAAACTTGGCTTGCACCAAGCCTTAGTTGCCCTTGCTTGGAGTCAAGAAAGTGTTATACTTTCTGATTCCGGGACAAATAGGCAAAAAAAAAATGCCTTTAGTTCTGTTCACCCCAGAACTAAAAGACATTATGGTATAAATAATTATTATGCACCTTTTTCCATAGCTTTAGGTTTAGCAAAAATCATACGACCAGCAGCTGTTTGCAATACAGATGTTACCAAAACACCAATGGTATCACCAATATGTTTCTTTCCGCTATCTACTACAATCATCGTACCATCATCTAAATAACCTATGCCTTGGCCAAACTCTTTACCATCTTTCACAACATGTACTACCATTTCCTCTCCTGGCAGTACAACTGGCTTCACTGCATTTGATAGTTCATTAATGTTTAATACCCTTACCCCTTGCAATTCAGCTACTTTATTTAAGTTGTAATCATTAGTGACAAGTTTGCCTTTCATAACCTGAGCTAACTTAACTAGTTTAGAATCGACCTCGGCAATATCATCAAAATCACGATCATTGATTTGCACAGATAAGGCTAATTCTTTTTGCATGCGGTTTAAAATATCCAATCCTCGACGACCACGATTACGTTTTAGCAAATCAGAAGAATCGGCAATGTGCTGTAATTCTTCTAAAACAAATACCGGAACTACTAGTGGACCTTCAACAAATCCACTTGCACAAATATCTGCAATGCGTCCATCAATAATAACGCTTGTGTCAAGAATCTTATATTGTTCGTTGGGGACTGTTTTTTCTTTCCCCCGTTCTTTCCCCTTCCAAGGCAAAGACACTAACATTAGAAATAATTCTTCCCGCTTATTAATAGCAATATTCATCCCTAGGTATCCTAACACAATACTACTAAGGCTAGGAATATAATTCCCAATGATAGGAATATTCACAAAAGCAGATCCAATTAAGTTAGAAATTATCAAGCCAATCGCAAGCCCCAGAGAACCTGCCAGTACATCATATATAGGCATTTTATTCAACCTTGATTCTACCCAATACGTAAATTTCCATAAATGTTTTATGAAAAACGGCGATAAAACAAAACCAATTGCACCACCTGCTAATCCACCTATGACATAAACTAGGATTGTCGCTAATGTTTCACCACTGCTAATAAATCCTACATTTAAAAATTCAGCACTAACGATTGATGCCAAAAAAGAGCTGGTACCTATCCACTTAGCTGTCATCAAACCAGCAATAACTGTTAGTAAGGTAATGATAAACCGAAAAATTTTATCCAACAAATTAACACCTCCTTTGCTATTTATTCATTATATAAGTTTTTCCACATTCTCACAAGTAAATTGTATTGCATATACAATGTGGAAACACTATGTATTATACCCGAATATTAACAAAAAAATACGTCAGTTTCCTGGCGTATTTTCTTGTTCTTGCATTAACTCATCTATCCATTCTTCTACACTACCTAAATCTTTACCACAAGCTAATACCAATTCACTAACCATAATCTTTCTGGCGGTCTCTAGCAGTCGTCTTTCTCCTGCTGAAAGTTTCTTGGAATTATCCTGCAACATTAGGTTGCGTACGACCTCAGCTACTTCATATATACTACCAGTTTTTATTTTTGCTAAATTTGAATTAAATCTCTTATTCCAACTGGCAGTTTCCTGAACCGAAGTTGTTCGCAAAATATCCACTACTTTTGTAATTCCTATGTCATCAATCACTTCTCTCAAACCGATATTTTCGACATTTTTCATAGGGATCATCACTCGCATACCGCCGTAAGGCATAGTAAGAATATAATAATCCTGTCGTTGCCCAAACACTTCATGCTCTTCAATTGCTTCAATGACACCAGCACCATGCATGGGATAAACCACTTTGTCCCCAATAGCTAACATAGCATCATCTCCTAATGTAGGTAGTATAGCATGAATATACCCTTTTGTCAAAATTGTATATTTTAGCATGGCACAATAATTCTTGTCAACTAGAATTTTCTTACCCTTTATAATTTCAAAAGCCATGAAATCCCTTATTTTCAAACCTTTTCTTTTAAATTAATAAATTGCAGTCTCTGGAAAAAAAAATTATATTTATTGCCTTTCATTCCCGCACAAACATTGACAATCATAGATTGATATTTATATAATAAAACTCAAAGTGAGGTGTTTCGTAATGCATGAAAAATGTTCCGATTTTCAATCTGCTGTTGATGAATATCTGATTCGTCATCGTAGTGTCCTTGATATTATGACAAAATACCAAGAAGCAAGTGCCCGTGTGAATCGCGCTTTTGCTAAATCAGTGACGGAATGTGGTTGCGTCCAAGTAAATGCCGCTAGACAGCAAATACCTCCCGATACTGAATATAGTAACCTAAAACAATTCATGTCTTCCCATTTATCTGGTGAACCATGTGAACAATGCAAAGAAGTGCTTACTCGCGAATTAGGACATAGCCTGTTTTATCTAGCAGCACTGTGTAATTTATCAGGGATTAGTCTTAATGAAGTTATGCGCCAGGAATTTAACACGGTCAACACATTAGGTTTTTTCCATTTATCCTAATACCGCCTCTCTACCCTAAAGCTTTCTACAAATTTATGTCTATCTTCACAACAACGTGACCATTTGGTCACGTTGTTTCTTGTTACATAATTATATTTGTATAGGGAAATGTTATATTTATACCGATAGTATTGAAAATCAATGGTATCTTTAAATTCTCATTGGAGTTGTTGCTATGAAAAGTAAAGCTATTTATTTGCTAGTAATTATTTTATTACTTGCTAGCTTATTTGCATTTAATCCATTACACCTATTTCCTGTAGAGCAAAAACCTGAACCGCCCCCCTTAACGAAATATGATTATTATATTATTGTCGATGAAAGCAGTGGCAGCCATTTAATGTATGTACCACTCGTTGTAAATATTGGCGATGAAGTATTGAGTGAAGAAAACAAACGCTATAAAGTGGTAAAAATAGAACAAAACCGAGCTTTTGCTCGGTTTATAGAAGATGTAAATTTGGAAAAATACAAAAAAAAGTAATTTAACCGTCATAACGATCAAGCAATGCTTGTTCTCGTACCCGTTTTAGGCCTTCCTTTATTGTTTTAGCACGGATTTCACTGATGCCCTCTACATGATCTAGCTCGACAAGAGTAGCATTATAGATAGGATGAAGAGTTTTAAAATGCGCTACTAAATTATCAATCACTACCATCGGTAGCCTCGGAATACGGCGCAGCACTCGATACCCTCTAGGTACTACTGGTATTTCCAAGATATTAGGCGTAATGCTATAACCTAAAATTCGACTTACTGTATAAGGCTCTAAGCTTTCTTCCGACAAAGCAGCCAACTCTCCACGCACTTGTTCATGCACATCCGGATCACAGCTTATACAATAATCTCTAATTAGCAGCCCCATATCATCATGCTCAGGCATTAATTCTTCCATTTGCATACTTACCAAACGACCTTCACTGCCTAGTTCAATGATATTGAGTTCAATTTCTCTTGTAATACGATTCACTTGTTCTACACGAATAACAATTTCAGCCACGTCCAATAGCGTTGTCAAATCTTCAAATTCTAAAGCACTTAGATTTGTTAAACTTCGTTGTAGCACCTTTCTATATTTTCCTAATGTTTGCAGCGCCTGATTGGCGCGACTTAGAATTACGGTAATGTCTTTAAGAGCATATTTCAAATTGCCAAGGTACATCGTGATTAAGTTTCTTCTTTGGGAAATAGCAATCACCAGTCCACCTGTTTGCTTGGCAACTCTTTCTGCGGTTCGATGACGTGTACCTGTTTCTGTGGTTGTAATATTAGAGCTCGGCACCAGTTGAGCATTGGCATATAATATATGTTTGGCATCGGCTGATATAATTAACGCGCCATCCATTTTACCCAATTCATAAAAGCCCGCAGGAGTAAAATCCCGATTAATAGAAAAACCACCATCCACAACATTTGCTAAAGGTTGATGATTGTCCACTAACACTAATACGCCCATTTTTGCCCGAAGAATGTTTTCTAACCCTTCCCGTAATTGTGTGCCTGGAACCAATTTTTTAATGGTTTTTATGAACTTGGCATCCCATAATGTATCTTCTCGATTTTTTGTCATATAAAAACCGCCTCCATTGCTTCCATAACATTACTGACCCCTACAATTTTAAGCTCTGTTTTGCGTACTTTAAGCCCTGCTAAATTGCCAGCAGGAACGACAAATCGTTTGAAACCCAGTTTTGCAGCTTCACTAATACGAAGATCCACTCTTGATACCATACGAACTTCACCGGTGAGACCAACTTCTCCCATCACCACAGTCTCGGCATCAAGAGATATATTGCGAAAGCTTGAGGCCACTGCTAAAATGACTGCTAAGTCTGCAGCAGGCTCTGTAATTTTAATGCCTCCTACTGCATTTACATAAGCATCTTGATTGGTTAGCATTAATCCTACACGTTTCTCCAGCACTGCCATCAGCAAAATTAATCGATTATAATCAAAACCAGCTGCCATACGCCTAGGCATCCCAAAACAGGTGGTACTAACCAATGCCTGTATTTCTATTAGTATTGGTCTAACACCTTCCATACAGGCCAGCACCACGGACCCTGGAGCCTTTTCTGGCCTCTCTGACAATAGTAGTCCAGAGGGGTTTTTCACTTCAAGCAGGCCATCTTCTTCCATCGAAAAAATTCCACTTTCATGGGTTGAGCCAAAACGATTTTTAATCGCACGTAGTACACGAAAAGCATGGCTTTTGTCACCTTCAAAATAAAGTACTACATCTACCATATGTTCTAAAATACGCGGCCCAGCAATATTGCCTTCCTTGGTTACATGCCCAATAATTCCAATTGGAATACCGCTTTCCTTTGCCAAACGTAGTAATTTACCTGTGGATTCTCGCACTTGTCCTACGCTTCCTGGAGCCGATGGTATTTCGGAGCTAAACATGGTTTGAATCGAATCAATAATCATTAAGGCCGGTTTCAGACGATTGGCAGCCGTAATAATCTCCTCTAAATTAGTCTCTGTCATAATCAACAAGGTATCACTTAATTTATTAAGTCGTTCAGCTCGCATTTTGGTTTGTACCGCCGATTCCTCTCCAGATACATATAACACTGTTCCATATGCCTGGCTGACGCTACAAGCTACTTGCAAGAGCATAGTGGATTTACCAATACCAGGATCACCACCTATTAAAATAAGTGCTCCAGGTACAATACCACCACCAAGTACGCGATCAAATTCTCCTACACCCGTTGCCAATCTTGGTACAGGCAGGTTATCAACCTCTGTAATCGGTCGCGGTTTACCACTACTACTTGGGCTATAACGAGTTTTTATTTCTGAATTACCTACCGTTTCTTCCACCATACTATTCCATGCTTCACATCCAGGGCACTTGCCTAGCCACTGGGGTGTATCATGTCCACATTCCTGGCAAACAAATTGAACTTTAACTTTAGCCACTCTTTTTTACCCCTCTCAGATAGACAAAGCACTATATCGCTACCATAACACTCCTATAAAAAAACACTATAGGAATCTTACCAGCAACAACTTCAAGGATTATCACTATCCTAGAATATCCAAAAAAAAAATTGCAATTCCAGAAATTTCTACCTTAATTGGTATTATTAATGCTGTTCGCGTTATTATATTTTTTTCCTGCACAAAAGGACAATAAGCATTCTTTTTTCTACAAATTTAGTACTTAAGACCTAAAATTTTTATTCTATATATATAAATTAGGCTTGTGCTAAATCCTTAGATTTAAGCACAAGCCCTTCGTTTTACATTACCTGTACCATCATAAACTTTAAATACTCCGTTTCTTCCGAAGCAGGTAAGGTTGGATGATCCTTTGCTTGGGTACGATACTCAACCATACGAATTACCCTCTTTGCATCACGAGCAGCATCTACAATAATGGCTTTAAATAATTCACGGTCCATATGATAAGAACAAGAACAGGTTATCAAAAACCCTCCTGGGCGCACCATTTTTATACCACGCAGATTGATTTCTTTATAACCACGTGCTGCGCCTTCCAGCGCTTTACGGCTTTTCGTAAAAGCTGGAGGATCAAGAATGACCACGTCAAATTGTTTTCCTTCATCGGACATTGTGCGCAAATAATCAAAAGCATTGGTAACCTGGAAGTCACATACATCTAGCACATTATTTAGCTGGGCATTCTTCTGTGCCATGGCAATGGCATCCTCAGAAATATCGATTGCTGTAACTTTTTTAGCACCGTATAAGGCTGCATGTACTGTAAATGATCCTGTATGGCAAAAACAATCTAATACTTCAGCATCTTTGGCAATTTGCTTAAGCAGTAGGCGATTCTCTCGCTGATCATAGAAAAAACCTGTTTTTTGACCATTTTCAATATCAGCATAAAAAGGTATGCCATTTTCCCGCACCTGAATCGTAGTTGGAAACTCACCTGTAATAAATCCTTTTTGCTGCGGTAAGCCTTCTAAGCGCCGTACCGATACATCATTCCGCTCATAAATCCCCTCAGGCTGAAATAGTTCCTCGAGCACGGATACAATGGTCTCTTTATGTATATCAATACCCAAAGATAAAGTTTGAATCACCATATACTTTCCAAATTTATCTACTGTTAGCGCTGGTAAAAAATCAGCTTCCCCATTCACCAATCTGCAATAGTCTGGTTCACTGATAAACTTCTTCCGATATTCCCACGCAGTTTGAATGCGTTTTTTAAAAAACTCCCGATCAATTTTTTCTTGTTCATTTGTTAAAATACGTACAATAATTTGTGACTTAGGATTGATATAGCCCCGCCCAAGAAATACCCGTCGCCAATTGTATACATCTACAATGTCACCTGGCTCAAACTTACCATCTATATAGTCAAGTTCGCTTTGAAACACCCAAGGATGTCCGTTTTCTATCCGATGCTGGCCACCCTTGCGTAAAAATACAGTTGCTTTTGCTTTCATATTTAATTCCTCACTTCTGCTGTTTCTTTTTCCACCAATAATAGACAAGATAACTTGCTGCTACGATTATTAAAATACCATTCACTACTTTAAATTCATGGGCGAAATACTCTGGTTCCCAGTAAGATATGGGACTATGTACACTCATTAAGGAAATCGGATATAAAAAATAATTAGCATAGGCCGCATGGGTAAAACTATCAAGCAGCAAATGCGTTCCCCAACCAATAACAAACAATTGAATTTTATTAACGATTGGCAAAAAGGTCAGGAGAAAAGCCACTCCCCAAACCACTAGGGAATGACCTAATAAATCAATCTTCACGACCCAAGGATACATGGACAATAAGGACATTATCATGGTGGGAGACAGATGTAATAAATCCAGCCATGACAATTGCCCCTTCCACAACATTACACTTACTGCAACGATATAAATATAATCTGGCAGCATGGATCCCACCACAAATTGCCAGACCTTGGGATGACGCCATGTAAAAAAGTATAACCAAAAGCCGTGATGCCAAGTAAACATATCATTCTACCTCTTTATACTAAGTCTTATCTTCTTCCAATCATTCAAAATGATTGCACGGTTGACTTACTATAGTATTGGGTTAGAAATGATAAATTTATGCTTAGCTACTGATTATATAAGAGGGCTTTTCAGCCCCCTATTCCTCTCGTTCTACTCTTTAGTTGCTTGTAACTTTTTTGCAAATTCCATTCCAAAACTAAAGCATCGATCCTGCCCCTCTTTATCCGCTACCCATTTAAATGCAAGCTCTGATGATTCTAACGCTATTCCACTTGCCTTTAAAGATTCTTCAATGGATTTTTGTGCGCCTCCAGCCCAGCCATACGCGCCAAAGGCAGCGCCAATTTTGTTCACTGGCTGTAACCCCTTAAGGTAAGTAAGAAAACCGCCCATGGTGGATAATACGTCATTGTGTTGGGTGGAGGAACCGACAATGATGCCACCTGCTTCTAAGAGATCATTAATAATATCGCTTAACGAGCTTGTTGTCAATCGATGAAGTTTGACCGAAGACCCGCCGGCAGCTACGCCTTCTAATATGCGCCTAGCCATATCTTCTGTTGCACCCCACATACTATCATATACAATGATTACGCTATCATCATGATAACCACTGCCCCACTGCTCATACTTTTTCAAAATATCTTGGATATGTGTACGCCATATTATACCATGGCTAGGCGCAATCATTTTTAAAGGTACCGTTTCTGCTTTGCCTAGTGCCTTGCCAATTAATCGATTGTAGGGCATCAATATATTCGCATAATATTTTGATGCTTCATGCATAATATCAGTGATTACATTTTCATCATCAAAACGTTTGCTAGTACAAATGTGCTGACCAAAAGCATCATTAGAGAATAGAATTTCTTCACCAGTAAGGTAACTAGCCATAGAATCAGGCCAATGTAACATCGGCATTGTAATAAACTTCAGCTTATTGCGACCAAGTTCTAGGCTATCCCCTTCTTTTACTACCAAGAAATCATATTCCTTGTGATAATGTTTAAGTATGGATTCCTTCCCTTGGGATGTTAGCACCACCTTTGCTTGGGGTGCTTTTTCCATAATAGCAGGTAATGCACTAGAATGATCTGGTTCTGTATGATTGCAAACAATATAATCAATTCTCGATGGATCTATGATTTGGCTAATACGCTCCAACAATTCTTTAGTAAAAGGCGCTTTTACCGTATCAATTAGGCAAATTTTTTCATCTACAATCAAATACGCATTATAAGTAATGCCTCTTGGTGTTTCATAGCCATGAAAATTTCGCATGGTCCAATCCACGGCTCCTACCGAATATACACCTTGAGCAATTTCAATGTTATGCATCATAGTACTTCCTCCTTGTTTCCTAGGTCTTTTTTTATAGCAATTCAGAGGCTTGTGCCAAACTCTTTTTAGCCTCTGCCATGATAGTTTCAATAATATCTTTTACTGGTTCAATTTTAGTAAGTGGCAACAAACTTTGTCCAGCTTGTACCATACCATTTTCTACGTCGCCATCCACTGCCGCCAAACGATTGGTCCCTGTTGCCAAGCGAGCAAGTTCTTCTTCTGGTGTGCATTGACGCTCGAGTGCAAGAAACATTTCTGTAAACTTATTTTTAACACCTCGAACAGCATGACCGGACGTTAGCCCTGTGACAACGCTATCCGTATCGGTGGCCGCAATTAACTTTTGCTTGAAATTAGCATGTACAGCACATTCTTCCGCGACTAAAAACCTTGTACCCATTTGAATACCTGCCGCCCCCATAATAAGAGCTGCTGCAAGTCCACGACCATCAGCAAATCCACCAGCTACAATCACTGGAATATCAATCGCTGGAATGACCTGTGTCATTAAAGCCATGGTAGTTAATACGCCAATATGGCCGCCAGCTTCCATACCTTCAATTACAATAGCATCAGCACCCTTTTCTTGCACACGTTTTGCCAACTTAACATTTGGCACAACCGGGATTTTTTTTATTCCTGCTTTGTCGAATTTCTCAAAAAACGGTACGGGATTACCGGCACCCAGAGTAACAAAAGCTACTTTTTCTTGGCAAATAACATCAATAATCTCATCCTTATTATTGGCCATAAGCTGAATATTGACACCAAACGGCTTTTCTGTAAGAGATTTCGCCAAGCGTATTTGTTCCTCAATCCACTTAGCATCACGTCCACCTGCGGCAATAATTCCTGCTCCGCCAGCCTCTGATACTGCAGCTGCCAATTTCCCATCTGAGACCCATGCCATACCACCTTGAAGAATAGGATATTTTATATTTAGCATAGTCTGTAATTTTTTATTCATAATAATAGTATCCCCCTTTTTCTAAACGAAATGACCTTCTTAAAAATTCACTATTTCATTTACATATTCCTGCAAAGACTTACCCATTATTTTATATAATAAACGTAAAAAATATTCTTTACAATACTACATAATCAATTTATAATGAAAACCTGTATAATGTCTACCGTCTTTAAACTAAGATTAGTCCTTTTAAGCTAAACTATTTTGTGAGATTTCATTTTTACTTCTTGTAGGAAGTATATATTTTATTATGTTTTACAAAGGAGCGCTACAAAATTATGTTAGGAATCATTGGAAGACATCTCACCATTGATATGTATGGTTGTGTATTTGAACGCCTTGATAATATTGATTCTATAAAAGAAGCCCTATCATCCGCCATCAAAGAAGGTAATATGACTCTTCTTAGCTTTACTTGTCATAAGTTCGAACCACAAGGTTTGACAGTATTAGCTCTCTTAGCAGAGGGACATATGACCGTACATACTTATCCAGCAATGAGTTATACCGCAATCGATGTTTTCACCTGCGGCGAGGCAAGCCTGCCTGATCAAGCGGTAAAAAGTTTAAAACATCGTTTTAAACCTGAAAAAACCAAAACAACGAATATCAAACGCGGTGATTTTGGTTCCATTAGCGATATGAAGCCAAAAATCAAAGTTAGTATTACTCCATTGCGGCGTGTTCGAGATACAGGTGCTAAAGTTTTTAGATTTTTATCTCGCAAATAATTAAAAATGCACTCTGATTAAATGTAAAAATCCGTTCTAGCTTGTACTATGCAAGCTAGAACGGATTTTTGTATTTAATCTTTAGGTTAGGCTTCACCAAAATTACTTTCAATAAGTTGTTTCAATGCGAGAATACATTCCTTCTCGTCTTGACCATCAGCCATAATGGTAAGTTCGGTATTTTTTGTCAAGCCCATTCCCATCACCGCTAGTATACTTTTCCCGTCAGCCACTTTATTATTACCTTGTATCTTTACTTTACAGGCAAAACTGGCTGCTTTTTGTACAAATTGAGCTGCTGGTCTCGCATGCAATCCCGTACGATTGGTAATCATTACTTGTATTTCAGTCATTATTATCCCTCGCAATTATTAGCACTTTTTGAAATTACGAGCACCTTCAGCAGTTGCTAAAACAATTTCTAGCGAACTTCCTAAGGATGCCTCCACGACAGCACTGATGGTCCCCTCTAAGATAGGAGCATCCGCAATTTTTACTTTTCCTCTTACTTCTTCATCTAGAAGTTCAAGAGCCGTATCTGTGCTCATCACCGCGCTCCCTAAATCAACCATAACCACTACTCCATCTCCACTATGAGCAGCAACAATCGCTTCACTAACCTTAACTACGTCTGTGCCAATACCGCCATCGTCCATTCCGCCAGCAGCGATGATGAGTTGTCCAGGTCTAGCCATTTGCAATGCCATTTCCCGTATACCTTCTGCCACCTTTTGGCTATGGGATACAATTACAATTCCTACCATATTCCCGAAACCTCCTATCCTCTAGCACGAGCAAATTCCACTAATGTCTGCAACATAATATAGGATGACGTGGCTCCAGGATCTTGATGACCAATACTACGTTCACCTAAATAACTAGCTCGACCTTTTGTCGCAATAATCGTCTTCGTAAACTCTACTCCTTGCCTTGCGGCCTCACACGCCAGTTCCAAACACTCAATTAAGGACTTTTCGGCGTTACTGCCTTCTACAAAAGCATCATAGGCAGGTTCCAAAGCATCAAGCATGGTTTTTTCTCCCCGAACCGCCTTACCCCGTTCCTTGATTCCAGTAATAGCAGCAGCTAGCATTAAAGCTGCAGTTTCTTTATCTAGCTCGTATTTGCCGAGACTTGGACTAGCAGCCCGCAAGAAGGCTGTACCATAAAGGGGACCTGAAGCACCTCCCACGCTCGAAACAAGAGTCATACCAACCGTCTTCATCACTGTACCAATATCTTTATCTGCTCCTAATGACTGCAATTTAACTGCTACAGCTTCAAAACCTCTTGCCATGTTGATACCATGATCTCCGTCTCCAATGGCGGCATCTAAATCAGTTAAAAATTGTCGATTACGAATAATTGTTTGACCGATAGCGGCCAGTGCTTCAAATGTAGAACTCATATTATATCCCCCTTTAAAACTGTACCAATGCTGGTGTATCTGCTTGAGCAAATAGCAGTTCTTTCATTTCACTGTCAAGCTTTAATATCGTTACAGAAAAACCAGCCATTTCTAACGATGTCATATAGTTACCTACATAGGTTTTTGCAATTTTCACGCCTTTACCATTAAGGATTTCTGCAACCTTACGATTAACAACAAATAATTCCATAAGAGGAGTAGCGCCTAGTCCATTTACCAATACTGCTACTTCTTGACCTGCAGCAAGAGGCATATCTGCAAGAATTTTTCCTACTAAATGGTCTGTAATCTCATCAGCAGAACGAAGAGTTTCCCGGTGAGTACCTGGCTCCCCATGAATGCCCATACCAATTTCAATTTCATTTTCTGCTAATACAAAGCTAGGTTTACCGGCAGCTGGTACGGTACAAGAGTCAAGAGCCATCCCCATAGAACGTACGTTAGCAATAACCTTTTCCGCTACGGCTTTGACCTCTAGCAACGTTGC
>Ga0074198_1001238_pt1 | contig 18174 bp, 16 predicted proteins | sample EPASupsiteSAE323_FD_64527 | JGI IMG/M metagenome (GOLD analysis project Ga0074198, IMG submission 64527) | Bioremediated contaminated groundwater from EPA Superfund site, New Mexico - Sample SAE3-23 | ecosystem: Environmental > Aquatic > Deep subsurface > Groundwater > Contaminated ...
AGTTTTGGCTGTACGGTCGGGGCCGATCCAAAGCAGGCGTCTTGTTCCCTGGTCAAGCTGATACACTAGTGTCACGTCAACATTGAAGTGTCGTAATAATATGGTAAGGTTTCTTCATTATCACCCTGGGAGGTTTGACTATGAAGAAATACATCGTAACGCTCACCAAGGAAGAACGGGAAGTGCTTGGCAGTTTGGTTTCAAAGGGGAAGCATCAATCGCAAAAGATATTGAATGCATTGATTTTACTTGATTGCGACACAGGGGATTGTCAAACGAATCGGTCAAAGAACGAGGAAATAGCCCGCGTCCTCAATGTCAGTATGCGGAAGATTGATCGGGTGAAAAAGCGCTTTGTCGAAGACGGATTTGACGCAGCTCTCGACAAGAAAAAAACGGAGCGTGTCTATGAAAAGAAGGCGGACGGAGAATTCGAGGCGCATTTAATCGCCTTGAGTTGCAGTGATCCGCCTGAAGGTTTTGCCCGGTGGTCACTGAGGCTATTGGCAGACAAGATGGTTGAGTTGAACTACATCGACAGTATTTCCCATGAAGCGGTTCGTCGCGTTCTAAAAAAAACGAACTCAAACCTTGGCAACACAAAGGATGGGTGATCCCACCGGAACACAATGGCAGTTTTGTGGCCAACATGGAAAGAGTGCTGGATGTTTACAAGCGTCCGTTTGATCCTCTGCGCCCTGTTGTCTGCATGGACGAGTCGCCCAAGCAATTGATCGGCGAGGTGCGAGCGCCGGTTCCAGCCTCACCAGGGCAACCGGCCAAGCAGGACTACGAATATCGCCGCGTGGGAGTCTGCAATATTTTTCTTGCCTGTGAACCGTTGGCTGGCAAGCGACGGGTGACCATCACCGAGCGAAAAACCAAACGAGACTGGGCCGTTTTTCTGGAGCAGATTGCCGGCCATTATAGCAACGCCGACAAGATAACGTTGGTGATGGATAATCTGAACACGCATGAACCCGGTGCGCTTTATGAAGCGTTTCCGCCGGAAAAGGCCAAGGCGTTATGGGATCGATTTGAATTTGTTTACACTCCGAAGCATGGAAGTTGGCTGAACATGGCCGAGATTGAGTTGAACGTTCTCACTGGCCAATGTCTGAACCGACGAATTGACGATATCGAAGTTGTCAGAAAAGAGGTGAATGCTTGGCAAAAGCACCGGAACAATCGACAGGCCAAAGTAAACTGGCAATTCACAACGAAGGATGCGCGGATAAAATTGTCGCGCCTGTATCCGACGTTAGAAAGTTGACAAGACACTAGTTGTTTGTCATCAGCGTTGAAAGGCTGCAGCGGGGCGGCGGCTGGGATCGGGGATTCGGGATGACCAATTCGCACATTTTGAATATCTTTCGAAACCGCTCTGGCGGCCAGTTAAGGAAATCTCAAGCCTTGTCAAGGAACTATTTTTCTTGACAGAAAACACCTGCACCGGTAATGAATAGCCGTTCATTTTCATTATCTTTAATAACCTGCTGTTCACAGAAGGTTTCGTTTATTTCTATCACGTCTAAGGGAGAGTCTAATTCATGGTAACGGAACTGGTGCTTTCAGCAATGGCCCTCATCGGAATTGCTGTCGTTATCCCGCTGTTCATGTTGGCGACAACCGTCATTGGCCCTCGCGCCGGCGGAGTCGCAAAGAATGATCCTTACGAAAGCGGCGTCAAGCGCATGATTGGGCTGGCGGAGCAGAAGTTTAGCGTCAAGTTTTACCTGCTCGCCATTCTCTTTCTGCTGTTTGATATAGAGGCGGTGTTCATGTACCCGTGGGCCGTAAGTGTGCGCGAACTGGGATGGTTCGGGTTCACGGAAATGGTCGTGTTCATGGCGCTGCTTTTGACTGGACTTATTTACATTCTTAAGAAAGGGGTGCTCAATTGGCGTTAGGATTAGAAGCAAGTCTAGGTGATACGGTACTGACCACCAAGCTCGATGCAGTCATCAACTGGGGTCGTGAGTACTCTCTGTGGCCGTTTGTTTTCGGAACCGCCTGCTGCGCGATCGAATTCATGAGTGCCGCCGCAAGTCAGCTTGACATCTCCCGGTGGGGCGCTGAGGTTGTACGCTTTTCACCCCGTCAGGCCGACCTGTTGCTCGTTTGCGGCACCATTAGTTATAAGCAGGCGCCGATTCTCAAACGAATTTATGAACAAATGCCCGAGCCCAAGTGGGTTGTGGCCATGGGCGCGTGCGCCAGTTCCGGCGGGGTGTACGACAACTACTGCACCGTGCAGGGAATCGACACGATCATTCCAGTGGACGTCTATATTTCTGGGTGTCCTCCCCGGCCCGAGGCGGTTCTGGACGCATTGATGAAGATTCAGGACCAGATCAAGGGTGAAAGTGTGCTGAATGATCGCCACAAAGACTTTAAAGGGATTCTCGATTGATATGAATACGACGGCGCTAGAATTAATCCAGGCCGCGTTTCCGGATGTACCCTGCACGTCAAGCATCGATGCGGTGGTTCTCACGGTACAGCCTGAACAGCTCGAAACTACGCTCGCCCGCTTGAAAAACGATCCGACCTTGAATTTCGGTTTGCTGTTGGACGTTACCGGGGTGGATTTCCTTGAATACCCGACCCCGCAAGCAACCCGTTTCCTTGTCGTGTACACGATCCGCAATTGGGAAAAGAACATGCTGGTCGAGGTGCGGGTGCCCGTGGCCGACCCTGCGGTAGGCATCCCCACCGCCACCAAGTTTTGGGATTCGGCCAACTGGGGCGAGCGCGAGACCTACGACCAATACGGCATTGTTTTCCAGGGGCATCCGGACCTGCGCAGAATCCTCAATCATTGGCAGTTCCAGGGGCATCCGCTGCGCAAAGACTATGCCATTGAAAAGGGGCAGATCTGCTACGAGTCCGATAGTCTTGAAAAAGAGATCAAGGACAGGCTGGCGAGCAAAGGGGTCAACAAGACCACCATGGAGGAGATCAACACCGAGATCATGTACCTCAATCTCGGACCGTCCCATCCCGCCACCCACGGCGCCATCCGCATCCTGACGGCGCTGGACGGCGAAACCATCCTCGCCAACGTCAATGAGATTGGCTATCTCCACCGCGGGTTTGAAAAAACCGCTGAGAACCGGACCTACAATCAGGTCATTCCTCTGACCGACCGGCTCAACTACTGTTCGGCCCTGATGAACAACATCGCCTACGCCAAGGCGGTGGAATCATGGCTGGGGGTGGAGATCACCGAGCGGGCCAAGTTCATGCGGGTCATCCTTTCCGAGTTTTTCCGCGTTCAGGACCATCTGGTCTGTATCGCCGCCAACCTGGTTGATATGGGCGGTCTGACCAACTACTGGTACCTCTACAATGAGAAAGAGGCGTCTTACGATTTGATCAGCCGGCTCACCGGAGCCCGCCTGACCAGTTCGTTTACCCGCATCGGCGGCATGTACCGCGATTTCTACGAAGGCTGGGAAGCCGACATGGAAACGCATCTGCACGGCATTGAAAAGGGTGTCTCTGATTCGCTGAAACTGGTGCTGAAAAACAGAATCGTCCATGACCGGACCCAGAACGTCTGCGTCATGCCCGCCGACAAAGCCCTGTCCTACGGATACACCGGGCCCTGTCTGCGCGCCAGCGGCGTGCCGTTTGATCTGCGCAAGGACAATCCCTACTACCATTACGAAACTTTTGATTTCACCATTCCGCTGGGCTCGAAGGGCGACATCTATGATCGCATCATGATTCGCTACGAAGAGATTTTCCAGAGCATCAGCATCATCCGTCAGGCCATGAAAATGATGCCCGCCGGGCCGGTGTTTGTCTCCGACAACCACGTCGCCTTGCCCCCCAAAGCCGAAGTGTATAAGAACATCGAAGGACTGGCCAGTCACTTCAAGCTGATTTTTGAAGGCGTGAAGGCTCCCGCAGGCGAATGGTACGATTCCTTTGAGGCGGCCAACGGCGAGTTGGGCTTTTATTTCGTCTCCGACGGTTCCGGACGTCCCTACAAATGCAAAGTGCGGCCGCCGTGCTTTTACATGATGAGCGGGTTCCATGAAATGGTTGAGGGGGAAATGATTGCGGACGCGGTTATCAATCTCGGCAGCATCAATATCATTGGCGGAGAGTTGGACAGATGAGTGATCGATCACAGCTAATAGAAACGGGAAAACCGTTCGCTTTTGATGCGCAGCGAGATGCGGAGTTTGAGCGGCTGGCAAAAAGGTATCCCACCCGTGAATCCCTGATCTTGCCCTCGTTGTGGCTTGTTCAGGAGCAGGAAGGGTGGATCAGCGCCGAGGCCATGGCCTACATCGCCGACCGCATCGGAACCTTTGCCACCATGGTGTACGAGGCGGCCACCTTTTACACTATGTATAACCTGCAGCCCAAAGGGAAATACCACATCTGCGTATGCCGGACCCTTTCCTGCTATCTCTTGGGCAAACAGGAAATTGTCGACTATCTGCAGCGCGAGTTGGGCATTAAGCCTGGGGCCGTCAGCGCGGACGGACAGTACAGCCTCGAAGAGGTTGAATGTCTGGGCCATTGCGGATCCGCTCCAGTGGTGCAGATCAACGGCGAGTTCTACGAGTACATGACTGTGGACAAACTCAAAGAACTCTTGGCCACGCTGAAATAAGGAGAGCGAGCGATATGCAAGTAAAACTACTTAGTGCGAGATTTGATATACCGGACGCTCATAAGATTGAAGTGGCCAAGGAGCACGGCGCCTACGCGACGCTCGACAAGGTCTTTGCCATGCAGCCCGAGGAAGTTATTGAACTGGTCAAGGCCAGCGGCTTAAGAGGCCGCGGCGGCGCTGGTTTTCCCACGGGGCTGAAATGGAGCTTCCTCCCCAAAAACATCGACAAGCCGGTGTATCTGGCGGTCAACTCGGACGAATCCGAACCGGCCACCTTCAAAGACCGGTACATTCTGGTGCGCGATCCGCACATGCTGATCGAAGGCATCATCATCTGCTGCTACGCAATCAAAAGCCAGGCCGCCTACATCTATATCCGCGGCGAATACACCACCCAGGTCAAGGCACTGCAGGCCGCCATTGATGAGGCTTATGTAGCCGGCTATCTCGGCGAATCCATTGCCGGGCGCGACTACAAGCTCGACGTCACCGTGCATCGCGGCGCCGGAGCCTATGTCTGCGGCGAGGAAACCGCGCTGCTCGAATCCATCGAAGGCCGGAAGGGCCAACCCCGAAGCAAACCACCGTTTCCGGCGGTTGAAGGTCTGTACGGCTGCCCGACCATCATTAACAACGTCCAGAGTATCGCCTCTCTGCCGTTTATCCTGGCCAATGGTCCCGATGCCTACAAGGCCTACGGCACCGAAAAAAGTCCCGGAACCCATTTGTTTGGCATTTCGGGTTTAGTGAAGAAGCCCGGCATGTATGAGTTGCCCTTGGGGCTGCCGATTCTGGAAGTTATTGACAAGGTTGCGGGCGGTCTGCGGGATGGACGCAAGCTGAAAGGCGTTATTCCCGGCGGTAGCTCCACGCCTGTGCTGACTCCCGAAGAGGCCCAAACCGTCACCCTTGACTATGAATCCATGGCTGCCCACAAAACCATGTTCGGTTCCGGCGGCATTGTTGTTCTCGACGACACCGTGGATATGGTGAAGCTGGTGGAGAATCTTATTTACTTCTACCATCACGAATCCTGCGGACAGTGCACACCCTGCCGCGAGGGCCTTGGCTGGATGCTCAAGATTGTCAAAAAGATTATTCGCGGCGAGGGAACAACAGCCGACATCGATTTGCTGACCGAATTGTGCGATAACATCGAAATGAAAACAGTGTGCGTACTTTCGGCGGCTTGTACCATGTCGACACGCAGTTACTTGAACAAATTCCGGCATGAATTCGAGGCGTACGTCAGTGGCGGCGCTTCAAGTCAGACCGCGATGTAACGGGGATAAGGGTTACCATGGCTGATAAGGTAAAACTGTTTGTTAACGGACAGGAAGTAGAAGTTGAATCAGGCAAAAATCTGATCGACGCTATTGGTGCTGTCGGCATTGAGATTCCCCATCTTTGCTACCATCCGGCGCTTGGGGCAGACGGCAATTGCCGCATGTGCTTGGTGGGTATCGAAGATGGCAGACCTCCTCTCGTCCCGGCATGCAAAACACGGGCAGCTGAAGGCATGAAGGTGCAGTTGGATACGGACAAGATCAAAAAAATCCAGCGCGACATTATGGAGCTGGAACTGATCAACCATCCGATCGACTGCCCCATCTGTGATCAGGCCGGCGAGTGCAAGCTGCAGGATTATTACATGAAATACGACGGTCAGAAGAGCCGAATGACCGTCAAACCCGTGCTGAAAGCCAAAAAAATGGATTTCGGCTGCGGCGTGGTCCACGATCAGGAACGTTGCGTGCTCTGCGCCCGCTGCGTTCGATTTACCCGGTTGATCACCAAAACCGGGGAGCTTGGCATTGTCAACCGCACCGACTACGCGCGGGTCAACATTTTCCCGGGGCGGCCGCTGGCCAATCGCTATGCGCTGAATGTGGTTGATTTGTGTCCGGTCGGCGCAATGACCAGCGCTGATTTCCGGTTCAAACAACGGTCCTGGTTCTTGACCAAGAGCAAGGGCATCTGTCGCGGTTGCAGCAAAGGCTGCAACATCTTCATTGATCACAATCGGGAAAAATACAAGGACGACGTTATTTACCGCTTCCGTCCGCGTCTCAACGAGAAGGTCAACGGCTATTTCATGTGCGATGCAGGCCGGATGACCTACAAGCAGGAAAACGACAATCGTTTAACCGTCGCCCTGCTGGATGGAAAAGAGACGGGGCTGAACGAGGCTGTGGAAGCCTTGCGTCGCGCCGTCAGTCAGGCCAAGAAGATCGTCTGCGTCATCTCGCCCAATAATTCGCTGGAGCAGATGTTCGCCGTCCAGAAATTCGCCGCAAACTGCAATGCCGCAGTCAGCGGATACAGCGACGGCTACGTCAAAGCGGGCGACGGCGACGATTTCCTGATTCAGGACGATAAATCAGCCAACCGCGCATCGTTTGCTCTGTTGGGCATTGACGCCTCCAAGGCCGGTTTTGACGCCGCCGTCAACGGAGCCGACCTGCTGATCTGTTTCCAAAACGATCTGTCGCTCAGCCTGACCGCTGATGCGCTCAACGCCTTGGCCGGCAATTGCAAACTGGCCTATCTTGGAAGCAACATGGACGCCTGTGCCGAAAAGGCCGCTATCGCCCTGCCGGTGGCCTCCGCAACCGAGGACGCTGGAACCCTGGTCAACGTCGACTCCATTCTTCAACAATATGCTGTTGCGGTTGTCAAAAACACACCCGCTTTCGATATGATTCACGTCGTCAGCCAACTTGGCGGCGAGATCAAAAATTGCTTCGAGGCACGCGCCGGCTTAACAGCCGCCGTTGCCGCCTTGAAAGGGATTGATCTGGAGCAGGTTCCCGGTGAAGGATTAGCATTAACCGTAAGCGAGGTCCCCAATGTCGCAGCTTGATATCCTCTTAATCGTTCTCAGGGTTGCCTTCGGGGCGTTCGTCCCGCTCTGCTTCATTGCGGTGCTGGTCTGGATGGAACGTCGTGGAGCCGCCTACTTTCAGGATCGTTCCGGCCCCAACCGCGCCAACATTTTTGGCTTCCGGGCTGGCGGACTGGTGCAAAATCTGGCGGACGCCGTCAAATTGATCACCAAGGAAGACGTTGTTCCCGGCCACATCACGCACAAGTTTTACTTTGTGATAGCTCCGGTGATTGTTTTCCTCATTGCGCTGGTTTCCTTTGCCGCGATTCCCTTTGCCGACGTTCTGATTCTCGACGGTAAAGAATACATTATGCAGGCCATCCCCACGGACCTCGGCATTCTCTGGTTCCTGGCCGTGGCCGGGTTTGCAGTGTACGGCATCATCCTGGCCGGTTGGTCTTCCCATAACAAATACGGTGTTCTCGGCGGCTTGCGGGCTGCGGCGCAGGTCATCAGCTACGAAATCCCCATGGGACTGGCCGTTATCAGTGCGTTGATTGTATACGGCACCGTCAATCTCACTGAGATGGTTCAATTCCAAGGACAACTGCTGTTTGGCTTCATCCCCATGTGGGGGGTTGTGCTGCAACCACTTGGAGCCATTATCTTTATCGTGGCGGCTTTTGCGGAAACCAACCGCACCCCCTTTGACTTGGCCGAGGGTGAAAGCGAGCTGGTCGCCGGTTTCCACGTCGAGTACAGCTCGATGAAATTCGGCATGTTCTTCATGGGTGAATATGTGGCCATGTTCACTTCCAGCGCCATCATCGTCAGCCTCTACTTCGGCGGATTCCAGATTCCCTGGCTTGCCACCGACGCCTTGGTCAACAATACGCGTCTGGTCTCCTTTTTGCTGATGCTGCTGCTTCCAGTCCTGGCTCTGTTGTTCGGCGCTTGGATGAGCAAGAACAATCGCAGCCACTACCCGCGGGAAAACGACCCCAGGGTTCGCGAAGCCAATGTCTACGCTAAGATCATGTGGGGACTGGTCATCGCTCTTGAGTTGCTGCTTGTCATATTCCTGATTTCCGGATCCGGCGGCATGGCGGCGCGAATACTGACTGCGGGACTGCAGATCGTTACCTTTCTCGTCAAAGTAACCTTCATGTGCTTCGTTTATGTCTGGGTTCGTTGGACGTTACCTCGTTTTCGCTATGATCAGTTGCAGAAATTAGGTTGGCAAACACTCTTGCCGCTTTCGCTGCTGAACATTTTCGTTACAAGTGCAATCGTCGTTGCATTGAGTTAAGAGAGGAGCTGGCATGAGTGGAAAAATTAAAATAATGGAACGTAAAGGCAAAGACCTTTACGAACGGCTGTATCTGATTGAGGTCTTCAAGGGAATGGCCGTGACCTTTGGTCACTTCCTGTCCAATCTCCTTGACAACTCAAAACTGTACGTCCGACATTACCCCGAGGTGAAACCTGAGATCACCGCGCGCTGGCGCGGTCGGCATCGGCTGACCAAACATGAAGACGGGACCATGAAATGCGTGGCTTGCTTCATGTGCCAGACCAACTGCCCCGCCAAATGCATCATGATTGAAGCCGGCGAGCGCGTTGACGGCAGAACTGAAAAAATGCCGGTCAGATTTGACATTGACCTGCTTGAATGCATCTATTGCGGCTACTGCGTTGAAGCCTGCCCAATGGACGCCATCCGGATGGACACTGGCATATTTTCAGTCACCGGTGACGAGCGAAAATCCTTTGTCTTGAAAATTACGGATTTACTCGAAACTCCCGGTGCATTCACCGAAGAAGAGTATAAAAAAGGGGGCGCTTGATATCATGTTTGCCGACGGGCTGTTTTTAGGATTCGCCGTACTGGCTGTGTTGGGTGCGGCCGGACTGGTAGTGTTTCGACATCCGATGAACGGAGCGATGAGCTTTGTCGTCACGCTGATTTCTCTGGCGGGATTGTACGCGTTGCTCTCTGCGAAGTTGATTTTTGCCCTGCAACTTATTGTGTATGCAGGCGCCATCATGTCGCTCATTGTTTTCATTATCATGTTTTTAAATATTCAACCCAGCGATCTCCCCAAGGAAGAAACCAAATTGGTGTACATCCTTGGCGGTTTGGCGGTGGTTTTGCCCATTGGGCTTTTCCTGGCCAAGATCGTCAAAAGTCTGCCGCTCAGTTCCACTGCTATTCTCGGCAACGATTTTGGCGGCGTCAAACAGGTTGGATTGCTGCTGTTCAAGGATTGGCTGGTGCCCTTTGAAATCGTTTCCATTCTGTTGTTGATTTCTTTGATTGGCGCAGTCGTCCTTGCAGGAAAGAAGGAGGCCGTCAAATGATTCACAGCTACCTGTATTTGAGCATCATCCTTTTTTGCTTGGGCATTGTCGGCGTTATTTCCAGGCGCAACGTGTTCACGGTCTTTATGTCCATCGAATTGATGCTGAATGCGGCGAATCTCGCTTTTGTCGCATTTGCTCGGGTCCATGAAAGCATGGACGGACATGTTCTGGCAATGATGGTTATGGCGGTGGCGGCCGCAGAAGCTGCACTGGCGCTCGCCGTTGTAATTTTACTGCACAAACATAAGAGTAAGCTCGACACCAACGTGTTTAGCCTGCTGAAAGGGTGATTCCATGGGACAAAGTGTACATTATCTGGGTCTGATACCGCTTTTTCCATTGATGGGAGCGGTGTTTATCGGACTGCTCCACGTCTTTACCTGTAAAAACGCCAAGCTGCCTGAAAAGGTGTATGGCCTGCTTGCCTGTGTTGGACCGGTGCTGTCGTTTGTGATGGCGCTCAAAGTGTTCTTTCAACTTAAAGCTTTGCCTGTTGACGCCCGTTTTTTGAGCCACAATGCTTTTACTTGGTTCAGCGTCGGCGATTTGCACATCAACATGGGCTTCCTGGCCGATCCGCTGAGTTGCCTGATGTTGTTGTTCGTCACTCTGATCGGCTCGTTGATTCATATCTATTCGATAGGTTACATGAGCGGCGACAAGAATTACGGCAAATTTTTCGCCTACATGAACTTGTTCCTGGGCAGCATGCTGGTGCTGGTGCTTGGCGACAGTCCTGTGGTGATGTTTGTCGGTTGGGAGGGCGTTGGTCTCTGCTCGTACCTCTTGATCAGTTTCTACAGCGAAGACACCAACAACGTGCTGGCCGGCAACAAGGCCTTCATCGTCAACCGCATCGGCGATCTTGGCTTTGTGCTGGGGATGTCCTTTCTCTTCTGGGGAATCGGCGCTTCCGGTTTTGACTATTTGTCGCTCAAGGCCAACGTGCATCATTTGACGCCGGCCATCGCCTTGACCGTCTGCCTGCTGCTGTTTGTCGGCGCCACCGGCAAATCTGCCCAGATCCCGCTCTATGTCTGGTTGCCCGACGCCATGGCCGGCCCAACCCCGGTTTCAGCCCTCATCCACGCCGCCACCATGGTCACCGCCGGCGTCTATATGGTTGCTCGTTTCAGCTTCCTTTACGCCCATGTGGAATTGGCCGGCGACATCGTTGCTTGGGTGGGCATCCTGACCGCCTTGCTTGCCGCCATTTTCGGTATGTTTCAGGATGACATTAAAAAAGTGCTGGCATATTCAACGGTCAGCCAGCTTGGTTATATGTTTGCCGGCGTTGGCGTTGCCGCCTACTCCGCAGGCATCTTCCACGTCTTTACCCACGCTTTCTTCAAAGCGCTGCTCTTCCTTGGCGCCGGTTCGGTTATCTACGCCATGCACCATGAGCAGAACATCTGGAAGATGGGCGGGTTGAAGGCCAAGATGCCCAAAACCTACCTCACCATGGTGATCGGCGCCCTTGCGTTGGCCGGCTGTCCTCCGTTTTCCGGCTTTTTCAGCAAGGACGAAATTCTGTTCAGCGCCCTAGCCACCGGTCATTACGGCATCTGGGCAGTGGGGCTGCTGGTGGCCTGCATGACCGCCTACTACACCTTCCGGATGATTTTCGTTGTCTTCCACGGCGAGCCGCGTGACCAGCACGCCTTCGATCACGCCAAGGAATCGCCTGCGGTAATGACCGTGCCGCTGATCATTCTGGCAGTTGGCGCCGCCTTTGCCGGTTTCCTGAATATGCCTGGGGTACAAACAGTTTCCCACTGGTTGGCTCCGAGTTTAACCGAGCATCATCCCCACGCCAGTTCTTTTGTCCTTGTTTTTGCCATGGCGACGAGCATTGTCGCTTTCCTGGTGGGCATCAAAATCGCCTACTCGAAATTTGGCAAAGGCGCTGCAGAACCCGTGTTCTCCGGTTTCGAGAAATTCGCCTACAACAAGTTTTATGTGGATGAATTGTACAACGCAGTCATCGTTCAACCATATAAGGCCGTCGGCTCCAGCATTTGGAAGACCATCGAACCGAACGTCACCGATGGACCAGTCAAGGCTGTGACCCGGCTGTATATGATGATTGGCACGGCTTTCAAAGTGTTCCAGGTCGGCTACGTCAGGATTTACGCTATATATATGATCGTAGGGCTGAGTCTCATGAGCCTGTTCCTCTCTCAATCGTTGAACTGATAAGGTGAAAGAATGTTCGCACATGTCCTTTCCGTCATAATCTTTTTACCCATCATTGCCGGGTTGCTGCTGCTGGCAACCCCGGCAAGCAGGAATATTGCTCGATTTACAGGAATGATTGTCTCGTTGGCAGCCCTTGTCTTGAGCCTTGATCTGTACATGGGGTTCCAGTCCACCGGTCATCTTGAATTTGTCGAGAACATTCCCTGGATCGCATCCCTAGGCGTTTCTTATGCGCTGGGCGTGGACGGCATCAGCCTGTTCATCCTGATGGCTGGTTCGGTGCTTCTTCCCATGGTCTATTTCGTCTTTGCCACCAAGGAGAAGGGCTATTACGCCAACCTGCTGATTGTGCAGGGCGCAATGGCGGGCGCGGTATGCGCCGCCGACATGATTCTTTTCTACATCTTTTGGGAAGTCATGTTGCTGCCGGTCTTTTTCATGCTGGGTTTGTACGGCGGCCCCAAACGGTTGCCGGCAACCCTGAAGATCACCCTGTACACCATTGCCGGTTCTTTGCTGATGCTGGCCGCCATCGTCTACCTCGGCGTCAGCTATCATGCCCAGTTTAATGAATGGAGCTTTGCTCTAGACAAAATGGCGCAGTTGAATTTGTCCGGACGGGTTGCAGCTGTCGCTTTCTTTGGGTTTATGATCGCCTTTGCCATCAAAATCCCGCTGTTTCCTTTTCACACTTGGTTGCCCGACGCCTACACCGAAGCCCCAACCGCAACGACCTTTGTGCTTTCCGCCATTATGGCCAAGATTGGCGTCTATGGCGTCATCCGATTTGTGGTTCCGGTTTTTGATCAGGAATTTGCCCGGTTTGCGGTTCTCTTGGCTTACTCTGGCGTCATTGGCATGATGTATTGCGGCATTGCCGCGATTACGCAAAAAGATTTCAAACGAATGTTGGCTTTTTCCTCGGCCTCGCATATGGGCATCATCGCCTTGGGCGTGTTCTGCATGAATGTGCAGGCCTTGACCGGCTCCATTTATCAAATTGTCGCTCACGCCACCAGTACCGGCGTGCTCTTTCTCTTTGCCGGCATTCTTGAAGAACGCACGCAGACTCGCACCATCTCCGATCTCGGCGGCATTGCCGCCAAAGCCCCAATCTTTGCCCTGTATTTCGCCATAGCCATGCTGGCCTCGGTTGGTTTGCCGGGCACCAGCGGGTTCATCGGCGAATTTATGATCATCCTCGGCGCGGTGAAATTTAACACTGCCGTCGGCGTGCTCGCCGGCACCACCCTGATTATCGGCGTCTGCTACATGCTGTGGATGTTTCAGCGGGTCTTTTTCGAAAAAGCCACCCCGAAATCTGAAAACTTTAAAGATTTCAGTCTCATTGAAGGGTTGGCCTTTTTACCCGTTATTATCCTGATCATTGTGATGGGCGTCTATCCGCAGCCCTTCCTCAGCAAGATCACGCCTTCCACCGCGCTTCAGTTTGCATCCGCTGCTCCTGTTGTCGCCCAGGCCGCGTCCGCCACCAATGCTCACCTCCCTGAGCTCACCATTGAACAGAAATAAGGCCGGATTTCCATCATGACGAACGATTTAATGTTACTAATGCCACTGATTATCGTTGGTGCAGGGGCGATCCTGTTGATGCTCTCCTCTGCCTATCAAAAATTAACGCATGAAATGGCGGCTTATGGCAGCGCACTCGTTTTTGCCGTAGCATTTCTTGTTCAACTCAGCGCCTGCATCACCGGCAACGCGGTGCTTTTTTCCGGAGCCTTCAACGGCTTGCTGGTCGCGAGCAGTTTTTCCAAGGCCGCTGGATTGATCATCCTCGCCTGCGGTTTTTTTACCGCCATGAGTTCCCAGACCTATTTCAAACAGAACGATTTTTGTAGCCCTGAATACTACAGCCTGACGGTCTTTGCCGCTTCCGGCATGTTGCTGCTGACCATGGCGCAAGAACTGATCACGGTGTTTATCGCATTAGAGATCATGTCCTTGGCCATCTACATTCTGGTGGGGTATGACCGCAAGAATGTCATCAGCACTGAGGCCGTATTGAAATATCTCATGCTCGGCGCTTTTGCCGGCGCCTTTCTCACCATGGGCGCCGCGTTTGTGTATGGCGCGACCGGAAGCACAAAATTCGTCAAAATAGCCCAGTATGTAGCCGCCCACGGGTTTATGCAAACCCCGGCCTTGATCGGCGGTTCATTTTTCATTCTGGTAGCTTTTCTCTTCAAAGCCGCCGCATTTCCCTTCCATGCCTGGGTTGTAGACGTCTATGACGGCGCGTCGGTTCCTGTCACCGGTTATATGGCAACCGGGTTGAAAACTGCGATCTTTGCAGTGTTTGCCAATTTTCTGGTGCTTGATGCGTCATTGCAAAGCGGCTGGATCACCTACCTGTTCTACATTGCCGTCTTCACCATGTTTGTCGGCAACCTCATCGCCATCGGTCAGCAATCGCTGAAAAGAATGCTGGCTGCATCGGGCATTGTTCACACCGGTTATCTGCTGATCGCTTTGGTGGCCGTGAGCACCAAAGACTTCACCGGCAGCGTGATCGCCTATTATTTGGCGGCGTATGCAGCAAGCACTTTAGGCATCTTCTGCGCCTTGTCGTATTTAGGCGGCGCCGGCGAGAAACGGAGCACCTTTGACGACTTCAAAGGCTTGGCCAAGTCTCGACCCTACTCCGCCGCCGCTGTCAGCGTCTTCCTGCTGTCGATGGCCGGCATCCCGCCGACCGCTGGCTTCATGGGCAAATTTTACATCATCACCAGCGCCATTGAAGCCGGCCAGGTGACTTTGGCCGTGTTGGGAATCGTCAGCAGCATTATCTCGATGTGGTACTATCTGCGACTGATCATCAACATGTACTTCTGTGAAGCCGAAGAACAATTTGGCGAGGCGGTTCCATCTAATTTGGCGCCCATCTGCACCTTTGTCCTTGTGGTGTGCGTTTTTGCGATCAGCTTGTATCCTGTGGTCATCTGATCGGCAAGCAGATTGTCTCGAGCGTTCGCGCTCCAGACAATCATCCCCAATCATTCATCTGCTAGTAATTAACGGCCTTGGGAGAATACTCCCAAGGCCGTTTTGATTTTTCAAGAATCTGGCAATCCTTCGGTAGTTCTCCCTTATTGTGAGGTTTGGTTGCCGTAAGCGACATCCTTCATTGCTTGACAGTTTGTGCAGGCAAGGTAAAAACTAGTTCTGCATCATCACACTGGGCCTTCTTTCAACGGCCGCTTTTTCAGCTGTTGCCCTGGAAGGCTCGGGTTGTCAACTCCACTCGATCAATTGATGCACCAACGCCAATGATCCGACAGTCGCCTCATCCCGCCTTCACTTTGCTTGACCAACCGCGCAGCGTTCGTCAGAGACTTGCGTTTATTGGCGCATTCACTTTGCTGGTTCTCATTGTGGTCGCCGTAGGCGCCGATCAACTGACCCTGTTTCTGCATCGGGTCGAACAGGCGCCCATTACCGATAACTTGGTGTTGGAATTAAACACCTTTGTGGTCGATGATTACAAACACGCTGTTCTGGATCTCTCAAAAAGTCTTGAAATTGGCGAGGTTTGCACCGGAAAATCTTCGATTGACAACCCTTCGCTGCTGCGGGTGCTGAATACGGCCCAGGGCGCACTCAATGTGGCGCTGGTCTACGTGATGGACGCCGAGGGAACCGTCATCGGATGCTCCAACAATCCGGAGGAGCAAAGCTTGACCGGCCAGCAGTATCGCTTCCGGCCGTATTTTATCCATGCCATAGCAGGCTCTCCGTATTTTTATCCAGCCGTCGGCGTCACCACTAAACGCAAGGGGTTTTACTTCAGTGCTCCCATCATGGGCGCCGAGAAGGGAAAACCCATAGGTGTTGTGGTTATTAAAACTCGCAGTGAATCAGTCGATTCCTTTTTTTCGGCTTTGCAAGGCAAAATGGATGCGCTTTTGCTCTCAAAAGACGGCGTTGTGTTTGCCTCGACCCATGACGACTGGAATTTGAAAACCGCCTTGCCGCTTGATCCCGGACAGTTACGCGAAATCACCAACAGTCGTCAGTTTGGCGATCAGCCTCTGCAACCGTTGTCCTTTTCTCTGGAAAAACCCATCGTTTCTATCAATAATGGCCGAACTTTGGCTGATCGGCAATCGCTCCCTTTAGACGGTTGGCAGATCGCCACGTTGCAGCCGACTCCCTTTCCTTGGGCTTTGGTTCTGCTGTTGGACAGCATTGTTCTTTCGTTAGGCATCCTCAGCGGCGTCATTGTTTTACACTCCCAGAAAGAGGAAGATCTCGCCCATCAGGTGCTCGCCGGTCAAGCAGCCAGCGACCGCGCTGAAGCCGCCCGTCAGACCTCTGAGCTCGAATTGGAGACAATTTTCAGCGCCAGCCTGGTGGGTATTGTGTTGGTGCGCGATGGGCGAATCGTCAACGTCAACCACCGCATGACCTCCATCTTTGGATACAGTCGCGAAGAAATATTACAGGGCGACATTCGTCAATTTTTTCCCGGTCGTCGCGCCTTTCGCCGTTTTGTCCGCAGGCATCTGCACCTCTTGGCTGTGGGCGACGTCGAACAGGTCGAATACCAGTTGAAGAAAAAAAACGGGGATTTGATTCCCTGCACCCTGAGCGGCAAGGCGATCTCGCCGCTCAATCTCGCCCAGGGCACCGTCTGGGTTATTGAAGACATTTCCAAAAGAAAGGCGGTGGAGGATGAGCTGGATCGGGCCCGGAAGTTGGCTGAATCCGCCAGCATCGCTAAAGGCGAGTTCCTCGCCAACATGAGTCACGAGATTCGCACCCCAATGAACGGCATCATCGGTTTGTCCAATATCTTGTTGCGAGAACCCTTGCCTGAAGCCCAGCGGGAACATCTGGAATTGATCCAGCGTTCGGCCATCCGATTGATGACCATCATCAACGACATTCTCGACTTTTCCAAATTGGAAGCCGGTCGTTTTGAGCTTGATCCGCAACCCTTTTCTCTGCGGACTCTGCTCAAAGAAGTCATCCAACCAATGGAGTTGACCGCTCAACGCAAAAATCTGGCACTTCGCCTGACGGTTGATCCCACCACTCCTGACATGCTGGTCGGCGATCAAACCAAGTTGATGCAGGTTCTGACCAACCTGGTTGACAACAGCTTGAAATTCACCCGCAAGGGACAGGTGACATTGGAGGTCGGCGTACAGGACAAGGACGGCGAGGAGGCGCAACTGTTGTTTGAGGTGGCGGACACCGGCATCGGCATTGTGCCCGTCTACCATCCCAAGGTGTTTGAATCCTTTTCCCAGGCCGATTCCTCCCATTCCCGTCGCTTTGGCGGCACCGGCCTGGGCTTGTCGATCTCTAAGGGGTTGGTGGAATTGATGGGCGGGACCATTTGGTTTGAGAGCGAGCCGGGAAAAGGGACGCGATTTTATTTTACCCTGCCGATGGTTTTTCCCAACCAAGGCAATGGGCGAACAACGAGACGACAAAAACCGCATTCTCCCCAGGTCGGGTTGGCGGACTCCGGTCAGGGCAAGCGGATATTGGTGGCCGAGGACGAGTACATCAACAAAATTCTGATCCGCACTCTGCTCGGTCAGGCCGGTTATCACGTCACCGTGGTCTCCAATGGGCGGGAGGCAGTGAACGCCTGGCGAGGCGGCGTTTTTGACTGCATCCTTATGGATATCCAAATGCCTGAGATGGACGGGTACGAGGCGGTGTCCCGCATCCGCGAGGCCGAACAAACCGACCAACACATCCCCATTATCGCCATGACCGCGCACGCCATGACGGGAGACCGGCAAAAATGCCTGACCGTCGGCATGGATGATTACGTGTCCAAACCCATTGACGGGGCTTCGGTGCTGCAGTTGTTGCGACATTATCTGCCAGAGACGACGTCAGACGACGCAGCCGCTGCGCCGGGAAAATCCCTATGACTCGGTTGGCCGCGTTGTTGTTGTTTTGCTCCGTTTTTGGCCTCGGCGGCTATCTGCTGAGCGTACGCATTCAACCTGCAGTCGACCTGATTGAGTACGTGCCCGCCGAAGCCGTCGCCTTGGTTGAAGGGGAGAATCTCGCCCAGACCTGGGCGTTGTGGCGGCATAGTTTGGTGGGCGAGAAATTGCATCAGACCGATTTCCCGGCGCTGCTTGTCAAATTGGGATGGGAG
>Ga0074198_1001239_pt1 | contig 18171 bp, 11 predicted proteins | sample EPASupsiteSAE323_FD_64527 | JGI IMG/M metagenome (GOLD analysis project Ga0074198, IMG submission 64527) | Bioremediated contaminated groundwater from EPA Superfund site, New Mexico - Sample SAE3-23 | ecosystem: Environmental > Aquatic > Deep subsurface > Groundwater > Contaminated ...
AATTCCACTTATGGTTTTGGTTTTAATGCCAATGGTAATGGTACTTCTTCCTATTTCACTAACTCCACCTATTTTCGTCAGTTTGCCGATAATTCCTCTGGAGAAACTGCTAAAATTTTAATGTCTGAATCAACTCGTGTTGAAAATCATTCCGCTCTTATCACTTACAAAGTTAATATTTCTCCAAATCAAGCTAGTGGCACTTACGAAAATTCTATTAATTTCGTTGCCGTTCCCAAATACTAATTATGCCCGATTTCAATCTCACCTTCTCTCCAGCCCAAATCGAATTTGTTTTAAAACCAGGTGTCACTATTATTCAAGCCTACGAAATCACCAACAATTCTGACTCCTCCATTACTCTTAACACCGAGGTTGTGCCCTGGATTCCTAGTGGTACCAATGGCTCTGTTAATTATAACCAAGCAGTCAGTAATCCTAATATTGAATTTTTCCTTGGTAATGCTGATATTCAATTAGGCCAACCTTTTACCTTAGCAGCTAATTCTAAACAACAATTGGTTTTAAAAATTAAAACTAATTCCAATGTTAACCTTTCCGACAATTACTACACTTTTTTTGTTTCCCAGGACCAAAATATCACTAACACTTCTAAAGATAATTTTAGTCAAGCTACTGGTAAAATCGGCTCTCATCTTTTATTGACTGTTTCTGACACTGAAAACCCTAAAGTCACCTCCGAAATTCAAAATCTCTCTATTTATCCTAAAATCAAAGATGTCTTTTTTCGACCCATCACTTTTAAAGGAAAAATAAAAAATAATTCCGATTTCTTCTTCAAGACTAACGGTAAAATCATCATCACTAAAAATGACCAAGTTATTAAAGAATTAGAATTAAATTCGGATAATGTTTTAAATCATCACAGTCGAGATATTTCCTGTACTGAACAAAACATCTGTCAAATAAATCCACCATTCTGGCCCGGTCACTATAATGTTAAATTAGAACTCAATTCCGACCTCAATGCCAAATCTTATGAAACTTCTTTTTACGTCCTCCCTATTTCCCCTGTTTTATTTATCTTACTCGTCGTCGGAACTATTTTTGGGATCAGAAAATTTAAGAAACATCTTTCAAAATCCACCCCTACCCCTCCTTTGACTTAAAGGAGGGGTTAAAAATTTCTTTCCTTAATTATTTTTTCTAATGTTAATTTAACTTCTTCAATAAGATTTAAAACCTCTTCATTTTTAAATCTTATTGTTTTAATTTTTCTCTGTTCTAAATACAAATCCCTACTTTTATCAGAATTTTGCTTTCTATTATGGGAATCACCATCAATTTCAATGGCCAATAATAATTTAGAACAATAAAAATCTAAAATAAATCTTCCAATTGGTTTTTGTCTTAAAAATAAATAACCAGTTTGTTTATTTTTTAAAACAACATTCCAAATTAACAATTCCGATTTTGTTGGATTTTTTCTATTTTGCCTCGCTAATTGCTTTAAATCTTCTAAGTATTTAAAATTCCCTCTTTTTGTCATTGCTTCGATAGGGCTGATATGTTTCATTATTTATTATAAGTAATTTAAATTACATTATAAATAATATAACCCCTCCTTTAAGTCAAAGGAGGGGCAGGGGTGGATTTCAAACTCCATTTGTCAAATTTTAAATATCTTGTTATATTCGGTTGTTAATAAATTTTTAATCATTTTTTAATTTTTTATGAGTGGAATAGGACCCGGAGAAATTTCAGAAGGAATTTCAAACGTTTATAATCTCGTTATTTCAACCGAATCAGCACAAATTTTGGCTAATGAATTAAATAAAAAGGAATGGTGGCAAGTAATAATTGCATGGGCTCCAGTTTTAACTTCCTTAATTTCATTATATATCGCTACCATATCTATTAAGATCGCCGAAAAATCATCAAAAATTTCAAAAAATTCTTTAAAGATATCTAAAAATTCATTCATCGACAATATAACTAAACTATATTTTGAAATTGATTCATTAAATTGTGATCCAATAAAAAAGAAAATAATGTTATGCAATTACTTTGAATATATATGCGACTTGTTTTACAAAAATAAATTAAAAGAAAAAGATTTTGATATTTTTTGTTCAATAATGGAGCAACAAGATTTTGCTAACTATGCAACAACTATCAACGAAACTGACTATAAAAGTTATTCTTGTTATTTAATGTGGTTAAGAGAAAAAGATCTTATTTGATTAATTTTAAAATTTTTTACTTTCACCTCATAAATCCAAAACTGCGTTTCATGATTTGGTTTTTCAATTTTTCCCAACAAATTTAATTTCCCTTCTGCCTTCCCCGCCATCGGATTTATCACCGATACTATATATATAGTCTTTGGTTTTAACTCCTCTTTGTTCCAATCCACATATTTAAAATAAAATTTTCCAATTTTAGTTCCATTGTCATTAATTTTATATTGCATTTCCTCTACTCCAAATGCTCCAAAATAGCCAAAATATAAATGTGGTAACCCAGCATACTGACCCGTGTTTCCAAATTTAGTTTCCACCACTATTTGATCATAATTATTGGCCATTGGTTTTATAAATTCCCAAGCCTGTTTGTAACCATATTGAAAATTATCACCTGAATCAATTGGAAAATGAATAAAATAAGCCAAGCCAAAAATAAAAAAGTTAATAAAAAACAATCCCGATAAAATAATTGTCCCTATTTTACTTTTTTTAATTAACCATTCAAAACCCGCCGCCATTATTAAAATCGTCGGCACTAAAAAAGCCAAATTTCGAACCGATGCCACTCCTCCAGCTGTCAGCGCCGGTACCACTGGGCACAACAACCACCAGGTCAAAATCCAATCCCAATATTTTTTATAAACCACTTTTAAATTTATTAACCCTAAAATTAACAACGGCAAAGTTGTCAACAAAAACCATCCTTGTTCCAATGGACTTTCGCCATTAAAAATATCCGCCCCACTGATAAATAATGAATCCAAACTAAAATGCTGTAAATAATTAGTCACCGGTGTTATTACTGTTGCTCCTGGTTCTTTTAACCAAATTTGAGAACTTGCCCGATTACTTTCATCTTTACTTTGGATTGTTACAAAATTATAAAAAATCGGCAAAGCCGCTATTATTAATGTCAACCACATCAACCACCATTTTTTTAAAGAAAAACTTTTTCGACTCAACCACGGCAAAACCACTGCCAACATCGGTGTTAATATCCACTCAGTGTGATATCCCCAAATCGATAGACCCAAAACCAAACCCGCCACTAAGGCATATATTTTTTTATCTGTTTTTCGATAAAAATACATTAACAAAATTCCCAAAGTCATTATCATAAAAGCTAAATTTGATTCAAACGCTATTCTAGCTGCAAAAATACTTTTGGGATTTAAAGCCATAATTATCGCTGCCACCAACGCCACCCTTTCCCCCGACCAAACTTTGGCAATTACCGCCATCAAAAAAATAACTAATATTCCCGCTATTGCCGATAATAATCGAACCCCTACTTCATTATTTCCCAATAAATAATTTATTGGCATATTTAAATATGCATACAACGGTGCCTTATAAGTTCGATGCGACTCAAACGATAATGGCCAACTATGGCCCCATTCATCTTTGCCAATCATTCTAACTGAATAAGAATCAAACGCAATTGAAATTTCATCATTGCCCAAATGCGGCGGATTTTTATCCAAATTTACTATTCGTAACACCCAACCAATTGTGAGAATTAATACTAAAATTAAATAAAAATATTTTTTAATCATTTTAATAAGATATCTATTATTAATAATAGCCACCAATATTTTTTATATTTTTCAAAAGTTTTATTACCCACTCCCAAGTACATAAAATAAATTATTGCCGGCAAAGCTAAGACTAAAGCACTTTTACTGTCAACTAAAATTCCACAGCCAGATGCCGCCACCACTATTAACCACCACCACAACGGACCAAAAAAATTCTTTTTATTTTTAAACAATTGAATAAACCCAAAAAATATTAAATAAACACCAGAAAATCCCAACATCCTAACTAAAAATACTGGTGACAATAATTTAAAAACTAAATTTAACCAACTAAAAATTAATAACCAAGACGAATAAAATAAATTTCTAATTCTAAAAGGCAGCCATAAATCTTCCTGCCCATAACGGTTTATTAATTTCAAATAATCTGGGTTTGTCCAAACTATTTTTTCCCAATCAAAACTCCCCATATTAAACAACTTATTTATCGCCAACACCGCCAAAAATAATATTGGCAATAATATCCAGCTAATTTTCTTGGGCAATTTCAAAAATAAAAACCACCAAACTAAAAACACCATCACCACCCACCAACTAAAATCAAAAATTTTATAAACCAATTCCCCTGCCAACAAACTCAAAATCACCATCGTCAATTTTCTCCAATCCTTAAAAACAAACATAAATCATTTTATCAAAATTACTTTTATTCTTTTCCTAACAACACAAACATTTTTTTCTTATATACTTCCACCCCTGGTTGATTAAATGGATTTACTCCCAATAAATATCCACTCATCGCACAAGCTTTTTCAAAAAAATAAAGCGTATACCCTAAGTTAAAAGCATCCAATTTTGGCATTCTAATTATCATATTTGGCACCCCACCCTCAGTATGAGCCGCAATTGTCGCCTCCATTGCCGTTTTATTTACTTCATCTAAACTTTTTTCTGCCAAATAATTTAATCCATCTAAATTTTTCAAATCACTTCTAATCATTATTTTTTCACTATCCTCTTCTACTGACAAAACTGTTTCCATCAAAATTCGATTTCCATCCTGCATATATTGTCCCATCGAATGCAAATCTGTTGTAAAATCCACTGTCGCTGTAAAAATTCCTTTTTTATCCTTACCCTCACTCTCTCCAAATAATTGTTTCCACCATTCACCCACATAATGCAAACCCGGTTCATAATTGGCCAATACTTCTACTAACTTACCTTGCTGATAAAAAATATTTCGATAAACTGCATATCTATATGCCTCATTTTCGGCCAAATTTTCATTATCAAATTTTTGTCTGGCCGCCTCGGCTCCACACATTAAATCATCAATATTAATTCCTGCCGCCGCAATTGGCAACAATCCCACCGCCGTCAACACCGAATATCGACCACCAATATCATTTGGAACCACAAAAGTTTCATAACCTTTTTTATTTGCCAACTCTTTTAATACTCCTCTTTCACGATCAGTGGTGGCATAAATTCTTTTATTAGCCTCCTCACCATATTTATTTTCCATCCATTCTCGCAAAATTCTAAATGCCACTGCTGGCTCAGTTGTCGTTCCTGATTTAGAGATTACATTTAAAGATACCTCTTTACCCTCCAATTCTTTAAGCAAATTATTCATATGTTTCGAGCTTAAATCATTGCCAGCAAAATAAATTTTAGTTTTTCCATCTCCATCTAAAGCCTCAATCACCGCCTTAGCTCCTAAATAAGATCCGCCAATTCCAATCACCACCAACGCCTCTGAATCATTTTTAATTTTTTCTGCTGCTGTTTTTATTCGACCAAATTCTTCTTTGTCATAATTAATTGGTAAATCCACCCACCCCAAAAAATCATTTCCTTCTCCTGTTTTATTATGAATCTCTTCATGGTTTTCTTTAACTCTTTGACTCCATGCTCCTAACTCGCCCTCATTAACAAAATTTCTTAAATAACTTTCATCAAAAAATTCTTTATTTAACATAGGACTATTTTAACAAACTTTATTTTTATTTAACCTTTTATTACTAAAATTATTTGTTATTTATTTAACAAAACTATGAAACATATAGTGAAAGTTAATAAAAACAAAATTAAACGAATTTATAAGGACGGATAATTAAGCCTTATTAAAAAACCATTTCAATTTTTTGTTTATTTTTTGTTGACCCATATCACTATTTTATATTTAGTAATATTTCGTCCAAACAAATTATTAATTACTTATTAAATAAGTTATTGACAAGGTTATGTGGGAGGTATTATCTTTATTACAGTTGAAATTACTTAAAAAAAAATGAAAAAATCTATCTTTCGAGTTTTGGCCTTAGTCATTCTCATTCTACCTATCTACCTTACTTTTTTTGCCAATAAAAATTCGATAAAATCCGCTCCTGTCACTAACCTTAAAGACCAATTATCCAGCGCTCAACTATCTTTTTTTGCCCGTCTTTCCAGTTATAGTGGTACCCTCATCAAAATCGACACTACTGCTAATCCTTCAAGAATTAGTGGTAATTTAGCCACCGGCGATACTCTTGCTATTGCTAATGCCGGAGTTACTACCGTTAGTTTTTATACTATTAGAGATATTGGTGATACTGCCACTATTGAATTAGCTTCTAGTATTGGCACTACCACCGCTTCTTCTTATATTGTCGCTACCCGTTCTGCCATTCACACTGTCACTTTTACCCCCCAAACTGCCGTTAGTGGTGAAAAATGGCAATTTTTAATTAGAGCTACCAGTCGCATTGGTGAAAATCTTAATGATGGTATCCCTGATCAGGGTGGTTTTGACTTAGGTTCAACCATTCCCGGTGGTCCAGCCTTAGGGTTAGGAACCCGACTTCAAGCATCTGATATTACTTGTCCCTTTGGTGGTACTGCTTCCGTTGGAACCACTACTATTGTCACTGCAAGTATGACCAGTATCGGTAACACTGGTGTTTATCACGTAATCCAATGTGCTCTTGCCGTCGGAACCAGTAACACTGGTGCCGCCACTACTATCACCATTGGTAAAGCTTTAACTGCTGGCAGTCAATTAATTAATCCCTCTCCTGGGCTTAATCATGTTATTGGCCAAGCTAACAGCACCGCTGACACTTATGCTTATGCTATTCGCCAGTTAGATAGTAGTGATAATATTCTTGACACTACCTTCGGAAAATTAGCCGTTACAGAAAGTGTCCGAGTTACTGCTATTGTCGATCCAACCATCACTTTTACTGTTGGAACATCTAATTCCACTGTCACAGGTACCAATAGATGTGGTAGTCCTATTAGTAATGGAGCTGTTAATTCTTCTCCTACTGCCGTTTCTTTTGGACCATTAGTTCTAGGAACTTACAATAACCTTGCTCAAAGTCTTCACTGTACTACTAACAGCTTAAATGGTTACGTTATCCAAGCTTACGAAAATCGTCCTCTTACCATGCTTGGCAATACAACTACTCTCCCTGACACCAATTGTGAAGGAACTGGTTGTACAACTACTACCGCCAAAGCTTGGACTGCTTATACTTATTCTGGATTTGGTTATGCTCTTGAAGCTGGAACTACTAGCACTGGAGCTGTTTTAGGTATTACTACTGCCGGTCAGTATAAACCTTTTGGAGTTGGTAACGGTAATGCTCAAACTCTTCTAAGTCGAACCAATGTACCGGCCAGTACCGATTCAATTTATATCTGCTACCGTGCTGTTGCCAGCACTACTCAACAGGCCGGTACTTACGAAAACTCTATTAGTTTCATTGCCACTGCCACATTCTAAAAATTAAAATTAAAAACAAAAATGAAACCTGCCACCCAAAAAACATTTCAAACCAGCACTCTGCTCTTATTATTAGCCACTAGTTATTCTCTTCTAGCTAGCCCTATACAAGCCCAAAGTATTGATGGCTTATCTGCCATTCCCCCTCGTTTAGAAATCACTGTCAGCGCTGATGGTACTAACACTCAAACTATTAAGGTTAGAAATGAATCCAGCAAAGAAAAAAGTGTTGCTGTTTCTATTTCTGATTTTATCGTCAACGATAATCTTGGCACTCCCACCATTATTAATGCTTCTGAGGAAGATAATCGTTGGGCTGCCAGCAATTGGATTCAAGTTTCTCCTTCTAATTTCAAATTAAAAGGTGGTGAAACCAAATCTTTAAGTCTTATTGTTACTCCTCCAGCCAATGCCCTTCCTGGTGGTCATTATGCCATGGTTATACATAGTCCAGACGATCAAGTTTCTCTTCTCGATTCCACTGGTGCTTCGATCCAAACTAAAGTTGGTACTCTCGTCTATATTACTATTCCTGGTGATATTACTCAAAATGCCATCATTAAAAATTTCTCGGCCCCTAAATTTGAAGAATTTGGTCCAATCGATTTTTCTACCACCATCCAAAATCTTTCCGATATTCACATTAAGCCAGCCGGTAATATTACTGTTACTAATATGATTGGTATGAAATCTTATGTTCAATTTAACAAAGACGGTAATAATATTTTTCCTGGAAAAACCAGAGATTTTGAAAATCAACTTAATAAAAAATGGCTTTTTGGTCGCTACAAAGCTGAATTAAATGCTGCTTACGGCACCGCTGGTGGTGTTGCTACCGCTGTGGTTTTCTTCTGGGTCATCCCTTGGAGATTCCTTATCTTAGTTGCCTCAGCCATTATTGTCATCGCTGCCGTTCTCTACACCATCAAAAAGAAAACTGGTGGTCAAAAAGACACTGAAGAAAAAGTCGACGAACTCGAAAAAGAATTAGAGGCCTTAAAGAAAAAATATAAAGACCGATAAATTTATTAAACTTTCAATCCCCTCCGAAATTTCGGAGGGGATTTTTTAATACACCTAGGCACCCGGCCACGCCGGGTGCCTTAACAAAATAAATAATAAAAAAACATGTAAAATAATTTAATGCTCGCCATTTTTTTATTATTTTTATTTCTACTTTGCCCTTTTCCATCCCAAGCCTTTGAAATATCCGACTCATCCTCAGTTTCAGTTTCCGCTTCCATCGGAGAAAATGAAGTCACCATTTTTGGTTATACTTCTCCCAATTCCAAAGTTGAATTAACCGGTATTGATATTTATTCCCTCGACTATAGTGACAACTCTGGTTATTTTGAATTTAATAAATTAGTTTTACCCAAAAACCCTTCCGAGCTTTGTCTGCAATCAAAGGATGATTCAAATCGTTCATCATCTTTAGTTTGTGTTCCTCCTCCACCTGCCACCAATTATCATACCGACATTGGTCCAATTATTCTTCCTCCCACTGTTTCTCTAGAACAAGATGATATTAACCCTAATTCTACTGTCATCTCATCTGGTCAAAGCATTCCTAAGTCTATTGTTACTGTTTATTTTTATAAAGTTAACGATACAGCTCAATCTTTTCCCAAAACCGTTTCTGCTTATTCATTACCAAAAGTTGAAACCACTACTGACGAAAACGGGAATTATAGTATTAATCTACCCACTGCTTATTCCAGTGATTATCGTCTTTACACTTCTGTCAAATATTCCGATAGTTTCTCCCCAAAATCTAACACTCTTCTTTATGTCATGCCCTCTCTTTTTTGGATTTATTTGTCCCAACATGCTTATCTCGTTGTCCTCCTCCCCATTTTTATTTTTTCCCTTCTTTTATTTTTCTTACTTTTATTTTTAAATTCCTCCAAGATCCATAATCTACGATCTAAGATCAAATTCTTACCTGCTCTTCGTACTTCTTATCCTGCCATTAGAACCCAACATTCTCCTATTATTTACCCTGACCACCTGCCTCGTAATTTTAAAATAGCAAAATAAATCTGCTAAACTTAATTAATGAGAAACAAATATTTGATTATCATTATTTTTTTATCTCTAGCTCTTATTGCTTCTCTTTATTTAGTTCTCAGAACTACTATTTTTGTTAAAAAAGCCACAAATAATAACACTTCTACCATTGCTCTAGAAAACTCTTATCTTTTTGTTTCTCCTCTCCAAGCCAAAGCCGATGGTAAAGAAAAAATGCGTCTCACCATTTTTATTCTCGACGGCCGAGGCATGGGAATTGCCAATCAAACCGTCAGTCTTTCCACTTCTTCTAAAATTAATATCATCAGTATCCAGAATCAAACTGATGAATCAGGTAAGGCTGTTTTTGATTTAACCTCCGACGTTGCTGGCCAATTCAACGTTTCTGCTCAAACTGGAAATACTACTCTCCCTCAACAAGTTAAGGTAGTATTTTACTAAATGCCTCGTAAATCTCTTCATTCTTCTATTAATAAACTTTCTTATAAATCTCTATTTATTATTTTATTTTTCTTATTAATTAGTATTGTTGTCTTATGGAAGTTTGTTTTACCTAATCATAAAGTTTCTGCTGCTTGGTGGGATGATGGTTGGAATTATAGAAAAGCAGTGACAATTACCAACAATACAAGTTTTGATGCTATTAATATTCCCTATAAAATAAGCTTGGACACTGCTTCTTTAATAAGTACCGGCAAACTACAAGTCGATTCTGATGATATTAGGATTGTTGATCAAAATGGAAAAATTATCCGTTCCCAAGTCGAAAAAAAAACCCTCAATACTAGTACCACCAGAATTTGGTTTGAAGCCACAGTTAAGAGCAACAGCTCTAGCTCCTATTATATTTATTATGGAAATCCATCCGCTACAGCTCCAACTTTTGAAAGTGATATTAGTACTTTTTCTTCAACTGCTGCCGGTACTACTATCGAAATGAAAGATGGTTTTGGTTATAGTACTCTAACTGGAGCTGCCCGAACCACCGATATTAGAAAAAATGGTACTAATTTAGGTGTTGATGGAAATATTCCTTATTCTTCTTCCTATCCTGGTGCTTGGTGGAATGGTAGTGCTTTTACTCAAACTGTTTTAAATTCTACTGGACCCCTTTTTGTTGAAGTTACTTATGGTGCTGGCACCACTGGCAGTTATTCATCTTACGGTACTAATATTAAAATATTCGATAACGGTTTTGCTGAAACTCAATTTTTTGTCAATTACAACACTTCTGGATCTGAAAACTTTTATTATTATTTATCATTCGATTCTGGTACTAGAAATTCAGTTTGGATTAATGGATCTGGAACCTTAGTCGACCAAGATGCCGATTCAGGAAATCTAACCGAGGCTAGTCTTGGTCAAAATTGGTTTGGTCAAAGGTGGACCAGTACCGGTAATTATGGTGGGACCATTATTACCAAAAATGGTTCTGATTGGACTAATGGTGGCACTAGTACTCGAGCTTCCTATTACCAAACCAATTATTCTTATTCTCAATCTTTTACCAGTGGTTCTTCCCGAGAAGTTCGATTTGGCGTTTTTGCTGGTAACGGTGGTTTATCTGAAATGCAACAAAAAGGAGCCAATTATGGCGCACTTGTTTCTTCTTTAACCACCGAAGAAGCCGGCGGCGGCCCCATTGCTTATTGGAAATTCGACGAAGGCACCGGCACCACTGCTTATGATTCAACTTCAAATCAAAACAACGGTTCCTTTTTAAGTGCTCCTGTTTGGAAAAACGAAAGTGAATGTGTTTTTGGTAAATGTTTAGCTTTTGATAATGTTGATGATGGTGTCAGTATTAATAATAATTTTACTGATTTAACCGATTACACTATGTGTGCTTGGATAAATATTAAAGGTAACCATAAAAACTACTCTGGCACTATTATGTCTTCTGGTAATTGGAATAATTCTTATTGGGGTTTTACCTTAAATCAAGCCAATACTAGAATCGAAGCTCGAAAAGCCGATGGAGTAAACACTCCCACTTGGAATTATACTTTTTCACTCAATAAATGGACACATGTTTGCATCACTCGAGCTAATACTAAAATCACCGTCTATACTAATGGAAAACAAATTGGTTCCCCTTATACTGGTGCTACTGGTAATATCGGTAGTACTGCTTCCAACACCACCATTGGTCGAGAAACTTATGCTAGTGGTTATTTTGCTTTTAATGGTTGGATTGATGAACCTAAAATCTATCGTTATGCCCGCACTGCCGACCAAATTAAACTCGATTACAATTCTCGCGGCTCTTTAAAAGGCACTTCTGCCAATCTAGGTTCCGCCGCCAGTGACAATAATTTATCCGACGGTTTAGTTGGTTATTGGAAAATGGATGAAGGCACAGGCACCAGTATTTCCGATAGTTCAGGGTTAGGCTATACAGGAACTTTTGGAACTGGAGATTCTGCCCCCACTTGGTCAAGTGGAAAATTTGGAGTTGGTACCAGTTTTGATGGTAGTAATGATTATATTAATTTTGGCAATCCAGGACTTTCTTCATTGTCAAACGCCACTATTTCGTTTTGGAGAAAAGCACCAAATAGTAGTGCTTGGCTACTTTTTCAAGGACAAGATGGTAATTATTATGTTATGGCCACTAGTGGTTCTGGCGCTTTTTATCATAATAATATTGGATCGGCTACAAAAAAAATTTATATAGATGGACAAATTGCCACCACCCCATTAACCGATACTAACTGGCATCATTATGTTATCACTGGTGTAAATTTAAGCACATGGACAAATCTAAGATTAAGTAATTATCCAAATTTTCAATACAACGGCATAATTGACGAAGTCCGTATCTACAACCGTGCCATATCCTCCGCCGAAGTTTCCCAACTCTATGAATACGCCCCCGGACCGGTTGGTTATTGGGACCTTGATGAAGCTTCTGGTATCACCGCTAAAGACAAAAGTGGGAATAATAATAATGGAACTTTAAATAGTTCATCGTCTTGGATTCAAGGCAAATACGGATCAGCTGGAAATTTTAATGGAACCAGTGACCGTGTCGGAATCTTATATTCCCCAATATTATCACCCACTGAAAGTATTACTTTTAGTGCTTGGGCATACAAAAATAATTGGACTAGTGCAGAAGCCTCAAGAATAATTTCTAAAACAGAAGGTGGCGGCTACACTCTGCTTTTTTCCAACAGTATTATTTATGCTTATGCTTACAGAAATGGAGCTTATGCCACACCTAATACTAGTACTTCTGGATTATCCCCCGGTTGGCATTATTTTACAGGATCTTACGATGGTCGATATACTAAAATCTATATTGATGGAATACTTAAAAACACTGATGACGCAGGCGCCAATTATCCTTTAACTTATGCCTACAACAATGCTCTTTTTGTTGGTGCCGAAGCTGATTCAAACAACGATCAAACACCAGATATTAACGCTTTTTTTACTGGCAAAATCGACGATGTTAAAATTTACAACTACACTCGCACTCAAAAACAGATTATTGAAGATATGACTGGTGGCGCCCCCGCCGTTTCATCCAAATCTATGATTGCCTATTACAATTTTGATGAAGGTTTTGGCACTAATACTTATGACTTTTCACCATCAAAAAATAATGCTGTTATAGCTGGAACAACATTACCAACCTGGCAATCATCATGTGCGAAAGGCAAATGTCTTTCATTTCCTGGTGGTGCTTATATGAGCGGATATGTTCAAGCCAATAGCTCAATTCCTTTATCAAATGTTTTTACTATTTCGCATTGGATTAAAACTTCATCCAGTGGATATAGTATTTCAAATTCTGGTGGCGGAAATGGTTATAGACTTGGAACTTTTGGTGGCAAAGTTCAATTTTTAATTGGAAATAGCAGTAATCTTACAGAAACTAGTTGTGGAACTAAAACTGTCAATGATAACAAATGGCACTTAATAGATGGTATTTATGACAACACTAATCGCAAATTTACTTGTTATATAGATGGAAAATATGAATCCACAGTCAACACTGTTGATTTTACCGGTTTTTCGACAGTAGCTCCGATGATCGGTGGCTACAATTACAATGGATTAATTGATGAAGTAAAGTTTTATAATTATGCTCTCACTGCCGACGAAATCAAACAAGATTATAATCAAGGTTCTGCCCTACAAATGGGACAAACCTCCCAAACCATCGGCGGCACCACCACTTCTTTAGATTACTGCATTCCTGGTGATACTTCCTACTGTGCCTCCCCTATTGCCGAATGGAAATTTGATGAAAAAAATGGAACAGTCGCTTATGACACTGGCAGTACTGCAAATAACGGTAATCTTGGCCCAGGCGGCTCTGCCCCAACCTGGATTCAAGGCAAAATAGGATCGGGTTTACAATTTGATGGTGTCGATGATCGAGTTGGATTAGGTTCAACTCTTAGTTTAGGCAACACCGACTGGACTGTTTCTGCTTGGATAAAAACCAGTAGTAATGGAACCAATACTTTAATATCAAATTCTAGTGGTGGACCTGTTGCCAATTTATTAGGAACAATAAATTCCAAAATTGTTTATTACCATTACAATAGTGGTTGGTTAACTGAATCTGGAACCTCTAATATTGCCGATGGTAAATGGCATTATCTGACTTGGGCTAATCACAGTAATCAAACTATTGATCTTTATGTTGATGGAGTTGGAGAAACGCTTGGTGCTTCCTCTACTGTTATGAACACTGGTCCAGTTAATCAAATTGGTCGTAATTGGAGTACTTCATCCAATGCTTCAATTGATCAAGTTCGAATTTACAATTACGCCCGCACCCCCGCCCAAATAGCCTATGATTACAATAAAGGTGGACCAATTGGTTGGTGGAAATTTGACGAATGCCAAGGCGGTACCGCTTATGATTGGAGTGGTATTGGTACCACTGGTGTTATTAATATAGGTCCCTCTGGTACTCAAACATCCGTCGGTACTTGCACTGATGGTTTATCAACCTCTGCCTGGAATAATGGAAAAACAGGTAAATTAAATTCCAGTTTAAATTTTGATGGTACAGATGATTATGTAAATCTAAGTAACCAAAGTCGTTTACAAATGAGAACAGGAGCCATTACAGTTTCTCAATGGATTAAATTAACTGGTACCACAAATTATCGTTCTATATTTTTTGGTGGAGGCACTGGTGGAGCCACTGGCTACGGATTAGCTTTCAATAGCGGATCAACCAGTATTCGATATGAAACTATGGGGAGTACAGGTGGAAGACAAGTATTCATTGTTAATGGTGGAATAACTCTTAATAATTGGTATCACGTGGTAGCAATTTTTGATGGTATTAATAATCAAATGAAACTTTATGTCAACGGACAAGAAAAACATAGTGCTAGTATTTCTGATCCTGGAATAGTTACTAATAATTCTAATTTTTCCATCGGTAGTTATAACGCCAGTCAAGATTGGTTTTTTCCTGGCCAAATTGATGATGTTCGAGTTTTCAATTATGCCCTTACCTCTGAACAAATAAAAACTGTCTATAATAATGGTTCTGTTAATTTTAATTAAATCAAAGCTGTTTTTGTTAAACTATTTCAGTGTCTAAACTTTCTTATAAATCTCTATTTATTATTTTATTTTTCTTATTAATTAGTATTGTTGTCCTATGGAAGTTTGTTTTACCTAATCATAAAGTTTCTGCTGCTTGGTGGGATGATGGTTGGAATTATAGAAAAGCAGTTCCCGTCACTAATACCCTAGGTTCTGTTGTTAACAACCAAATAGTTAAGGTTGTAGTTGACACCAGTGTTCTGGTTACTGCCGGAAAATTACAATCCAATTGTGATGATATTAGAATTACAGATATTAATGGTAATCTTCTTGATCATTGGGATACTGGTTGTAATACCACCACCACTAATATTTATTTTAAAACCAGCAGTATTCCTGTTTCTGGTACCACTATTTATCTTTATTATGGCAATCCTTCAGCCAATAACTCCGAAAAAATTCTCGGCACTGCTGAAACCCCAGGCACTTCCTGCAAAATGATGAAAGACCAAGGCAGTGTCACTACAAATGGACTTTATTATGTTATTCCTGGTGGTAATAACACTGATAAAATTCAAGTCTATTGCGATACTAATATTATTAGTGACACTTGGACTTTAGTTATTAATAATGGTGCTTACACTATTCCCCCAAAACCTACCTGGACTGATGCTATAAATACAGTCAATATAACAGGAACAATTAGTAGTACTAATTTAGATAGTTTTGATTTAATACTTGGCTTAAAACACTGGAATTATCTCGGTAATAAGGCATTAATTCAAATGGGTTCAAACCCCACTACTATTACTAAGCGGGCTCATTACAATTCATTTTCTTTAAACACTTCAAATAATTATTCTCTAACTTTGAGTGGAGAGGTTATTGATCTTGGAGGCACTTCTCCAGGTTTTTATTCTTCTCATAATGGCAATCAATTTACAACCTATGATGCAGACCATGACACTTATACTAGTAATTGTTCAAATAGTTATGGTAACACTCCTTGGTGGTACAACTCTTGTTGGTCTGGAAATATTTGGGGTGGAGGTGATTCTGGTGGTTATCAAAATAAACCATATTGGTATAGTTCTACAACGGACTATTATAATTATGGAGGAATTTATATTGGCGGCGCTGATTCAATGAATAATGTCTCTGTCGGCACCCCATCAGCCGAAGAAGTCGGCGGCGGCCCCATTGCTTATTGGAAATTCGACGAAGGCACCGGCACCACTGCTTATGATTCGGTCGGAATAAATAGTGGTACTTTTGGACTTGGCACTTCAATTCCTACTTGGCAAACCGAAAATCAATGCATAAATGGTAAATGTTTATATTTTGACGGAGGTAAAAACTATGTTGATTTTGGTAATAATTCAAAACTCAAAGTAGAACAAGGTAATTTTACTGTTGAAACTTGGTTTAAAAGCACTATATCAAAATGTGGAGCTGAAATAGTTGATAAAGGTAAAAATCTTTTATGCGGAAGTTCAACATACGGAGGCTGGTCTTTAGGACAAAGAGCTGGAAAGACAATTTTTATGATCTCTGATTCAAACACCGATAATTATGCTGAAGCAATAGAAAATGTTTCTAGAGTTAATGAATGGGTTCATGCTGTCGGTGTAAAGAATGGAGATACTATTAGTTTATATATAAATGGAAAATTTATAACATCAACCACCAAAAGCAATATCACAATTGACACTGATGCAACTGTTAGAGTTGGTGGTCACACCATAGCAGCTTGGAATGCACAAGCTTTTATCGATGACGTTAAAATCTACCCCTATGCCCGAACTGCTGATCAAATTAAACAAGATTACAATTCTCGTGGTTCTTCTAAGGGCACCTCTGCCAATTTAGGTGGCGCAGCCAGTGATAGTAATTTATCCAATGGTTTAGTTGGTTATTGGAAAATGGACGAAAACATAGGGACAAGTATTGTCGATTCTTCGGGTAATTCTAATACTGGAACTTTAACCAATGTAGGTTGGGCTAATGGAAAATTTGGAGTTGGAACGAGTTACAATGGCACCAATAATGTCATTCTAGTACCGGATACAAACAATACTCTCGACATGGCTAACGATTTCACTGTTTCATTTTGGGTTAATCCTGATTCAAGCGGCACTAAAGAATTAGTAGCTAAAGCAAACGGGGGAAATTATGAAATTTGGCAAAGCAGTACAAATTTATCAGTAAGAGTAAATGGGAGCAATCCCATTATTACAGCAAGCAGTATTTTTACCTACGGACAATGGACATATATCACTGTTAAATACGAAAGATTAGCCGGACGTGTAACCATTTATCAAAATGGCAACTACTTCGCCAGTGGCGTTAACACCAACACTGCATCAATTAATAATAGTTCTCTACAAATCGGAGCATACTCTGATGGAACCTCTTATCCATTTTCAGGAAAAATTGATGAATTAAGAATCTACAATCGTGCCCTTTCCTCTTCTGAAGTTTTCCAACTTTATGAATTTACTCCCGGACCAATTATTTATTGGAAATTTGACGAGAAAAATGGAACTTCTGCCAAAGATACCAGCGGCAATAATAATACTGGCACTTTTGGCACTGGTAACTCTGGACCATCATGGGCTACCGGTAAATATGGCAGTGCCTTATTTTTTGATGGACAAAAACAATATTTAAGTGCCAATATTCCCGATATAACCACTAACCAACCTTTTACCATAATGGCTTGGGCTAAATCTACTGGTGCCAACAGTGATAAAGAAAGAATACTTGCTGATTATGCCACTACCTACCTAAACTGGAACATTAATAATACTATTTCATTTATGAGACAAAATGGATCATATGTAAGTACTACCTCGACCAATACTTTTACTATTAATCAATGGCATCATGTCGTCGGAGTATATGACGGAGTAAATATTACTCTTTATGTTGACGGTATATTTCAAAGTACTGCTAATATAGGTTCTGGTGTAAGAACTTTTGGTCAAATTTCTGCCGGACGAGATTATTCTGATTGGACTGACTTTTTTCATGGCAGTATCGACGATGTTAAAGTTTACAACTACGCTCGCACTCAAAAACAGATTATTGAAGATAT
>Ga0074198_1001240_pt1 | contig 18162 bp, 14 predicted proteins | sample EPASupsiteSAE323_FD_64527 | JGI IMG/M metagenome (GOLD analysis project Ga0074198, IMG submission 64527) | Bioremediated contaminated groundwater from EPA Superfund site, New Mexico - Sample SAE3-23 | ecosystem: Environmental > Aquatic > Deep subsurface > Groundwater > Contaminated ...
GATGATAAGATCATCATTTTACATAGCTCGAACTGGCAGACCCGGACCAGTAGTGGTGGATCTGCCTAAAGATGTCCAGGAAGGTGAGCTTGATTATCCTGAAAACATAACCATCGATCTGCCAGGATATAAACCCACCAAAAAAGGACATCCCCTGCAAGTTAAAAAAGCCGCCGAACTGATATTAAAATCTATAAAACCAGTTATACTTGCTGGAGGTGGCGTAATCCACTCAAATTCATCAGAAGAACTGCAACATCTATCGGGAATGATTGGGGCACCAGTAACCACCAGTTTAATGGGTAAAGGATGCTTTCCTGAAGATCATTCCCTATCATTGGGAATGCTGGGAATGCACGGTCGAAAAGCATCCAACATGATGGTAGATGAGTGTGATTGTCTTATTGCAGTAGGTTGTCGGTTTTCAGACCGTACCACTGGAGATGTGAATAAATTCGCACCTAACGCTAAAATAATACACATTGACGTTGATCCTGCAGAGATTGGTAAGAACGTGGCAGTGAATGTCCCCATTGTAGGTGATGCTAAGATCATTCTATCCCATTTGTTACGGATCATATCCCAGACAAAGGGTGTTAACAATCATGACTGGACAGATTACGTGAGAACCTTCCGTGCTAGTTGCATGCCCCGTCTTTCATTTAACGACACTCCCCTGAAACCCCAGCAGGTTATAAAAGAGATTTCTGAAGCAGTTACTGATGATACCATAGTTACCACTGATGTTGGTCAGAACCAGATGTGGATGGCCCATTATTTCACTTCCAGAAATCCGAGAAAATTCCTATCTTCCGGAGGTCTGGGAACCATGGGCTTCGGTTTCCCTGCTGCCATGGGCGCTAAAGTGGCCATGCCGGATAATGATGTGGTGGCTGTTTGCGGAGACGGCGGATTCCTGATGGTCTGCCAGGATCTGGCCACAGTCAAAGAGTACGACATTCCGGTGGTAGTCTGCGTTCTGGATAACCGTTACCTGGGAATGGTTTTCCAATGGCAAAAACTATTCTACGATGAACGGATCTCCCAGACCAAGCTCAACGCCATGCCCGACTTTGTTAAACTAGCCGAAGCATTCGGAGTGAACGCTTACCGAGTAGAACGTCCCGGTGAGATGAAAGAAACACTCCAAGAGGCTTTGAATTCAGGAGAACCCACTCTCATTGATGTGATGATCGATCCTGATGAGATCTTACCAATGGTACCCCCAGGATGTGGTCTCACTGAGATCGTTGGCGAATACAAGGTTGAAAGGGAAAATCCTGATGAGATACCATACCGGCCTTCTGCCAAGGAAACCGGAGGTGATTAAAATGGATGAACAGAGAAGCCATATAATCAGCGCTCTAGTACTGCACCGTCCCGGTGTCTTGCAACGTGTTGCAGGTTTGTTCACCCGTAGGGGTTTTAACATTGACAGCATCACCGTGGGCCCATCAGAACAGGATGAAATGGCCCGTATGACCATCATCTCCCAGGGTGATGATAAAATCCTGGAACAGATAATCAAGCAACTCAATAAGATCATCGAGGTAATTAAGGTCAGGGACCTGGATGCAGAGGGAACTGTAATCCGGGAGTTGTGTCTCATCAAGACCCATGCCACATCAGAAAGATCCCGTTCTGAGATCATCCAATACGCCAATATTTTCCGGGGTAGAATCGTTGATGCGGGACCCGAAAATCTCACCCTGGAGATCACCGGAACACCCGAAAAAATCGACGCACTTATCGACCTTTTAAGAGGCTTTGGTATAAAAGAAATCTCCAGAACTGGGCCAACCGCGATATCAAGGGGTTCAAAGACCATATAATGGTTTAAACTCCGAATCACTTAATTTTTATTTTTTTATGATTGGGTGTTCCATAAATCAGCAGCCCATTAGTATCATTAATCTTTGGAAATGAAGCTTTTTTAAAGTTAAACTGGCTAAAGTTCCTTAATTTAACTCAGGGCAAAGTTTATTAATAAAACTCCATAATGATTAGACATATAAAACTAAATCTAAGAAAAAAAATTTTCTTATATACCCACTGGGTATTTCTTTCAATTTTAAAGAGGTGACTCCTATGAAGATTTATTATGAAAAAGACGTGAAGATAGATGTACTTAAGGATAAAACCATAGCAGTAATTGGATATGGAAGTCAAGGAATGGCTCAGGCCCGAAACATGGCCGAAAGTGGATTAAATGTGGTGGTCGGACTCAGGAAAGGAGGAAGCTCCTGGCAAATCGCTACTGATCACGGTATGAAGGTTTTAACTGTAGAAGAAGCTGCAGAAAAGGCAGATGTTATCCATGTACTCATTCCTGATGAGATACAGGCAGATGTTTATGAAAAATCAATTAAACCAGGATTAAAAGAAGGAAACACCCTGAGTTTCTCCCACGGATACAACATACACTACCAGTACATAAAACCACCGGAAAACGTTAACGTTACCATGATCGCACCTAAAGGACCTGGTTCCACTGTACGTGAGCAGTACCTGGGCGGATTCGGTGTTCCTGGTCTGGTGGCAGTTCAGCAGGATTACACTGCCGATGCCCTCCAGGTAGCCCTGGCCATGGGACAAGGAAGCGGCCTCACCCGTGCTGGAGTTCTGGAAACCACCTTTAAAGAAGAAACTGAAACCGACCTCTTTGGTGAACAGGCAGTTCTCTGCGGAGGAGCAACCGAACTCATAAAAGCAGGGTTCCAAACCCTGGTGGAAGCTGGTTACCAGCCAGAAGTGGCCTACTTTGAAACCTGCCACGAACTGAAACTCATAGTCGACCTCATATACAAGAAAGGATTTGCCGGAATGTGGAATGATGTGAGCAACACCGCAGAATTCGGAGGACTAACCAGAAGAGATAGAGTTATAACTGAGGAATCCCGTAAAGAAATGAAAGAAATCCTGAAAGAGATCCAGAACGGTAAATTCGCCAAAGAATGGGCTCTTGAGAACCAGTCCGGCCGTCCTCAGCTCAACCGGATGAGGGACATGGAAGACGAACTGGAAATTGAAAAACAGGGCAAAAAGCTCAGGAAACTCTGTGGACTGGAAGAATAACTTTCTTCCACTTTTTTTTATTAAAACGCGATTTTATTTAAGATAATTTTATTTAACCCATCACAATTACTGATTTAACATAGTACTCTATCACTATAGAATCTACTCAGGGTGAACTAAAATGGTATTTGTAGGAATGGATCACGGCACCACCGGTGTTTCTTTTACAGTTTTACGCGACCCCCCAGAACATCTCAAGATAGGACGGGATGAAGTCTCCTCTGGTGAGGTTTCTGCAATGAAAGAGCTTTCTAGAATAGTTGATCTGGATTCAATCCAGCTGATGGCCATTACCTACGCTATGGGTGACGGTATCAGCAAAATAACACCCCTGGAGAAGGTTAAAAATAGAGGCATCCTTTCCATTGAAGGAGCCGGGAAGGTTACCGGTGGTGGTACCGCTGTTTACGAGGAGATTGAAAAATCAGGAATTCCTACTGTTTTAATACCAGGGCTGCACCAGAACACCCATTCCATGGACCCCTGTTTCCGGGCTGCTTATTCCCATCATGCCAGTGCAGAAAAGGTGAGCATATGCTACAACGCCCATCTGGAAACTGGTTTTAAGAATTTCATTGTATCGGATATCAGCTCCAACACAGTGAGCATTCTCCTGGAAGATGGGAAAATCAGGGGAGCGGTGGATGCCTGTCTTGGTTCCATGGGTATTGTTCATGGGCCACTGGATTTGAAGATGATACGTGATGTTGATGACGGTTTACGCACTGCCAACCAGTGTTTTTCTCGTGCTGGAGCAGTTAAAGTGGCGGGTATAGATGAGAAGGTGGCTCATGCCAAGGATGTACTTCTAGAAAAGTACCAGGAGGGAGATCCCCAGGCCGAGCTGGCCCTGGAAACCATGCTCATGACCATAGCCATGGAAATATGGGGACTGGCTGGAATTGCCCGTAATGAAATGGAAGGAGTGGTGCTAACCGGTTCAGTGGGATCCATGCAGGACCCCTTTGATTTTTTCGGTGCCTTGAAGGATGAAGTGGAAGATATTGGAGAAGTGGTAATGCTACCTCCCACCTCAGGCTCTGTGGGTAGTGCCCAGATTGCTAAGGCTGTTTTTGAAGGTACAGTTGACATACTGGGAATAGAAGTACACTCAGAACAAGATTAATGATGATATTTTTAGGTTTTTTATTCATTAATGTTCTTTTATTTTATATTATAATCTAAATTTTTATATTTTCACATTCTAAATAAAATTAGCAATAATTTAATTGTTTAAATCACTAATAATCCCTGAACAATTTAGTCTACTGTAGAAATAATTAATGTAATTTGGTTGTCATGGTTGCGTAACTATCAGTTATTTTGTGTAATTCATTTATTTTATTTCTACTGTAGAAATTATGGGTGAATATTACATTATGAAAAATCCATGATTTCATGAATTCGTCTACTGTAGAAATAGCTGCAATAGCTGCCAAACTACGTATTTAAGGAAATTGAAAGTAATTGGGGAATATTAAAAAAAATTTATATTCTATTCCAGTCATCCATCAAATTCATAGGTGATGTAGCATCCAGAGAAATTGGAGTTAGTGTTGCACATCTTTCACGCTTAAGAGTATGTACATCAGTACCCACATCATCGTCCTCCACAGAATCACCATCAATCCAGTAGTATGGTCTTCCCCTGGGGTCCAAGCGTTCCTTGATATGCACCCGGTACATTCTTTCACCTAAACGGGTGAGCATGATACGGTCACTTTCCGGGTGAGATGGAATGTTCAGGTTTAAAAAATCAACCCCTTCAGGCAGACCTTTTTTTAAGATCATTCTGGCAACTCTCTCCGTCATTTTTTGTGCATGGGAAAAGTCTATATCCACGTGACCATCATGGAACTTGATATCCCCCCTGGTTACCTGCAATGAAACTGAAAGTGCAGGGATACCGTGAACTGCTGCCTCCATGGCAGCCCCAATAGTTCCAGAGGTTGTTAACTCTGATTTTCCGAGGTTTTCACCCATATTAATTCCGGATATAACTAAATCAGGCTTTTCATCAGCGATCTGAAAGATACCTATGATTACCGCATCAGTAGGTGTTCCAGAAACCATGTGGGCCTCACTACCATCATTCATAGTTGTACTTGTAACTCTAATTGGTTCAAAAAGAGTTAAAGCATGGCCAATTCCACTTTGCTGAGTGGAAGGGGCAACAACAAGAGTTTTACCAAGTTTTTCCGCTGCTTTTTTTGCGGCGATGATTCCTGAGGAGTTAACTCCATCATCATTTGTGATGAGAATGGTCATAGAGGCAAATTTATTCCTCAACATCTAAATAGTTTGCGTGGTTGTAACCAGTTGGTGAGGGGAACAGTTTTAAGTATAAAGAAGTAGAAAACAAATATTATCATCTAGTAAATAAAGAAACTATGAGGTGATGTTATATCATCACTGTTTGAAGGTGGGGGAATTGGATAAAAACAGATTAGTCAGATTCATGGCAAGGGTAATGGAGGAATCAGGCTTCAAGGTCTACCGTAACTTCCAGACTTCCCGACACATCATTGACATCTACGGAGTTCTACCCACCATCCTTGGAGATATTGGGGTGGTTGTAGCCTGTAAAAACTATGATGACCGCTGGGAAGTAGGTCTTGATGTTTTGAAAGAGATGGAAATGGTGGGAAAAACCCTGAAAGCCTCCAAGATCGTGGTAGTTACCACCTCTTACTTCACCAAAAGCGCGGTAAACTATGCTGACCGTAGGAACATTAAAATTATTGATAAAGACGGGTTAATGACACTGGCCAAGAAATTTTCCGCCCAGCACGATGAATACGGTGGGGTGCAGGTATACGATGATGAAGAAGGAGTAGGGGAAGGAGTAGGATCAGGAACTCCTGAGGTAACCGAAGAGTACACGCCTTCATCAAATACATCTTCTTCATTTCCCAAAACATCTTCTTCTCCTGGTTTTTTCAGCAGGGGAAAAGGTAGTTTAGATAGGGCAAAAAATTCAAGATCATTCTCCATGCCTGAGACTCCAGGGCTTAAACCCCTCTTAACCAATACAATATCCCTAATAATCATTGTATTCGCACTTTCATCCCTTATAACCTATTTTATCAGCATGGGATATACGAATACTGCTATTTTAGGAATCGCCAAAATATTAATTTCCGCAGTATTATCTTATGGACTGGTAATGGCTATTGAGCGTGACGTGACAAAAACTCTCAGTAAAGGGACAATAGTGTTCTTCGTTTCCCTCTTGATCTACGTTATCATGATCATGGCCCTTTAAAACTTCTTTTTAGGCTAATTTTTTTATTTTAAATCCATTTTATATTGTTTATACCCTCATTTCCCTTATTATAATTCTCTATCCTCATTTTTTGATTTTGAAAGTCTAGATCTTGAAATATTTTTTTTACAAAATTCCCAACTTTTTAAAACAGAAATTAAAATGATCTAATATTGATGCTTCAAATTCATATGGGAATCTGATGTCACTGTCAAAATTCCGTGAAGGTGGAAGGATAATTTTAATGGTTATGGTTTTTCATTGCAGATCTTCAATAAGATCTTCAATCTATTGAATTGGGTGAAATACTTTAAAAATAATACAGGATGAGATGTAGATGGAATGGGCCGGAGGAGATTCGAACTCCTGATCACCTCGGTGTGAGCGAGGTATCATACCCCTAGACCACCGGCCCTGAGTTGAAATAAGATTTCTAATAGGATTTAAGCCTTTTAAAGCTTTAAAATAGGAAATAATCGCTGAATAAAGATTTATAAATGGGCCGGAGGAGATTCGAACTCCTGATCACCTCGTTGTAAGCGAGGTATCATACCCCTAGACCACCGGCCCAGACTAGGTACTTCCATGGTTTGGCAGAGAAGTTATATAAAGTTTTCCAAGTTGTTGATGAATTATGATTTGTTTACTTAGTAAAGTAATTGATACTTACCCGAATTAAAAAATTACTAAATTTTAAGTTACTCATCCAGTTCAAAAAATGGTTGTTTTCGTTTAAATCTTAAAAAAGTGCATAAATAACTTTAAAAATGCATAATATGCTTGATATGTTAACTTTGACTTGTAGATTTCTGATATTACTGATAAAAAAAATAATTTAATAAGTAGTTTAACCAATAGTTTCTGGAAAGATCACTTTATTATTTACGAGGGAATAGCATGGCCTTTGACGAGTCGGGAAAAATATGGTTCAACGGAGAGTTCGTTGATTGGAAGGAAGCAAAAGTTCACGCATTATCACACGTAGTCCATTACGGATCAAGTGTTTTTGAGGGAATACGTTGTTATAATACCAAAAAAGGCCCGGCAGTGTTCCGGTTAACAGAACATGTAAAACGTCTCTACAATTCAGCCAAGATCTACCGTATGGAAATTCCTTACTCCCATGAAGATTTCTGTCAGGCCATTCTGGACACCATCAAGATTAACCAGCTTGACGCGTGTTATATACGCCCTGCAATCTTCAGAGGTTATGCGGAACTGGGAGTTTATCCCCTGAACTGCCCAGTAGAGTCTATAATTGCTGTCTGGGCTTGGGGAAAGTACCTGGGAGAAGAGGCCCTGGAAAACGGAGTGGATGTTGGTGTGTCCACCTGGCGCCGTATGGCTCCCAATACCATGCCTAACATGGCCAAGGCTGGTTCCAACTACATGAACAGTCAGCTGGCAAAAATGGAAGCAGTATCCAATAATTATGATGAGGCCATTATGCTTGACTACCATGGAATGGTCAGTGAAGGCAGTGGCGAAAACATCTTCATTATAAAGGAGGGAGTCCTGCACACCCCACCACGTGCTTCTTCATTACTAGATGGTATTACCCGGAATTCCATAATCACCCTGGCCAGAGAAATGGACCTGGAAGTTAAAGAAGAGGAAATACCCCGGGAGATGCTTTACATTGCTGATGAACTCTTTTTAACCGGTACTGCGGCAGAAGTCACGCCCATCAGATCGGTTGACCGGATAACTGTTGGTGATGGAAAACGAGGTGAAATAACCAAACAATTACAGGAACGTTTCTTCGCTATTTTAGAGGGTGACGCTGCGGATAATCATGGCTGGTTAACTTTTATTTAACTGAAAATTTTCTTTAACAATATTTTTACACTTATTTTTTTATTTTACCATGTAATTTAAGAAATTTTTTTGCTTTAAGTATATATATTATTCATTCTCCGTTTTTAACTATTATTTAATTTGTCGCGACAAAATCACCGAGTTTGGCAGACTTAGAGTAATTCTAAATATGGTTGAATTTAGGGGTAATTTGTAGGCAAATGAGAGTAAAACAGTATAAACTAAGGGTAAATATTGGAAAAAACTTATTTTTGATGAGTTAATAAGTATTAGATAGTAAATACATGAATTATCTTACAAGGAGGCAAAATGTAATAGTTAACCTGCTGGAAAAACTAGTATTTGAAAAACTAGTATTTGAATGATAAAAATCATTTTTAATAATTTAAAATCAGAGCAGATAGTACAAAAAAATTCGGAGAATCTAAAAATTATAATTTATAAGTTATAACTTAAAACTTATAAGTTAGAAGTATTAGTACATGTTTATATAACAGCTAAATGTACTAATTATCTTAGTTTTAATTAAGGAATTAATCTTACAATAATTAAAAAAATAAGGATAACTTAAAAAATAAGGATATTTTAGACATTTAAGAATAAAAGGAGAAATATTTTCATGGATATTATTCAAGCAATCATAATGGGCATGGTACAGGGATTAACTGAATTTCTGCCAGTGAGCAGTTCAGCCCACCTGGTTATAGTGCCGGAATTAATGGGGGTTCAATCGAGTCTGGCTTTTGACACCCTTTTGCATGTTGGTACGCTGGTAGCAGTGGTTGGTTACTTCTGGAAGGATATTCTAGCCATGATAAAAGCATTCGTGTCCAGTATAATAGATCTTTTCCATGGAAACTTCAAAGAGGGTATAAAAGAAGATCCATTTAAACGGCTGACCTGGCTGGTAGCGGTGGGTACCATCCCCGCAGGCCTGATGGGTGTGTTATTCAAAGATCAGTTCGAAAGCCTGTTCAGCTCGGTTACCTCCGTGGGTTTCTTCCTTCTTGTAACCGGGTTTATTCTGTGGGGTGCAGAATGGATTTCCAAAAGAAACAGGGACAAGGAAGGTAAAGAAATTAAAGAGGTATCATTTACCAATTCCCTGGTTATCGGCCTATTTCAGGGATTCGCCATTGCCCCGGGAATATCCCGTTCAGGATCCACCATTGCAGCTGGTCTGTTTTCCGGGCTGAATCGAAAATTAGCAGCTAAATACAGTTTCTTACTATCCATACCAGCCATATTAGGTGCGGCACTAATTCAAACTAAAGATATAGTTAGTTTTGATTCAAATATGAGTGTATTAATAGGTGGTTTTCTATCAGCAATGATATTCAGTTACCTGGCAGTCAAATTCATGATGGGATACATCCAGAAACACAGCCTCATTGTGTTCTCATACTACTGCTGGTTTGTAGGTGCGCTGGTCCTGATAATATCACTAGTCTGGAAATAGGGAACCGAATAATTAAAAAAAATCCTATTTTTTTCCTTTTTAGCCTATTTCAGATAATCATTCCAGATACGGAACACTCATCCTAACACAACCGCTGGCAGAAAAATAGTTGCTATTCTGATTTGAAAATTTTCACCACTCAAATGGGAGGGGCGTTGTTCAATAATTTCACAGTTCCGAATCCTATCCTTTGTTACTAGTATCAACTACTTGTTCTCAATAAAATGTCATTTTTTTCAATTTCTATTAAAAGAAAATAGGTTCTGTAGAATTTCAATCTTCTTTCCAACTAAATGTCGCTGCTCCTACTCCAAACAGTATGATTCCGAGTACTGCAACAATTGCCAGATCAGTGATGGCATCTCCTGTATTTCCGGTAATCATGGAGCTTCTCAGACCCTCGCTTAAGTAGGTTAGAGGAGATATTTTTGCTAGATACTGCAGTGGCCAAGACATGGTCTCTACCGGAATGAAAGTCCCTGAAACAAGAGATGTTATGCCCATTATCGTTAACGTAACAGTCAGTAAAGCCTCTTCATTTTTAATAAAATTGGCAATGAGTATGCCCAGCCCTGCAAACAATGCAGTTCCAGCAACCATTAGTAGTAGGCTTATCAGGTTAACATTTATATGTACGCCAATTATCAACCATGCCGCAAACATAGCTACAGCCAGTGTAAGAAGTATCAAGATAGTCCACATAATGATCCTTGCAGCAATCCATTCCATATTTGAAATTGGTGTTGTTGAAAGCTTTCGAAACACCCCGGACTTACGGTAGTGGACAATGGTTCCTGCAGCCATTTGTGTGGCAGTCATAATAAAAAAGGCCAGTATTCCTGGAAGCAAGAAATCAAAGTAGTTCATACCTGAAGCGGCATTATTCTGTAATTGGCTTCCCAGACCTCCCAGTACATTTCCTAACAACAGGAACAGAATAGTTGGAAATATAAATTGAAGAATAATATTTATTTTGTCATTAAAAATTTCTATAAAACTGTATTTAAGGTCAGTGATAATTCTTGACATTTTATTTTCCTCCTTCAATGAGCTTATCACCAGTTAAATTTAAAAATACGTTTTCAAGCGTTGCTTTTCTAATGTATAATTCATCACAGGTTGATTTACTTGTATCAATGATGGAAGCTGCCTTAGATATAATTTTCATATCATTTTCACCAGACAATTTCACCAATACATTATCACCATCAATTGTGTATTCCTGAATAGTTTTAATAAGTTCATTTTTCGCTATTTCGCTACATTTTCTGATAATGAGCATTTTATCCCCACCATAACGACCTATTAAGTCTTCAGGCGTTCCTTCAGCAATAATTCTACCGTTGTGTAATATGCACACTCTATCAGCGAGATTTTGAGCCTCCTCCATATAATGAGTTGTAAGAATTATTGTTTTACCACGAGCTTTTAGGTCTTTTATTGCAGCCCATACGTCTCTTCTTGCTTTTGGGTCAAGTCCGGTGGTTGGTTCATCCAGAAAAACTATTTCAGGATCGTTTACTAGAGATATGGCAATTCCTACACGCTGTTTAAGGCCGCCTGAAAGATATCCAAATAGTATGTTTCGTTTATCCTTCAAACCCAGCATTTTAATAAGATCATCCACTTCAACGTGTTTTGGATACATCTGAGCAAAATAATCAATGTTTTGGTAAACTGTTAGCAATTGAAATGCACCGAAATCCTGCGGAAGAACACCAATCCTTCGTTTAATTTCTATCTCATCCTTTTTTATGTCGTGTCCCAAAATTTTTATAGATCCTGCGGTTAAACTTTTAAGACATTCCATCATTTCAACTGTCGTGGTCTTACCTGCACCGTTAGGACCTAAAAATGCGAACACTTCACCTTTTTTCACATTAAAGGATATATTATTTACAGCCGTGAAATCACCATAATTTTTTACAAGAGATTTAGCTTCAATCACATTATTTACCATATTTTTACTCCATAGTCATTCCTAAGCTCAAAATTAGACTTTTAATCATTGTGTCTTTTTATGAGTTTCTACTTCGGCATTTTCATCTTGTTTGAAGCCATTCTTGTATTCTACAAGTTCAATTTCACAACCGGACCCTATTTCTATGTTATTTCCCCTCACAACTTTGGCCTGAGTATTCTCAAGATAGATGTCATCTCCTTCGATTGTATCTACCGTAAGTTCTTTACTGGACATAATCCTGCTTTTTAGACCCAATAAATCATATTTTCCTTTTCTTTTAACTGTGATTTTCTCGCCGCCGATTTCACGTGCTCTAGATGCTCCATATAAACTAAGTTTTAATTCACCAGCGTTTAAAAGTCCCTCGATGGCAAATGTTCCTGCTATGTTGAAAATTTCGGCATTACAATCCCCATCAACATCAATACTTCCATGGATCTCGGCCTTGTTTACAGATAGATTCCCATTAACGTCAGCCGTCCCATGAATTTTGGCTCTTTCTGCTTCAAGATTTCCTTTGATTGAATTATTGCCGTACACCTCAACCGATTTAGCTTTTACATTGCCATTTATATCACATCGCCCATTAATTTTCAATTTGATACAGTCCAAATCACCCGTTATTCTCCCTTCTCCATTTACAATTACATCGTTGTAATTTCCTCCAGCAGAACTTGACTGACCATTGATTTTTAAGTCCCCTATCCTTTCTTTCATAAATATCACCCATTAAGCTATTTTAATTTTTAATTCCTCGATTAATTCCGAAAGATTTACTTTTTCAATGATTTTCATGCTGTTTTCAAAGTAAATATCACAAACACTTGAAACTAAACAGCAGCTTGAAATTCCAAGCTTACGTAAGAAAAGTAGTTCTCCACCATTTCCCTTAAATTTAGTATATTCCCCCTCTAAAAGCGTTAATATCATTTCACCCTCTTCAAAATTGATTTTTCCAGATTCAAACATTTTATCTAAAATATATAAATAAAGCATTTTCTCAAAGGCAAATTTTTCTACCTCGCCTCGCTTCTGAGTATAAAAGTCCATGGTTGTTTTCGAAACAATGTTCTGTTTCACTAATTTTCCGCTTTCAAGCACTCTTTCCATTAAGTTTGGAGAAAACATATCAGCCAGATCATCCAGAGATACATCTACTTTCATGCTTTTTATCTTTTTAATTCTATCCATTATTCTAGCTTTTGGAAAGAAGGTTTCCTGACCTGTAAATGTAGACTTTTTAATGAACCACTCTTCAGGTATGAGATTTTTTCTTTTCCAGCGATATAACTGGCCATAGGATATTCCAGTTAATTTTAATAATTCTTTTTTCGAAATTAGGTCTTCTACCATAACTTTATACTCCTGGGATTAATGTAACAAAACATTGTTACATACTAATTATTTCATTATATTTAAAGATTTCTCTCACGGAATCAGAAATTTGAATATAATACATTAATGGATAACATTATAACTATTTATAAAAAAGTCGTGAAGGGAAATAACTGCCTTATTCAGGAAATATGGAAATACACCCTGGAAATAAAGTAATTAAATACTGGAAACGGTGATTTAAAGTATATATCGAATGTTACAGGGAAAATATAATCTTTATGAGGAGGGATATCTAGGACATTATATCGACCAGTCGGGAAATATGAAACCCGAATAATTTAAAAAAAAATAGGATTTTTTTGCTTTTATTTCTTTTTAGCCTTATTTCATGATACTCATTCCAGATAAGGATACCCATCTTATCTTACTCAACCTGCTGGAACAAAATAGTCTATTCTGATTTGATCTTCACCAGTACAGTGCAGGGAGCACTGTCAATTCCACCAACCTGCCAGGGGATGACCATGACCTCTTCCAGACTCCCTGCTGTTGGGATGGATTCAATATCCAGATCCTCCACAAAAAGAAGGGGTTTACCTAAATCATCGTTAGCACTAAAAGCAGTTTTGTGAACGCGAATCATCTCCTCCATCCTACCGTAACGGGACATGGATACCGTATCTATAGCCAGACAGGCTAGTTTAGGGAGTTTACTGCGCAGATAAAAAACCGCTTCCGGTGAAATACCCGGATTTTTGGTTAAATATTTTAGAATATCAGTATCATGATACTTTCCAAATCCAGTGCGTATCAGGATGCAGTCAAAATCCAGATTATCCACATTGTAGTGTTTAATTGCGGGGGAAAGATCTTCTTCATGGATGAGTTCATCCGGTTTTTTTGGGCAATCCACAATAAGGGGTTTTTTAAAGGTCAATTCATTAGGATCATAGGTGAAAATAGAACGTCCGTCTTCTAGGAAATGGGCTGGTGCATCTACATGTGTTCCAGAATGATTTTCAGTAGTTATAACGGAAGTGTTGTAACTGTCTCCCACTTTAATCTGATTTTTAGGAGTTATAGTTATTTTAGTCAGGTCCGGGTGGACTGGTGTGTCTTCAGTGAGGTTGTAGGAGATTCTTACGTACTTATAATCATTCCCAGAATCATTCTTTTTATTTTCCATTTTAGTTCCCTATTTTTGTTTTAAAAGTGTATGAATTTCAAAGGATCAGTTTTCAGGGTAACGTTTCAATGAACTATTATTACTAAGGGTAAAGTTTCAACGACTATCTTTTTAAACAAGATTTTTTTAAAAAATTTCCCGGCACAACTCCTCAGTTTTAGTCCTTATATCATCAATATGAACTCCCTTAAGCTGGGCAGCTAGCATTGCCCCTCCTGCACCCACACCTTCTTTCACTACCCCCTGGGTGTATTTTTTAAGTCCCTGGTTTTCAGATTTTTCAAATCCAGGATCAACTGCGAAGATGTTTATAGGGGCGATTTGCCTGGCAATGTAGTTTATATCAGCAGTTTCATCAGTGGCCACGAAAATGGTGGTGGCTATGGAAATATCATCAAAATTAAAACCTTTTATTGCTTCTTTTAAGAATGCGCATACTGCGGTCATCTGGGTCCCGCCAGCCAGAGTTACCGGTACTGTGCTGCCTGCTGTGATTCCAGCCACTGCAGGGATCATCGGGTCCCCCACAGCCCCTACTGCCAGGAATGGATCCAGGGGGAGGTCATCCATCAAACCAGCAGCTGCCAAGCCGTTTTCAACTGTCTGGCGCTTAAGTGTGTGGGGGTTTTCTGGTGTGCTTCCACTGACCTTACCCCATGCTTCATATCCCATAGCTTCCAGAACACCCAGGGCGGTGGTGGTTCCTGCAGGGGTGCTTTCACCAATTATCAGGTGATCGGTGAGTTTGGAAAGAGTCTTTCCCAGTATTTTTCCCTTATTAAATATTTCCACAGGATTACTGACCGCATCACCAGTTATAATATTCCCCCCCTGCTTATCATTGATATTCACATAAGGAATTGAGGGTTTAACAGCTGAACCCGCATCAGCAACTAAAAATGGGATATTTGCCATTTCAAGTGAGGCCTTGGTAATTACTGCAGGAGTGGGGGCTGCTTCACCACCAACCACGGTTTGAGGGATTTCTGGAAGGCATTGTGGTGCACCGTGGATTATTAATTCCACATCAGCTGCGGGAGTGTAATCAGTTAATTCAGGTGATGCCCCGGCCCCGGTGATTCCAGGTATTCGTGAAGTTAAAGTGGTGGCAATAACACATAAAAACAATGATTCTTTATTCTGTAATTTGTGAAGTGTATCTCGTGATCCGAAACTCTTAATAGATTTATCCATACCAATTCCTCTTTTTAAAAATAATTTGAAAAATTCCAACTAAAATTTGTCTGACTATAAAATAGGGTAAGGTTCTATATAAAAATAAATTTCATTTGAAAAATTAAATTGGGATTACAGTCACTATCGGTGAAAATAGAATAAGGATGAAAAAGAGATAATGGGAAAGAACTAATGAAAGGGGTAAAATCACCTATTAAAAAAAAATCTGTAATATCATGAGATATTTATGATAAATCTATCGGATTATACTCAATTGATTATAAATCTAAAAAAAATTAAGTCATTTATTAAATTAAAATCATTAGGTAAATTAAGATCATTTTAGGTTATTAGAGTGTGATACACTTGATATGTATAGGTTTAGAGGGAACAGCAGAAAAAACTGGTGTGGGAATTGTGGATTCAGAAGGGAACATACTGGCCCTGCAAGGCCGTGCCCTACTCCCGGAAAAAGGTGGAATCCATCCCCGTGAAGCAGCCGAACACCATGCGGAAAATCTGGTTCCCCTTATAAAAAAATCCCTGGAAGAAGCTCATCTGCGTGTGGAGGATTTGGATATGGTGGCCTTTGCACGTGGCCCTGGTTTGGGTCCCGCCCTGCGTACTGTGGCCACTGCAGCCCGTAGCCTGGCTTTATCCCTGAACGTGCCAATTGTGGGTGTGAACCACTGCATAGGGCATATAGAGATCGGGAGACTGACTACTGGATGTAAGGACCCCCTGACATTATACGTGAGTGGGGGAAACACCCAGGTAACTGCTTTTGATTCTGGACGTTACCAGATATTCGGGGAAACACTGGACATTGCCATAGGAAACTGCCTGGATCAGTTTGCCCGTACAGTTGGCCTGGGACATCCCGGGGGGCCCCGTGTAGAGGAGCTGGCCCTTGCATCAGATAATTATCTGAAATTACCCTACACTGTGAAAGGGATGGATCTATCCTTCTCGGGATTACTCACTGCTGCCATTCGAAAATACGAATCTGGTGCTGCCCTGGAAGATGTATGCTACAGTTTGCAGGAAACTGCATTTGCCATGCTGGTGGAAGTGACTGAACGGGCACTGGCGCATTCTGAAAAATCCGAAGTTCTACTGGTGGGGGGTGTGGCAGCCAATCAGCGTCTGAGGGAGATGCTGGAAGTCATGACCCGTGAACACTACGCTGATTTTTTCATACCTGAAATGAAGTACTGTGGAGATAATGGCGCCATGAACGCCTGGCTGGGGTTGTTAATGCACCAGCATGGTATGAAACAGGAAATTGCTGACACCCGTGTAATACAGCGTTACCGCACAGACCAGGTAGATGTTCCCTGGATGGAAAAATCAGGCCTGAAACTGGAACTCCCTGGAGATCTGGCGGCTAAGGGTGCTGAGGCTAATATCTACCATGATCATTACCTTGATGAAGAAGTGCTGGTAAAAAAGAGGTTGGTTAAGGGGTACAGAATCAGGGAGATTGATGAGTACCTTCGGAAGAAAAGAACCAAAAATGAGGCTAAACTCATGGGAGAGGCTAAACACTGCGGAGTGGTTACTCCCCTAATTTTTGATGTTGATCTGAAGGAGAGCACCCTTACTATGGAAAATGTTGGTGGAAAGGAGGTTAAAGAAATTTTCAGTGGTGAAAATATCGAATTATCCGAAATTATTTCCATATCCCAGAGTATTGGTGAAGGTGTGGCTAGGCTCCATGACTGTGGCATAATACACGGTGATCTAACCACCAGTAACCTTATGCTTAGTGAAAATAAAGAATCTTTGGTGTTCATTGATTTTGGTCTGGGTAAAATATCCCATCTGGTTGAAGATAAAGGAGTAGACCTTCTGGTATTTAAAAAGGCCATTAACGGTATTCATCATGACATCAGCCAGGAGTGTTTTGATTCCATAATAAAAGGATATGAAGGTGCCAGGGATTACAAACAGATAGTGGCCAAAATAGAGGAAATAGAAGGAAGAGGACGTTATACATAACACAGAATATTTTGTTAGAAGTTATAAGTTTTAAGTTATAAGTCAATGGATTATTGAGATTATTTCTACAAGGTAAATATATTCATACTCCCCTTAAAGTATTATATTAATTTTTATTAATATTATTTTCTTAGATTCGCCTGAAATAGCTAGATATATAATAATTTTTTTATATTTAGTATTATAAGGGTCTTTATTATCGGAAAATATATGAGAACTTTCTTATAATATCAATATACGGTGATTCTATGGAAAAAGAGATACTTGCAGCCATTATGGCTTCGACCTCCGATGTGGATATGATGACCAATGATCGGATAGAAGCTCTGACCAAGGGGCATGGGATGTTAAATATTGCTGCAATATGTGCGGCAAATTCAATTGCAGAAGATGTTTTACGAGGAACTGAGATAAAACTCACCGACCATAATGTTCAACAGTTACCAATAGATGACGTGCTAAAAAAGGCAATAGACGCGTCCGAATTAGCAGGAGCAGACCCTGCTAACGCCGCCATTATAAGTGCTACTTTATGTTATTTTGCCGGTACAAACGCTCAGGCAGGGGTGCCTGCAGGTAACAGGAAGTTAGGGGCAATGGCTAGGATAATTGCAGGTGTAGATCGTTGCGGGGTTATAGCCATACCCACAGCCAAAGTAAACAACAGGATATCGGGATATGCAGCAGTTAGAGCTGTGTACGATGATATTTTTGACAATAAGATAACAAAAATTGATGGAAGCATCATACCTATGGGTGTTGGGGGAGGGCCATTATACGGCCACGGTGCACTGGGAGAGGACATAGCTTTCCCAGAATTAGCCAGAAACGGTGCAGCCGCAGGAACGAGAGGCATGTTAAACGAAAAGACAAAGGTGGAC
>Ga0074198_1001242_pt1 | contig 18155 bp, 14 predicted proteins | sample EPASupsiteSAE323_FD_64527 | JGI IMG/M metagenome (GOLD analysis project Ga0074198, IMG submission 64527) | Bioremediated contaminated groundwater from EPA Superfund site, New Mexico - Sample SAE3-23 | ecosystem: Environmental > Aquatic > Deep subsurface > Groundwater > Contaminated ...
GTTACCAGGTTTGATTGCAAAGATAATAACAGCTGCTAGTATAGCTAATATGGCTAATACTATCATAAGTTCTACTAGGGTGAAGGAAGAGATATTCTTTTTTGAAATTTGATTTGACATATACAAAAAATAAATTAATATACATCTAGTATAGCAATTATCTTAAAAAAAATCAAGTCTTTTACAAAGATTGTGGACCGTGGGAGATTCGAACTCCCGACCCCCTGCTTGCAAAGCAGGTGCTCTACCAACTGAGCCAACGGCCCAAGATACTAATACCCTGGTGGGCACGACAGGACTCGAACCTGTGACCCCGTCATTATCAGTGACGTGCTCTACCAACTGAGCTACGTGCCCTTAACGTTTTATATATTACTATATTTTTGAAAAAAAATCAAGTAATAAGGAAAAAAACACCTTGCGGTGTTCTTTTCCCTTAATTATCTGAATATTATCCAGATAAATGTAGTATAGCAAACTTTTAAATAAAAATCAAGTCTACTTACAACTTCCTGCTGATGTTGTTCCGGTATTAGCTGGAGCAGCTAATTTAGTATCACAAGCAGCTGGTCTCTTTGCTTTTGTAAAAGCATCACAGATGGCTGTTTTGTAATTTTCTGCACTTCTTTCTCCGGTGAATTCTGTTCCATTGATAAATATCATTGGAGATCCTTCGACTTTTAATTCTGTATTTAATTTAACTTCATCTTCCAATAATGTTAATTTTTCTTCTTTAAAACATTTTTCAATTTTAGCTGTATCTAATTCTAATTTAGCAGCTTCTGTTTTTCAGCATCAGCTAATATTGTCAATTGTACATTTTGTATTGACATTAGAGATATAATCTCAAAAAGATGGTTTCATATATTTAAATACACATAATTCTCGAACGTCTTGATTCAATTCTTCTATCCCATGCATAGAACAATATTTTCCATCACTTCCTGTGCAATATTCTGTATATTTTTCTGGACTTGGGTAATTGCTATAAATAACATAGTGTGGTTTAATATCCACATCTTTTCCTAATAATTTAGCTACTGGTATCATAGCGGTTTCAGCTTCTAACCCAAAAGGACAATAGGCCATAGTAAACATCTTTACATCTACATTATCTGATTTCTTAACCTTAGCAGCTTTAGTAGTAGTTGTGGTCTCTGGTACTAAAGCAATAGCTTGAGGGAAAAATAAAGTACCATCTTTAGTAACATAAGCATTCAATGGTTCCTTATCAATATTAATATTTAAAGCAATCAATCCCTTTTTCATAACAGCACTAACTAATTCTACTTTGGAATTAGGGCTAAATTGAGAGATTTGTTTATTAACAAACTCCATAGCTGCTTTAGTAGCTGGATAGTTCTTAACATTACCAAATCTTGGCATGTTAGAAAAACCTTGGGTAACAATAGCTGCTACTATCACTAAAATACCGATTGTATGAATAGTAATCAAAAGTGGACTTTTCAAGATTATCTTAAACATACCTAGTATTTTCTTAAATATTCCTAATATTTTAGACATATACCATTTTTAACATTTTATTAATTAGTAATATATTAACATATTCTAGGGGAATATACAAGATATTGACACATATATATACTTTATTCTATGGTAAAATTAAACATTAAATCTTGAAATAAATTTTCCATTTAAGCGTCTTCTAAATTTGAAGAGTAAGGAAGCGATTTCATATATTTTTCAATTAAATCTCAGTCTGGTTTTTCGTCTTTTGTTGGAAGCTTAATCCTAAATTCCTTAAGTCTATCGGTACCCATTTTGCGGCTATAATTATATCTATATTTTTCCATTTGTAATACTGTTGCTAAAAAAATTCCACTAAAAGGGTTCAAATCAAATTTTGGTTTTAATATTCTAACATCGACAGGGGTTGCTAAATAATTTATGGGTTGATAAAAGAAATATCCAACTGATCCACCTCTATTTGCAGTGATAGTATTAGCCCCAAAATTTGAGCATTCTTGAACAAAGTTCGTAACACCATTATTAGTCTCGGAAGATGTAATATATGGCACATTTCCTCCTAAAGAAAGTTCTGCTATTAATGGATCGCGTGTAGCACGAATATTGAACAGATCTACAAGGTCAAAATATTTTCAACGGGAAACATACATGTTCACGTTTCGATTCAATATTTTAGCGTTAGAAACAGAACTTTTCAATTTATTAGCATATAAGAATGTGCTGTATTCTAGCAGCTTTTGCACACAAAGAAAATCATTAAATTCAGCATAATTCGTTTCCATGTAAGCTTCTGCGCATCACTCATCTTCTGGACTTATTTGTTTTGTAACACTAAATCCAGCTCTCTCTTCTCTATTCATATAATTTACAATTCACTTTTCCTTTATCTCTTTTTCAAACTTTTGATATAAATCTATTCTTCCCTTATTCTTTCTTTTAACGAAACCATCGTTCTTGTAATAGCCAAAAAAAGTTTTTTTATTCTTCGGATGAGGTCTTTTTGCCGTAAAAACCATAATACAGGTTACGGTAGCAACTTTTGAATTAAAAAAGAGCTCGTCAGGCATACTAAACACAGCCTCAAGGGTATGTTGTTCAAGTAATTTTCTTTTTAATTCTAATATTTTGCCTTTTTGTTCTTGGCCCAAAGAAAGTGGCACGATAGCAACGCATTTGCCACCTTGTTCTAAGCAATCTAAATTGTTTAACACAAAATCTAATTCTTCGTCATCTCCCTTCTTACTTTTATACGGAGGATTCAAAAGCCCTATATTGGGCTTGTATTTCTTTACTTTTTCAATGATTTCTTCATCAAAACAGCTTCCATTAAGTATATTGCTCTTGCCATCTTGATGAATAAACATGTTAGAACAAGCCAGCGCAAATATATGTGCCTGGTACTCAACACCAATCAGTTGACTCTTCTTTATGAGTTTAATCTTTTCCTGATCTTCTTTAGCATCTTTTATCATTAAGCTCATAGAACTTACTAAAAAACCTCCAGTACCCGCACAATTATCATATACTATACTATCCTTATTAACTTCCGCCAACTCTGCCATAAATTCCGTAATATGATGCGGCGTTAAAACTATGCCCAGCCCCTTGTCGCTATTGGCATATTTCAAAAACTCAATATAAAGTTGTCCTAAAACATCAAAATATTCATGAGTTTTTATGAAATCTTTTACATTCTCATTTATGTCAGTAATAATATCTCTTAAAACATTATTATTTTTAGACAAAGAAGTGTCTGTTTTAATAAATTCAAAACGATTAGTTAGGATCGAAAGTTTGTCTTCACCAATATTTCCATTTTGAAATTCATTTTTAACGGTAGTAACTAAGTATTCAGCTAACTGTTTTGGCTCTAAATATTCCTTATAAGAATTCGAGAAGGCTTTATTCTCAAGCGCAATTAAAATACAGCTTATAAGCAACCCTCTATCGCTTTCAACTATCTTATGCCCGTGTAATTTTTCATTTAATTCTTTAGAAAAGACCAGCAATCTTTCATAATCCTGTCGAAATTTCTCTGGACTTTTAATATATCCGGTTAAATAATCCTCGGCAGATAAAAATTTATTCCCAAATATCTCTACTGCCTTTTTATCTCCTTTCAATTGTAAAAAATGAGAAATTCTTTTATGACTGTCTACCTCTCCACTAACTGCGATGGACAATACATCAAATTCTTTCGAAAGATACGAACTATATAAAAGAACCCCATCTACCGCGAAAGCCTTATATTTATTTCTGTATTTGCTCTCATGCTTTGTAACATCTGGCTTACATTCTATGACAATAACAAGATCTGGATTGTTTTTGTATTGAATAATAAATTCAGGAAAACCACTGCCTAATCCCCCTTTTGAAGCCGTAGACAGTAATTTATGAATCTTCGGGTTATCAGACGATTGTTCTTCTAGAATTATATCTTTCAAAAACCCGTTGAAATGATTTCTTACCATTGATTCTGTTTTTCGCTCGTTTTTTGGCATAGATCCTTTATTATCCAATTTATTTATAATAAATTAAACTTTTAATCCAGTCTTTATGTTTATATAACATATCAAACTTCTTATTATATAATACACTCTTTCTTTAAAAAAAGCAAGTAAGTTTTCCACAGGTACTATTGTATTAAATTAATAATTAAATTAACCATAATTTCTTTTTCTTCCGGATCGCTAACAGCAACTAACAATATTAGAGTGACTAGAGTATTCTCCGAAATCTTAATTTCACGGTGTTTATCAAATAAATAGTTATTTTTATTCAAATAATAAAACTAGTGATTCAAACTATATTATATCAATTTGCCTTTTTCATTTTTAATTGTCTCCTGTCCCAAGATAATCAACTTTTTACAATCAACTACTCGGAATTTACGAGTAGTTGAATTTTTGTTCAGCCCTTTTCTTACAATATAATACAATGAGTTACTCTTGCTACACTCAACTACCGAGGAATCCTCGGTAGTTGCCCATTATATAAATTGTTCTATTCTATTAGCCAACAGAAATAATTGCACCTAAATTATAGAATATTATATACCTTTTCGTCTATAGCAGCAGGCTGGTATTCCCAGCATACTAATTTTCCTATTAATTTGCTCCTCTTGTAAAAACACCGTACTGGTCTACTTTTTTCACGTTAAACTATCCGGTTTTTCCGGATAGTTGAATTTAAGTTAAGTTCTCCTTCTTTATATATTTCTCTCATGTGGTCATTAATGATAGATTGCGCTTTATTAATTTGCCTTTTTCACGTTGAACTACTAAGAATTCCTTAGTAATTGCCTCCTCTTAATTAGCTCTTTCTCTTTGTGAGTCTTGTTTAAATGTAATGTTATGTTCTTTGTGCTACATACAAATTACAATAATTCAAATCACGCTGTATTAATCTACCTTTCCGCATTGAACTGTTAAAGAATCCTTAATAGTTGAGTTTTTATCAAGTTCCCCTTCTTCATATATATTCTTTATATAACGATTAACAGTATTGATATCTTTACCAAATAATACAGCCATTTCCTTTTGAGTTAATCAAACTATTCCCTTATCAATAACTACCTTAATCTGATTAAATAAATGGATTCTCTTTTCTAAAATCTGGAACTAATTCATCGCAAGCATTCTCTTCTCATGGCTGAAAATATCCGTTCTGAAAATCTAGCTCCTCAACTAACTTCATGACTTTATCATATTCTTCTTTACTTACCTTGCAATTAATTTCTGAATAATTGCATGCCTTATATGACGGGGTATATTGAGTCATTAAACTCAAACAAATATTAGGAGAAAAAGATCGTATAGTCTTCAACGCTTCACTGGTATTTTCAAAATTATCAGGTAAAACCAAATGGCGAATTATAACATTCTCTTCTCCTACTTGTTTTAACATTTCAAGAATATTATCTTTAGCAATCTCTGAATACTTTAAACATTTTGAATATTTCTCTCCTAATTTATCATCTGCGTATTTAAAATCTGGTAAATAAACATCAACTAATCCCTTCAAACTCTTTAAATCTTCTAATCTGTCATATCCCCCTGTGTTATAAACCACAGGAATAGCCAATCCTCTTTCTTTAGCTAAAATTAAAGCTTCTTTAATTTCTTTTACTCAAATAGTAGGACTAATTAAATTAATATTTAAAACTCCCTGCTTTTCTAAATTAAACATAATATCAACTAACTCTAAAACAGTATAGTCTTTTCCTAGTCATTCTTGTGATATTTGTCAATTTTGACAAAAACAACAATGTAAATTACAGCCAGTAAAAAATATTGTTCCAGAACCCAAAGAGCCACTTATCAGTGGCTCTTCTCCAAAATGTTTTCCAAACCAAGATATCTTCATTTAATCTTTATCTAATTTAATTTGCTTGATATAAAATTAACTTCTTTTAATTCTTCCATCCTGCACTAGTCCCCACATTCCTAAACCTCGAAGGCATAACAGGGTTAACCTCATATCAGATAATGAAGGGTAGGACTCTAACAGTAACATCTTTATCTGGGGTATCTAGATCTCCATAGCAGGTTAACTTGTATTTGTACAGACCCGAGAGTTTTAGTTCTTTGTCATCAAGGGTTCCAGTGTTACCTAGATTATCCTTGACTATGCTAAAGGGAGCAGTAGCTACTCTCATTGAATCTAAGGGAGCTATGGAGATATCACAACTATTACATAATCCATTAGTCACCCAATCAAGAACAAATCATTTAGATCCATCCTTCAATCTGGTAATCCCTAGTACTGAGGGAGTAACATTGAATTCTCTAATATCACAAGCTTCTGGAATAACTGGAGGATTAGGTAGACTACATCTGTTATCACAATTAGGAGTTGTAAATGTTCCATTAAAGGCAATTACACATTTCTTAGAATCATTACAGCCATATTTAGGAATTGTTGGAGGAGGATTAACTACCTTAAAACAACCAACCTTACAGGTCCATTCATCAGCATACTTACCATTAGCATCTATGGCACATTTGCCATCTGCTTTATTACAGGAATACTTAGTAGATGGTTTCTCTGGATTAACACATTGTTTGTTACAATCAGATAGATTACTCCCCTTGGTATTAGCCTCACATTTCCATAATGTTGTATTACAAGAATATTTAGGTTCTGGAGCTTTACATATACTAGTACAATCTGATTCTTTGGTATACTTCCCTCCCATAGTTACCTTACATTGTCAGCTAGTGGTATCACAGGTATATCCCTTAACACATCCAGTAGTACAGGCATCCTTACCAAAAAAGGATCCACTGCTATCATAACTACATTTCCAGGCATTCTGATCACAGGTATATTTAATACACTTGGGATTGAAGTTTCTATTCAACCCTTCGCTATACTTATCTTCTTTAGGATCACATTGATTCTTTCCGCAGGTATTTACTAAACTACATGTGTATTGTTTTATATCACATTCATAATGGGGGTTAGATTCCCCTGCCTTACCACAACAATCAGCATCAGAGCTACACCCATTAGTTCCACACTCGTATGATTTAACACATTTCTTGTCTACACATTTAGAAGAGGGGTAGCTAGACTTATCTGTAGGACAAGAAACACAATCATTATCTATAACACATCCCTTCCCACTATCATTATCTCCCTGAATTCAAGCCTTACATTGAGTTTGAAAACTCGTCCCACTTGCACAGGTTATTTTCCCGAGTGGAGTTTTTCCACATACCATACCATTAGACCTAAGATCATAGCAACCACAACTTTTAGCATATGGTAAACATTTTGTTTTTCCATCTTTATCTTTAGCACAATAATTGGTATAACAAGGACAATCGCAGGTTTTGTTTTTGCCACAGCAATATTCACTTGGACATCCGTCGCAAAAATCATCTCAGTTTGTTCATTTTAATCCCGTTGCGTCATCTTTAGTATCTTTAAGACTTGCACATTGTGCAGCGGTATAGGCTAGTACTTCATTCTTCGATACAAAACAAAAATAAGAAATACATATTAATATAGCTAAAACAAAAATAATTTTAATTTTTTTCATACTTTTATTATATAAACTATTAAACATTCTAATATAAATATAGCATAAACATATATAAAATGCAATAGAAATTCAATTTTAAAAATAATTAGGGGATGGCTGACATTAATTGTCATAACCACCCCCTAAAAACACCGGGGTAATACCCCTTAGCTCGTACACGTATTCGTATTGTTTTCCGATCCGGATCATTTGTAAGCAATATTAACATCCCACATTTTTCTTGTGGAACAACACAAAAAGTATTGATTCTTATAGTTTTAATTGCTAACACGATATCTGTTTGAGCATTACAAGGATTCTCTCCAGAAGTAGGAGTAATAGATATCCAATCGGGAATAGTAGAGAAATTCCATATTAAATCAGCAATTCCAATATTTGCTATTGTAAAGACTGTTCGAGTGGAATAACCAAAATCAATTTCTGGTTCGGCGATTTCATTGAGACTATTTGGTTTTAACAAAACTTTGGGTAATTCTATAAAATCCGTCAAGGTCATTTCTGGTGGTCCATAGAGTACCCAAGTTAAACCATAAATAGCACTAAACAGCTTTTTAAAGAATATATCCTCTCTTTTTAGAGCAACTTCTTCCGCTGCTTTATAAAGATTTTGGATTGCAACAGAAATAGGCTTCTGCTGGTCTACATTTAACATAAAAAACCTCAAAATATCTATATCCGTATACTGATAATTATTTCTCGTTACACAAAACCCCTTAAAATTAGGCGGTTTTATAGTATCTGATATTAATAAACCCTGAAATCCAAGCCCGTTCCAATATTGTTCTGTGGTAATTTCAGCATTGTAGTTATCTACGTGCTGATTTTTATCCGTATCAATCCAAACTGAAGTTGTAGGATAGTCATACTCTGAATATTTCCATCCATTCAATCCACTAAAAACAGAAACTGGTTCGTTAGTATTCCGTACATAAAGAATTCCATACTGATTAATATTGGATGCCAAATCAACTATAGGATATTTAGGGGTAACATTACATTTATACGTTCCTCGAGTCTCAAAATATGTGTCTATAGGTACCGACATTATATTTGCTATTTCTGACAATCCCTTTGATTCTTCTTTAGTACCCGTATCACAACAAATACCTATAGTATAACGATTGTATATATCAACAGGGCCTGCAATGGCTATTTTTTCTTTCTTTTGAGAAGGAAATTCAGCCAATGGATCTACAATACCAACATTAAATTGTTCCCAAAGATACGATAAGCTACTAATCTCCGCTTCGTTTGTCTGATCGATATTCCCACTTACATAACGTTCCGTGATTTTTGTTTTTTCAAAAACTTTTACTTTGCTATCAACAGCAAGATTTGTTCCTTTGGGATAATCTAGTTTTTTAATAGCAGTTTTGATTCCAGTAACGTTATTTAGCACGCCTAATTCTTCAAGTGACAAAACAACAACATTAAATCTATTTTGTCTCTGCAAAACATATTTATCAAATGTTGGTTTATCTGACTTTCTAGAAACCAAAACTACGTAGCTTGGTTTTTCTTCGGCTTGAGCAATTCTCTGTGATTTACAAAAAGCTATAAAACAAGAAACAATTAACAAACAACATAGCAATCTTTTAATCATTTAGGACCTCCTTTTCTCTAATACTTGAAAACATAAAATAATACGCTAACTAATATAAACTAAATTTTAGATAATTGTTAAGGAACAGAAACTCTTCCTTAAATTATGGTGTAATTATACCACAATTTCCAAAAATAGTCAAGCCAAAGACTGAGGCTCAATTAATGAAAGAAATTTGACATCTTCACCCTCTTTTGGGTGATTGCTATAAGTTCTTTATAAATATTATTTGATTGTATGGTTATTTTGCCTAACATGTAGTTAAATTAGTTGTCCTGTGTTAATTAGGTATATTATAGCATAGTTTTTGAAAATTCGCAACCACAAAGCTCCCGGTCAAGAACGGCTGCTTCTTTGTTTATACCGCAATGTCATTATTTTATTAAATTAATTAGTAATCCGTACATTCTTTATCGCTAAAAAGAATTTTTCTGGATTTTCAAAAAAACACTTATTAAATAGCTCATCAATGTATTTTTCACTATGATCATAATCTGTTTGTGCTATATCATATTTTAAAAAACAAAACTTATCGGAACTCAAAATCAAATCAACTATGCGTTCTTTTTCTTGATTTTGTATTTCATATTTTTGAACCCATGGTTCTATAATAATATGAACTATTTCATGAACTATTGTCTTAATCCCTCTTTTATTATTAATATTGAAAATAATAATATTTGGCAAATCATAAGAACCGCCAACTCCGTATTTTGTTAGATAAACAACAAATATTGCTGGGATTTTAACATTAAAAATCATTCTTAATTTTTCAGAGAATTGTTTCTCAATTATCGAAAAGTCAAACAAAATCTTTTCCGTTATTTGCTTGTAATCTTGTTCGTTATATTCTTTCTCTATTTTTTCTTTAATTATACTCAATGAAACATCTCTTGTTATGCCTTTTGGTAATTTAACTTCATAGCCTTGTATAAGATACCAGTCTAGCTTAGCAAGAGACCTCTTCACCCTCTTAACCTCAAATTTAATCCCATTTTTGACTTTTAATTTCATACCATAATATATTTAAAATTTATATAATACTCTCTTTTAATATTTCGTATTCTATAACATATAACAATTATAGCATATTGCCAGTTTTTTTACAATTATGCATACATCACCACTTCAATATTTATATTTATGCTTTTAGAATATAATATTAAAAAAACGACTAGGGTATTTTGTCATTATTAACCCTAGTCGTATAGTTACAAAAAACCAGATTTTTGTAACTGTTTTGCAACAAACAATACTTCCTTTGTCGGTTTTTCAATTGAAGTAAATGCTTCGTGAACCAATTGACCAATTTCTTCAACACTTTTCTCTCCATTCATTTGTTTAATAATGAATGCCCCTACTTCGTTAAAGGTTAGGACTCCTTTATCTTGAAAGAAACCTAGAAAAAAATCAATATCTTTCCTAATTTTAAATCTACAATTTATCTTGGGTATGTAATTTTTATTCATGACAATCTCCATTCTCTTGCTTAATAAAAGCGTCTGGGGCATACATTCCGCCACTAAAACTCGTAGCTGAACATCCACCGCCACAAAAACTATCACACCTTTGACACTTTTCGGGTAGCCATTTTAAAGATCGAAAATCCCTTAATCGTTTAGTCCATATTTCGGTTAGCGAAGTCTCAAAAATATTACCATAACTCCCCTTAGCAACCGAACAAGGTCGAACATTCCCTGTATGATCAATGTGACCAAAACCAGTACCTTGCCAACAACCCACAACATAATCATGGTATTTAGTAGGAACTAAACATAATGGAAAAGAATCTCCAAAATCAGCTGAAATGCCAAGCTCCTCCTGAACTCTTTCTAGCTGAGGAAAAACTTCTAGATAGTCCTGTAAAGATAGCTTGACTTTGTCCCATTCGGATCTAGCCCTGCCATATGGTGCTAAACGACCTACACTTATCTCGCTTATATCTACGCCATTATTTTTCAACCACTGGCAAGTATCAAAAATTTGTCGATGATTGCTTCTAGTTAGCGTATATAAAGCGGCAATACTAATTCCATTCTCAATACATGATTTCATGCCATTTACTGCTGCCTCAAAAGATCCCTCCACCTTGGTTATCCGCTCATGAATTTCTTTAATACCATGTAATGAAATAGCGCCATGATGAATACGATGAGCCGCTAATGCTTTAGCTACGTCCATATTAATATGCGTACCATTCGATACAAATGATAAAAAGAAATCGAGACCATCAGCATACTCTAACACTCTTTGCCACTGCGGATATACAAAAAATTCTCCTCCAAACAGCCGAATCTCAAAAACTTCTGCCTCGGCAAGTTTGTCTAAGATAGATATAACTTGCTTCAATGGTGGATGAATTAATGCTTTACATTCAGGATCGGCATTAAAACAAAATTCACAAAACAAATCGCAAACAGGACTCACTTCGAAATTCACTGATATGGGAGATTTTAAACTCACCAATGTATTTAACCTTTTCTTCATATTTTCCTCCTAAAATCTAAAGACTGGAGAAGCAAAGTATTTACCATCACCTCTCCAGCTTGATTTAAATGCCTTCTACTTATTTACAACAGCGGCATTCACAATCCCCTCCACACTTCAATGTCGTCGCTTGCATCGGTTTGAGCTTAGGGCGAACGCCCTTTAAAACACTAAACCTTGCAATTACAACTTTTTTCAAAGTCTTCATGGGTTCTCCTCCTTTCTTTTTAGATTTCGTATCTAAACCTTACTTTGTTTTTACAAAGCAAAGATAGAACGACTATTCATCCATATCGATCCCTAAAAGAGTCACTTGGAAAAGCTACATCTTGTTTATTACCAAACACAAATCGTTTCGGCATACGTTCTTTAGAAAAAGCCCAGTTAAATTTACAAAACTCAATAAAATAGCTCCTAACCATTATTAGGAATCTCATTAATTATAACCTCCTTTTGTATTCAAAAATCATGTATACAAAAAATTGAAAAACATACAAATATCTCTTCAGATAGTGTTGTTAAAATGCTTTTTAGTTCTTATAACTAAGATATGTCATATTATACCACATTTATAGAGAATTCACAACCACAAAACTTCTGCCTATAAATGTCTAATTCTTTACACAATTCTTTCCCCCTCTCGTAGGCAATCTTCTTATCTAGGGTTAGTTCGATAAAATCCAATCCATACTTATCACACAATCTTTTTGTCTCGTTATTAATAAATTCCGTATCTTTATATAAATTAGTTTGTAGTGTAGAACAAAAACTATCAAATCCATTATGCTTAGCATAAATAATAGATTCTTCCAACCTAAATTTAAAACAAGACTGACACCTTAATCCATTTTCTATATAACTCTCTAATTCATTCTCTAGACTATCCTTTAAATAAGTTAATCATCTATCATGTTTATTTTCTCCTTCTATAACAAAAACCTTATAATGCTCTCCGATCTTTTTAACATATTCCAACCTCTTGATATATTCTTCTCCGTATATGTTAGGGTTAAAAAAGAATAAAGTAATATCAGAAATATTGCCATTATTTTCAAAATAATCTAAAACAGGTAAGGCACAGGGCGCACAACATGTATGTAATAATATCTTATTCATCTTTAATATATCCTTTAGTTAATTTATTATTTCATTTTTCGCAATTCTTCCATCAGTTGCATATAGAATCTCAAATTATGAATAGAGACTAGTCGCAAAAACAAAGCTTCTTTTGTTTTCATTAAATGGTTCAAATAGGCTTTAGTATAATTTCGACAAGTATAGCAATCACAATTTGGATCAATCGGCGTAAAATCTTTCTCAAACTTTTTATTACTAATATTAATTGTTTTATAAAAATTAGCTTTATAGTTTCTTTGATTGCTAATCTTAGTCAAGGAAACCCCCTTCTGTTTGTTCCAAATAAATAAACGACCATGTCTTCCTTCTCGCGTCGGAATTACACAATCAAACATATCTCATCCCATATTAAAACATCTTATAATATCTTCTGGTTTACCAATACCCAAAGCAAAACGTAAAGAATCTTCTGGAATAAAACTAGCAGTTGCACCTAAAACTTCTCCCATAAATTCTCCATTATCATCCACATGGCGCGCACCAAATCCATAGCCATCAAAACCAATTTTAACTAGTTCTTTAGCACAATGTTCCCTAAGATCAAGATATTCCCCGCCTTGAATTACCCCAAAGATAAGTGGACGTTTTTTACCAGATATTTTTCTTTTTTTAATTTGTTTGTTGTATTCATCTTTACATATTTTTGCTCAAGCAATTGTTCTCTCAACTGCTTTTTCAATTTTTTCTTTACTATCACTATTTGGTGCCGGATCATCCAAACAAACCATCATATCCACACCTAAATCAAATTGAATTTGAATAGCTTTTCGAGGAGTTATTTCGTGTTGCTTGCCATCTATTGGTGATCGAAAAACAACTTTTTCATCCGTGATTTTCCCCAATTTTGGATTCTTATGAATTAAAGAGAAAATTTGATACCCTCCACTATCAGATAAAAGCGGTTTTTGTCAATTCATAAAATCATGGATATTACCACTTTTCTTTATAATCTCCTGCCCTGGTTGTAAATAGAGATGATAGGTATTAACTACCATTGGTCCAATTTCAATTTTTTCCAAATCATCTTTTGAAAGTGAGCGGACAAAACCACGTGTAGCATCAGGCATAAAAAACGGAGTTTCTAATTTACCGTGTTCTGTTTCAAATATCCCTGTTCTTGCTTTTGTTTTTTTTGATTTTTTTAATATTTTAAACATATTATTGAATTAACATTGAATCTCCAAAACTATAAAATAAATATTTCTTTTTTATAGCTTCTTGATAAACTCTTAAAGTCTCTTCCCTGGAATTAATAAATGATGCGACCATCATCAAAGGAGTTGATCGTGGTAAGTGAAAATTAGTAATAAACTGATCAATGGATTTGAATTTATACCCTGGATAAATAAATATATCCGTAAACCCAAAACCAGATTTAAATTTTCCTGATTTAAAAATACTTTCCAACGTTCTTACTGATGTAGTTCCTACGGCTATAATCTTTCTTCCTTCTTTTTTATATTTATTTAATCTATTCGCCACTTCCTTAGATACTTCATAATATTCTTTATGCATTTTATGTTTTTCTACAGTATCTACTTTAATAGGCATAAAAGTCCCTATTCCTACATTTAAAGTAATATATTCTATCTTTATTCCCTTCCTCTCTAATTTTTTCATCAAACTTTTAGTAAAATGAAATCCCGCAGTTGGAGCAGCACAAGAGCCAATATTATCAGCATATACCGTTTGATAATATTCTCCTTTCTTTTTATCATAATTCTTAATATATGGTGGTAAGGGCATTTCCCCCAATTTGAATATATTCTTTAATAATTCAATTCCCTTTAAATTAAATTCTATTTGTAATTCTTTATTAAATCCCATATTCTTTATTTTCCCAGTTAATAAAACTTTCTTACCAAGATAAAACTTAATTTCTTCATCATCAACAACCTTCTTATTAACTAAAATATTCCATTTATTAGACAACCTCCCTAATTCGAATTTATTGTTACTAGTTCCTAATAAAAAAACTTCTATTTTTCCTCCGGTATTCTTCAGCCCATGTAATCTAGCGGGATATACTTTAGTGTTATTCAAAACCAAAACACTATCTTTCTCTAAAACATCGAAAATCTCATAAAACTTTAAATGTTTTATGGATTTTTGTTTTCTATTATAAACCAATAGTTTACAATGATCTCTAGGTAATATAGGTTTTTGACTAATTAAATTCTTAGGCAAAACATAATCAAATAAAGAAACATCCATTTATCTACATTGACATTTAGAATTAATAGGGTCAGTAACAATAAAATCGTGACATTTATTAGTTGCTATTCCATCACAAGAAGACTCAGCATTATGAACAATACCATCTATACAAGACATCACCTGAAGATAATAGCATGTTCCTGGAGAAACAATCGCACCAGGAGACGAAATAACCGGAGCAGTTGGTATTGTTATAGGAGAAGTAATTGGTTTTGTTGTAGTGGTAGGAAAAATAGTTGTCGATGGCGTTAAACTACTACTAGCCCCGTATCATTGACATTTGCTATTATTACATCCGCAATATACATTACTTGGCTTTGCATAGCAAGAATTCCATTGACAGGTACTAACATATTTCTTATCAACAACAGCCTGACAAATTTCCCCAGAACATCCAGATACTTTACAATCACTATCCACCTTACAACTGCTGTTTGTCTGTAATCCACAAAAACCATTTAATAATATGGATGTTGGATATCCACTACCACTTATAGCTTTCAGTGTTGTAGTAGTTATAGGGATTGTTGTTGGTGTAACAACAGGAGGTATAATAGGAACATTAATTGGAGGTGGAGCAATTCAAGTAGTTGTAGTAGTTGTAGGTTCTGGAATATTTGTACCATTACAATCATTAGGACAATAATTTCTATTTAACCCCCCGTTATCACAAACAATATGTCCTACTGAATTAACATAAGCTTCTGTTTTAAAAGATCCAGAGTTTAGCAAACAATAACAAGTTCCCTTAACTGAATCTGCATATTTTTCTCATACATGACATAACCCATCACCACATTTAGGTTGAATACAATCTCCTGGTAATGTAGTTACAGTAGTTGGCTTTCAAACGGTAGTAGTTGTAACTTTTTTAATAGTAGTTGTTGTAATTAATCCCGGAAGAGTAGGTAACGTTGGTTTATCTGGTTGTTCGATTGTTGGTACCGTAGTTTCTGGTAATGACTGACATTTATTTCCTAAACAAGAACAACTAAATCCTGGTTTAGCTTTGCTATCGCAAGTAATTCCCATATCCTTAAAATTATCTTTTTCAGAATTAGTAAGACAATTAAAATTGCATCAACTACATTCTACATTTCTAACGCAAACCATATTAATTGGATTTCTTGTAGTAGTACTTGTAGTTTCCCCCGAACCTGATTGACATTTTCCTTCCACACAGGAACATGTTCCTGATGTTCCTAAATTAATATTGGAATTATTTAATACACAAGAACCATTCATATCTAATGAACAATCGGAGCTATTAACGCATTGTACTTTATTAATTGCATTTCCCCTAACACATTTACCTTCAGTATTACAACGATAATCGCAAGAAATGGTATTTAACTGATTATCGGTATATCTACAATATTTATTCATACATTCCGAGTCTTTATAGCACTCTCTCATTGTTTTTATTGTAAACAAATCTTTAATAGTCTGTCATAAGCTCTTACCTGTCGTATTACCAGGTAATAAATCACTTGTATTATCTACCGCTGGACATTCTTTCTTACAGTATCCTACTACTATAGCAGCATATCCTTTATAATCCAAGGTATTATTAACATTGTCATTAACTGATAAAGAACATAGTTTTAATCCCATACAACATTCGGTTGGAATTTTTCCAGCAATAAGACCTAATTTTAATATAGGTTCCCCTTCATCAGCACATTCTGTTGATTTATAAACAGTTGGTTTTGTTACAACACTAGGAGAATTTGTTCCCTTAACTCAAGGTATACTAACATTGTTCGAATTCGTTGTTTCTGCTTCTGTAGTAGTGGTAATATTAATTGGAGCTATCCCTAATTCTTTAATATCCTTAGCAGATTGAAAAAGAGTAATTGAGTTTGCACTAATTTCTCCGTTCTCGTTTTTTAAAGCAATTTTTTGTAACTCCCCTACGACATCAATAGTTTCTCCTATTTTCAAATCATCAAAAGAAATCTTTTCTTCTTTATGATTAAATACTCCTCCTGTTGTTTTTTTAACTTCTGTTAAGGATTTATTAAAAACAACGTATTTTACTTTTCCATATTGAAATAATTTAAATAAAGCTTGTCAAAAACTAATATCTTCATATGACTCCATAACTAAAGATGTAGGATCTTTTTGAACTATTTTCCCCCTACGACTAACTATTTGTGCTGCCAAACTAGAATTGGGCAAAACAAAAGTTAAAACAATTAATAACGTAATTAATTTTAAAAAAATTGATTTTTGCATATTGTAAATATATTTGTTTATATACTATTATTATATCACAAAACCTATCAATAATCAATTAGCTATTGATACCTCCCCCTAGTATTGTTATATCTTGCCCCAACCTCTTCCGCACTCAATCCCCTGTTATATATTCTAACTTCATCAAGGGAGCCATCGGTGAGTCTATGCAAGTTAATACTATATGCACCAATCTTTTCTGTTCTACTGCTCGAGGGGAACATAGGTGTTGTAAGATTTTGAGTGGCGCCAAATTGGACTCCGTTTCTATAAGCATTTATTATTCTATTACTATAGTCACAAACTGTTACTATATGAATCCATTGATTGTCTAAATCTTGAAATAAGTTAGAGAAATTAATAGTTGGTGCAGCTGTTAAATTAGCATATGAAAAGCGAAAATCATTAGTATTAGCAGCTCTAAATATCCAAATATGTCCAACTGTTCCAATGGCACTGCTATCGCCAATTATTGTTTGCTGTATTGTCGTATTCAACTGACTCTTCATCCACGCCTCTATCGTAAGTATTCCTGTATTAGGTATAGCAAAGCTCGGAGTTGATATATATCCAGTCCCAGTAGCAGAGTAATACATAGTTGGTTCTCCAGATGTAGTATTCTGCCATACAGTACTACCATTAAGTGTCCCTGTATGTCCATCTCCACTGGAATCATATACGGTAGTACCCGTACCTTCTGTGAATTTAAAATTTAAAACTAACCCAGTATCTCTATTAACAGGACTCAATACATGATTAGGAGTACCAGTCTCATAAACAAGGGTAGAATTACCATTGTCATTAATAGAGCTATCTCTAGCTTTAGTTAGTTGAGCAGTTAATTCAAAAGATCCTCCTGGGAAGTAGGTATAGTAATAGGTTAGGTTGTTAGTTGGGTCAATGGGAAGACTTGATAATATATTAGAGTTATCTGAT
>Ga0074198_1000963_pt1 | contig 18154 bp, 16 predicted proteins | sample EPASupsiteSAE323_FD_64527 | JGI IMG/M metagenome (GOLD analysis project Ga0074198, IMG submission 64527) | Bioremediated contaminated groundwater from EPA Superfund site, New Mexico - Sample SAE3-23 | ecosystem: Environmental > Aquatic > Deep subsurface > Groundwater > Contaminated ...
TTTTACCAAGATAATAGTCTCTAATATCGCGCGGGGGTCGCATAGTGGCCATTGCGGCAGACTGCTAATCTGTTACTCCGTAAGGGGTGCGTGGGTTCGAATCCCACCCTCCGCGCTTTTTCTCCTTCTCAGGCCGTTTTTTATTGCACAGATTGTTGATTAATCTTAGTGAATCGCTTGGCTCCAAACCAGTCCTCGTCATCAACCCGCAACAAGGCCCTCGCCGCACTGGCCTACATTTTCGTCCTCGGCGCAATAGCCTATGCGGTAATCAAGTTCCTCGGAGGCGAGGACTACTTGGTTGGAGCGGACTGGCCGATGCTTGGCCTGGCCCTTCTTGCCTACCTTGCAAGCGTGTTCTTTTGGTCGCTTGCGTGGGCCAAGTCCGCAGGAATCCAACGCAAGGAAGCTGCGCTCCTGACTTTTGCAGCTGCTGCTGGTGCGCTCACTCCGATGGGCGTAGGCTCGGACGCCCTGCGCGGCTACTTTTCGCGACGCGACGCAGCAGGGATGTCGCACATCGTGCTCTCAAGCCTTGCGACCAAGCTGCACAAGATATTCTTCTCCGCAATAGCTGCGGCGTTGTTCCTTGTCCTCTACAGCGCGGCGCTTCCTTTGCAGATACTTTATGCGACCATGGCGGGAATCGCGATTATCGTCGCGTCCGTAATCCTTCTTTACTTCATCCTCGGCAGGATGTCCTGGTTTGAGCGGCTGCTTCCTTGGAAGCTGATTCCAGACTACGTCCACAAGGGCTCGAAGGACTTCCGCAGGCTACTTGCAAACCCGGTAAAGGAATCAGTCCTTTTGATTGCGGTGTCCCTTGCCTTCGAGCTCGTGGCGTTCTACTCGTGCTTCCTTGCGTTCAACGCAGACCCCGGCATAGTGCTTGCGGCTGGCGCGTTCGCAGTCACGTTCTTTGCAACAAAAATCCCGTTCGTGCACGGCTTCGGCCTGATTGAGCTTGTTGGCGTGTTCCTTTTGCAGGGCGCGTACCCCATCCCGCTCATAGTGGCGATTTTCTTCTGCTTTGACGTCGCGCGGCTGTGGTTCCCAACCCTTGTGAGCGCGGTGTTCGTGGCTCTTCTTTCAAGGCGGTCCAAATGAAGTCGGGTGCAAAATGTCGCGAGGAAGTTTCCGCACTCTTTGCAGCCAGCCTTGGTTTCGTATTCGTCGCAGTCTTGCTTTCCCACTTTTACTTCAACTATTCTTTCATCACTTCGGACGCCTACGAACGTGGCCGCTCTGCGCAATATTTGATTTCCAATGGCTATCCCGTTGCAAGCAGCGCAATCGGCGCTGACGCGACCAGCTACCCGCCGCTTTTCGACGTTTTGCTTGCCGCTTTTTCCCAGCTTACTGGGCTTACGCTTGCAGGCTCCATAAACGCGTTCTCGTTCTTTTTCGCAATACTTTTCTTCTGCCTGGGCTACCTCCTTTCGAAAGCCGTGCTTTCCGAGCTTGGCCGTCCAGCTGACGAGGCCGTGTACTGCCTTTCGGGGATTGCGGTCTTTCTCTCGCCGTGGATTTACTACCGCACGCTTTCTCCCATCTCCGAGACCCTCGGTTTGGTGCTTTGTTTTGCCGCGATTTATTTCTTTTACAAAAAGTCAAGCCCTCTTGCAATCTTTGCAATCCTCACCGCACTCTCGCTTTCGCACTTCCGCTCCTTTATGGCTGCGATGATTTGCCTTGGAGTGCTTGCGTTCTTTGGAAAGCGCATCAAGGAATTAATCTACGAGTCGTTCCTGGCAGTTGCCATCTTCATCTACTTCGTTCCGCGCACCGCCCTTGGCTTTTCCAACCCGTTCGTAATCACTCCGGGGCTGTCCGAGTTCTTCTCGCTCCCGCTGCTTGTTGCGGGGCTTTCGGGTATTGCTCTCCTTGTTTATCGCGGCAGGGTTCCAGCAATTGTTGCCGCGCTCTTTGCAGCGCCAGTCGTACTTTCCGCGTTCGCGCCGTTCTCATTCCGCCAGCTTCCCTACCTTGCGCTTCCGCTTGCCGCAATGGGTGCGTTATTTCTTGCAAAGCTCCAGGATACAATCAGCAGCAGGCGCTTCCGAGTTGCGTTCTTCTGCGCGCTTGTGGTTGTCGCAATATGCTTCAACTCCTTCACCACCTGGCGCTCCACTCCTCTTGATGCGCAGTCCGAGGCAGTTGCAATGGCGGTTTCGCAGTACCCGCAGTCAAGCGTCTATGCGGGCTTTGCGCAAAGCTATGCAATCCCCTATTACTCGCCGCAAAAGAAGGTGCTGTTCGGCTCGTTTGCCGAGGAGCTTCCGGATTTCGAGTCGCGTGTTTACGTGGCGCAGCAAGTGATGAATGGCTCGCTTGATTCCGACGCAAGGCTATTGATGGGGCTATATGGAATCGACTTGGTTGTCGCCAATTATTCCGCTTCAAAAGACCCGTTGAACCTGAAAGGCGACAAGCTGCTTGCGTCGGACGGATATTCTGCCTATTCGGTTATTCGGTGAGAATGAGTTTTGGAAAAAATCAACTGGGTAATCCTTGACATTGACGGCGTTCTATTGGGCGAAAAGGAGGGCTTCAACTACCCCCACCCGCACAAAAAGGTCACCGAGGCCCTTGCAGCAGCAAGGAAAAGCGGGGTGCAGGTAACGCTTTGCACCGGAAAGCCGATTTATTCTCTTGAAAAAATTGCGAGCGAAGCTGGACTTGCCGGACCGCACATAGGCGACAATGGCAGCGTGATATTCGACGTCCTTGCAGGAAAGGCGGTTGAAAAGAAAACCATCCCCGAAAGCATTTCGTCAAAGCTTGTATCCGAATTATTGGGTGCTGGCGTAAGTCTTGAAGTGCACGACGGGCTGGATTACTACTTCCAAACCAACAGCATCGCGCCGGAGTTGTTGGAAAAACGCGTACGCCTGATGCACAAAGAGCCGATAATGGCGGAATCGCTTGTGGACGCGGTCCGGGGCAAGGCGCTTACGAAAGTTACTGCCTTCGCATACAGCGAGTCGGAAAAGCCGCGAGTTGAAAAAATCTATGAAAAATACGCAAGCCAGCTTTCCTTGGTGTGGAACTTCGTGCCAGTAACCAATCCCGTCCAATACGGCATGATGACCGCAAAAGGAGTCTCGAAAGGTTATGCCGTTGGCCGGGCTGCAAATGCTTTCGGTCTGGATTTCAAGACCGCGCTTGGCGTGGGCGACGGCATCATTGACTGGGACTTCATCTCAAAATGCCAGTATGGCTGTGCGATGGGCAACGCCGTTCCAAAGTTGAAGGAGCTCATCAAGACAAAGGGCGAAGGTAATTTTTTCATCGCCCCGCACGTGGACGACCACGGCGTAATCGACGCGTTCAGGCACTTTGGCATCCTGAAATAAGTTGCTCAACCGCAACCGTGGCGTAAGCGCCCGACGGCAGGGAGAATGAGAGAATGATTTGTCCGGGAAGTTCCGCTCCAGTCTCGTCCGCCTTTGCCTCTATTCTTTCAACCTTCAGCCCTACTGCGTTCATCCACAGCGGACGCATCCCGCCCTTGCTTGTAAGCTCGGGCATCGACTTGATTGAGAACATCTCCTTGGTAAGCCCGCGCCTGTCCATCTCCGCCTGCGAGAACTCGTCGACAATTGAAGTGTCCATCCCAACCAGGCTTGCGCAGAGCACTCCCTCGTTTGACGCGGTTTTTGCAGCTATTTCGTCCTTGTTCGCCTTGTCAACAGCAATCGCCTTCTCGTCATCAGGGAATCCGAGGTTGTCGATTGGCGCAAAGTAGTCTCCTTCAAGCGGAGTCCTGAGCTTTCCAGCGGCGATGCGCGCGGCAACAGCCGCGTTGAAAACGTCAGCTTGCGCCGCGTGTATGAACATCAATTGTATGCTTCGCGGAATCTTGCGGATTGCTCCGATGTAATCAGTCGGGTTGTCCTTCATGTGCCTAATCATGCTGACTTCGTACTTGAGCCAGGCCGGGAAGTATCCGAGCGCGGCCTTGTAGTCCCAGTCCTGCTCCAGCTTCTTGCGCACCTCGAGTTCCTCGCGCCTAGTTGGCGAGATTTCCTCCGTGCAGTCCTCCGCGTCGCAGTCGCGGAACACGAGGTAATTTTCAACCGCTCCCTTGTAGTCGCCTTTCAAAATGTAGTGCCCAACCAGGTGCGTGTTTGCGCGCAGGGAGCCGAAGCGCTGCTTGCCGAAGTAGTTGATGACTTCGTTTGACTTTGAGGCGGCCTGAGCTATTTTTTCATAGTCCAGCTCTACGCCGCAGTTTTCCTTGTTTACTGTCACCCGAAAGCGGTTTCCCTTCAGCACTCCGAGCTTTATTTTCTCGCTTGCCGGCCACGCGCCGTTAATCTTGATGTCCTTGACGTGCGCGGTGAGCATCCGCTCCGCGCTGACTCCAAACACCGAGCAGAGCTGTGTTGTGACTGCGCTCCTGTCCTTTGTTCCTGCAAAGTTGAAGCGCTTTCGGGGTATGTACATCTTTATTGAGATTGCGTCCAGCGCCTGCTGGGTGTTCCAGTTCCTTTTCTGGAGTATGAACCACGAGAACTCGTTTTTTGCGGGCTTTGATTCGCCCGTTTCCGCGTCGACTTCGGCCGTCGCAGTCGGTATCCCTGCAAGCGCCTCAATTTTCTTGTCCACTTCCAGGACCGTGCCGTCGCTTGTGATTTCCTCGACGATGAATTCCTCTGGCTTGAAGTGAAAGTCCATAAGTAAAACCGATGATGTGCCCCGTTATTCTGGGCAAATTACTTGTAGCGCAGGAACGCGCCGAGCCCGCGGAAGGTCCCGTAGAAGCCGAAACCTGCCGACGTTTCCTTGCTTATCATTTCGATGGGTATGTTCATCTGCTCTGCAAAGTCGACTATCTCGCCGATTACGTCCTGCTCCTTGGTGACTTTGTAAACTCCGCCGCACTCGCAGGGCGTGTTCTCGTGCTCCTCCACGCGCTCGACCAGTTTCTCAACCGATTTTTGGCACTGCGTGCAGGTAAGCGTAATCCTGTTGAGCTCCATTCCCTCGGAAACAAGCAGCTTGCTTGCCTTGCCGCTCTGTACTGCCTCGCGGACTTCCTTCTCGCCGTAAGTTGCCAGGCCGCCCTTCATCACCTGTGCCATGAACTCGTCCAGGAGCTTCTTTTCCTTGACTGCCTCCTGCTCTGCGATGATTTCCCCGCTTTTTTCCATGACTTCCTGGATGCCGTACTCGTCGGTGTAGCCAGTGTCAACCACTCCGAGTATCTTAATCTGGTAATTGAACGCTTTTTGCTTTAGGAAATCCTCCTTTGACGGGCCCGGCCCTCCCACGATGACTCCCTCGAACCCCTTCTGCTCAAGGAACGGCGCCATCGCCTCGCCGACTCGCGTGTAGTAGTACTCAACTGCCTCGGTGTGCAGCCTGGCGTACCTCTGTGCGGACTGGCCTCCCTTGCTTACCTTCGCGTGGGCAGTGCTGTTGAGCCTGCGAATAATCTTGACCTGCTTTCCCTTTAGAAGTGCAATGGTGGCTTCCTTGCCGTCCATGACCACGATGCCGTACGTTCCCGCCTTGTCAAGCATCTCCTTCAACGGCTCAAGAACGAACCTGCTTTCGCACCTGTAGAACTGCACTCCGAGCGGGGTCGGCGGGATTACGCTGAATAGTTGTATGTCCGGTTTTCCTTCGGTTTCCGAAACGTCGCCGCAGAATATTGCGATGCCGTTTGCCGGCGCAGCTCGGAACCCCTTCAGGTATTGCAAAATCTTCTCAAGAGCAGAAATGACGTTCTTGCGCGTGCTGGTGCTTTTGATGTTCGAAGCCTGCCCCGCCTCGTCGCGAAGCTTCCCGGCGGTTTCGGAAATCTGGTATCCTGGCGTAATGTAGACGCTGATAAGCTGCGTCCCGCGGCCCTGGAACTTCTCCAAGGCTTCCACCTGCTTGCGGAACTCATATGCCGCCTGCGAATCCGTTGACATGCTGATATTCAACTCTAAGAATTACGTAATTATTGGGCCGATAAAGCAATTTAATTAGGTTGGCACTAATCAAATGACCCTTCGCCCATTTGGGCGACTACAAGACGGTGAGCACATGCCTTCAAAGACCGCGCCAAACAACAGCAAGAGTTCGCAGGTGATTTTTTCCATCGCGCACTACCAGTGCCCGTGCAAGCAGCTTCTCGTGAGAAAGACGCCCATAAGCGAGCTTCCGGCAACTGCAAAGTACGATTCGAAAAACGTCCTTGACGGCCACTTGTACGAGTTCCTCGGCCAGATGGCGGAGGCGCGGCACAAAAAGAACGGGAATACCATAGTCTCAATCCAGGACCCGCAGGACCCCGGAGTAGTCCACGAGGTGAAGCTGCTCGACCCCGAAAACTCCCTGATGCTGATGGATTTCCTGCGGCAAGTGGAGTTCAACCCAGAGAAAGCGTATCCCAACAGGAGCTCGTGCAGGCTGGAGCGCTGATCATTTGCCGTTTTGTTGCTATGGGTTGTTTTATATTGCACCAACCTTCCAAACTTATCACTCCGAAGGTGATTGTGTGGTTAAAAAAATCGTAGTACGGCCAATTTCCGCCCAAGTGGCACTCGGAAGAAGCAGGGCCATAGTCAAGAAGTACAATCTTGGCGAAGACTTGGGATTCTCCACCAAATTCACCCGCCGGGCTGGCGAATTCCTGAAAAACGGAAAGCCGGAAATGGCCATCAGGCAATACCTCACGGGCAGGTCGGCCAACGGGTTCGTCGCATATGACGCCGCATTAGAGCAGTTCCGCAAGGGAAAACCCATTCCTTCCAAGCTCTTTTCAGACGTAGTCAAAAAAATCCAGAGCACCTCAAAGCTCGAGTCGATGGCTGACGAAATCATACGCTACAAGCAAAGCGGCAAGATTCCGGAGCAACACGCAAGCGATTATCTCTCCTCAATAGCTACCCGGTCGCTCGGCTTGGGCCCCGACTATTTTCCTGCAATGACCAGCTGGCACGAGCAGTACGGGCACACGCCCCAATCAGTTCACTTCCGGGACATGTATGACCTTGTAGGCGCGCACGTCCCAAAGCCGCTCTCGGAAGCGCTGAAAACACGGCGGGATGCGCTTATAGCCGAAGCCAGGAAAGCAAGGAACTCGGCAAAAGCCTGAACCGCTTACAGCGTCTCCCTGTTGTTCATGTAGGGCTGGCGCCTTGGGTAAGCCGCCGCATAAGCGATTAATCGAGACGCTTACCGTACTGTGGGCTTTTCCTCAGCGCCTTGAGCAGGGCGTCTTTGTTTTCCGGCGGCACCCTGTTCAACGAATTGATTTCCCGGATGTATTCAAGAGCGTCCGTCTGCGCGGCTATCCCGTGCCTTTGCAGGAGCTTGTCCAGGTTTTTTTCGCTCCCACCCGTCTGCCTTGCCGCCCTTTCCCAGTGCGCGGGGCTCATCTGGCTGATTTTCTCGGCCTGCAGCCTCCTCAGTTGGTCCTTGTCGCCTATGAAAAGCCCGGCAAACAGCGCGTTCGAGTGGCGGTTCTTCGGGCCCAGCGTCTTCTTTTTGCTCTTGTATGTCCTGATTTTTTCTTCCTTGAGCCGCTTGTAGAACATTGTCGACGCCCGGTGGCTTCCTATGAAATAATAGTCCAAGTCGCTTTCTTGGTTCATGTAGCCGCGGCTGGTGCTGCCGAACACGTTCACGCCAACGACCTCGTCCGGGTGCTGGCGTTTGATTTCGCGGATTATTCCGGCAACCTTTCCTATCCTTTCGGCAACAGCTGTCGGGTCCTTTGACGCAAGAAACGGATAGCGGTTGAAAAGCAGCGGGTGTTGTTGGTCAAGCTCTGCCTTTACTGTTGCGAACTTGCCTTGCAGGGCCTTAAGCGCGGACTTGCGCTTGGTTGAAAGCGGGAAAGAAAACGCAGGCACGACGTGAATCTGGGGAAATGGTTTTTTGTATTCCGGGCTTGCAAAGAACGCAACCCGTTGCCGCATATCCATTCGCTTAATCCATGTCTGCGGGTCGTTTTCCAGTTCAATCGTGTCGAACACTCGCCGGACGTTCTCAACGTGCGGCCCGATGTGGTTGCGGATGGCTTGAGTCCGTGCCGGTTCCATAGGATGATATCTCTACCTATGGGAATAAAATCAACACCTTCCAAACCCGTTCATGCCCAAACCTTCCACTTGTTCCGTCTGCGGCGGAGTACCCGTACGATACAAATTTTTCTCTCATCCTCGGTTCGAATCAGATTATCCCCTGGTTGTCCAAGCAAGATGCACTGCATGCGATTCACCAGAAAAAATCCACGAACTAAACGATGTCGTGGATGGGTTTCACCACTCGCTTGTAGGCAAGCTGAAACGGCATTGGCATTACGTGCCTACCGAGAAAGAACGCAAACCGTTTTCCAATTGTGAAATAATTGAAGATTCGCAGCAAAAAAAAGTATATGCCGTGAAACCGTACATACAACCCAAGACGGATGAGTACTCGACGGTACTGCGCGACGTGAATTGGAACAATAATGTCCCCTACCGGATTGTTCTCGATGGATTAAACTGCGATATAATAAGAAAAAATAGAAATGGGGTTTAGAGCGTCTCCCTGTTGTTCATGTAGGGCTGCAGGGCCTTTGGTATACTCACCGAGCCGTCCTCGTGCTGGTAGTTCTCCAGAATTGCGCGTATTGCGCGCGAGGTGGCAACTGCGGTGCTGTTGAGAGTGTGCAAGTACTGCTTGGATTCGAAGTCCTTGCGGTCGCGCACCTTGATGTTGAGCCTGGCTGCCTGGTAGGCAGTGCAGTTTGAGCAGGACACGGCCTCGCGGTACTTGTTCTCGCGCGGCATCCACACTTCCAGGTCGTACTTCTTTGCAGCAACAGTGCCGATGTCTCCGGTGCATATTGCGACCACCCTGTAGGGCAGGCCGAGCTTTTGGAAGACTTCCTCGGCATTGGCCAGGAGTTCCTCGTGAAGCGGCCACGACTCGTCGGGCTTGCAGAATATGAATTGCTCAATCTTGTGGAACTGGTGCACGCGGAAAAGTCCCTTGGTGTCGATTCCGTGCGCGCCTATTTCCCTGCGGAAGCACGGGCTGATGCCGGCAAGCTTGAGCGGAAGGTCCTTTTCTTCAAAGATTTCATCCTTGTACATGCCGCCCATCGGGTGCTCGCTTGTTGCGATGAGGTACTCGTCTTCTGCCTCAATCTTGTACATTACCTTCTCAAAATCAGCAAGGTCCGTGACTCCCTCGTACGCCGCCCTGTTCATCATGTATGGCGGCATAACCGGCGTGTAGCCTTTTGTGACAAGCAGGTCCATTGCAAAGCGCTGGAGCGCCATGTCCAAAAGCACCAGGTTGCCCTTGAGGAAATAGAATCCTGCGCCAGAAATCTTTGCAGCGCGCTCGAAGTCCGCCCAGCCCTTCTCCGATGCAAGCTGGCCGTGGTTCTTCAGCTCAAACGAGGGGACTTTCGCCTCTCCCCAGGTCTTGACTTGCACGTTCTCCGAGTCGTCCTTTCCAACTGGCACGCTGTCGTGCAGAATGTTTGGAAGGCGCATCAAATAGAATTTGATTTTTTCGTTGATTTCAGCAAGCTGGACTTCGGTTTCCTTGATTTTAACCGGAATGCCTGCGGCTTCCTTGAGCAGTTCGGTGGCGTCCTTTCCTGCCTTCTTGGTCTCGTTGATTTCGCGCGAAATGGTGTTCCTGCGTCCGCGAAGTGCCTCGGCCGAGAGCGCAAGCTCGCGCGCCTTCTTGTCCTTTTCAAGCAAATCCGAAAGCCATCCCTGCTTTTCAGTGTCCCCCCTTTTTTCGAGGTCTTTTCTTACGACTTCGGGGTTTGCGCGTACGAACTTGAGCTCAAGCATTATTCTTCACTCCCGTGGACGTGGTTGCCGTTGTTGGGCGTATAAATCAAACTCTCGTCAAGGCTTATTTGCCTTACTACTCCAATGCGCCTGTCCGCCTTAAGGCCTTCGATTGCCTGTGCGGGCACCTCGGAGTCAACAGCAAGCACCGCAACCGCCTTGCCCTTTTTCTTCAGCCTGCCCAGCATCATCTCGGCAATGTTGACCTTTCCCTTTTCAAGCACGCCGCCAATAAGGCCGACCACCCCGGGCACGTCCTCGTTGAACACCCAAAGCATCCGCGGGGACGCCTTGGCCTCGAACTCGTAGCCGTTGAACCCTACCAGGCGCAGGAACTTGTGCGAGAACACGCTGCCAACAATCGAGTCGCTGTGGCCGTCTTCGTAAGTCGCCGACAGGACAATCAGGTTCGCGTAGTTGGTCGCAACCGGCTCCGAGACCTGCTCGACCTTTATCCCGGCCTCCTCGGCAAGCAGCATGCTGTTTACCATGTTGGCCTCGGGCTTGGTCTTTTCCAAAAGCCCCTGTACTGCGAATGAAATCACCGGCTTGCGCGCGGCTTCGGGCACTTTGCCTCCGAACGCGACGCTAATCTTGGTAATCTTTCCCTGGCCAAGCTGAAAAAGCATCGAGCCGAGTATCTTTGCCGCATTCATGAACCCGCGCGACTTCTCCAAGTCAGCAGGCTCCAAAATGTAGGGCAGGTTCAGGGCGTTCTCCACCATCTCTCCCCGCAGGGCCTTGATGGTCTGCTTTGCAATCGCGATTCCCACGTTGTCCTGGGCGTCCATGGTCTTTGCCCCAAGGTGCGGGGTTCCGACCACGTTGGGCAGCGAAAGCAGCTTTTCCGGCCAGCCTCCCTTCTCAATGGGCTCCTTGCTCCACACGTCGATTCCTGCAGCAAAGACCTTTCCTGAAACCAGGTTCTCGTAAAGAGCCTTTTCCTCGATGATCCCTCCGCGCGCGCAGTTGACTATGATTACGCCGTCCTTCATTTTGGGGAAGTGCTTTTCATTGACCATCCCGCGGGTCTCGTCGTTGAGCGGGGTGTGCACTGTGATTACGTCCGAGCGCTTAATGAGCTCGTCCAAATCCGAAAGCTGTTCAACATTCAGGCCCTCGGCCTTGCCGTCCGGGATGTAGGGGTCGTAGCAAATCACCTTCATCCCGAAAGCGTTGGCGTACTTTGAAATCTTCGAGCCAATCTTTCCAAGCCCGATGATGCCAATCGTCCTTCCGTTGAGCTCCTTTCCCAGGTACTTTTCCTGCTTGAACTCCCCGCCTTTTACTGCGTTGCAGGCTTTCCAGGTGTACCTTGCAGCGCTCAACATAAGCGCCATGGTCTGCTCCGCCGCGCTTGTGGTGTTGCCATTCGGGTCGTTGTAGACAAGCACACCGCGCCGCGTGCAGGCGTTGATGTCAATTTTGTTGATTGCAACCCCAAGCCTGCCAACCAGCTTGAGCTTCTTTGCCTTTGCAAGCAAAGCCTCGTTGACATCGGTCCAGCTGATGGGAAAGAGAACGTCATAATCTGCGATGATTTTCTGCACTTCCTCGTTGTTGCCGTTGAGCCTGTAGTCCACCTCGATGTCCGGCTCGGCCGAAAGCAGGTCAAGTCCTTCCTTTGAGATGTATCCGGGAATCAAAATCTTGTAAGTCATTTGCAAAACACTCCGAACAGCTTAACTAATCCGTTTGGCTGAAAATCAAAATCCTCCCACTTCCCTTGCAGCCCCTTCGAGGCTGTCCAGCATCCTTCCCAGTCCCTGCTCGTTCATGTTGGCCATGTGCGCAACACGCAGGATTTTGTCCTTATAGTCGCCCATCCCGCCCGAAAGCAGGTAGCCCTTCTCCTTCATCTTGACACGCAAAGCCGGGGATTTGTCGGTCTTGATGCCAGTTACTGACCGCGACCTATAACCTTGCTCAATAAACAACGGCGCAGACATCTTTTCAAGCCTTCCGGCAACAAACTGCGCCATCTTTTCGTGCCTTGAGATTCGGGCATCCATTCCCTCGGCATTAAGCTCTGCAATCGCCTGCTCCAGTCCGAAGAACCCAGCCAAACTCGGCGTGTTGGGGTGTTCGTTCTTTTGAACGTAGGAAAGGTACTTCTTCAAGTCAAAATAGTAGCTGCGCGGCTTTGGTTGCTTGGAAATCCTGCCTATTGCCTCCTGGTTAAGCGCAAGGAAGCTCATTCCCGCAGGCCCGGCAATGCACTTTTGTGCTGCTGAGGCGCACGCGCCGATTTTCCAAGAGTCAAACTCCAGCGGAGTCGAGCCCAGTCCAGAAACCGAGTCCACCATCAAAAACGCTCCGGCGTCGTTTGCGGCCTTGGCGATGTCCTTGATTGGGTTGAGCACGGTGCTTGCGGTGTCGTTGTGCACAACTGCAATGTAAGTCGGCTTGAACTCGTCGATTTCCTTTCTGACCTGCTCGATGTGCAGCCCCTTGCCGTTTTCCACCTTGACTGCCTTGAACTGGTCAGTCTTGGCGTAAAGCTGGGCGTTTTCGCAAATCCTGCGGCCGAAGTCGCCGTTGCCAAATGCAAGCACGCGGTCCGAGTCAAGAATTGTGTTTGCCAGTGCAGCGTCAATCGCGCCGGTCCCTGGAACAGAAAAGAGCAGGACCTCGCCTTCCTTGGCCCCGTAGGCGGCCTTCATTCCCTCGCGGCAGTTTGCAAAGACCTTATGGAACGCATCCCCGCGGTGGCTGACTATTGGCCTGGACATTGCCGCGTTAACTTTTGGCGAAAGTGCCACTGGTCCGGGTATGTATAGTTCCAAGGTCAACAAACAACACCTCTAAAGTAAAATCCATCCCCAGCTTTTGCCTGTCCTTTTTGGTTTTCGCAACAGGCGCAGCTAAGAAAAGTAGGAAATTTAGCGGGAAAGCCGGTTTTATTGCCGTTTTTTGATATGGAGAAGACTAGGTTGTTTTCATCCGGTTCTATGCGGACTGGAACGGCATCATAACTCTCCCTTTTACTTCTTGACAAATCGCGTTTAAATTCGTTTTGTTGTGTGACGCTGCAACTTGCGGTTTACCGCACTGGTCGTCTGCGCTCAAAGGTCGGCTATGCGGATTAGCACCGGCTCGGGCTTTACCACGTCAAGCTTCCTGCAACCTTCCAGGGCCTTTTCCATCTCGCCTTCAAAAGACGGGTGGGTGATTATGACCACTGCCACGAAGTCGCCTGCGTCCTCCTTCTGGCTGAACGCGGCAATCGAGATGTTGTTCTCTCCGAGTATCTTGGTAATCTTTGCAAGCACTCCTGGCTTGTTGGCAAGGTCCAGTCGGAGGAAGAACCTTGACTTGGACTTGGCGAACGGCTTTGAGGCCACCTTTTCGAAGCTCCTCTGGGTGACCCTGGTCCGCGAGCCCATCTCGATAAGGTCCGTGACCACCACCGTGGCAGTCGGGAGCTTGCCTGCGCCCTTTCCGGAAAGGAACAACTCTCCCGTGTTCTTTCCCTTGAGCAGTATTGCGTTGAACTCGTTGCTTACGTTGGCAAGCACGCTGCTCTTTGGCACAAGAGTGGGGTGGGTGTGAAGCACTATGCCGTCCCTGTCCTTGCTTGCTATGGCCAGTAGCTTGATTGCGTAGCCCAGTTCGGAAGCGTAGGCCAGGTCGTGCTTGGTAATCCTGGTAATGCCCTCGGTGTAGGGCTCGGACTCAATCCTTGCGTCAAAAGCAAGGCTGGCAAGGATGGCCAGTTTCTGGCTCGCGTCCTTTCCCTCGACATCAAAGCCGGGGTCGGCTTCCGCAAACCCCAGTTTCTGGGCCTTTCCAAGGGCTTCCTCGTAGGACATCCCCTCCGCCATCCTGGTGAGGATGTAGTTGGTGGTGCCGTTGAGTATGCCGTAAATGGACTCGATGTGGTCGGACGAGTAGCTTTCCTCGATTGTGCGTATGATTGGGATGCACCCGCCCACCGATGCCTCGAAAAGCACGTTAACGCCGTTCTTGGACGCTGCTTCGAAAATCTCATACCCGTGCTTTGCCAGCACCGCCTTGTTTGCAGTGACTACATGCTTTTTGGCCTTGATTGCATCCAGGATGATTGTCCGCGCTGGCTCGTACCCTCCCACCAGCTCAACTACCACGTTCACATCTGGGTTTGCAATGACTTCCTTGTAGTCGCTGGTGTGGATTTTGGGGTCGATTCCGTTTGCAACTGCCTTTTCTTTGGACCTGCTGCACGCTGCAGCTATAGAAATCCTTACCCCGGTGCGCTTCTCAATCAAGTCGGCGTTGGACTGGATTATCTCCACTACCCCTGAGCCGATGTTGCCCAGGCCGATCAGTCCAACGTTGACCTTAGCCATAGCCGCAGCCTTTTTGCCTAGTTGATTTTCCTCACAGTAATCTTGAAAACCAGGGTTTTTCCCGCAAGCTCGTGGTTGAAGTCAATCTTGGTTACGTTGGCGTCAGTTGAGACAATCTTTCCAGAGGCCCCGCTTTGGGTGTAAAGCTGCATGCCGACCTTGGGCGTGGCGTTCAGCATCTCTGCAAGCTGCTTTGTAGGCAGTGCCTGCACCGCGCTCTCGTCCCACTCGCCGTAGGCGTCCTTTGCCGCAATCTTGACTGTCTTGGTCTCGTTGAGCGCCATCCCTACCACTCCGGCGTCAAAGCCCGCAATCATCTGTCCTGCGCCAACCGTGAACTCAAGCGGCGCGTAAGACGGCCTCAACGGGAGCCCCGCCTTCTTGGCCTCGGCCTCAACCGAGGTGTCGAACAGCTTGCCGTCCTCAAGGGAGCCTACGTAATCAACTGCTATCTTGTCTCCTTTCTTTACCGTGTTCTCTGCCATATCAATATCACCTTTGGTTTGAGTAGTCTGGTTGCTTGTTGTAACCGTTTCCGTTGGGGCCGCACTCGCCGTGTCTATTGTTCCGTTCGTCGTGCTGTTTGCAAGCCCCGACCCGATTACCGCTCCGGTCTGGGTGCATCCGGCAAAAACAAGCGAAAACACGGCCAGAAGCATCGTTGCGCCCAATAGTCTAGTCTGGTCCATAGGAAATAGTTAGGCTGCAAAGGGCTGATAAACGTTTGTCACGCTGTCACGGAAAAGGAAGTCCGGGTTTCCGTCAACCGCTTCAAGTAACCCTCAGCGTGCGTTCCTCGGTGAAGTCGGAAGACCCGTCCGTGCCGTTGGTATATAGGTAGTACGTATGAGTCCCGGCGGGCAGGAACGTCTGGGTAGAGTTGAAAATCCACCTGTCCGGAGCGTACTTGTTGAGGGAGGAATAGTACTGCTGCCTGATTTCGGCAGAGGAAAGCACGCGGTTCCAAATCCTGACTTCGTCTATGGACCCGTTCACGGTGTATGCCTGGTCAGATATGACCAGCGGGTTGGCCGTCGAGTCAAGCTTGTACGATGCAAGCCCGGGGTAGTTGACCGAAGCGTTCCGGGTGTCCTGGAGAACTCCGTCCATGTACGCTTTTCCCTGCATATTTGATGAGTTGTAGGTAAATGCGAAATGGTGCCATACGCCTGTTGAAAAGACCGGCGCTACTGCAAGGATGCGGTCGACCTGGCCGGAAAGGCTCCCGTAGAACGCGTTCGAACCCGAACCGCTGGACCAATAGCTGTACCGCCTGCCTACGCGGTCCTCGGTGTACGAGCGCATGTTCGGCCCCGTCCGGTTGTACCAGTACGCCAACGTGACCATTTCGGTTGCATTCAGGCTGGCCCCGCTGCCGCAATTCACGTAGTCGTTGACCCCATCGAACTTGATCCCGCTTTCGGCCTTGCCGCTTGCATCCCAGTCCGCGTGCTTCGCCCTGCCGGCATTGTATCTGGCGAGGACTTCGGATGCGGAAAGCGAGCGGTTGTAGATTCCGACCTCGTCGATTGAGCCGTTGAACGGAAGCCGAAAACCGGGGTCGTGCCAGGCGTTTTCGCCTATTGCCAGCCCGGCGCCAGATGCGTCAATCACGTGGGCGCCTATGCTTCGGCTTGCAACTAGCGCGCCGTTCTTATACGCCATCATATCCGTGCCGTTGTACGTGGCGACCAAGTGCGTCCAGACGTTGTATGCGGGCGGGCTGAATGCAAGGCTGTAATATCCTGTTGGGTAGTTCAGGTTGTCCACGTAAAGGTCGAACGAACTGGTCGTCAGGGAGTAGTCGCCCAGTTGGTAACCCGGCTTGTATTTGGTGACTATTACTCCATAATACCAGTTGTATTTCACCCACGCTTCGATTGAGAGCGCTCCACGGATTGCAAGGTTTGAGTTGTTGGGGATGCTGACGTAGTCGTCTAAGCCGTCAAACTGCAGTCCCGCGCCGCTTTTGCCGTCGACCCATTCCGAAAACCTGGCCCGCCCTTCGTTGTACTGCTGCGCGATTTGCGTTGCGTTGAGTATTGCAGCATAAAGGCCCACCTCGTCAATGGTCCCGTTTGCATCGTAATCGCTTGACCAGACGGAGTAGCCTATCGTGATGTTCGGGTTGGTGCCGGTGTAGATGCTTGTGATGGCCGACGTGCCGCTTACGTTAAGTTGGCCATCGACGTAGATTTTGTATTGGCCGCTTGCAAATGAAACTGCTACGTGGTGCCAATTGTCATCGATGCCTGCAGTGGTGCAGGTGTTGTAAACTGATCCTTCGACCGTGTTGTTCTGGGACCATTCAAAGCACACGCTGTTGCTGATACTCTTCCGAAAAGTGAACGTCCTCGGCCCGCCGCTTTCGCGCCCCATTATTGCGCTGTTCAGGTTGTTTGCCAGCTTAACCCACGCAGTTATGGTCAGGTTGTTGGTGATGTTGAACGCCGATGTGTTCGTGCAGGTTATCCTGCTTGCGTGGTCGCCGTAGAACATTATTGCGTTTCCCGCCCTTCCAGCAGCCCACGTCAAGTTAGACCCAAGCCTGCAGGTTGAGTTGTAGCCGCTGTAGTCCTGCGTCAGCGTCCCGCTCCCCTCGTCCAAGTGGAGCAACAGCCGAGTGTTGCCAAACAGCGTGCCGTTGTTTCCGAACCTGCTTTCGTCTACGGTGCGGTTCCCATCAGCCTCGTCGAAGTGCCAGAGCCCGGCGGTGTTTCCGTAAATCGTGCCGTTGTTGCCGTAGTTGGAGACGTCGACAACCTTGCCGCCTCTCTCACCCAGCTCGTAGACGTCGTCGAAGTTCATCGCAAGCACAAGCGAGTCGTCGTAGAACGAGGTGTTGGTCCCGTTCCATACGAGCCCGAAGTCCTTGAGCCGGATGGCGGTGGTTCCGTCGATGGTTGCGTTTATTGAGATGTTCGAATTTGCCGAAGCAGCGGCATTGTCCGCTGGAGTCGGAGCGCGGAAGACTATTCCCTGCTGGGCAGCGCACTTGCCTGCCAGGGACTTGTCGCCGATTTGCTTGAGTCCGGAGACGGAAGTCTTGTCGTAGTTGAACGTGATTTGGGTAATCTCGAACGGGTTTCCTCCGGCGGAGTTCTTGCAGGAGTTGTTCAGGCCGTAGCGCATGAACAGGGTGGTTTCCGCTCCTCCGGAGACTACTGCAGAGCCCGACCAGAGCGTGCTCGTGCCCGAATTATCAGTAACCTGCACGGAAGTGAGCTTTAAAGGCTCAGCCAAGCCGTTCTTGACCACTGCCGCAAGCATCCCTCCCTCCATAGTATAAGACGAGATAGAAAACGGGGTCGCAGACTTCCAGTACGTGGTTGACTGCTGCTCCTTGAGCGCAATCCCTGAAGAGGACGAAGAAGAGACCGCCTGAACCACGACCATGGACACAAGCAGCACCGCGCCTAGGACTACTAAGTACTCGGTCGCACCCTGGCCCCTGGAGTAATGCATTTTCTCTCGCAAAAGTCAGTGTTTCAGCCAATAAAACAGTTGTTGGGCCTTTTGGCGCCAAAGCTGGGGAAATAAAAAAACTAGAAAAAGAAAAAATCGGCGGCTCTTTTCCGAAGCGTTAGGAACTTCGAAGCGAAGCCGTCAATTGCCTGTGTTGCGCTTGCTTTGGCTTATCGGCTCAGTAGTTGATCTCCGCAAGACCCAGGTTGTATTGCGCCTGCTTCTTGGGCTGGACCATCGACTTTCCGATGAGCTGCGGCGAGTGCACTCCGGTTATGATTGAAGTGACAACAACCTTGTCTCCCATGTCCGGGTTGACGCGCGCTCCCCAGATGACGTTTGCCCTCTGGTCGAACGCTTCGGTTATGCCCTCTCCTATCGAAGTCACCTCTCCAAGGGACAGCTGCGAGCCGCCCTGCACGTGTATCAGTGCGCCCTTGCTCCCGGAGTACTCCACGTCAAGCAGCGGGTGCTCGAGCGTGTTCTTGATTACTCCCTGGATGCGGTCGCGGCCTGATGCCTCTCCCACTGAGATCATTGCCATGCCGGCGTTTCCGAGGATGG
>Ga0074198_1001243_pt1 | contig 18126 bp, 13 predicted proteins | sample EPASupsiteSAE323_FD_64527 | JGI IMG/M metagenome (GOLD analysis project Ga0074198, IMG submission 64527) | Bioremediated contaminated groundwater from EPA Superfund site, New Mexico - Sample SAE3-23 | ecosystem: Environmental > Aquatic > Deep subsurface > Groundwater > Contaminated ...
TAGAGAAGTAATTACGGCAAGGCCGCACTTAAGCGCACCGCATTGCGCGGATTGTAACTACTTGCCAATGGATAATTATGGCGTCCAAAGTTAATAAAGATTCTGAAAATAAGAAGGAGAAAGGGCCGCGGCCGGGATTCGAACCCGGGTCAGAGGATCCACAATCCCCGATGCTAACCACTACACTACCGCAGCCACAAAAGCGCATTTGCAGAGATGCAAATAGCAGTGCAGGATATTATTGGGCGCTGGAAAGCTTAAAGACGTTGGGCTGGCCTAATTATTGCGATGATGACGAAGTTGAACAACCGCTGATTTGTGATGAGGTTGATAGCGTCTGATAAAGCCTAATAATTGAGGATGGGAAGCTACTGCTCGGCTTCCTTCAAGTCCTTCTTGAGGGTCTTGAGCTGGCTCACCACAAGGGTGTACTCCTTCTCCTTCTCGGCCATGGTCTTGCGGAACGTGGCCTCGTCAATCTGCCTCTTCATGAAGCGGTACTTGACCATCTTTATGTCCTCGACAATCTGGGCCTTCTGCGCCTCCAAGGCAGACACTTTGCGCGCATCCCGGAACATGAAGTCAAAGAGCGCGAATGCGGCGAAGGCAAGCATGCCCAGGGCGATGACCACGCTTGCGGCCACGACAAGTATCGAGGCCGACCCGGCCTGCGGGGCAACTATATAGACTACAGGCAGCTGGCCCGGAGTGAGCATGATGCCGATGGTGTTTGTCGGTATTTCCTGAGCAAGGTCATAGGCAAAAATCGAGTAGTTGCCGTTGACGGGAGTTGAGAAGTTGCAGCTTATGTTGTAGCGGTAGTAGCCCGAATCGCCTACAGCATCCGGAACGAACTCCAAATCCTGCCACTTTCCGCCAACGTAGATTTTTTTCTGCAGGCACACGCAGTCCGTGGGGCCTGAGCAGGAGAAGTTCATGACCGATTTTGACGTGTTAACGATGCCGGACAGGTTGGTGACCCGCGACATGTTGATGACTACAGGCGAAGTCGAATAGTTTATGCCGAATATCTCAGCAGGCAGCTCCTGCGCGGTGCTTGCGGACAGCGGGAAGGTATAGACCCCGTTTGGCGTCGGGCTGGGAATTGAAGCGCTGGTCGCATTGGGCTTGCATATCGCATTGTAAGTGCACCCGTTGGCGTCCTTAAGCATGATGTATTCGCCGAAGCTCTTGATGCACTCAGAATAAAGCGACTGGTTTGCGGAGAAATCGGGGCATTGTGACTGCGAGAAGGGCACGGACTCGGTTGGCACGGGAGTCGAAGTGGCCGCAGTAGGCGTCGGGGTGACGGTTGCGGCAACTGTCGGCGCGGGAGTCGAAATCGCGGTCGTGTTCGCAACAAGGACAAAGTCGGCGCGCACGCCCTCGGAAGTGGGCGCGGCCACGTTTGAAATGCTCTTGGACGCGTACCCTGCCTTGGAAACCAGGATGGTGTAGTTGCTTGAGCTGAGCGAGTCGAAACGGTAGCCGCCGGAAGAATTGGTGGCAGTTACCGCCGGGCCGGCGTTGGAGTTTGTCGGAGTGGCATTGGCAAGCGCATCGGCGATGCCCTTGCCGTCCGAGTCAGTGACGAAGCCGTATATGTAAGGCAGCGGCTTGAGGCTGAAGTCGGCCGAGACCTGCGAGAGCAGGACCGAAACCGCAGTGTCAGCAGAATAATACGACGGGTGGGTCGCGGCGAGGGAATAGTTGCCGCCCGCAAGCTCGTTGAAGGAATAGTAGCCGCTGGTGGTAAGGGAATGCGACAAGTACCTCAAGACGCCGGGGTCGTTCGACTGTAGGAACAGAGTGACGTTGACGGCATCTATGGTCGCGTTGGAATAGTAGTCCGCTACCTTGCCGTATATCGAACCGGTATGGGCGCTTGAGGAGTGGTTGGCAAAAAGGGTGATGGAAACGTTCTGGGTTGACACCGCAACGTCAACGTAGTTGCCGGTATAGTAGCCGGTTGCATTCGCATTAAGAACGTAGCTTCCGGGACGCAGGTATAACCCAAAACGGCCTGCGGAATTGGCAAAAACGAAGTACGACACGGTCTCGTTGCGGACATACACCGAGGCGTTGGGAACCGCAGGATAGGGCGTGGTTTCGGACACTGACGGGTCGACCACCGTGCCGTTGACCCAATAGTATGCGGACGACGCGACAACGGACTTGTTAAGGAAAAGGACAACCGAGGCGTTCTGGGTCAAGTCAACAGTACGCGTGTTCCCAGTGGCATAATCAGACGGACCCGACGCATTCAAGACATAGCGGCCGGATGGCAAGCTAAAATTGAAATACCCATTACCGTCAGCAACCGCATAACCGTGCGCAGTGTCATTGTACCACAAAGCATAGGCGCCAGGAACGCCAGGAGAACCGCTGGCCAACGGGTTCACAACCTGGCCGGAAAGGGAGAAAAGCTGCGGGGCAACGGGCGTTGCCGCGGGTATTGCGATTGAAAAGTCTCCCTGAGAACCGAACAGGGCAGTGTCAGTGAGATTGCGCATCCTTGCGGAAATTTTCAGGCGATATGCAGAAGTCCTGGCCGAAGGGTACACGGCCAAAGAAAACGTCTTTGTGGACCAAGTGCCGACGTTGTCTCCGGAATTCATCCCCAGGTTTATGCTGTTGAGATACTCGCCCGAAGGGTACAGGAAAATCGGTTCGCTGGCATTGATGTAGACCGCAAACTTGCCCTGCTGCCAGGGCGAATAGCCGTTGTTGTAAAAAGGCAACGCAAGCGTGTAGGTATACCTTTCGGGGTTGGTGCCGGATAATTGCGCAGACGGTTGCGCCGAAAAGGTGTTGGCAGTCGCATTCACGAAACCGACTACTTGGAGCGAAGCGTCACACGTGGCCAGGAGAGTGCTATACCAAGTTCGCTTAAGCGATACCAACAGGTTCTTTGCGCCAGGAACGGTGCCCCTGGAGTACATTGAAATCAGGAAACTTGCCTGGGAACCGGAATCCAGGTCCTGATTCGGGTAATAATAATTGTTGTCAGACCAGGTGAAAAGCGTGCTCGCGCCGTTGTAAAGGTAATACTTATCCTCAAACAAATCTTTAGTCCCGGTATTGTTGAAAGTGGCATTGACAACGAACGTCTGGCCGTGGTACACAAGCGATGGGGCCGAGACGCTCAAGCACTCGGCGGAATAATCTGCGGCAACAGCAGACGGCAGGAAGAGCAATGCTGCCAAAACGAGGAAGAAAACCCGTCCAGCAAAGGTTTGTGCAGCCAACAACAACAACTCTTCAGACTAGACTTGGATCTTGAACCCCAAAAATGTCATCAACGACGCAAGGATGCGTATGGGAAGCATCGCAAGCGAAAGCAGCGACCAGACGAGGAACGCCATAGCAATCGGGAACAGGTCGTGGAGCTGGACGTACGCGGGGTCGGTCAGAAGCTGCGACTTGACGTTCGCAATCTCCTGAGCGGTCATCCTCTTGGGCGGCTTGCTTGCGTAGTCGTTGAGCGACTTCACCAGCCCGCTTTTCATCGAGCCCACCTGCGCCGACAGCTCGACGTAGGTGGCGTTTACCAGCGCGTCCTCGCTGGTCTCGTTGATTACCTTCCGCACAGCAGCGACGTAGGTCTCGTTTATCGCCAGGTCCTGGTCGTATGCGGACAGCGCGGCAAAGCTTGCGTTGGCTGCGGAAAGCTGCGTGCGCAAAGACTCGCGCGGAAGCATGGCCTCGACCTGCGAGCGCACCTGGGTCTGCAGCTGCGCGCGCACCGAATCGCGGGGCATGTAGCTCTCAAGCTGCGCGGGGGTGACCTGGAAATTCGCCACGACCTTTGAAAGCACTCCCGCGCCCTGCGCTATGATTATCGGCGAGGTGCCGGCAAGCCCGGAAAAGAAATCGCCGAAGTACTGCTCGCGCTGCTGGGAGACGGCGACGAAAGTCAGGATGCAGGAGATTATGGTAAAGACAAGTATCGCGCGGCCCAGCATGGAATACGTGCCCGAAAGCGATGACGTTTCGTCAGTAAGCTTGCATGCAAAATACGCGGTTGCGACAATGGCGGAAGCAAAGCCTATGAAAGGGTAAAGGTAGCTTGAAAACACGAAGCCGAGCAGGATTGCCGGAAGAAGCGTGGCGCCTGCGGAGAACGCGACCGCCTCTTTTGCGCCCAGGCCCCGCGACGCCCTGGAGGCTATCGCAAACGAGAGGGAGAAAAGGAAGACGAACAGGAACATCGCGGGAGAAAGAACCTTGGCCACGGTCTGGTTTACGTTGAACGCGTCGAGGACCGAACCAAAGTCAAGGCCGATGCGCGAGTAGCAATAAAGGCCGAAGCCGAACACCACAAGGAGCGCGAAGAACAGGAACAGGTTCAGCTTCCTGTTCTCGTCCATTTCCTCAAGGGGGTTTGCAAAGGAAAACGACTCCTTCGCCGATTCTGCAACCGAAACTGCAGCGGACGCCCTAACGCTACCAGTAGCGGCATTGTCTATAGCCATGCTAGCATTAGTTTTTTCGGCTTTAAAACCAATCTGGAAACGTGCTTCTAGGCAGGTAGTTTCACAGTCGGGATGCAGCCGTCGGCGGTGACCAGCAGGGTGTTCTCTGCCTGGGATACCAGCTCGCCGGTCTTTTCAGCAAGCGGGTAGTAGTCCTCGAGCCCGCCGCAGCGCACCAAGTCGCTTATCGCAAGGTCGTAGGGTGTTGAGGGGAAGTCGCGTGCAAGCCAGCGGCGGCAGAACGGCAGCCCGTTGTACTTTTCGGCGTTCTTTACAAGAAGCCTGCTTTGCGCAAGCCTAGATTTTCCCTCGGCTACGCGGAAAATCTGGCACTCCGCGTGGTCGCGCACGATTCCCTCGCCGGTTGTTGCGAAGGGCTCCACAGCGAACACGTCGCCTTCCTTGAACACGTAGGAGCCGTGCGGCACGTTGGGCACTTCCTGGCCCGCGTGCACAGTATATTGGTCAAGCGAGTGGCCGCACAGGTTCACAACGGGATTGTAGCCGCGCTTTGCGATTGCGTCGCTTATTGCCTTGCCGGCTTCGCGCGAAACTGCACCGGGCCTGATTGCCGCAATGGCCGCGTCCAGCCCTGCCTTGCTTGCCTCGATGAGCTTTGCGTGGCTTGGGTCCGCTGAATAGGAAAACGCGCAGTCTGCTATGTAGCCGTCGACTTGGACGCCCACGTCCACTTTCAGCAAGTCGTGCTCTCCGAGCGTGCGTGCGTCGCCCGGTGCGGGAGTGTCGTGCGCTGCCACGTTGTTTAGAGAGAGGTTGATTGGAAAAGCGATGCCGCCGCCTTGCTCGATGATTTTTGCCTCAACTGAGTCTGCAAGCTCAAGGAGCGGGATGCCGGGCTTGAGCTTTTTCTTGGCAAATGCCAGCGCTTCGGAAGCGATTTTTCCTGCCTCAAGATATTTCTGCTTCGTTTCTTCGTCCAAGTTGCAAGCACCATCAGTAAAGTACAAATCATTCAATTGTTTCCAAACCAACAAATTATTACCAGTCGCCCAGCTTGCTCTGCGTCCCTTTGGACTTGAGCGCATCCTCGTCGTAGCCGAAGGCAGAGAGGAGCTTGAGCGTTGCGGGAATCACCTGGTTGTTGATGTAGTAATCGGGGTCGTAGTCAGTTGCCATCTCGCGCAGTATCGCCTTGTCCGAGATTGACTTGCCTTTCTTGCCGATCACGTAACCAATTATTGCGTTGTCAGGAAGACGGATTCCAGCTGCACGCGCCTTCTGGGACGCCATCAGCTCAGGAGACATCACCGCGTACGAGCCAGCTTTCTTGCGCAGCTGTGTAAGGATTGTGAGGTCGTCAAGGGGAACCTTGCCGGACTTGAGCTCGGTGACTACCTTCATCACCATGTCAGCAGCTGCCTTGACGTCTCCGGTCTCAAGAAGAATGCGCAAGAGTTCCTTTTGGGTGCGCTTTGCAACCCCGCTCCAGTCGCGCCGGACAAGCTCGAAGCCGCGTATCTTGATTTTTCCTTCCTTGGTGATCATGGCGTACTTTTTCTTCGCGCCCTCGGCCTTTGCCGACGCTGCTGCGCCAACCGCTTTCTTGCTCACAAAGAGCCCGCGCGCGAAGAACTCCTCAAGCTCCAACTCCATGTTGCCCGGAAGCTTCTTGTTCACCCTTGCGCGGAACTCAAGGACTTTGTCCTCCTCGCCTGCGGGGTATTGTATCATCAGCGAATCAGTGTCGCCGTAAAGGACCTTGTAACCTGACGCCTCTGCTGCCTCCATCGTTGCCTTGATGTAGTTTCTTGCAAGGCCGGTGATTGCCGAGCCGCAGTCAAAGTCATACCAGCGCGAGCGCGGGTATGCAAGGTAGCCGTAGAAGCTGTTTGCAATGACCTTCAACGCCCACTGCGTCGCGTTGAGCTGCTTGAACTCGTGAGTTTCGGACTTGCCTTCCTTCTTCATTTGCGAAAGCTTGGCCTTGATTGCAAACCGGGATTCCAAGACTTCCTCAAGAACGCGCGGCACCAAGCCCTTGCGCTTCTTGCAGTAGTGGTGGCCTGTAGCTGCCTTGGTTTCCTCGTCAGTGCAGCAGGCGCAGTCCTTGGTGGATGGGTCGATGTTGTGCGAGACTATGATTGACGGGTAAAGCGAGCGGAAGTCCAGCACTGCAATGTTTTCATAGACTCCGGGTTCGGGGGTCTTTACGAATGCTCCTTGAAGAGGGTTGTCCGAACGCGCCATCACTTCGGAATAGGATGGCTTGTTGGGAACAATCTCGTTGTACTCGAAGGACTTGCGCATCAAGTAGAATTCCACTAGCTGGCCTGCTGTTGCGCGGCTTGACTCGAAAAGGGGCAGGCCTACCTGGCGCGAAAGCGCAAGCTCCAAGTCGATGCAGTAGTTTGCAAGCTCAAGGCAGGCAATCGAGTCCACCTTCGCGTACTCCGCGACCTTGTCCATCCCTTTGCCGGTTTTCCAGTTCTCCCAAATCTGGTCGTATTTCAGGTCGACTTTGTGCTTTCCGAAAAGCTCGAAGTACGCGTCGTCAAGCGTGAGGCGCTGGAGCTTGATTGCGCCAACGGTGTTGAGGAAGGTGATTGCGTGGTAGACGTCAAAGTGTATGCGTCCGGGAACGTAGGTCTTGGTGCGCATCCCGATTTTCTTTGCATACACGTGCTTTTTGGTGCGGCCAAGACGAAGAGCTGCGCCGTTCACTTCCGCGCGCTTTTGGAGGAAAGGCAGGTCGAAAGCGTCGCCATTGTAGGTGCAAAGCAAGTCCGTGTGGTTCTGCGCGATTACCTTGGAAAGGCCCTCAAGCATCGCCTTCTCGTCAGCTGCATTCTCGACGTTTTGAGCATCAACAGCGTGCTTGAAGGTGATTACCCCAGCATCCTTGACCGAGGAGGCGTAGCTTACCATTATGCACGGGTCCTTGCCGGGCTCGGGAAGCGAACCGCTGGTGCTGAATGCCTCGATGTCAATTGCGAGTGTGCGAAGCGCAGGGAAGCTCTCGGCGTGCGCCTTCTTTGCGCTGCGCACGAAGCCGTCGTCGGACTCCTCGTACTCGACAAGGGCGTTGGGCTTCAGGCCGGAGTCAATCATGAAACGGTAGTGGAAGGGGATGTTGTTCTCGTAGACTGTGCCGAACTGCGCAAGCTCGCCAGAAAGGAAGGACACGTTGCGCGGGTGGTCGACGATGATTTTGAGCAGCTTGGTGGGCTTGAGTGCAACAAGCTTTTCCACGGTCTCGACTGCAATAATCTTTGCGTCCTTGCCGCGGAAGGAAAACTTCTGGGAAAGCAGGCCCTTCTTGAACTCCTCCATCTTCTCCGAGCCAAAATCGCCGGTTGTCTCGGTCTTTGGGACCATCAAAAAGTAGGGCATGAAGTCATAGTACGCAGGGTAAGCCTGCCCGGTTTTTTCGTCCTTCAAAAAAAGCCTGATTGCGCTGCGCTGGCTCTTGCTGACCGACTCTGCGTCAAGGAGGAATGCGCGTTCCATACTAAGGATAACTAGATGAACGTATTTTATTGTGCGTTCGTTTGCGCGTTCGCTTCGTTGAGCGAAATTATCGACAGCTCTGCTTTCGAAAGCTTTGCGTACCCGCCGCACGCCGCAATGGAGTCAAAGAGCGCCATCGCTCCATAGTAGCTGTTCACAATCGGTATTTTTGCGGTGATGACCTTCTCGCACAGAGTGCGGTCGGCCTTTGCGCAGCCAATCATTCCGTCCACCACCAGGCCTATTCCGGAAACATCGGCAATCCTGGACGCGTTGCCGTTGACCATCACTACTTCAAAGCCAGCTGCCTTTGCCTTTGAGGTGATTTCGTCGGTCCACTTGCCGCACTCGCGCACCATCACCTTGCCTGACTTGGGAAGCGCGCCCGATGCTTTCACTGCCTTGACATATGCTTCCTCGAACGTTCGTCCGAAGGCCATGGTCTCGCCGGTGCTTTTCATTTCGCTTGATGCGGTGTAATCTGCCTTGGGGAAGCGGTTGTAGGGAAACACCGGAGCTTTGACTGCGCAGAACTTGGGCTTGGGGAACGAGGAGAAGCCCTGCTTTTTGAGCGAGATTCCGACCTGGCAGAGCGCCGCGACTTTTGCAACCGGCACTCCGATTGCCTTGCTCACAAACGGAACGGTGCGGCTTGCGCGCGGGTTGACTTCGATTATGTAGACTTCGTCGGCCTTTGCGGCCATCTGGATGTTGCACAGGCCAACTATCTTGAGCGCTGAGGCGAGCTTGAGCGCGTAATCTTCAATCTTGGAAAGCGCCTTCTTGGAAAGCCGGCGAGTTGGAAGGATTGCGGCGCTGTCGCCGGAGTGCACTCCGACTTCCTCCACTTGCTCCATTATTCCTGCAATCAGGTAATCCTTGCCGTCTCCGACTATGTCGACGTCAATTTCAATCGCATCCTCAAGGAAGTGGTCGATTATGACCGGGTTGCCCTCGCTTGCCATGATGCTTTCGTGCACTTTCTCGCGCAACTCGGACTCGTCGAACGCAAGGTGCATCGCACGGCCGCCAAGAACGTAAGAGGGCCGCATCAGCACGGGGTAGCCGACTTCCTTTGCAACCCCGATTGCTTCCTCTGCATCGAACGCCATCCCGCTTTTTACAGTGGGCGTGCCAAGGGACTCGGTGAGCGCCTTGAAGCGCTTGCGGTTGCTTGCAACGTCAATGGAGTCGGTTGAAGTGCCGAGGATGTGCGCGCCGGAATTCTGGGAGATTCCGTTGACGAGGTTGATTGAGGTCTGGCCGCCGAACTGCACGATTACGCCCTGCAAGTTGTCGCGCTCAATCGCAAGAACAGCAAGAACGTCCTCAAGCTTGAGGGGCTCGAAGTAAAGCCGGTCGGAAATGTCAAAGTCCGTGCTGACTGTTTCGGGGTTGTTGTTTACTACGATGGTCTCAAAGCCCGCGTCGCGCAGGGCCTGGACTGCGTGCACTGTGCAGTAGTCGAACTCGATTCCCTGGCCGATGCGAATGGGCCCGGAGCCGAGGATTATTACCTTCTTCTTGTTGCCCTTCTGGATTATCGCGTCCGAGGAGCTTTCGTAAGTCGAGTAATAGTACGGGGTGGCCGCCTCGAACTCGGCAGAGCACGTGTCCACCATCTTGAACGACGGGTAGAGGCCGTGCGTCTTGGAGAAGCTGCGCACGTACACTGCAGAGCGTCCGGTTGCCTCGCAAATCCAGCGCTCGGAAAACCCTGCCTTGCGCGCAGCAAGCACGCCTTCGGCGTCGTTCACAGTAGCCAGCTCGTTCTTTGCAAGCGCCCGCTTGGAAGCGACTATGTTTGCAATCTTTTGGATGAACCAAGGGTGCACGCCAGTTGCTTTGGATATCGTCTCAACGTCGGCAGTGTTGTCGAAAAGAAGCTTGGTGATTATGTTGAAGCGCATCTCGCTTGGCGCAAGCGCCTTCTCAAGCGGTAGCGCTGCCATCTCGGCTGTACGCTGGCGCCAGTCAACTCGCATCTCAAGCGAGCGCAGGGCCTTGCCGAACGCCTCCTCGAAGGTGCGCCCGATTGCCATGGTCTCGCCGGTGCTTTTCATCTGCGTGCCAATCGAGGGCGAATAGTAGAGCTTGTCAAAAGGCCAGCGCGGAATCTTGACAACTACGTAGTCAAGCGAAGGCTCAAAGCACGCGCTCTTTCCTGTGACGCGGTTTTCGATTTCGGAAAGCGCGTAACCCAGGGCGATTTTTGTTGCAACGCGGGCAATCGGGTAGCCCGTTGCCTTGGATGCAAGAGCGCTGCTTCTGCTTGCGCGCGGGTTCACCTCTACTATGAAGTAGTCGCCGGTCTTCTGGTCAAGCGCAAACTGCACGTTGCACGCGCCCTGCACCTTGAGCGCGCGGATGATCTTGATTGCCGAGGTGCGCAGCATGTGGTACTCGCGGTCTGAAAGGGTCTGGCTCGGTGCCACGACCACGCTCTCGCCGGTGTGTATACCCATCGGGTCGAGGTTTTCCATGTTGCATATGGTGACGCAGTTGTCGAAGGAGTCGCGGATTACCTCGTACTCAAGCTCGGCCATCCCGCCGAGGCTTTTCTCGACTAACGCAAGCCCGGTTCCGCTCTGCTTGATTGCAGCAGCGCAAATCTCTCTCGCCTGCTCAATGGTGTAGGCAATGCCGCTTGCCAGGCCACCTAGGCAGAAATCTGCGCGAATCATCACGGGCAGGCCGTGCTTTGCAACGAACTTCTCCATCTCGGCAACTGACTTGCAGCTGTCGCTTGCTGGGACGGGCTCGTTTATTTTGAGCATCAGCTCCTTGAACTTCTCGCGGTCCTCGGCAAGCTCGATGGTCTCGATTGTAGTGCCTAACACGCGAACGTTGTTTTTCTTCAGGCAACCCGCAAGCTCAACTGCCACGTTGAGCCCGGTCTGGCCGGCCATTGTCGCGATTATGCCGTCGGGCTTTTCCTTTTCGATGATGCGCGAAACAGTTGCCGCGTCGATTGGCTCGATGTAGACCCGGTCCGCAGTTGCAAGGTCGGTCTGTATTGTTGCGGGGTTTGAATTGACCAGCACGACTTCGATTCCTTCCTCCTTGAGCGCGCGGCACGCCTGGCTGCCACTGTAGTCGAACTCGGCTGCCTGGCCGATTACAATCGGGCCTGAGCCTAGCAGGAGAACTTTCTTTACAGAGGAAATCTTGGGCATAGTTGAAAACATCAAAGCATTTTTACAAAATCATCGAACAGGAAACGCGTGTCCTGGGGACCTGGCGCTGCTTCGGGGTGGAACTGAACCGAGAACGCCGACTTGTCCTCGCAGCGCAACCCCTCGTTGCTCTTGTCATTGAGGTTGGTAAGCCAGTCGGTCACGCCCTTTGGTATGTCCTTGACTGCGAAGCCGTGGTTTTGCGAGGTAAGGAAGCACGTTCCAGTAATGTTGTCCACAACAGGCTGGTTTGCGCCGCGATGCCCGAACTTGAGCTTGTAGGTTTTTCCTCCAAGCGCGTGGCCAAGGATTTGGTGGCCGAGGCATATCCCGAACACGGGCACTTTCCCGACAATTTGGCGGCAGGAGGCTACTGCATAGGTCATCAGCGCGGGGTCCCCGGGGCCGTTGGAATAAACGACTCCGTCGGGATTGTGGGAAAGAATATCGGAAGCTTGAGTTGATGCGGGCACTACTGTGACTTCACAGCCGCGCGCTACCAGCTCGCGCACGATGTTTTGCTTGACACCGCAATCCACAAGAACAACGGGATGCTTTTGCTTTGCCTTTGCTGCGGTTGGTGAAAACACCTCGGCCTTCTGGCGCGTGACCTTGCTCACAAAATCAATGCCGGAGTAGTCGAATCCCTTGAGCTGCTTTTTACAGTCCTCGACTGCCTCCTCCACTGTGCGGCCTTCAAGCTGGACTATGCCGGATGGGACTACCCCGTAGTTGCGCACCTTGGTGACTATTGCGCGCGTGTCAAGGCCGGTGATTGCAGGGACGTCAAATTCCTTGAGGAAGTCGTCAACGGAGCGGTTGGAATCCTTGTGAAGGGGGTGGTCGCAGAACTGGCGGCTAATGACTCCTGAGAGGTGGATTTTGCCGGACTCGAAGGCCTCCTTGCTGATGCCGTAGTTTCCAATCAGGGGGTAGGCGAAAGTCAGGATTTGGCCTGCGTAGGAAGGGTCGGTGAGGGCTTCCTGGTAGCCGGTCATTGAGGTGTTGAAAACCAGTTCGCCGAACGCGTCGCGCGGCGAGCCTGCGGAGTCTCCAACATAAAACGACCCGTCCGAAAGGACAAGGACCGCTTTAGGAAGACTCACCAGACAAAACCCCCAAAAATGCTCGCCGGTTTCCATTCTTTTGGCTGGCGAATTAAATATACTTTCGGCCAGCCGTGCTAATGGCTATCCGGCTGTGGATTGAAACCTCTACTATAATGGCCAAAACGCAATTAATACCCGCTGACGAAAAAGCGACACTAAGCCGCTTTTTTGTCGCAACAGCAGGCCGCGCTGGCGCGCTAGTAGGGCACGAAGGAAATGTCGCAATTTGCGAGCTTGCGGTAGAACTCGTGGTCGTCGTTCTTTTCGGCCATCTTTACGAAAAGAATCTCAAGCCCGGTCCAGAATATGAACCACCCCGCAGGCTCGAAGAACACGAACAGGAACTTGCTGACAAAATCGGTGCCGCCAAGCGAGGCGACATAGGTCGCAAGGAGCATGAGCACCATCCCAGCCGCGATGTACCACATGCTCTTGTTGCGCATCCGCGAAAGCTGGCTGTGCACGTGGTGCAGCCCGTCCTTGAAGTGTACGCGTATCCGGTGCCGGATTATGTCCTCCTGCTGCGGGTCGTGGCGCGCCTTGGGGACCATTATCTTGAGCTCGACGCGGTCGCCCTTCTGGCGGCTCGCCCGCTTCACCTCGCGGATGAAATCGTCGGAGAGCTCGCGCACCTCAAGCGAGCGGGGGTCGAAGTCGGAGAACACGTCGTCGTAGTCGTCGGTTATGATGCTTATCTCGGAGCTGTGGAGCTGCGACAAACGCTTGGCCTCTAGGTATTCCGCGTCGTTTTCTACGTCGTCGTCCTTGTCGAGTCTTTTTTGAACTTTCTGGCGGACAACACGTGGCGAGACCATTGCAAAAAACCTTCCCCCGCGGCAAAAACCTGCAGGCCAAGGTGGTAACTGAAGCGTGGTATTAAAGCCATTTGGAAGGGCCCGGGGCGCGGCGGCAAAAACGGCTCAGTACGAGATGAAGCGTATCTCGCTGTTGGCCATCTTGTGGCAGAAGTCGCGCTCCTCGTAGCGCGAGGAAGGCTGCAGGAAAAGGTAGTCGAACCCGTTCCAGAGCGTGAACCAACCCGCTGGCTCGAAAAGGAAAAGGAAGAACGTCTGCATGAGGCCCTCGGGCACAACGGAAATCATCAGCACGACCAGCGTGAGTATGACAACCCCCACCAGTATGAACAGGCCGCCTTTTTGCCGCATCTTCAATATGTCCCTGTTGACCTGCTCTGCCGCGTTGCGGTAGTGCGCCTTTATGCGCTTCTTCAGCGTGCCCTCCTGCTCGGGCTTGCGCAGTGCCTCGGGCATCATCACCTTCAGCTCAATCTTCGAGCCCTTCTGACGGGTCGCCTTCTTGACCTCCAAAAGGAAGTCGTCCGAAAGCGAGCGCACGTCGTAGGGCCGCGGGTCGAAGTCCGAGAAGATGTCGTCGTAAGTGTCAAGGATGATGCTGATTTCGGAAAGCGAAAGCAGCCGCTGCTTCTCCGCGTCCGAAATGTCCACAAGCGGAGTCGTCGGCCCCGCCTGCTTCTGGACGGGATGAGCGGAAGGCGCAGCGGGCTTGGGGCCGAGAAGCTGCGCAGGCACCTTGGCGTCCTTTTGGGGCTCTCGCGCCTGCTGGCCGCCTTGTGGCTGTGCTTGGGGCGAGTTTGGCATGGTAATCACTGAATCAAAAAAGTATTATGGCCGGCAAGCAATATAACCCGGCCTGCGGCATTTAAAGCCTATAAATAGAACCTGAAAAAAGCAGGCAGGAAAACGCAAAAACCGGGGGCAGCTAGGCGCATTTAAAGGCGCAATGGATAAATTGCAACGTCAGCCATGTCTATTTTTGCGATTACCAAGGCCGTGAGCAGTATGGATTCAAAGATGGCATTTCGGACTGCGGTAGCCGGCGACATGACCCGGATTGAGAGCCTCATCCGCTCTGAAAAAAACAACCCGCTGGTCTGGATGCCCGATAAAGTGTTAAGAAAACATTTCCAAGACTTGGCAGACGGAAAAGCAGGGGCAGTGGTGGCCGTTGAAGGTGAAGAAATCGTCGGCGTTGCATCATACGAATGGGGGGACATCAAACCCCAGTTTTCAAAAGAACCTCATGGGTACATATACTTAATCATAGTGAAGGACGGGTTCCGTAACCTGGGCAGGGGCACCCAGTTGGCAAAGCTCGCCACACAAGAACTGGCAAAAAAAGGGTATTCAAAAATTTTTGCCGAAAGGCAGGTAGAAAACGCGGCTTCGGAGAGGATGGTAAAGAACGCCGGATTTCAAGATTTTAAAACATTCTACGACCCGGATAGAAGAACTGCAGGAAGCCGAAAAACCACAGTAGGCATTTGCACCGTAACTCAGGACTGAATTTTCCGTACAGTCGCTTTCTTGGTGTCCCACAGGTTTCCGATTGCGCCAGATATTTTCCAGGTGCGGACGGCAATCGGGGTTGCGGCGTAGGAGGACTTGAGAGCGAGGCAGGCAAGCACCTCCTTGAGCATCGCAGTCTGGCACTTCACTATCCCGCGCTGGCTCTCCTCGTCGAACTCCTTGAGGAACGCCTTGGCCTTGCTTGCGCCAAGTTCGCCAACGCCCTCAAGCAAGGAGGCCTGCACGAGCTTGGATGCATCCACCTTGGAGAGCCTGTGCTGGGACTCGAATGAAACGAGGATGTAGCGCTTCTTTTCCTGCATCAAATCAGGCCTTGAACGAGGAAAGCTCCAGGAGCTCGGCTTGGGAGTATGCGCGCTCGCAATAGACGCAGCGCACGTGCAGCGGGCTCTTCCTTTCGACCTTCAGCACCGCCCGGCCTTCCTTGTTGGAGATGCACTTGGGGTTGGGGCAGCTTATGACGTCCTCGAAGGCGTCCGGGACGGAAATCTTGCGCTTCTTGACAATCTGGTACTCGTGAACGAAGTTCACCGTGGCCTCGGGCGCAACCAGCGCGATCTTGTTGATTTCCTTCTCCTCAAGGGCGCGCTCCTCAATCTTGATTATGTCCTTCAGGCCCTGGGTCGTGCTTGGCGTGTTCATCACCATGCTCACAGTTGCGTGGAAGCCCTCGTTGATTCCAAGTATCGAAAGCACCGCAAGCCCCTTGCCCTTCGGTATGTGGTCTATGACCACGCCGTTCTCGATTTTCTTGATTTTCATCTTGTCCTGTTCGGAATCCATAAGCAACAACCTCATCCAAGGACCGAGTCAAGTATCGCCATGCGCACCGGAATGCCGTTGGCCTCCTGCGCAAAGTAGGCGGCCTGCGGGAGCGAGTCCACCTCGGTGGCGATTTCGTCAACGCGCGGGAACGGGTGCATTATGATTGCGTCGTCCTTCATCTTCCTCACGGCCTCGGCGTTGATTACGTAGGAGTACCTCTTGGCCTCCTCCGGGTCGTCGAAGCGCTCCTTCTGGATGCGCGTGGCGTAGACCACGTCGGAGTTTGAAAGGTCGAGCGAGTCAAGCTCGCGGATTGAGACTTTGTCTGAAATGTCGGACATTATGACCTGCGGGAGCTTCAGCTGGGGAGGCGACCACAACTCAATCTTTACGTCGAAGTTTGCAAGCGCGTAGCAGAGCGCGTGTATCGTGCGGCCGTTTTTCAAGTCGCCAATCATCGAAATGGTCAGGCCGTCAATCTTGCCCTTCTTCTGGAACATCGTGTAAGTGTCAAGGAGCGCCTGCGTGGGGTGCTGGTTGGCCCCGTCGCCGCCGTTGATTACCGGGATTTTCGCAGCATCAGCAGCAAGCTTTGCCGCGCCCTCAAGCGAGTGCCGGATTACGATCACGTCCGCGCACGACTCGACCATGCGGATGGTGTCGTAGACCGTCTCGCCCTTTGCCACCGAAGTCGTGTCCGAGTCGGAGAACGCGATTATCCCGCCGCCAAGGCGCTGCATCGCAGTCTGGAAGGAGAATTGCGTGCGGGTTGACGGTTCGAAAAAGAGTGACGCCAGGACCTTGCCCGACTGCTTGTCGTAGGACTTTTTCTGCGTAACAGCGTCCTCGTACTTCTTGGCCTTGTGCCAGATTTGCTCGATTGCCTCGCGGGAAAAGTCCCTTGCGCTCAGGATGTCCCGTCCAGCCCAGTAGTCCGCCATAAGTTGCCACACACCCAAAAAAGCGTTTTGAACCCCTAAACCGGTTGTTCGAACAAACAATGCCTGCAATAGGATAAAAGTGTATTGTGCAACCCCCGGACCGGCAGGCCAGCTGGGCAGATGCTTAAGCCCGGGTTGCGAGCTTTCCATCGCCGCGCTTTATGCAGACGTTCTCGCCATCAAAGGCCACCCGCCCTCCGAGTATGGTCTGCTGGATTTTGCCGTGGAGCTTCCTGCCCTCGAAGGGCGTCCAGCCGGCCTTGGAAAGCTGGTCCTCAGCTCGGACAGTATATTCCTTCTTGAGGTCAACCAGGACGATGTCTGCATCGTAGCCTTCGGCAAGGGTTCCCTTCTTGGAGATGCCGAATATGCGAGCGGGGTTGGTTGAGCAGTAGCGTATTACTTGGGCAAGGGAGATTAGATTGCGGTTTGCAGCGTCAATCATCAAAGGCACGCGCATCTGCACTCCCGGAACCCCCGAAGGCGCCTGCCAGTAGTCCTGCTCCTTTTCCTTGCAGGTGTGAGGAGCGTGGTCGGAGGCGATGCAATCTACTGGCGAACGCACCTTGGAAAGCTCGTCCCACACCGCGGCCACGTCTATGCGCGAGCGCAGGGGCGGGTTGACCTTGCCGTAGTTGCCCAAGCCGCGGGCGTCGTGCTCGGTGAGGAAAAGGTGGTGCGTGCAGACCTCAAGCGTGACCGGCACGCCGCCGTTTTTGAAGGTCGAAATTATGTCAAGCTCGGCCTTGGTGGACGCGTGGCACAGGTGGACTCCGCGGTGGGCCTTGGAAGCGGCATCGCAGGCAGCTTCAGCGGAAATCGCGGCAGTTGTGGGGCTGCGGATGATGTTGTGGTACTCCATCTTGCCCCTTGAGTCGCGCTTTTTGTATTCCTCTGTGAGCTTGCGGATTTCGTGCTCGTCTTCTGCGTGCACGCAAACCGGAAAATGCGAAGGAAGCGCAGCCAGGTGCTTTTGGAAGTCGGCCATGTGCTCCACAAGAAGGTCGCCTGTGCTAGAGCCGAGGTAGACTTTGATTGCAAACACTGCCGGGTTGCCCACGGCTTGCACTGCAACATCCTGATTTTGGGGGGTTGCGCCAAAATAGAGGCCCCAGTCGCAAACGGCCTTCTTCTTTGCTATGGCGACTTTTTCCTTGAGCTGGAGGCTGCTGGAAACTGGCGGCGAGTTGTTGGGCATGTCCAGAATTGTGGTGGTGCCTCCTGCAAGCGCGCTTGCCGAGCCCGTGTAAAAATCTTCCTTCGCAGTCTGGCCGGGGTCGCGAAAATGGACGTGCGTGTCAATCATTCCAGGCATTGCCACAAGGCCATTGCAGCCAATCTTTTCGTCAAAGCTTCCGGGGATTGTGGAGCGTGAGATGCGCTTGATTTTGCCGTGCTCGTCGCAGGCTATGTTGCACTCGATTAGCGTGTCGTGCACAAGAACCCTGCAGTCTGAAAGAAGGAGCATGAACAGATTTTGCTTTCGCAGTATAAAGCACTATTGGCAATGCTGTCAAGAGGCGGCGGCGAGCCGATGCCTTACTATTATAAATGGGGTTTTGCACTAAATATGGGTAAGAAAGTGAAAGGAAACCGAAAGCTCGCCGAAAGGCGCTTTGTTGTTTTTATTTAGGGCGCAGGTAACCGCGGCATCTTGCCGTTCCTGGGCCGGTAAAAGTTTTTGACTAAAAGTAAGGAGTGGTTGAATATGTATCCTCCACAGCAGTCCCAATACGACCGCGCGATTACCGTGTTCTCGCCAGACGGAAGGCTCTTCCAGGTCGAGTACGCGCGCGAGGCCGTCAAGACCGGGAGCACCAGCATCGGAATAGTCTCCAAGGACG
>Ga0074198_1001244_pt1 | contig 18115 bp, 26 predicted proteins | sample EPASupsiteSAE323_FD_64527 | JGI IMG/M metagenome (GOLD analysis project Ga0074198, IMG submission 64527) | Bioremediated contaminated groundwater from EPA Superfund site, New Mexico - Sample SAE3-23 | ecosystem: Environmental > Aquatic > Deep subsurface > Groundwater > Contaminated ...
TTGAGATGGGCCGCCCGGAGGAGTACGTGGGCGAGTTCCGCCGCATCAACGGCCTGGCCTGGGACGCCCTGGACTGCGCCCCCGGTGCCCGCAACCTCTGCATGGGCATCCATGTCTTCAGCCGGTTCAGAGGCAAGCGCGCCGCAGGCTACGATCACTTCAGGAGGCACAGGAGATGAAACCCAAAAGCAGGAGCGTATTGCAGCAGGAAGCATCAAACATTTTCCAGGCCCTGGAAACAAAGTACCAGCCCTGTGAGATGCTCTACATCGTGTCCGAACTGACGAAGACCATGTCCCTCGCGATGCTCCGGCGAGAGCAGGAGGTACAAAGATGAGCAAAGCGAGATCGAAGAAAGCTGAGTTGCCCCTCAGCGACTCGCCGCGGGGGAGTCCGGAGGATCCAGGCATGCCAGATGAATGCGAACTGAAGGCAGATGTCCGGTGCCGCAGGTGCCACCGCGCCCTGACGAACCCGGCTTCCAGGGCCAAAGGCTTCGGCCCCATATGCATCGTGAAGGAGTCCGGGGATGGAATGCAGGCCGAAGAACCGGCGGAGGCCGCAACTTGAACACCCTCCACTATCTCCTCATACTGCGCCGCATATCCTGCCGCTATCTTGCCGCTCTTCCCGGCGACATCACGCCCGAGCGCTGTGCCGTGCGGGATCTCATCCAGTACATAGACAACCTCACGGGACCCCGGCCATCCCCGGCGGTCGCCCTGGAGATCGCCTGGGACCTCTGGTTCAGGCTGGAGAGCTCGATGCTCAGAGGCGTGAGATGAGAACATCACTGTGGCCCGAAGGAAAGCCCTCCAGGCTGGACTTCCGCCCGTTCGTCCGACCGCCTCTCGACCCGGCCTTCCACCAGGCGGCCAACGAGGCGGCCTACGGGCGGCCTACGAGCGGCTCTCCGGCAATCCATGCGCGAGCTATCCAATTCTAAAAAGGTTAAAATAATCAAAAGGAGGAAAGGATGAATGCAAAAGAAAAATTGAGGCGAGAGAAGCGCGAATTCCGTGCGCGGATTACTTTCGCCCCGCACGCTATCGTTGTTTCATCCAAAAAGTTTATCGCCAAAGGAATCAAATGCGCTAGTAAAGCCTCAAAGAATATCGAAAAGAAAGTATTTGAGAGCCAAAAGCCGACCTGCGCTTCTGCCAAGATAGAACAGATCGGCTCATGGGTAGTGGAGACTATGCAATTATGCGTATATAGTCATTGCGAACCTTGCGAAGGTCGCAAACCTCGCAAAGCTTGCAATGCTCCACTTCCCGCACGGCTCGGGATCGTGGGCCATGTCGGATAAAGTAATCTATATAGATCCATACGATCGGGCAGTCTTGAAGTGGGTCAAACAGCAAGAAGACTCTCAAGCGCCCGCTATCATCGACATTTTTAAGGGACTGCAGGACAACACGAAGTGCTACAGCACCCTGCGCTATAGGCTCAAGAGCCTGATGAACGCAGGCTTCCTGGAGCTTGACAAACACCGCGACAGAGTCTTCGTAAAGCTGACTGAAAAGGGCCATGTCGCCGCCCAAGCCAACAGGAGGCCTGAGCGGTGATATCAATAGCATCGTCCAGTTTTAAAAATCCTTCGAGTGCCCTGCAGCCAGCTTCCGGAAAATGCACTCGATACGGTCGAATCCTGCCGTCAGCAGAACTCTGCTGCGCGCTGACGCGAGGGGGTGAATAACCTTGGCGGCATCAAAGCTTGAGCCTCCCTTTTCGTCGTTCCTTGTCTCCGCGAAACCCACCCTGCTTCAGATGGATCATGCGCTTTGGGGCTTCCTTCAGAGCGTCGAGCCGGTGGGCGGCGGCCTGGTCCAGGTGCGTGTGGATGACCTGGACCGGCTCCTGCCCGAGGAGCTGGCACCTCAGCTGCAGAGCCTGCTAGAAAAGAATGTATCGATCTGCAAGGTCGAAGAGGGGTACTGGGTCGGGGAGCTGAGGCTATGAGCGACACTCTGCGGCACTTGTGCCTGGCGGCGGTTGCGCTTCTGTCGGCCTTCGCCTTTCTGCATCCGGCTACTGTTTCAGCCGAAGCCGCTGACAACGTTCGCCTCCAGGAGTCCGGCCACTTCAGCGGCTCGGGCTATCACGAGATCTCCGCCCGCGGGCCGCTCTGCAGCATCACTATCCTTCCGGCCAACGAATCCATTCTGACCGCCAACAACGGAACTGTCTGGAAGGTACTATCCAACGGCACACTCCGGGAGGTGGCCTAAAGTGCCCGAAAATTCCCTGCGCTCCGAGGCTTACGAAGCACTCTCCGGAGAATGCCCACCGGAAGTCTACCGCATCACCAGCTGGTGCGAATGGCGTGACCTCTGCGACAGGCTCCACCGGTCCTGGACTGACGGCAAGAAGCTGCAGGTCACCGTGCAGGAGGTGCCCGAATGAGACGCGATTTCGCCAGGCTCCGGGCAGCTGGCCTGAAACGCGCCCGCTTCTCGGCCCGCATCGCCAAAGTCACAAAAAAGGGCCAGATCAAACTGGAGGATATCTTCCCGCCCGTGGGCTTCGAGGATCATGCCTGGATCCGGCCCGAGCACTGGCGGGGCCGCGCTCCGCATGCCGGCGAGCAGGTTGAGTTTCTCGCATCCATCGAGCCCTACTGGAAGGGCCCCGGTGTGGAAGATCTCGAGCTCACTCGTCTGGAGGTGCTGCCGTGAGATGCCTTAATGCACCCTACTGCGAGCGCCGTTCAAGATGCAGCCCGGCAGCCTGCGACTCATTCGTTCCGGTCGAAGACAGCGAGCTCGAAGGAGCGGGAGGACGCACAATGAGCCGCACCCAACAGCGGGGAGATGTGCCCTTCGTTCCGGAGGACATCGCCAGGATGGTGATCGATCCAGCCGTAAGCCGCCGGCAATATCGCCGTCGGAGATACGGGATGCATTTCTCGCTATCTAAGCCCCGGAAGATCGCAGCCAAAAGGGGCGTGGTCTGAATGGCCCAAACCAAGATCGATTGGGCCGATGAGACCATCAACCCGATCACCGGCTGCCGCAACTTCGGCAACCCGGAGATCTGCGGCGACTACTGCTACGCCGCCCGCATGGCCCGCCGGCTGAAGGGCCGTTTCGGCTATCCCGCAGACGATCCCTTCCGGCCCACCTTTCACCCGGAGAGGCTCCAGGAGATCAACTGGAAGCGCAACAAAACGCCTTCCAGGATCTTCCTGAACTCGATGGCAGATTGGCTCAGCGAGGGCGTCGATCCAGACTGGATCCGGCAGATCATTGAGGCCGTTCGCAACAACGAGGACGATGTCTTCTTCGTTCTCACCAAACGCCCCGAAAGGATCCTGGAGATGATCCACTGCCTGGCCCTCCCGGAAAACCTCTGGTGGGGAGTCTCCGTAACGAAGCAGGAGGACCTCTGGCGCATCGCCACCCTGAAAGACTCCCTACCCGCCGTCCACAAGTTCGTCAGCTTCGAGCCCCTGCACGGCATGATTTGCGAGCCGGATCTTGAGGGGATCGAATGGGCAATCATAGGTGCAGAGAGCGTTGGCCGCTGCGGCAGAATCGACCCGCGGCCAGGTTGGATTGCATACCTCATCTGCTGTCTCCCTCGATATCTCCCCTATTTCATGAAGGACAACCTGCTGCCGCACATTCCCTTAGAGTGGGACTTCGTGCAACAGTTCCCGGAGGGTCTGCAATGAAGTGGCAGGGTACTCTCATGGCCTCATTCCAGACGATGGGAATCCTTCACATCGGGACATCCCTGGAAGGCTACCCGGACCAGCGCGAGACCAACGTCTTCCTGGAGGGCATGAAGGGCAAAAAGGTCCGCGTCACGGTCGAGGTGATAGGCGATATCAGCCCACAGGAGGTCGCTTGATGGCTGATGATGCCCCTTTCCCGAGGATCTCCGCGAGGAGATCCGCAAGCTGCGTGAGGAGATGGCTCAGATGAGGGCTGACATGGATGCGATGGCAGCAAGCATCGCCACAATTCGATCCGAGCTGCCTGAATATCATGCAATGGTGCATGTGGCGCAATCCGCCTTCCAGAGAAGAACAACGGAACGCCTGCAGGCCCTCGAGGATATCATGTCTTTGGAGCAGGAGCCGAGGCCGAAGCAAAAGAACCAGGGCGATATTCTTCGGGCTCTTTTGGCGGCTAACAATGGAATGTATGCATCGGCCAAGGACGTTCGTCGAAAGATGGGTCTGAATGAGGTGCAGTTCTCACAATTATTGAAAGTGTCCAAGGGGTTCGTTGAAGTTAAAGAAAACCCCCGAGATAGGAGGCAAAAATTACTTAAAATTAAGTAATAACCTTTTAGGCCTTTTAGTTTATAAAAGGAAATTTCTGCTAGTTTTGGTGGAAAGAATGTATGTAAAATGTATTGTGTTAGTTTGAAGAAGAAGAAGCTCTGAAATAATATAAAAATAAAAAGTGACACAAGCAAAAGTACCTCAAAATGGTTAATACTTAATTTTAAGCAATTTCGGCGGAGATATAAAAATGATCAAAAGTAAACAAGTCACGACGCACAATTCGATAGAGATCGAGGCCCGCGCCCATATGGAATATCTGACTTCTGGCCTTACATGTATTGAACCGGAAGAACGCGAGCGCGATTCACTATCTGCGCCGCTTATGCCTGCGTCTCTCTGCCGACCACACCCCAAAGACATCATTCGATGTATCAATAACCAATTTCCAAAGAAGTGGCTGAAGCAAATCAATGAAATCGTGTGGTGAAGAAAATGCGTATGTTCGCAATCGAGTATGGCGCTGACGATGCTTGCGGCCCCTACACGGACGAGGATCTCCTGAAGAAGACCCTGGCCATCATCCGCCAGATCGAGCCAAATGCAGAGATCATAGGCCGGAAGTGCAACCCCTTCTCGGACCAGATCCAGGCCGGCCTCCTGCCATTCAGGATTCACGTCGACCTGGTGGATGGAATGCCCCAGCTCCCGGCTGATATTACCCTAACCTGGCCTCCCTCTGAAACGGAAGGCATACAGTTTGGCAACCTGGAATGCCGGGAATATTTTGTCTGGGCCGAGAGCGAGAAGGCGGCTTTGCGCAAGCTGGCCACCCTGAACAGAGCAGCTCCGAACTACAATCCGAAAGCAGCAGCAATGTGTGAGGAATGAAAATGGCAGGAAAGGTACCAGTAACTGAATCCGAACTCAAAAAAGCACTGGAAATGCTGTGCGTAGCTGATGGAAAGCAAGTCTCCGAAGGCGAAGACCAGGGCAAGAAGCGTTACCTCCTCTCCCCCGGCGACATCATAGTGAGGCTGGAAGAAGGCCGGATCGTCACGGATAGCCAGAGCACGTATGAGAAGCTCTGCGAGATCCTGATTGAGATGAGATCAGCCGAGACCAAGCAGCAGCCCAAAGACTCGGGCCGCAAGGCCGAGGAGAAAGGCCTGACGCCCTACAACGGCAAGAAGGACGACTTCTCAGTGGAGACCTGGCGGCAGAGACAGGACCGCTCCTACAACGTAGCCGGCAAGCAGGCTCCCAACGCCTTCGCCGCCTCAGAGGAAGCCAACCGCCGCGGCCTATGCACTCAGATCATGGACAGTGGCCGGACGAAGGACCTCGTCTGGGGCCAGGTGAGAGTCCTGGACCCGAAGACCCAACAGTTCAGGGAGGATCGAGTATCCCATGAGCGCGAGACCTTCATGCTCCTGAAGGCCTGGGAGGATGCCAATTCTCAGGCCCGATACTTCAAGGATACTCCTCTCATCATCGGCATCCAGGATAACAATATGCCTCAGCTTGATCCCGACCTCAAGGTCAAGGGCAAGCCTGCGTCGCTCTGGTTGACACTGGAGGTCATGAGGGCCTGGTCCTTCGCCGACAGGGATGCCATCACAAAGGCCGAGAGGCGAGCCCAGCTCAAGATCCTCAACAGGGAGTGGAGGGAGGATGATGAGATTAAACTCGAGCTCGAGGAGGAGAAGGCGGTACAGGAGGCAATCGGACGGAAGCAGGAGGCGAGAGCCTGAGCACCGCCAAGCGCGAGGCCGAGCTGCAGGAGGCTCTCAGCCACCTCGAATATTTTAAAAGAACAGCTCTCGCCCTCGACCAGGCCATGAAGGTCATGGCAAATGACCTGCAGGTCTGCAAGAAGAACGAGCAGATTTGGGAGAAGCGCATAGCGAAGATGCAGGAGAAGGCATGAGTCTGCGGCAAGGTGGAGTCAAGTCTTGAACTTCACTGATGTCCAAGTCCTGACGCTCATCCGTGCTAATCCAGGCATCAACCTCTATCAGCTCGAGAAAAAGGCCCGGCAAGAGATGCCGAAATGGCCTTGGAGTCGCGGAAAGATCCACAAATCCGTGCAGCGCCTGAAGCAGGCAAAGAAGATTGAAGGAAGAATAAAAGTCACGGGGGCGAGATCATGTCAGGAGTTGTACTGCAAGCTCTGAACATTCTAAATTCCGAGGATATCCTCTTTTTCCGAACATATACTATTGAGGGGAGGAAAGTATTCGAGCGGGACAAAGCATTCCGGACCATCTGGGAGGGCGGCATTCTGAGGGGATGTTCTCTCACGATCCGATGCCAGATCTCGGTTGATTCAGATGGTCACCTCCTGTATAACGGTCATCGCTTTAGCCGCTCCTCATGGTCCTGGAGGCCTCCGAAGTTCATCCGCCAGCAGGGCCGCCTCGCCAAGGAATCCACGGACCCGCGCAACAATCATCCGGAAATTGTGATCTATACCATGAGCGGCGAAGCACTGCTGCTCGATGCCTGTCCTTGCGGCGGGGAGCTGCTGATGGACAATAATGAGAATCTATATTGCAGCAAATGTAAAATAATTTACGAATAATTTCTTCTTTTCATCGCATCGGGGTCACCATGCCTGCAGGAGACGAGATCAAAGAGGAGCTGAAGCCCTCCACGAGGCCATTCCTGGCATGCGGCCCGGCCAAAGTGCCAAAAATAAGCGATAGTTGCGGGATACCGTTCCCGAATATGATTAAAATCATGGAAAATTATAAGAATCTGTAGAATATTGCCAGACTTGGCTCGGGGAGACTGACATTCCCTCTATTAAGCCTATCCAGTCCCCGGGCCATTCACCATTCGCCAAACAACGCAAAATATAAGAAGTTGCAGCTAAATTGAAACCCTGCCCGAGGATATTCGTATCTTTCTAATGGTCCCTGTTTAGTTCCTCGGGCCAATCGCCACAATGCCGGCGGTGCAGATGCCTGAGATTCACAGGCCAGGAAGATTCCGGGAAAGTCCCTGAGCGCCGGCATTTCACAATCATCCGATCCTACTGCCCTAATAGGCATTGACAGCCAAGCGCTGATTAAACATCAGTATGATTCGTAAGTTATTTATAATACCTTATACAATCTCAAATTTTGATGATTATTGTAGATAATCATTAGGAAGGAAATTAAAATGTTGCCTCCAATTAAGACGAACGTCGGTGAGATTGTTGAGATATCCGTTCCCGCGAATCCGGGTAGTACAGGATTCGTATGTACATTGGATAAGATGCCGGCCTGTTTAAATTTGGTAAGCATGACCTATGTTCCCGGTACTCCACAAATGCCAGGAATTCCAGGAAGTGAAATATTCAAGTTTGTGGCAATTGCCAAGGGTCCTGGTGAAATTGAATTTAATCATATCAAATTTTCAAAACCAATAGAGATTGAATCAAAAGAACCCAAGATGCTGCACCAGATGGAATTCAGGTCTGTTATTGTTGAATAGAGGCACATAGTGCTTTCGAGCTGTCTTGAATGAGTGGGGATATTTGAAATATGATCGGTCTCCACACATCTTTTTTGCCTTGATTTGCGTATCATGGTGCACGGGTCGGATATCGTCCATCAAATATTGGTTTCGAATTGAGTTTCCGTTCATCAGCTGCACGACCAAAATTTCGTAGCTACGAAAAATCCTGAACAGAATCCGCGTGTGGGCAGCCTCCATTTGATTGTGATAAGCAAATGCCTGCCCGTTCACGATCATCAATCGATTCTTAAAGTCGATTTTTGAAACAAAGATTTTGAAGGGCCCGGCATATTTTTCCCCCACCAGGCCCCTCAAGCTCTTTCATATCTCCTTTTTAGGAGTTGTGACCGGATCATCCAGTCGGCATATTCCAACATCCTAACCTGAATTGCTGAAATGCCTCCTTGGAATCACTTCCAAGATTTCATGGAGGACTAATGATTTATAAGGTTAATCCATCCGGAGCGAAAGAAATCTCGAAAGGAATTGATGAAGACAATCAGCCCGACGTCTCGCAAATTGAGATAGACAGGATCTATCAGGGAGACTGTCTGGCGCTCCTTCCTGGGATCCCTGATCTGAGCATGGACATGGTTCTCACCGATCCGCCCTATTCTTCTGGCGGCCTGGTGAGCTCATCCAGGGCCCGGCCCACCGGCGAGAAATATATCGTGACCGGCACCAAGCTTGTGCGCCCGGATTTCCTGGGCGACAATCGCGATCAGAGAAGCTTTCTCATCTGGTGCACCCTCTGGATGGCCCAGTGCTACCGGGTGCTCAAGGATGGCGGGCTGATCCTCTGCTTCAGCGACTGGAGGCAGCTCCCCACCATTACGGACGCTATTCAGGTGGCTGGATTCATCTGGCGGGGCGTCTTCGTCTGGGACAAGACCGAGGCGGCCAGGCCGGATAAGGGCAGGTTCAGGCACCAGTGCGAGTACGTGGTCTACGCCTCAAAGGGGGCTTTCCGCAAGAGCTCTGAAACCTGCTTTCCGGGAGTGTTCCGGAAGGCGGTCAATGGCCGCGAGAAGCTCCACCAGGCAGGCAAGCCCATTGAGCTGATCGAGGAGCTGCTCAAAATCGCCCCGCAGGAAGCCCTCATTCTGGATCCCTTCATGGGTTCCGGAACCACTGCAGCGGCCTGCCTGAAAACAGGGCGTCACTTCCTCGGCTTCGAGCTGTCTGCTGAATACTACGAGATAGCCAGGAAGCGCCTGGAGTCTGCAACAGGCCGGAGTTGATCACACCACCCTTTTCGCAATTGAGGTGCCTCCGAATTACCTTCAATAGGCACGAGATACCAAAAGAAATATATAGAAAAAGAGTATAATATTTAAGTTGCGGATTGAGCTGTGATCGGGGATTGGCAATCCTCAAACCTCTCGGCCAAATCTGCATGCAAGGAATGTGTGGACGATCAGCACCATGGCTTGAGTCTTGAATTTGAGGGTCGGATTAGATTATAGCTATCACCCACTCCCCCGACCCCAAATTCTCGACCTATTAGGAAGCGGAAAATGAGTTGATTTATCCTTTGATCTGAACCGTATGAAATAAATAGTTTAATATGATAAGGACTTCAATGGGTTGAAACAGACCCAAAGAGCCCCTTTCTTCATGTTCGTTACCTCTTTGATAAGGGGCTCTTTCTCATATCTGGTTAAGCGCCAAAGGATAAATCGATCTATCCATATTGGCTACTATAGCAATTTTTAAATTCTTCTCACAAATAATATATAGTAGAAGAACATATATGTCTGTAGGGGTTGAGGGAGACCCAGAGAGAGCCCCGAATATAGCGTTCCTCCTTGTCTGTCAAAGGGGCTCTCCCACCTCTTACTTTGGCTATCCCAGTCACAGAACCTAATCTGTGCGGGCCGGGATTTCTTTTGGATCCCTCCTAAACCAGGAATACACCCGGCCCATTTCCTTGTAATCACGATGATTACAGGATTACAATCATGATTACAGAGAGTGGAAAACAACATGGCCAAACACGGCGTGCATCTCAGCGATAATGATAAAAAGCGCATCCGGGAATACATTGATTCTCAAAAACTTCACAGCACTCCAAGAGAAACGCTTGCCTCCATGATCCTGCAGGACCTGGGCATCCAGGTCTCGGGCGTTGCAGCTTCCAAGATCCGCAAGGAGGCATTCGAGGACATCGACCTGTCCAATTCTCGCAAAGAAGCCACTATACGCGAGAAGGTCCTCGACACCGTCGAGGTCGAGGCTCCGAAGGTCCTGGGCTACATCAAAGACGAAATCATATCCCTGCGCACGATGGCCTACGGCGACCGAGACAAGTCCATCCCTGCTGAAGACATGTCCGTCACAGAGCGCACGCGCGTGAGCGGTGCTATCCTGGCGGCCTGCAAGACCCTCATCGAGATCATCGGCCCGCCCAAGCCCGACCGGCACATCACCACCACCCTGGAGATCCTTGAGACTGCAGATGTCTCTGAGTTCATGAAGTACGGCGATAAGGACCATGGCCCTGATACCTCAGAAGTGGCAGATCCCGAAGGAAGTCAGAAAACTTAGTCTGATGCCAGCCCAGGCCGTTCTCTACCAGAACGCCCTGAAGCTGGACGCGAAATACGTGGATGGCCCGCTGAACATCGACATGATCACAGGCATAGGGTTCGGCAAGTCGCTCGTGGGCGCGTACGCCTATCGCGATATCTGCCTCAGCCGGCCCGATGACAGCTCATGCATCTACGGCCCCTCCTACCCCACCCTGCAGAGGTCCACGCTCTACACCCTCGGCCAGATCATAGACCGCAACAGGGACCTGGTGAGCTGGAACAAATCCGAGAACATCATCGAGTGGGCGAACGGCCACACGACGCATATCTTCCCCATGGACCAGGAGGGCAAAATCGATCGCGCCCGGGGCCCCACTTATTCCGCTGCCTGGGGCGATGAGCGTTCCCTCTGCCCGAAGCTGGCCTACGATGTAATATCGGGCCGCCTGAGGGCCAGGGACTACCCCCTGTCGCACTACGGCACCGGCACCCCCAAGGGCTTCGACTGGATCTATTATCTTCACAAGGTCGACCACCGGGGCGATCCTGACTATTATCTGATCAGCTCCGAGAAGTTCAACGTCAGTACCTTCCACAATCCCACCACTCCTAAGAAATACAAAGTGATGGTCTGGAAGCAGTACGGCAACACCCGTTTTGCCCGTCAAGAGCTATGGGGCGAATTTACCGCATCAAGCGGCCTGGTTTGGGATTTCACGATAATGGAACACGTCCGGGCCCTTCCCAAAAACATCCGGTTTGATGTCAGGTTCGGAGTCATCGATTGGGGCTTCTCGGACCCCACAGCTATCGAGATCTCGGGCATGGAGAAGACCGCCAGGGACTTCGACCTGTGGACGTTCGACGAGTACTATGAGGCCCGCAGGACTCCTGACCAAATAGCTGCCGAGGTGGCCAGGCTCAACGAGCTGCACCATGTCGATGTCTGGCTGGCCGACTCCGCCCGGCCCGATCTGATAGCCCACGTTCAAACCAAGACCGGGATCCAGATCGTACCTGTCATCAAGGAGACTATCCCCACGGGCATCAGCCACGTGGCCTCGCTTCTCTCGATGGGCCGCTGGCATTTCACGCCCGCCTGCCAGTACGCCATTGATGAGCACATGAAGTATCACTATCCGATGAAGGACGGCAAGCCGCATGGCGAACTGCCGGTGGACAAGGATAACCACCTCTGCGACTGTTCCCGCTACCTCTCGGACTACCTGGCCCAAATCGGACATCGATAAATTACGGTTGGATTAAATACCCGAATATTTAGAGAAAAAAACATGCCTCCAAAACAGTATGCTGGTCGCTATATCTCGGTTTATTTTAATTCCCAGGAAGAGAAGACGTTCTGGGAAGAGAAAGCTGAGGCGCATGGCACAACCTTGAGCAAGCTCGTATTTGAAGGCCTCGAAGCTTTAAGGACGAAGATAGAAAGCAACCCCAGGCCGGATCTGCTAAGAGAGAATGAATCCCTGAAAGAAAAGATTGCAAAGATTGAGCGAGAGATCAGGCTGCAGGCCAATCTCATCGAGAAGTATGAATCTGAGCTGTATCGGGTCCAGCACGCTGGCTTCAAGGAACTTACACCGGCGGGCGAAGGTATGCGCAGCTATGATCTTAACCTCATCCAGCTCCTGAAATCAAGCAAGAAAGTTTTGGATAGTAAGACCCTCCTGGTCTCACTGAAAATTGATCCCCAAGACCTGGCTGCAACTCGCCTGGTAAGGAACCAATTGGAGGCCCTGCAGCGTTATGGGCTGGCTAAGGAAAATAGCAGTGGATGGAAGTGGATAAAATGAATGCAGCAATAATTTCTTCTTCCCAAGTACCTTTGAATTTAAATCACCCAAGCTTCGACAATTTAATCGAACACTTTCGAAAAGACTGCGAGCTGCGCAAGTTCGTTACTGCAAAAAAATGTGCGATAGATACACGCAAATTATGCCTATGGCTGGAGGCACGAAAAAAAGGAGTCACAGAGATTACAAAAAATGATTTGAAGGATTATCTCTATCATATGCAAGAAGAGCGTGGCTTGAAATTCGAGTCTATCAAACGCGAATTTACAACAATAAATTGCTTTTATTCATACCTTGAAGAAGAAGAGCTAATCTCCCAGAATCCAATTCCAGCTTTTAGGAAGCGATATTTGAGCGCATATAAAAATGATCCAAACTCTGAGAAGCGCCAGATAATTAGTGTCGAAGATGCCGCAAGGCTGGTAAGCTCAACATTGGAGACAAGAGACCGGGCGATAATTCTGCTTTTTTTAAAGACAGGAATGCGGCTAGGCGAGCTGGCCTCATTGGACGTCTCGGATGTAAATATGAATGACCTCAGTCTTACTCTGAAAGAAACTGCAAAGCGATCAAACCGACTTCTTTTCTTCGATCATGAAACTGCAGAGGTTCTGGCCCAGTGGCTGGCCATCCGCGGCCTAAGAAGAGGATCTGAAAATCCAGCGCTTTTCCCGTCGGATTATCGCGGGCATTTGTGTAGATGTCAGATACAGATATCGGTAAAAAAGCATGCACAGGTAATCGGCCTGCACGATCCGAGATCGGATAAGCTCGCAAACAAGTTCGGGCCCCATTGCTGCAGACACTGGTTCACCACCCACCTTCTCAGGGCCGGGATGAGACGGGAATATGTGAAATGGCTTCGAGGAGACGCGATCAAGGAGGCGGTGGACATTTATTATCACATCGACCCGGAAGATGTGCGCAAGGAATACATGACGCACATACCGCAGCTGGGAGTGTAGCGGGGGATTCGTGGGATGTCGTCAGGATAGTCCAGACAATGTCTGGACAATTATCATGATCCCATTTGGCCTCATCCCTCCAGCCTGAGCTCATGAGACCACAGTCCGTCTTCTTTGGTGACAACGTCTCCGGAACTGGCGGCCACGAATCGATTCTGGATCATCTCATCCACATCCTGGAGTCGGATCCCGAAGACTTCTGCCAGGATTTCTTTGGCCGTCTGCAGCTCCATGATCCTTCGATCCAGCACAATCTCTTTCTGGGGCCTGAATAGCCGCTTGATGACTCCTGCCATGATATGGATACTGCGTGCAAGGTTAAGTAATTTTGGAGGAAAACAATATCAATAGACTATTTTTACATGATATAATGTGTGAATAAGATACAAACTTAAGAATAGATCTCTTGGATCCCAGAGCTGCAGTAAAGGAATGAATCCGCCCGTCGGGAGTAGCAAATACTTGGGGGTATCGGGCGGCTCCGGGCTATACTACTACTCACAGACTTGAATAGCTTAGCCGCGCGGGGCGAAAGTATTCTTGAGGTCGAGAATACGTTGGTCCGCCCACATTGGCCCGGAGCTGTGCCGGCCAAGGGGCCAACTGGCCAAGATCTTTCAGGCTCAGCTTGAAGATCTCTAGGACACGATTCAAAGACGCCTGGTGGAAAGAAGCAGGCGTGAAGAGCGCCTTACATCGCTGATCTTCCCGAGAAAGATGCAAGCAAACATTGAGGGATTTGTATTCTTCAGTTATCCTACACAGAAAAAAGGAGAAGATATATAATCCTTCAGCGGAATTCTCAAAAAGATTCTACGAATTGGAGGAGAGTCGATGAGCAGAATTCAGAAGGATAGATCTGCTAAACAGCGGCATGATGATGAAGAAGCACAAAAAAACCTGCCGTCTGGCTTGAGTCTATTTCGCACGCTGAGAGGGCCCACCGGCAAGATCGAACGCATCGTGTGGTCGCCCAATGGGGCAATGCTTGCATCTCAATCTAATGATCACGCCGTCCATCTCTGGAATGTCGAGTCAGGGAAACGCCTAAGCTCCTTGGGACATATGGGGAAGGTAACTGCTTCCGCGTTTGATCCCGCGTGTCGACTCCTGGCCAGCGGAGGTAGCGATGGTTCAATTAGATTGTGGGAAGCTACCAGTGGCAAGCTGCTCCGTAAGATCAAAGGACCTAATTATACGATCACATGCATTGCGTTTGATCCCACAGGCCAATTCCTGGCAGGTGGATATGAAGATGGTTCAATCTTATTGTGGGACCACGCGAGTGGCAAGCGGCTCCGCCATCTGAAAGAAAAATACATTGTAGAATTCGCTGGCACGGATCTACTTCATGAGGGGCCAATTATCCCTGAGCGGATAGCACCTACCGGCATCAGATGCATTGCTTTTCATCCTAGCGGTCGAATTCTAGCAGCCGGGGGGAGCGATGGTACAATCACGCTTTGGGACCCTGCAAGTGGTAAATTGCTCCAAATATTGGATGGTTCATATGAGGTTAATAGCATTGCTTTTGATCCTACAGGTCGGATCTTAGCCAGTGGGGGTCATGACAAAATAATTAAACTATGGGACCATGTCAGCGGAAAGCTGCTTTTCGCTCTCGAAGGACATACGAGCATTATATGCGAGATTGTCTTTTCTGCGCTTGATTCCCTCTTGGCAACTATGAGCCAAGATGGAGAGGTACGATTTTGGCACTATGATAATTGGACTCTTATTGGGGTAATAAAAGAAATATCAAATAATTTGTTCTCGGGTCGATCCTTCCATCCACAATTGCTCTTAGCCACTATTGGTCAAGATACTGATAGACACTGGAATGTCATCCGTATCTGGAAACCAAAGGCCTCTACGCTATTCAGCCAATCTGTTGAGGAAAGAGGGCGATATGTCAACGCCAAGGTTATGTTGGTTGGCGATACGGGCGTGGGCAAGTCTGGCCTTAGCTTGGTTCTGAATGGCCAAACATACAAAGAGACGGACTCCACAGCGGGGCGGCATGTTTGGATATTCTCATCACAGGAAGCTAAAGTTGGTAACAATGTCATGCAGACACGTGAAACGCTCCTCTGGGATTTAGCTGGACAGCCAGGGTATAGAATCATACACCAGTTGTATCTGAACGAAGTAGCTGTTGCGCTCGTGGTCTTCGATGCCAGAAGCGAGATCGATCCCCTCGCTGGCGTGCGGCATTGGGAGCGCGCACTGCGATTGGCAAAGCAGCGACAAGGATCATTGGGAGTGCCTATGAAGAAATTTCTGGTTTCTGCTCGTAACGACCGAGGCGGAGTGTCCATCGGAGAGGATCGGTTACGTTCGGTCCTCAAGGAGTTTGGTTTTGATGGATATTTTATGACCAGTGCCAAGGAAGGCTGGCAGATCAAGGAGTTGCAGGAGGCCATAAAGGATGCGATCCCCTGGGAAAGCCTGCCGGAAGTTTCTTCATCGCAGTTGTTCGCAGATATTAAATCGTCCCTGCTGGATGCGAAGAAAGCAAGGTTGCTTTTGGCTCCCGCAAGCCAGCTTTTCGATGATTTCACCAGTCAAAATCCTGATACAGCATCAAAGGTGGCAAATCTCCGAGACCAATTTGATACATGCATCGGGCGATTAGAAAATCGCGACCTTATACGTCGGTTAAGTTTTGGCGGCTATGTACTGCTCCAGCCGGAACTATTGGATGCATACGCCTCGGCTATGGTTAACATGGCAAAGGAGGAGCCGGACGGCCTCGGTTCGCTATCTGAAGAAGTAGCCCTGACCGGCAAGTTCTTCGTGCCGAAGGAGCAGAAGATCGCAGATTCCAGCCAAGAACAGTTGCTGCTGCACGCAACGGTGGAGGAACTGGTCCGCCATGACCTAGCGTTACGAGAGGAGGCAAATGATGGCCGTTATCTGGTATTTCCATCGCAATTCAACCGTGATTATGAAGATGCACCCGAGCCGAAAGGCAAAGCGGTCGCTATCACTTTCGATGGACCGGTGCAGAGCCTTTATGCAACGCTTACAGTCCGCTTAGGTCATAGCGGACTATTCGCCACAGGCAGAGCGGAGATGTGGCGAAACGCAGCAGTCTTCAACGCCCATGCGGGCGGAAAATGTGGAATCTTCCTGCACGAGTTTGCCGAGGCCCGCGGTCGCTTGATTTTATTCTTTGATGAGCATGCCAGCTTGGAGACGAGATTCCACTTTGAGGAGTTCATCATAGCTCATGCCAAACGGCGTGCGCTGGACGGAACTGTCGAGCTTGTGCGGTTTTTTGTATGCTCAAATGGGCACTCAGTGCCAGATGAATATGTGAAGCTCTTATTAACTCAAGGGAAAAAGGAATTCACCTGTCCCTGCGGGGCGATTGTGTCGCTGGCAAAGCCGAAGGAGCGAATTCACTTCAAATCGGAAGTAGATGCCATGGACAGGTACGCGGACCGCCAAAGGGATTTTGATGCATTTGTTATGTCAGCCAAGGGCGAGACGAATTCCAAGATATTTCAGGAATGGGCCGGAGGAGCTCGAGTCACGCTTGCGATCGTGTTCACAGATGTTGTTGGATCGACGAAACTAGGAGAAAAACTCCGAGACGAGGCCATGAATGATGTGCGACGTGCACACTTTGCCCAAAGCCGGAAGCTGATTACCAGGTTCAAGGGCAGGGAAATCAAGACTATTGGAGATAGCTTCATGGCGGCGTTCAAGTCTGTAGATTTGGCCCTAGACTATGCGAGAGAGCTGCAAAGAAATACAGGTCATCCGAGGATACAGATTCGTGCAGGAATTCATATCGGACCGATGCATGTGGAGGAAGAAGACGTGTTTGGTGGTACTGTGAACTTCGCAGCCCGAGTAGTTGGAACCATTAAGAATGCGGAAATCTGGCTCAGCGACCGAGCGAAAAAAGACATTGATCAGCTGGGTGCAGTCCAGCACAATGGATTAAAATGGGAGCCCCATGAGGATCTTACCTTGAAAGGCTTCCCAGGTACTTTCACGCTGTGGTCTTTGCAGTAACTGCCTGCATAATCACCGAATGATCCTTAGCGTTGTTGCAGGTGGCATTGAGATGGGAAGCGGCTGTTAAAGAAGCATGATCGTTAGCCTGGCGCAAGTTCGGCCCTAATATGCAAGAGGCTTGGCTTGAAAGCTGACCGCCAAGAGATGTCTGAATGGATGGCATGGTCAACCTGCAATTTGGCATTTGGTCGAGCATGATCTGCGACAATATTGCTTTATGGAACTATGGATCAGCACCGATATATTTCGCGTGGCCCGTGGATACCAACCAGGAATCTATCGAGCCTGAATCACATGTGATCGATCGTCCGCGGATTATGAAACTGCAGTTCGACAAGTAGCTCCTGACCGAGATCTTTCTGGCCGGGGCCGTGGACATCGAGGACATGATTCAAAGCTGCCTGGCTGCGAGGACCTGGCGTGAAGGGCGCGAATGGTCGGCAGCGTTCTTCCATCGAGAGCGACCATGTGCACGGCTCTTGAGTGAGCACGAGACGTGCGACGGAGGGCGGCTAGGGAGCGTAAGAAAGCAGGCTGGTTGGCAAACAGAGGCGGGCTGGAATCGGCCCCGTTTGAAAATACCAGAAGACATCCAAAAGCCAGGGGAAGAAGGTCTCTCGGCTGCATTTCTGCATCAACGATATCGCTCTGTGCAATTGATTCAGTTATGCATGAATTTCTGAAGGACGATAGCTTTTATAGAATAGCCCATAGATCTTACAGCAAATGAAAGACTTCTTCATCAGCTACAACAAGGTCGACCGCGAGTGGGCGGAATGGATTGCTTGGATGCTGGAGGAAGAAAAATATAGCACAATTCTGCAGGCTTGGGACTTCCGCCCTGGATGCAACTTTCTCCTTGAGATGGATAAAGCAACAAAAGATGCGGAACGAACCATCCTTGTTCTCTCTCAAGGGCACAATCTAGAATTCCAGTGATGAAGTGAAGGCAGGATATATCCACGAGAAAATATTTAATCTTCAAGCAGATGTATCCTGTGTGACCCTTCAGTGACTCAGATACAATTTAACCTAATG
>Ga0074198_1001246_pt1 | contig 18095 bp, 14 predicted proteins | sample EPASupsiteSAE323_FD_64527 | JGI IMG/M metagenome (GOLD analysis project Ga0074198, IMG submission 64527) | Bioremediated contaminated groundwater from EPA Superfund site, New Mexico - Sample SAE3-23 | ecosystem: Environmental > Aquatic > Deep subsurface > Groundwater > Contaminated ...
GGCATTGCCTTGTCAATGACTTCGGAAATACCCAATTCGTCAAAGATTCCTGCCACTAACCCCAGATGATCGACCGATAGCGTTGATAGCTTCATTCGGACCCCTTCAATCCCTTTCGATATCAGAAAGCCCTACTGAGATAAAAATGTTTCAGATAAGAGGTTTTACCTGCGGGATGTGGGTTACATATTTTTTAAAGCGCATTTTTAAATTTCCACTTCTAAACGTATATTTCAAAATGCATATTTTTAAACGTATATCTCTAAACCCATATTTCTAAATTTATATTTTTTAAACCTATATTTCAAATTCAGGACAAGAAAAAAGAATCGATAAGAATATATAAAAATTGAAAAGCGGCCGCTATCACGCCTCGTAGATCCCGGCTCCGAGCCACCAGGCATTGTCTACTTTGGTGACATAGCTTACCTTGTTCTCGCTCTGGTTGCTGATCGGATTTTTCCATTCGTACTCGTAAAATCCGCTGCCGTTCAATGCAATGGCGCTCATGTCCCGGTTGATGTAAACGCCCTGATCGTTGCGGATGTCCGTGCGGTCCGTCCCAACTTCCGCCGGCTGGTAGGGCAGGCAGAGCGTGGTTCCGTTGAAGTCGTGAGCGAAGATGTACACGTCGCCTCTCACCCAGATGCCGTTGAGGTCCATGAAATCCCTGACTGCGTTCTCCCGGCTGGTCACCAGGGCGTGGCTGTGCGCCTCCTCGACGAAGGTCTTCAACTCATCCCGGTTGGTCGGCTTCATGGCAGAGGCAGACAAATTCCGGGCCGGGGATGAGTTGCTGTAGCTGTACATTCCCGCCGCCAGCCACCAGTCGTCATCCACCTTCGTGGTGTAGCTCAGCTTCAGCTCTGCGCTCATATTTTTTCTGGGGCTCGGGTAGAGGTAGTAGGTCTGGCCCGATCCGGTTCCGGCAAGCTCCAGGTTGTCTCTGGTAAATGTGATGCCGTTGGCGTCCGTGGCGTTCAGGCGGTTTGTGCCCACAAAATCGGGCTGGAAGGGCAGGCACAGGGCGTTGCCCAGGAAGTCGTAGGCAAAGATATACAGATCGCCTCTGACGAATTCGCCCTTGGGATTGTTGAAGACCTGGAGAGCTTTGTCTTTGCCGTTTTGCAGGGCGTAATCACGGGCTTCGTTCACAAACGCCCGCAAATTCCGTTGGTCCTCGAAGCTGAAGAGCGGAATAGGGCCGGGGAGGTATATTCCTGCACCGATCCACATGCTGTCGTCAACCTTGAGCACATAGAGCAGCTTGAGTGCAGTCTCGTTGGCCCGGCTCGGATTTGGGTAGACGTTGCAGGCAAAGCCCGCGCCCCGCCTGGCCACCATGACCAGGTCCTTGATGATAGGCACGCCGTTGGGGTCGAGCAGATCCAGGTTGTTTCTGCCGATCAGGCTATGCAGATAGGGATGGGCGAGGAGAGTGCCGTTGAAGTCGTAGGCGAAGACGTACATGTCGCCCCTGACAAACTTCCCCTTCGGATCGCTGAAGGCTTTTACAGCCTCATCTCTTCCATTGCTCAGCGTGTAGTCTCGGGCCTCCTGCAAAAAGGAGACAAGCTCCGCTTTTGCGCTCTCGTTGGCGATCGGAGCGATGTATGCGCTCGAATTCGATGCGGCGTCCTCTGCCGCACCGATGGACGGAATGAGGCAGGCGGAGAGGATTAACGATAAGATGAATACGAATGACTTCATGGCGGTTCCTTCACAAATTATTTTGAATTAGGTCGGAGTTCTTTGTAGATAATGATTTCTTAAAAAACGTGGAACGTGAGCGAGGTTTTGGGGAGGTTGGGGAAATTCAGGGGGAACTCGCAAATCCATGAGTGGCGGGATTTCGCATTCGGTATCGGGAAAATGTGCACGGTGAAGATTCGAAATCTAGAATTCCTGTGTGATGGGATTCTAAGCCCTGAGCCTTTAACCACGCATGTTTTGAGATTGAATTATCTCCTCACTGCGCATCGATTTTTATCCATTTTCGCTGCCGCTTCTGCATTAAAATTGCTGAACCAATTATAATAATTTCTCGACACCTTATTCTGAATCCTGTCACCTCGTTGGATCGTTGCTGAGTGAGAAATTCATACTTACGACATGTCGTCATTTTTATCAGCCGTTATGACTAAAAACTCTCTGTAGATATGCATGGCCCAATATCTCCTTAATTCCATGTATCGATCAAATAATATAATAAACATAGATATTCCGATTAATCCAGCAACTAACACTGCAAAGACGCAACTAATTATATGCAGTTCAGTTATGATTATACATGTCACAATTGCAAAAAAGATCGGAAAGGGAAGCATAAGGCTCTCAGTAAAATTTGCAAGATACTGTGCCCTCTCCGCGAGACCCACAGCCGGCCCGCCTTTATCAATGACATATGCACGTATTGGATAAAAACAATATTTTACGTTTAGATGTATACCAAGTGTTCCTTTAATAACTTTATTAATTCTTTCCCTTTCATCTTTCGGCAAGCGTTTGCCTTTGTGTTCCTTGCATTCGTAATTTTCTGGGATTATCCATTCGATTGGATCGCCGCCATATTTGTTACGAAGTTTTCTTGTAATCTTTGCAGATAGTGTTCCTAACGCAAAGCCTATCGTATAGGGAAGAATAATCATAATAATTGCTTCAAATATCGTTCGAAATGTTGATCCAGAATTTAAAAGTGAATCCCAAAGTGAATATAGCGAGCTACTATCTTTCAAATAAATTAATAAAATTATGTCTGCAATCCAAATCGTTCCTGCAATATAATAATTAAAGAAATCTTTTATGGTGAAAAACCTACTAAAATCCATATCGCACCTCAGGCAAAATTATATTGCATGCTATTTGAAGTATTTGTTCGTATTACTTCCCGAATTGCCAGGAATATCCTTCTTTCTTGATCTCTTTTCGCTTGGTTGAAGCTTTGTGGGACTGTCCTATTTCATAATTTGCATATAGTGACATATGTGCAATCATCCCGAAATTTCAAGGATACATCTGCATCTTCCTTGAATCAAACCTCGAAAAAGAATCCCGTCGCCCACAGAGAAAATCCCGCCGCAAGCAATGACCTAAAATCGATATCAACAAATGCGGGGTACGGGATTCGAACCCGCGAACTCCTGCGAGACAGGATCTTAAGTCCTGCGCCTTTGGCCAGCTTGGCAAACCCCGCGCTCCTTTAGCCTCAAGCGCAATGGAGCACGATGGATAAATTAGTTTCCCTGCAGATTCAAAAAGAGTTGAAGGCAGATCCTTGGAGCCCGACGGTTTTCGGCCCTCCTTTCCGCCTTCATTTGCCTCAAGCTATTTCTGCTTCAGGCTTTTGGACGTCCGCTAATTTTGGGCTGGTGGCATGTCCTGCGTGGTTGTGGCCGCGGCTTCCGCTGCCTGGCCCTCCTCCACATGCAGGCTGTTCAGCAGGCTCTGGGTAACGTCCTGCGGGTATGATGAGGATATGGCGACATAGGTCTTGCCGGCGGATACTGCTCCGCAGTCGCCGCAAGCCGCGCTGTCAAGCCAGTACATGGCACTGTACAGCGTGGCGTCGGCTGGCATGCCCTGAGCGGAAGACATGGGAACGCTAACTTCCACAAAGCCCGGCTTGCCGTCGATGGTCATGTCCTCCACAGAGGTGACGTTAAAGCCGCTGAGAAGCATCTGGAATGTCATCAGGCTCTTGTGCATGGAGACTGTGGCATCCGTCAGATCCTTGTACTCAACTATGCTGACTGATGCAGCGGTTGAGTTGTCGGTGAATATGCGAAGCTGAGATAGTGTTTGAACTCCGGCCTCGGTAGGCTCAACTACAGTCTTTTGATACTGCATATCGGTGTTCATGTCAAATGAAACTGCATATTTCCCAAGCTGGCTGCTGTCCGGCGTTGCCAATGCAACGGAAGAGAGCAGCAGCGCTAATGCTACAACAATTAATAACTTCATTTAATTTTCACTCCACATCAATTCATCGCTTTCATTGTAGAAAAGTCTTGCTCTAATATAGGTCTCGTATTATTCCCCTGTGAAGCACCAATCTCAAATATTCTTTCATCCTGACGATTGCGCATGCGCTTTCAGAGCAATGACCCTGGGATCTACACGCTGATCCTGCACTTGGATGAGCGGCATGGGACTCGGATGCATGAGACTCAGATGGATGGGACTCAGATGCACGGGATTCGGATGCATGAGATTCGGATCGGCTCCCTGGGCGTGCTCGAATTTGCTGCAGGATTTTATGCCTACACCGGATCGGCCCGTGGTCCCGGCGGCCTCAGCCGGGTGGACCGGCACATCCAGGTTCTCGAAGGGAAAAAGAATACCCGGAGGTGGCATATCGACTACCTGCTGCCGAATACGCTATTTCAAGAGGTCGTCATCACCAGGACGGCTCACGACCTGGAATGCCGGATCGCCCGGAGCATCGGCGAAACGATGCAGGCTGTGCCCAAATTCGGCTGCTCGGACTGCGACTGCGAGAGCCATTTGCACTACTCGAGCGATTTGCCGCGGCTTTTAGAATCAGTTCGCAGGGCGCATAGCCGGGCGCAAAGCGATGCCCTCCAATTCCCTTCAGGGCATTGAGGGCATTGAGGACATTGAGGACATTGAGGACACGACAGCCAGAGCGTAGCAGACAAGGCCGAGCGCGCTCAACGGGAGTGTGTACCCTTTTACGGTTTCCATCATGCTTGCCCCGGTGGAGTTCTTGATCAGCCAGAAGTAAGGATCGGAGATGTAGGAAAACATGAACGCGCCTGAGCTGATGATCAATGCCAGCGTAACGGCGTCCAGCGGATAGTCGGCCAGGATTTGCACGGCAACGACAGCCGTCACGACTCGGGAACCCTGGGCCAGTTGCAGCACGGACGATATGAGGAACGGCAGGAAGAGCAGGGGCAGGAAGTGGCCCAGGCTGTAGATCTCCCGGCCAAGGTTGCTCTGAGCTACGACATATCCGAAGGCTCCGGCACCGCATAAATCCAGCAGGATCACGCCGGAGCGGCGGGCGGCTACGTGGATCAGCTCTTGCAGCATGTCTCTCGCCAGTGCCAGGCAGAGCAGAGCACCCAGGAGAAGCGAGATGCTGGGGTTGCCCAAAAAGGCGGCTTCCTCTCGCCAGGGCTCCAGCAGGGCACCGAGCAATATGAGAATCATGGGCAAAAGCAGAGGGGTCCAGGCGCGGGCTCTGCCGATCCTGGGAACAGGAATTTCGGCGCTCAAGGCTCCGGCGGCGGGAATTCGGCGCAGGATCACATAGGCCAGGGCGAAGAGAATTATGGAGACGGGAACTCCGGCGGCCAAAGAGTCGTAAGGCGAGAGTTCAAGGCTGCTGCATAGCGACACCATCAGGGGTGAAGGGTAGATGAGGTTGAAGGAGATTACCGAGCAGCATGCGGTCATGAAGAGAGACCTTTTGCTTGCCCCGTCCGTCTGCCTTCCCAGGCTGCTTACCACCGGCTCCAGGATCATGTAGGCGGTGATGCTGCACATCACAGGAATCGATACCAGGTATCCTGCCGTGCCCGATACCAGGAGTCCCTGCCGCGTCACGGAAAGCAGATCGGCCACGATGCGCTCTATCGCGCCGCTTCTGCGCAGGTACTCGGCCAGCACCGCGCCGCAGAATACTACTATGGCCAGCGACGAGAAGATCCTGCCAAGGCCGGTGGCCACAAGGCCTGTGAGGTTCTGGCTCATGCCGGTAAGCAGTCCAAAGACGAATGCAGAGACGACCAGGCTCAAGAATGGGCCGACCTTTGGTATGAGCAGGCTCACCAGAATTATAACCGCAATAAAGGCCAAAAGCGGGTCCATTGTGCAAAGTATACCTCATTTGATATAAAACACTAATTATGCTCCAGTGGATTTTATTTCCATAACATCCGAAATGCATTTATAGCTAGAAAAATAAAAAATGCCTAGAAGGGATTTAGTCTTATTTAATTAGTTTGGATAATTAGTCCAGCCCACCAAAGGGGCATCGAGGGGATAGAAGGGAGTAGATGAGGAGAGGTAGCTTTAGGCGCAGACTACCTCGGGGGAGGCACGGTTTATTCGCGAGCCCGGCTCTCCTGGGAGCAGCCATATTTCTAGTTCTATTAGTTCCGGCTCTCTTCTACCTCTTCCCCCATGCAACTGATTCGGATACCGTTTCTTTGTCTTCCCCTTCGCTAAATCCTTCATCAAATTCCCTGAATCCCACACCAAATTCCCCGAATCCCTCATCAAATCCGCTATCCGGCATTTCATCAAAACCTTCATCGAGCGGTTCTTCTTCTTCGCCCTGCACCTCAAACCCTTCGTCAGATGATAATCCCTCAAATCCCTCTGAATCGAATCCGGCCACCAGGTCGGAACAGGTGCTGAAAGTGGCATCGGCCCCCTCGGGCTCGACGGGAGAATCATCCCGGGGAACGGCTAGGGAGACTGCGCAAAAAACCACACAACAAACCGCACAAGAAACCACACAAGAAACTGCAAAAGAATCAGCACATAAAACTGTTCAAGAAACTGTTCAGGAAACCGTCCAAGAAACCGTTCAAGAATCCTCCCAAAAATCAGGCTTGACAGCCACTGTCGACCTCTCCCGGGAAAACTCGCAGGTCTACCTGGAAAATACCGGCCAGACCGAGCTATACCGCGTGAAGGTCATCGGTGCGGGAAAAAACCTCGGCATCCTCTCCAAGCTCCTTCCGGGAGAGAAGAAAGTGCTGGCTGTGAGCGGTCAGGCAAGTGATATCGCCGTTTCGGCCATTGATCCGTCCGATAAGGAAATCGACGGCTTCGTTCAGTACATCCAGCCCAATTTCCCTGCACCGTCCGCCGGTTCGGTTGAAGAGGAGATTCCACTCGACACCATGTCCGCACCGGAGAGCCAGCAAGTATCCGAGCAGGTTTTGGATAAATCCGAGAGCATAATAGCGTCTCCGCTCGCGCTCACCGTTTCTGTCAACAGGACGGAAGGGCGCGAGGGCGAAATTGTGGGGTTCAGATGCACCGCCAAGAACACCGGCAGCGAAGAGCTTTCCAGGATCAGGATAATTTGCGCGGGCAAGATGGCCTCCACCAATTTCCTCACAACCGGAAAGGAGCTGTGCCTGGACGGAGCGGCCACAATTCACGACAGCTTCGAGCTTTCGGCTGGTGTGGAAGGCCAGGATGCCGAAGGCCGGATCTTTACGAATAATACCTCTGTTGAAGTCTGGAAGGTCTCCCCCGAAATCGGTCTGACTGTGGAAGCGCCCGGGAAGGTGCACCGCAACGATACCGTCAGCATTCGGGCAAGGGTTGAGAACATCGGCAGCAACAATCTGACCGGCATCGCCGTCTCCGACAATTTCGGCGAATTGGGTAGGCTCGATTCTCTTGGTCCCGGTGAATTTCAAGTGCTGCAGATGGACCGGACCATATCTGAGAGCTTGCATGGAGAGGTCAAGGTGCTGGCACATAACGGAGCGGGCCGCGAGGTCTTCGCCAGCCGGAGCCTGGAGATCGAGGTGCGAAACTCGTCGCTGCAACTGGACGGCCAGCCGAGCGAGGTCAGAGCATATCCGGGAGAACCGGCGGAAGTCACCTGGGTCCTGAGCAATACGGGCGAAGAGACCCTCAAGGATATAACACTGAGCGGAATGGGCAAAGGATGCACGCTGCCGGAGCTGTTGCCGGGGAAATCGGTTCGCATGGCTGCGATCTACAACAAGAGCAGCAGCACCATGATTTGCGTCACGGCGCGCGGCGTTGACGGTACCGGCTTTGCTGCAGAATCAAATGCAAGCGTTCTCATCAAAGCCATAACGCCGAGCATCAGCCTGAAGGTCATGCCCCCTGAACTGGAGGTCTGTCCGGGCGAGACCGCGGATATCAGTGCTCTTGTCACCAACACCGGAGACGATGCCCTCACCGATGTGGTAATCACCCAGGACGGATCAATCCTGGCGACGCTGGATCATATTGAGGTGGGTGAGTTCAAGGTGGTCGATTCCCGCACGGTGATCTCAGCCAACTCCACCATTCAGTTCGAGGCCGCCGGAAAGGACTCCCGCGGCAAGACCTGGTCCGATGCGGCAAGCGTCAAGGCTACCACCGTAATCTCGGCCCTCAAGGTATTCGTCAGCGCCTCGCCGCCCACCATCACGCCGGGCGGCAGCGTCAAGCTGAGCTGCACTGTGGCCAACACCGGAAGCGTTCCCCTCTACAGCATCTTCGTCATCAGCAAAGAGTTCGGGCCGCTCGGCAACATCGACTACCTGGCCCCCAAGCGTCAGATGATGGTTCAGGCCACGAAGGCAACGGATAAGGGATTGGACGATACGGTCTCTGCGGAGGGCTTCACCCAGGAGAAGACCCCGATTCGCGGCTCGTATCACCTGCATGTCGGCCTGTTGAATATCCCCGGACTGAAGGCACAAAATCCGGCATTGAGAGAGACACAAGATGAGCCTTCTGCCGCAAGGATCGTGGGAGCCAACATCAGTTGCGGCAACACCAGCCTGGCTCTCAGCCTGCCGCCCCAGGAAGAGACCGCCAGGAAAGCTTCGGAAAAGGTGGCCAGCGATGTGGATCAGGCGGCCACCGGCTCGAACAACATGGTCCTGGACGGCATCTCGAACCTCCTGCGTTATGTAGAAGCGATATTGGGGAAGTCCGATGAAGGGGCAAAGTCCCAATCGTCCGCAGCCCGCGAGTTCTCACCGCAACCGGGCGAAAGCCTCTCCGCAGGCAAGGACTACGAGCTTTCCATTGCCGGAGTGAAGGGCTCGGAGCATGGAGCCATCAGCATCCTGGATGTCAGCGCGTCTCCATCCCAGCCGGCGGCAGGCGAGGGCGTCAAGATAACGGCACACATCAAGAGCCAGGAAGGAATTAAATCCGCATCGGTAAAATACGGCCTGTCGGATTCGCCCTTGACCAAGCAGGATCTGCTCGGCGTGGAGCGCGTCTATGATTCGCCGCTGAAACTGGAATCGGGCAACGCAGAGGATGGATACTGGAGCGGCAATGTCCCCGGCAGAGGCGCAGGAGTTTACATGGCTCTCTCCGCCTGGATGACGGACGGCACAAACGTTGCAGAAGGCGGGCCGTACATGATTCACTGGTCTACGATCAACTCCGCCGGGCAGGCAGGCACTGCAAGAAGCACCGTTTCATCCAGCGGGAAGAACGGTATGCTCTTCATTGAATCGTCTTCCGTAAAAGGGCACGGTGAGGTGTCCATAAAAGATACGTTCGAAGGATCGTCCATGCACTTCAACGAGAAGATGATCGGCAACGGCTCCATAAGCCTGGAGACGCTGAGGTGCATTGATCAGAAGAACGCCGTAAATAACTTCACTGAGAAGAAGGACCTGGTCTTCACCAACGGCAACCTCAAAGGCCACCAGACGGTGGACTCGCCCCGATTCCACGGCGGCCTGGGTGCATCGGTCACGGAAAGGTTCAACCTCAGCCACGTGGACCGCAGCGAGACCTCCAGCCTGAGCAGCAGCAGCCCCGCCAACAACACCCTGTCTTTCAAGACCGAGCAGGCATTCGACGGAACATGGAACATCCAGACCAAGTACGCCAAGTTCTACAAGAAGATCAAGGCGGACCAGCAGTACACCGGCTCCTTCCAGACCCAGAAAGATATCAAGTTCCAGGATGCCGGGCAGAGCTAGACTTCATTTTGAGGCGCTAAAATATGATATCCGGGAAAGCATCAATGCTGTGCGTTATCTTTATTTTGCTTATGTCGGGCATTCAATTCGCCTGCGCAAATGAAACTGCTTCCAAAAATAATGATGGAGACTATGCCGCCATGGAGCATGTCGATATAGCCTGGTTTCCTCGGCCAGACCCGGGCATTCTCGCTTCAATGCCAAATGTTGATTTTATTCCTAACCTGACCGGATATCAGCAGACGACCGATTACACCTGCGGCCCGTCGGTCCTGCTCTCATTAGCCAAATACTACGGAGTTGAGGGCATCGAGGAGAACGCAGAGACGGAGATGAGAATCGCCAAAGAAGCCGGAACAAGAGACATGAATAATTCAAAGCCCGGCACAAAACCCGACGAGATGGCGGCATGGCTGGAGAAGAGCGGCTTTGACGCCAGGGTCGAATTCGAGGATAAGGGGGACGGCAGCGCTCTGGAGAATCTGCGAGAAAATCTTCGCCGCGGCATTCCCACGCTTGTCGAGTGGATTGATCTGGGCGGCCACTGGGCTGTTGCCGTCGGTTACGATTACTGCAATGTCTCGGACCCTTGGGATGATGTCTTGATACTGGCCGATCCCTATGATCGGTACGATAACTGCCGGGACGGTTACACCATCGTGAATGCCAACCGCTTCTACTGGATGTGGTTTGATGCGCTCTACTTCGACAATCTCACCTGGCGCACCATGATCACGGCGACGCCAAAGGAAAGAGTGAGATCCGGTTCGTCGGTCGAATTCGAGCCCATCACGTCATCGGTTTAACATTCCTGACATTCTGGCATCACGCCGAAATGATATGAATAGATATTAGATATTAAATATTAAATATTTCATGTAGCCAGAAACCGGCCACATGCTTTGGTGTCAGCGTCAAAATTTAGTAGATTTCTTCCAGATCCTCGATGTGCGCAAATGCATCGTCAAGTTGCTTGCGAGCCCGTCCTCTTTTCTCCTTTTCATCCTGCATGGCTCTGGCCGCCTGGGCGTAGATTGACTCAAGTTCAGGCGCTGCGGCCAGGGCGAAGACCGACAGGACCTTGGGATGCCCCTTCTTAACTACGATGCCCTTGAATACATGACCTGCGCAGGCTGACAGTTTCTCAACCTCTTTGGTGATCTCATCCGTATCCAGATATTCCCTGGAACCCTGCACGATGATCATGGCTCGGGCGGCATCATCGGTTATATTTGCCGGATACAGGAGATTGCCGGGCTTGAGGCTGTTCTCGATGGCGTCTCGAATGGATGTATTCTTGCGGTCCGCCTGATAAAAGCCTAAAGTTCCGATGCGCAGTCCTCCGTTCATGACCGTCTTGAAGTCGCCAAGATCGGTGACGGAGAGCATCTCGCTGTCCAGAGACTCGATCAAGAAAAGCAAGCGCTGGGCGATCATGGTATTGATCTTGTCATAGGCGGATGCGATGTCGCCGCTGAACCTCTTCATGTACTGGTTGTCCGCCAGAATTATGCCGTCGGCTTCGAGATCCATCAGCTCTCGCATACTGAATGCGGCATTTTGCAGGTAAATGGACCCCTCTTCCCGGAAGGGCAGAACGGCAACCGTAATCACCGTGATGTTCCTGTACTGTCTCTTCAATTCGTTGATGAGCAGGGGTGAGAACGAAGATCCGGTGCCTCCCGATGTCGATGTTATCACAAAAGCCAGATCGAAATCGCCTCTCTTCTCGATCTCTCCCATGATCATGTCGCGGTTGTCCATGAAGGCCTGCTTGCCGACGTTTCGATTGGCCCCGACTCCATGCAGGTTGGGAACATGCAGCCGGTCTTTGGCAGTGGTAAACCTCAGCTCTTTGAGGTCATTGATTGCGGTATTAATGGCCAAAGTCTCTACCCGGCTGGGGAATTTGGGCTTCAAGCAATATTTGCTGATCTTGGAGGTGGCGCCCCCTCCAAAGGCTTCTTTATTAACGGCGTCCATAATGCGGTTTCCGCACTGTCCAACGCCCAGCATGAGTACATTGAGCATGATATCAGATCCTACTAATGGTTTTCTCGTCTCTAATGAATTGGTAAATTGGATGAAAAGGGCATCAAGCCCTGTGTGGGAATATAGTTACTCCCTCAATATTTATACTCTCTGTATCTCTTATACGACCATGCTACAATAATTAATACAGGTATGATTAATAGTAGGTAGAGATATTTATACTCTCGTTCCAGGACAACAACTTTCGTCGTCCCTTCCTGAATGGCTGCTCCGTCTCCCCCCTGGTAATCCGCTCGCAGGGTGACTGTATAGTCTCCTGCCTTCTTTCCCGAGAGCTGCACCGAGTAATTCTCGTCCGTCCCGGGCAAGATCTCAAAATAGCTTTTATCGAGGCCCTCCGCCTCAAGGCCTTCCGAGGGCCTGATATCGCCCTCTACCTCAACTCTGGTGGCCGGTGCCTTCCCCTGATTGAAGAGGCTGATGTTCAATGAGCCGGTTCCGTCAACCGTGATGGGGCCGGATGGCTTAAGAGTCACGACCAATTCTGCTTTGTCCTTGGGATTGATCAGGATATTGAACGGTTCGGAGTTATTGGATTTGAGATTCTTCTTCGAATCTGTATAGCTGACCTGAATGGCCGGTACCCGAATTGAGCCTTCTTTGACGGCATTTATCACATAAACGGCTGAATCGGACTCTCCAGGATTCAAGGTCTCTTTAATCTTGGGCGGATACCCGGCAATGTAGGAGAATTCCGGCAGGGGCGGCAGGTCTTCGGCCTGAATGTTCGTGGCCTCTCCCGTGCCTATATTTTTCACGTTGACTGTGACCTTAACCTCATCCCCGACACTGATCTGATTCCTGTCGAAGCTCTTTTGCACGGAGAGAATAGGTGCGTCCGGGGCTCTGCTGGCTCTCTCCGAAGTCCGCTTCTTGGCAGTTCCAAGACTCTCTTTATATTCCACCCTTACTTTAGCGGATTCATCGTCCAGTATATCGGTCACAGTCAGCGTGATGCCGTCGCCATCCGCGCCTCCGTCGAAGTCGTTGGCGCTGTTTTGCAGGAAGGCCCTCTGCTCGTCCAGCGCGCCTCCAACTCTGGATACACGCATAACCGCCAGGCCGTCTTTCAAGGACTGGATCTCGATCAGCTCGGTCCTGTAGTCACCAATATCGACGCGGTCACCGATGTTTAGAGTAAAATCATTGAACGTGGTCTCGTCCTGATCCGACTCGTTGGCGTGCGTTGCTGTGACTATCATGATGAATATTACCGCTAGAAGGATCATTCGACGCATACCGAACCCCAACTCATTGCATGGTGAGCAGCAAACTTAAGCATTTAATCCGAAATCTCGTCTATTGGATTTGAACCTTACTCTTGTCCCGTCTTCTATCGTCTATTGCCCCAATCTGCGGCAAAAAAATTGTTCTAATCCATCTCCAAACTCAGGTCGATCCATCTTGCGTTTCTGGTAAGGCAGCCAAGGGATATCACATCGACTCCCGTCGCCGCATACTCCGCCAGTCGCTCGATGGTTATGCCGCCGGATGCTTCTATCAGTACTCCGTCTCGCAGTCCCTTTTCCGAAAGCAGCCGCATGCCTTCCGATATTTGGGATGGCGACATGTTGTCGAACATGATGATGTCCGCGCCGCTCGTCGCCGCCAGGAGCATATCTTCGTAATTTTCCACTTCCACCTCGATCTTCTTGGTGAAGCTGGCCCGGTTCTTGGCCCGGCGCAGGCATTCCTCCAATCCCAGGATCTTGATGTGGTTGTCTTTGATAAGAACCGCATCGGAAAGATTGAACCGGTGCGTGTCGCCTCCGCCCAAGAAGACCGCCTTCTTCTCGAATATTCTGAAGCCGGGTGTGGTCTTGCGCGTGCAGGCCACTCGCACGCCTTTATTGGCAGCTCCGGCCAAAAGGACGCACTCTCGCGTCAGGGTGGAGATGCCGCTCATGCGCGCCATGAAGTTCAATATCAGTCTCTCGGCTTGGAGGATCTTCCTGGCATTTCCAAAGATGGCGAGAACCCGCGATCCGCAGGGGACGAACTCGCCTTCGTCGTAGAGCGGCTCGGCGGAAAGGCCGAAGTACTCGCAGATCTCTCTTGCCTCCTCGAGTCCGGAGATGATGCAATCCTCCTTGGCGATGATCGACCCTCCGGCATCGTTATCCGGGATAATGGTGCTGGAATCGTCCCACTCTCCCAAATCCTCGCCCACAAATCGCTCCAGCTCTGAGCCTAGCATACCGCAAGGATTTTGATGTCCAATTGATTTATAGCCTCCGATGCCACTCAAGATCGGGCTTGTCGGGTGCGGTGCCATTGGGAGCGAGATTGCCAGAGCAATAGATAGCGGCAGGATCTCCGCCGATCTGGTTGCGGTATGCGATCATAATCCTGAGACGGCAAAATCACTCATCGGTCGCCTGGAAAGGAAGCCTATCAAGGCCAAGCTGGAGGAGCTGGTTAGCCTCTCCGATGTGGTAGTGGAGGCTGCATCCCAAAGAGCGGTGCCGGCCATTGCCAGGGCCACGCTGGCCAGGGGCAAGAATCTTATGATCATGTCCGTGGGTGCTCTGATGGACGGCGATTTCTTCCAAGAAGTGCAGGAGCTGGCGAGCAAGAATTGTTCCAGGATATTTCTGCCTTCGGGGGCCATTGCGGGATTGGACGGCCTGAAGTCCGCCAGCATCGGAACCATCGAACGAATCTCGCTGACAACCACCAAGAATCCCAAAGGGCTGGAGGGTGCGCCGTATATCCTGCAACAAAAGATCGATCTGGGGGCCCTGACGCAGGCCGCAGTCATCTTTGACGGAATGGCATCGGAGGCCGTGCGGGGTTTTCCTGCCAACGTGAATGTAGCCGCCACTTTGAGCCTTGCGGCACGCGATGTTCCGGTGCACGTGAAGATCGTCGCCGATCCCAATATCCATGTCAACCGTCATGAGATTGTGGTAGAAGGCGAGTTTGGCAAAATATTCACAAGAGTTGAGAACGTGCCCTCTCCCAGCAATCCGAAGACCAGCTACCTCGCCGCCCTATCGGCCATTGCCACGCTGCGTTCCATCGTCGAGCCGGTGAAGATCGGGACATAAGAATTGATCTATGAAAAAATGATTTATGAAATGTGATCTATAGAAAATGATCTATAGAAAATGATCTATAGAAAATGATCTAGTAAGGCGGAGCATTCACGTCCAGCGGTTGGGAATTCGACCATTTGGGCGGAGAAGTGCGCGGCTGGGACGATATCACGATCGTGTCTCCCTGCTTTCGGTATACCGGAATTTCATTATAAGCAAGCCCGTAAACGGCATACTTCGACACGGCATCGTTTATGGTCGAAGCATTTAGGCGGGCTTCGCGGTATGGTCGGGTCAACGGGAAGAAGTCCCGGGTGCTGGAGTCCTGGCCGGGAATAGAATAGCTCTGGTCGCCTAAGCCGTCGCTGTTCTCATCCTTTCCCTGATAATCGCTGTAGTAGTTTCCGATTGTAGTATTCCATATGTTGAGGCTGGCGTTCTCGTAGGCGTTGATGTTATTGTTGTAGAAATTATTGCCGAAGATCACGTTGTTTCGGTTCTCGTTCATCCTTATGCCGTGCTTGTTATCTGTGGCATTGTTGCCGAGGAATGCGTTATACTTGCAGCCCTTGGACGTTTCCAGGCCGTTGAAGTTTCCAGTGGCGGTGTTTCTGAAGACGACATTGTAGCTGCTGTTCTCTTGCAGGCTGATGCCGATGCCAAAGCCGGTCACAATCTCGCTTCGGCTGTTGTCCTCGGCCACATTGTCGGCAATGGTGTTGTTGTTGGAGTTTTGCGTTATTAATATGCCGTAATAGTTATGGTCAACCTGGTTCCTCAAGACCTGGCTGTGGGTCGTCTTCCAGAGGGATAGGCCAAACGTGTTTTGGGAGAACGTGTTTTCCAAGACTGAGCACTTATCCGAATCCTTGATGAGAGCGCCTGCGCTCGATGTATTCACGATGTGGTTGCCCTGCAGGACTATGTTGGAGCACTGCTCGGCATCCAGGCCGAACTTCTCGCAATTGGAGAAGCTGCAGTCTTCGATTCTGCCGTCGAAGCACTTCGTTAAGGCGGCTCCCGATTCGCAGCTCTCCAGGGTGACGTTCTTGAGGGTGAGGTTATCCGCATTCGTTGCCTTCAGTCCCGCTTGTGCGCCGAATATGATCGTGTTTTCAATATGGACGTTGTTGGCGTTTACGAGGATGGCGGAATTAGGCTGATCAAGCCGCTTGCCGGAGGCTGCGGCTGGATTTTGCATGTAATAATTGAACTTGGCTGTGGTGTCTTTGCCGACGCCGATGATCCTGAAGCCGATGATCCTGACCCCGTCACTGTTAATCTTTATGGCGGGCTTCTGGAGGGCGGCGTGCATAATCGATCCGCTCTGTCCCTCGATGGTCAGGGGTTTGTCCACTTCGAAGGTATTGATATTCCCGGAGCCGACAATTATTATGTCGCCGGCCTCGGCAGAGTTTATGGCCGATTGAACATCCTGGCCGGACTGAATGGTGCTGGCCTGGACTGACCCAAGGAGGGCCAAAGCTAGGAACGCAATGAAAATCATTTTTAATTTATCCATTTTAATGGCGGAAATGGCGCATGCCCGTGAAGACCATGGCCATATTGTGCTCGTTGGCAGCATCAATCACCTCAGCATCCCGGATAGAACCGCCGGGATGAATTACTGCCGTAGCTCCGGCTTTGAACGCGGCGTCAAGTCCGTCGCGGAAGGGGAAGAACGAGTCTGTGGCGGCCACCGTGCCCCTGGTGCACAGGCCGTGCTCCTCAGCCTTCTCCGCACCAAAGCGAGCAGAGTCCACGCGGCTCACCTGGCCGGAGCCGATGCCGATGGTCTGGCATTCACTGGTGTAGACGAGGGCATTGGATTTTACATATTTTGCCACTTTCCAGGCAAATCGCAGGGCGCGGGTCTCGACATCGGTGGGATGGCGCGCGGTTACGACCTTCCACTCTTTGATGTCTCCCGTATCGAAATCCTGCAGCATCATGCCGCCGAAGATGCTCCGCAAATACCATCCGCGGTAAAGCTCATCCTTTTTCTGCAAGAGGTCGCCGATGTCCAGAACTCTGCGGTTCGGCTTGTTCTCCGTCAGGATCTTGAGGGCTTCGGGCTCGAATCCCGGGGCCAGCAGAACCTCTACGAAGCTGTTGCCGATCGCCTGAGCCGTATCGACGTCCACCGGCTGGCCGAAGCCGATGACGCCGCCGAAAGCCGACTTCGGGTCGGTGGCGAAGGATAAGCGGTATGCCTCTTGAAGCGTATTTCCGTATGCCACGCCGCAGGGATTGGCGTGTTTAACGATGACCGAAAGAGGCTTTTCGGCCTTGACGCCTTCGTACTCGGCGAGGTCGATGAGCATCTCCAGCACGGTCTCGGCATCGACCATGTTGTTGTAGGACATCTCCCGACCATTGAGCTTGTTTGCCCGATGAAGTCCCAGGCCGTCCCTTTTGCGGTAGAGTGCAGCCTTCTGGTGCCAGTTCTCGCCGTAGCGGAGGTCCTGCACCTTCTCATAGGCTTTTACCACGTAGCGAGGCATTTCGGGCTTGCTGCTTTGCAGCTTTGCCAGCAGCCTTGCATCGCTCTCCAGGCATTTGTAGAGCGCCCCGGCTGCAAGAGTCTGTCGCGTCTCCTCGCACAGGTTTCCGGTCTTTTTGATCTCATCGATGACAGCCGAAAGGCCGCCTGAGTCCAGGACGACTGTGCATTTCCTGTCCAGGGCCTGGCGAATAATCGTAGAACCGGCGAGAGTATCCGCAAAGCCTGCCGCAGAGAATACAAGGCTTTCCGAGCCATCGGCATCAGGAGAAAATTGGTCGCACATTTGCAGGCCAAGCTGCTCCAGACCGAAAAGAGACAAATCCGCTCGGGAAGCCGGATCAGCTAAGACGACAACTCGCTTGAGCTTCATGGAACCTCGTAACCTTCATCGCTGACGCTATTTTAACTTTTTGCCGGGAGGCTCAACAACATTGTATAATTATCAGCATCAAAATCAGCAGCAATAAAAAATCAAGAGAGAAGGTTTATGCCGGGGTAACGACCAGAAATAGTCTATGGACCTTGCCAATGCAGCCGATCCTCATCCACTCGGATGCACCATCCGTTTTGAGGTCATTCCGGGCTCTTCTCATCTGTTGGTGCCCTCCGGCTTCAACCCCTGGAGAAAGTCGCTGGAGGCCCGGCTGACGGAGGAGCCGACGCGTGGTCGGGCCAACCGCCAGCTCATTGAGGCGCTGGCCGAAATTTTGGGCGTTCCGGCGGCGGCCATCGAGGTTATGAGCGGGCACAAGAATTCCAGAAAGGTTGTGCTGGTCCGGGGAATGGCTGCCGACCAAGCCGTCTCTATCCTGTCGTCGAAGA